>ERZ894223.128-NODE-128-length-81932-cov-126.108236_pt1 | contig 81932 bp, 78 predicted proteins | sample MGYA00380293_ERZ894223 | MGnify/ENA primary metagenome ERZ894223 (study PRJEB32331, sample SAMN06328445) | human gut metagenome | biome: human gut microbiome; feature: stool | host: Homo sapiens | collected 2014-11-05 ...
GCTTATAATCGCTTTATTTTAGATTAGTAGTAGATTATTACAGTTATGTATTTTACTCAAGTTTCGGATTTAGGTTTTATGCAGTCTGAGCGATCAGTTGCATGGCCTTGAACCTGCGGTTATCCCGTATAATTTGCTCCATCAATTCGTTCTCGTCAATGGTAAAAATCTCAGCCACGATTGCTATTACATCAATAATGATTGACCAGATCTTTTCCACGACGGTGAGCTCGTGTACGCCTTCATATATATCGGCGAACAATCCTCCAATGGTCTCTTCACCATGCTCTTCAGGCGCTCAAGCTTGGATACGAAATACTCTTCCTTGCGTTTTTCGGTCTGGCAGTCTCTGTCACGCTTGCGGTTGTAGCGCCTCTCGCGCTGCCGGGCCGTAAGACCTTGTTCCTTGCCATCGACCTTCCCTCTCTCGCCGTGAATCGAGAAGTCCACGACAAATTGAGAGCGGCCGTCGCTCCAGCACAGGGCCAGCAGCTTGTAGCCGAGAATGCACCGCTGAAACACGTGCGAGAATATCTTGCCAATACACTCCATCCTCAATCCGGTCTTCGGCAGGTCGGAATCATCCACAATAAGCACTGCCGGAAGATGGCTCTTTTGATAGTCTTTCCTTATGGTCACGGCCTTGATGAGATGACAGGCGATGTGCCAGATGATGTTGCTAGTCTATATTGTCCTTGGCCATAAACGAATAGAGTAGGTCCTTCTTACCCCCGAACAGTTTCGAGATTGACGATCCGGCATAATGAGAAAAACCCGGGACGGCCATAAACGGCAGAATCAATATGATCTGGAAAAGTTGAAGGTTGGTAAGCTGACAGTTCTCACGTTTTTTCCCTCCGAGATCTTTGTCTGAAATCCTCATCCCCTCAAGGAGGGTCATAAACTTGGAAAATGCGGGATTGATTCGTTTTCCCGTGAAAAAGTTGCGGATCTCCGATGGAATTTTTGTAATTTTGCTCATGGCTTTGAGTGATTGTAATTAGTTGTTTGGGCACCTCTAAATTACTAAATTTCCGTGACATACGGAAATCCTCAAAGCCTTTTTTATGCCCAAATCTATCCTCTCAACCTAAATCCGAAACTTGAGTAAATTATAATTATGAGATGCTACGTGCTTTTGTTCAATATACCCTAAACGTCGATTTAAATGCGCCTGTGATAAAGGATTTAGTTGAAAAGTATAAGGATATAGAACAATTTAATAGGAGCATAACAGATAAATACGTTGCAATATGTAAACGCTTTTAATATTTGAATTTAGCCGTTTATGTAGAATGAAGGTGTGCAAACAAACAGACCCTGAAAAGGGTCTCACCCCCGTTAACCGCAATGTCAAAGACTTGCGGATGGCCAGATGACTCCTATACATCCGACCCCAACGGGGTCGAACCATATAATCTGTAGAAAGGTTCGACCTCCGTTGGGGTCGTGGATTGGGAAGGCACTTCGACCCGCACATTGTATCATGTGCGGTTACTTGAAGTTCGACTCCCGTTGGGGTCGATGGCTCGTCGTTATTCTGAATCTTAGCAAATCCTCTCTTTTTTAATGAACTGTGTGCTTGATCACTGAAAATAATCCTTATTTTTGCCACGAGAGTTTTACGAAAGATAAATAGATAAAGTATTGGAAAAGAAACATAACTGTCAGCAGTGCCCACTGAGGCGGCGATACGACCGTTCACCCAAGTCATTGTTGGGTCGTTTTTGGCGATGGCACATCAATTTCTGTCCGGGATGGAAAGCCTATTTCCTGTCGCTGAGCGAAGAGGAACGGCATGTATTGAGAAAGCAATACGCTTTTCATAAGCCTCAAATCCGCAACTAAGTCCTTCATCGTCCTATTTACGTGTACACGTTCTCTCATTACTGAATTATTAGATAAATTGAGGCTGAAATACCCACTTCTGCCTACAATACCCCCTTACCCCACAATGCGACTTGAGACAATACGCAGTATCATACCCATAAGTTGTAGTCGTCATCCAAAATCAGTCTGGAATACATCTGCGTAAGCATTATTACAGGTATAGATATTCAGCACATACCACCTTGATGTTCTGATCCATTTGGCTGGTACAGAGACAAATCTGAAGACAAACGCTTTTATGCGACTTGTTTTATTGGGTCCGAACCTCTTTACGTCAAGTCTTTGGATAATGACCTTGTAGAAGTTACGGATAAGTGCTGTAAGAAGAAGGAACACTGTGTTCTCTGCCATGAAGGATTTGGGCAATCTGGACCATCCGAAACCATTGTTCATGTCATCGAAGATGCGCTCCTTTCCTCCGCGGAGGTTATAGAACTCGACAATCTCTCTTACGGAAGGCTCGTAGTCGTTGGTCAGGATGCAGCGGTATGTGTATTCTCCTTCCCAGAGGTCAAGCTCACCGTCCATCCGTTTCCGCCTTTGAATCACAAGCCGGTATGTCTTGCCTTTCCACTTCTCTACAAGAATGGAATTCAGCTCAAACTCAATGCCGTTGATTTCTCCCCTCTTCCAGCCTCTGAGAGCGAAGAGGTCATTGTAGAGCGAACTACAGCGGTTGGCACGGATATAGAAGGTCTTGCAGTGGGTGGCAACCTCTTCCACGATCTCTTCAGAGCACGAGCCGCAATCAGCTCTGAAACGATTGATAACAAGATTGTTCTGTTCAAACCTTTCGAAGAATCTCTTCAGCGTGTCCTTCTGATGGAAACGGACGTTTGTGTTGCCGTCGCTGTTCTCAATGCCGACAATCAAATCTCCAATAACCGCCACACCTGGTCGATAACCAAGGAACTTCTTGTATGTATGCTTTGCATCATATTTCTCTGTTTCTATGAACTGGTGGTCGAAATCAACATCATACATCTCACCCTCTTTCAGCTGACCAGCTGCACACATACAATTGAGCAGTAAGGTATTGAGGGTGTCAGCCGTATTGAAATCGTAGTTCTTACCCGTATCTGACGTGTATGAAATGTTCTCCTGCGTCAGTTCCTTTATCGCTCTGAGGATAGTGTCAGAGCTGCAGGTACGAAGTGTCGGATGAAGCGAGAGATGGGGCATCAAATGAGTTGTGACATCCTCAATACATGAGCCGCCACAGAAGTAGATGCTCATGAGAGAACGGATGATTTCGCTGTATTGATAACCATACAGCCTGCATCTTAGACCGAGGGTTGTGTCAATTACATATGACAATGTGGAGTCAAATTGCTCCATCATTGCAAATATTCCTCCAAAAGGAGTGAGTTTCTCAGATTTTATTGCTTTCTTTGCCATGTCTGTCGGGTTTGATACATATTTTGATTTGCAACACTAAGATAGGTGAAAAATCTGACATGACAAAATCCTGAGCAACTTTTTGTTGCTCAGGTACTTAAAAAGTTATATTTATAATAGTGTTGCGGAATTAAGGTATATAAAAGATGTGTTGGGACTTGCTGACAAAATCAAGAACTTGTCGAAGATATACACCTATGCCCGCAACTTCCTTTATCTCGGTCGTGGGTACAACTACCCCACCGCCCTTGAAGGTGCGTTGAAGCTGAAAGAAATATCCTATATCCATGCGGAGGGTTATCCTGCTGCGGAAATGAAGCATGGACCGATTGCACTTGTAGATAGCGAGATGCCCACGGTGGTCATTGCTCCAACGGACTCGCTGTATGACAAGATAATCAGTAATGTAAGGCAGGTGAAGGCGCGTGGCGGTACGGTTGTCGCCATCATTACCAAGGGCAATGACGCAATGAAGGACATCGCCGACCATTGCCTTGAAGTGCCCGACGTACCCGAATGCCTTACACCTCTCGTTGTTTCCGTCCCATTGCAGTTGCTGGCCTATTACATCGCCATCAACAAGGATAGGAATGTTGACCAGCCAAGAAACCTTGCTAAATCAGTTACCGTAGAATGAATAGAATATTATCACTTATTGTTACCATCCTCTTTGCGTTGTGCATTGAGGCTGGCATCTTTATGCTTATTGCCCACTGGTGGGGCATGACTGCGGCCATTACCGTGATAGCCATTGAATGTGTGTTAGCCTTATGGACAGTTTACGAAATGAGACATGCGAGTGATGAACCAGTTGATGAATAACATTGCAGGCTGTGGTTAGAACGAAAAAGGCTAAAAACAAAAGGACGGGTCGATGATTCGTCCTATTTTTGTGTCTTTTTGGTGGCGAAATGTAGCGATTTAGCAAAATAAACATAAATTCCAGTGATATTCAGCATGAAAATTCGCCCATTTAAGTGAAAATGTGTAATTTTGCAACGCAAAATTGTGCCTAAGCATTTGCATCAAAACAACAATAGTTCAATCGAGGCTGATATGAAAGTAGAGATTAACAAGAAACGTTTAGAATACCTGCTGGCATTATACAAGATGTCGGTGGATGACTTGTTGTCTCTTCTGAACAAAGGCAGGAAACGGATAACAGGAGCCGCAGACATCAGTGGAGATTCTATTGATTTGGGGGTGTTGAAGCGTATAGGTGAGATATTCGACAAAGAAGTCAGTTTCTTTCAAGACTATTCTAAGTTGTCAACCAATGCAAGCAGCAGTATCTTCTTCCGCAAGACCTCATTCGGAACAGAGCTGAACTTGGAGTCGATCCGTACTGTAAACCGATTCGAGAGTCTGAAAAACGCTTTGGATGCATACAACAAACTGTCGCAACTGGATGTGAAGTTTGACATAGAACACTACACCCTACAAGATGACCCTAAGACAGTAGCCGTACGTGCAAGAGATTTTTTTTATCCCGGGGAAACTGTCAATCATAGGCAGTTTCTTGTGAAGATGATAGAAAAAATCGCCGATCATGGCATTTTTGTCTTTGAATACATAGAGACATGGAACAAGAAAGAGAAAACCAACATTGACGGTTTTTACCTTAAGCCCAATGTGATAGTGCTTAAGCATCATAAGCATTACAAGCGAGAAATATTCACTCTGGCGCATGAATTGGGGCATTGTCTATTGGGGATTGAAGAAGTGGAGTCGGTGGACATGATGGACATCTCGGCACAGACTTCATACAGTGATGTCGAAAGATGGTGCAATGATTTTGCATATCAGTTCATTATGGGACAAGAAGCAGAAACACTTGCTAACATAGCATGTGTAGATTCCCGTAACGACTACTGCATTGACCTCTTCAAGGCTATCAGTGCACGGACGCACATTAGCCGTCTTGCCTTATATACAAGGATGTATATCGACAGGAAAATCAGCTATTCGAGCTACAGCAATGTCAAGAGTGAATTGGCAGAGGAATACAGAAGAAGAGAGGAACAGGAAAAGTTGAAAAACTCTGAGAAGAGAGGCGGGCGAACACCAAAGCCCATCATTTCTCCGCTATTCTTGAAAACCATGCAATATGCCTATTTCAATGGAGTGGTCAACGAGACCACTTTCTGTTCGAGACTCAATGTCAAACCAGCAAATTTTGAGAGGGAGTTATGGCGATAGTTGTTGATACATGCTCATTGGTGATGATTGCCAAGAATTATCTTCCCTTGGATAAGGACGGACAGTTGTACTCATTCCTGGAAGAGGCGTTCTCCCGCAAGGATTTGATGCTACTTGATGTGATTCTGGATGAATCAAAACGCACCTCCAAAGGAATTGCAGTTGAAAAGATGCCTTTCCTCAAAGACAAGAAATTGGTCATTCCGACAAAGGATCTATTTCCATGTGCCCCAGAGAGATTCAGCAACATGATAGACAACAATTTCTGTGTAAGACTGAAGAAGCAGGAACTGACTGAAGAAGAATACATAGAGCAAAAGGAAGAATACCTTAAAACAGGTGATGCTAAGATTATCATTTATGCACTGAATGTACGACACTCGGACGCTATCCATCTGGAAGAGATGCAAGTAATGACGGAGGAAACAAGGCAGCAGAATGACGGTAAGTTGTTCAAGAAACTTCCTTTGTTGTGTGAGCAGATAGGGATTGGAACACTAACCGTTTCAGAATATCTGCATAGAAACGGGTTCTTTATTGACAAATAGCATAGATATTAGTATCATCTTATGACATCTTTCACGAAATCATATTATATTCGTGAATAAAACACTTGTTTTTCAAGAATAGAAATTGTTGAGGATTAGATATTTAAGACATTATTTCAATGCGGAAGGGGTGATGTGAACGACAAAAGACAAGGCGTTCTATTAGAGTGGATGCTTGATAAGATTGAGAAGAATGGACGGGTCGATGGCTCGTCCTTTTTTTGTGTCTTTGAGTGTGAGGTGCAGGTGGGGACCAGTACTGCGACCACTGTTGCCTGTCAGCGCGATGATGATGCCGGGACGGACGTGGGTGCCTTTGGTGACGAGAGTTTGGGAGAGGTGGCAATAGCTGACGGTGAAGTCGCCGTGACGGAGGGTGACATAGAGGCCTGAACGTTTGTCCTTGCCTACCTTGATGACCTCGCCGTGCATCATGGCGTATGTGGGTTCGTAATTTGCCTTCAAATCAAGCCCGTTGTGTAGGGCTTTTCTTTTTGTAAATGGGTCTCTGCGGTAGCCGAAAGGGCTGGTGACAGAGATATGACGGAGTGGACTGACAAGTGCCGTGTGGCGGTCGGTCTGCTCCGTTTGGGTTTGTAATGGGGCAAAGGCAAGAGAGTCTCGCCGCTGATGCGGCGAGCACGGAGGCAGTTGTTCGGATGTTGCGGACTGCGTCGTTTTTGGCACAGCCTTGCGGTGTACCTTAGTCTGTGTGACGGTATTGAACTGAGCGCATACTGTTGCTGATGAACAGAATATTGCTGCTATTGTGATGAGTAGAAATCGTTTCATGGTGCAAAAGTAACAAGCAATTCTTTGACTGGCATAAAGAACAAAGGGAAGACAAGAAGATTGTAACATAATATAGCAATCGAGTTTGATTTTTGAGCAGAAATCAAACTCAAATAATAATAATCGTCAAAAATAACACGCATTATCTTATGCAATTCTGCTTGTCTCTGAATAGGTATATAACTTTGCATGAGTTTAATTTCAAATTCAAAGTTAAAGTATGAAGCAAGTACGATTTGAAGAGAGCGAGGTGCCTTATCAGACACTGGCTCGTTTTGGTCTCACACAGGAAAAGATTGAAGACCTGCCCATGTGGGCGTTGGAAGATATTGGTCAAGGACGACGTTCACCGTTGTTGCCCATTCAGGTGACTAATGAGGAGGGCGAGACGTTGAAGAGCCGCACCCGATTTGCGTTGGTCCGTATGGAGGACGGCAAGGTGGATGTGGTGTTCTATCCACAGCTGGAGAAGTCGCCGTTGGAGGCTTTTACTCAGGAACAGCAGGAGGACTTGCTGGAAGGGAAGGCGATCCTTGCCGACATGAAAGATGCGGAAGGCAGAAGCAGCAAGGCTTTTGTGCAGATTGACACGGAGACCAATCAGGTGATGTCCGTGCCAACGCCTGTCATCGGGCGCAACTTGGAGGTGCTGAAGGATGAACTGAAACTGAGTTCGGCAGAACTGACCGTGATGCAGAAGGGTGAGCCGCTCACGCTCATCATGGAGGACGAACAGGTGACGGTGGGTATTGACCTGAACGATAAGACCGGCATAAGGATTAATCAAGGCGACAGTCAGAAGTGGAAGGAGAACACCAAGCGAGAGTGGGACAAATACACCTTCGGGTGCTATGGCTGTTGGGTAATGGGCGATGACGGTAATCTTGACTATGTGCCTGAAGAGGAATACACGGAAGAACTTTGGAATGAGCAGAAGAAGAATGGAGAGCGCAACCGCGCCTCTTTTTCCATGCACAAATAATCTACACATAATATAATAAGTATATGGCATCAAATAAATATTATCCAGAGGATGTGCTCGTCGAGAAGATACAGAGCGGCGAGTACGGTTGGTTGGAGTATGTCAACCATCATTCTGCTGAATGGCAGGAAGAATATGAGAGCTATTGTCTGAACAACGGACTCTGCATTTGTGAAGAGAGTGCGGAGCAGTTTGTCCATCACAAAGATGAGGAACTGGAGAAGGCAATAGAGAACGGTGAAGCATGATAAATGAAGAGTGAAGAATGAAGAGTGAAGAATAAGTATGGCGATAAGAAAGAATACGAATCCCCAACAGATGGACCTGCAACCAGAGATGCGTGACTTGCTCATGCGCAATGGTATGCAGGCTCATGTGGTGAGTAATGGCAGCGGCTATCAGCTTGTGGTGCAAGGGCATGACAGTCCGCTGCTTACCTATAACATCACCGAGAAGCAGATGTTGGCTCTGACCGACTGGGGTACGAATCATGCCAACAAGTTAGCCTACAATACCTTTACGGGCATTGTGGGCAACGACTTCTATATGCCCAAGAACTTCGTTCATGCACGCAATGCCAACGGTCGTGTAGCTATGGGGCTGCACGGCTATCGTGTTGGTATCGGCGAGTATGGACGGATGGGGCGCATCGATATGCCACCACCCTTTTTAGGTTGGACACCACGCAGTCAGGAGGGATTCCATCTTCGCAGAGTTGGAGGACGATTGTTCTTCCCCGAAGCCCCGATTGTGCCTGAACGTTGGGACGGCAGAATGAAGCCTGGCGAATTGCAGAGCGGCGGTTATGGGTTCTATTATAAGGGACAGCAACAGAGTTATAGCCCTCAGCAACAGGATGTGCTGAAAGATTTGGAGGGAATCATAATGCCTTCCATCAGCCGCACGAGAAGCACGGAGCCAGCCAAGCCTTATAAGGAACTGATTACCTCGCCTGTCTATTTCACCAATGAGAAGTGGCAGGAGTGTCTGGCATCGCATGGCATCATCATTGATGAGAATGCGAAGACGCTGACCATTCAGTCGAACAGCGTCAATGCCGACATGGTGTATGACCTGACAGATGAGGAACTGAAGAAACTCACCTCCAACTCCATCAAGGAAGTGCCCGTCGTTCAACGCTTGGAACTGCTGAATGGCATCATCAAGGACGACTTTGCTGACAAAATCCTGATGGACACACTGAATAGCAAGGAGCGCATCGACCTGCATCTGCATCCCGAACTTGAACAGGAGTTGCAGCAGCGTCAGCAACAAGACGAGGAACGGTTGCTTCCGTTGGAAGAGGACGAGACTGTCAGACGTGACGTGTTGCAAGGCGATGCCATGGTGAGAGGTGAAGACCTTGCCTTGATTAATGAGAACAAGGGTTGGTATCGTGAGGGAGCGCATGGGCGTGAAGTGAAAGTCGGTGACATCATGGTGGAGAAAGTGCCTCCGATGGAGGGAGATAAGAAAGGCGAAGATAAGTATCGCATGACCGCCATTATCAATGGAGAAGCCATCACGCACGAAATCAAGCAGAAGGACTACGACAAGTTCTTGGCGGTGGATGACTACCATCGCATGAAACTCTTCTCCAAGGTTTTCAGTGAAGTGGATATGAAGACACGCCCCGAAACCAACGCCGGACTGGGCACGAAGATATTGGCGGCTCTGACGGCAGGAGCAGTCGTTACAGCAGAGGTGGCGCATGACATAAGCCACCATCATCACCATCCAGCCCCGGAGTTCTATGCAGAGCATCATGGCGGTCCACGTCCTTACTTCAAACCGGGAGTGGATTCGCCACAGGAGATTGCGGCAAGGTACTTTGAGGCAGAAGCAAATCATGTTGCCACGGAGATAAGGAGAGGATATTAACAATGTATAATTTACAATTTATAATTTATAATGAGTAGTGAACTGACATACGATGACTTTCTGGACAGGTTGAGCATACAGGAAGTACTGGTGGACGCAGGGTATCATCTGAACAAGAGAGATGGCTTGCGTTATCCGTCGTATGTGCGTACTGACAGTGAGGGCAGACGGGTGCGTGGTGATAAGTTCATTGTCACGCAGAATGGGAAATGTTGCTTCCAACCACCGCAGCAGAAGGTGTATAATGTCATTTCGTTCATCAAGGAGCATCCAGAAATGTTTTCAGAGAACAAGGTGGGAATGTCTCCTGACCGACTCGTCAACCTCGTCTGCAACCGACTGCTCAACCAACCCATAGAGGACAGACCATCGAAGATTACAGAACCAAGAAAGGACGGAAAGCCATTCAACCTGAATGACTACGACATCCACAAGTTCAATCCGCAGGACAGGGAAACGCAGAAAAGGTTTTATCCCTATTTTAAGTTCCGAGGCATCGACCTCTATACGCAGTATGCTTTTCATCGGCATTTCTGTCTGGCTACTAAGCATCGGACGGATGGACTTACCTTTGCCAACCTTGCCTTTCCGCTTGTACTGCCCAAGACACCCGACAAGACTGTGGGCTTTGAGGAACGAGGACGACCGAAGATGGACGGTAGCGGCGGTTACAAGGGCAAGGCAGAAGGAAGCAACAGCAGTGAAGGACTGTGGATTGCCAACCTCACGGGCGAGCCGTTGGATAAAGCAAGCGAAATTGTATGGTTTGAGAGTGCCTACGATGCCATGGCAGAGTATCAGATAAATCCTGTAAAGATGGTGTATGTATCTACGGGCGGCACACCCACCGAGGGACAGATGCGAGGACTTCTGTCCGTTACTCCCAACGCACGGCACTATTTGGGTTTTGACAAGGACGATGCAGGGCGGCAGTTTGTTGCAAACTTCAGGAAGGTGGCAGCAGAGATGGGCTTCCGTCACGAGCATGTGCAAGCCTATCATCCATTGGGTTGCTACAAGGACTGGAACGATGCGCTGCTCAACAAGAAATCAGCAGAACTGATTGCCAAGGGCGAACCAGATACCTTCGACTATGCCGAGTTTATCGCAGCCGGCAAGGCAGAGAAACAAAGGGAAAAAGAAGAAAAGAACACATATCATAGAAGCGTATGAGACAAGAAGATAATAGCATCATCACCTTGTGCCCCAGCATCGGACAGTTTTTCATCAACGAACTGCCTCTGTTGCTGTTGTGCGTGGCAATGCTCCTAATCGGAGGATTGCCCGGTTGTGCATATAGTACCCTGTTGCTTGTCTTCAGCCTCCTGTTCTCCCTCTGTTTACTCTACCGATTCATCTATCTGAGGAGTATCCGCTACCATATCGGGAGCGAGCAACTCATCTGTGAGCACGGAGTGTTTCAGCGGAGCGTGAACTACATGGAGTTGTACCGAGTGGTGGACTTTGCCGAGCATCAGACATTGATACAACAGTTATGCGGACTGAAAAGCGTGACCGTGTTGTCGATGGATAGAACGACACCGAAACTGGAAATGACCGGCATCAGCAACAGCTATGACGTGGTGAGTGTGATACGAACAAGAGTAGAAACGAACAAACGAAGAAAGGGCGTATATGAGATTACGAATAGATAAGATTTGGTTCATTGTCGTGGCATTGGTACTGAGCGTGCCGTCAGCCCATGCACAGATTGTGACTGCCAACCCTTTGGAATGGATGGCATTAGCAGAGGGCAACGAAGCCATCAACGGTGAGATAGAGAAGGAAATCAAAGGTCAGACCAAGACTGCCCTGTTGCAGAATACCATCGCCGCAGAGTTCACCAAGATACACGAATGGGAGAAGAAGTACAACAGTTATCTGAAAACCGCCAGTGGTTATGCCTCTTCCCTCAAAGCCTGTACCTATCTGTACGACGATGGAGTGAAGATATTCATCACCTTGTGTAAGATGCGCAAGGCCATCAACAATAATCCGCAAGGCATCGTTGCCACCCTCTCGATGAACAACCTGTATATGGAGACCGCCACGGAATTGGTGTCCGTCTTCACACTGCTGAAAGATGCAGTCGCCAAAGGAGGCAAAGAGAACATGCTGACTGGTGCGGAAAGGAGCAAGACGCTGTGGGCACTGAACGACAAGCTGAGTGCCTTCAGCAAGAAGCTGCATCGTCTTTATCTGTCTATACGATATTACACCATGACCGATGTGTGGAACGGCGTGACGGCAGGGATGATAGACCGAAGCAATGGAGAGATAGCCACCCAAGCCCTTAGCAGATGGCGCAGAGCAGGACGTATGACCATCAGTGATTAACGATAAAGGAATCAGTCATGAAGTATTTCATATCAATTGCCATTTTTATGTTTATATCATCTTTTGCAGGAGTGCGGGCGCAGAACGACCCGACTCTTGCGGGGATGATTCTGATGTACACCAACAAGGCGGAGAAAGAACTGAAGAATCAGGAGAAAGTGATGCTGCTACAATCCACCGGCCATATCTGGACCAAGGAGGAAGTGGAAGCCACTACCGACCTGCAGCGGGAGTTCAACAACTATCTGGACTCCTTCCGTTCCATCGTCAGCTATGCCGCACAGATATATGGTTTCTATCACGAGATAGGTCAGTTGGTGGACAATATGGGTGGATTGGTGGCGCAGTTGGATGCCCATCCTGCCAACGGACTTGCCGTAGCCCTGTCAGCCAAGCGCAACAAGATATACCGCGAGCTGATTATGAACAGCATCGAGATAGTTAATGACATACGCACGGTATGCCTGTCGGGCAACAAGATGACCGAGAAGGAGCGTGTGGAGATAGTCTTCGGCATCCGACCCAAACTGAAGAAGATGAACAAGCAGTTGAAGCGACTGACGAGGGCGGTGAAATACACCACCATGGGCGATGTTTGGATGGAGATAGACGAAGGGGCAAGACCCACCAAAGCGAACAAAGCCGAGATAGCAGCGGCTGCCAAGAGGCGGTGGAAGCAGGTGGGCAAGAACGTAAACTGATGGAGCAGCGAGAGCAGAGCCGAACTTGTTCGAGCTATGCCGAGTCGTGACAGAAGAAGACGAAGTCAAACCGTGATTAAAAAACGATAAGATATGGGATTTTGGAGTTCATTATTGAAATATGGTGGCAAGGCGGCACGAGGTACTGGCCATGTCATCGGAGTAACTGGAAAGACCTTAGGCAGTGCGGCACTCCACCCGCAACGCACCCTTATGGGAGCCGGCAAGGCTATGCAGACGGCCGCAGTGGGTAGTGCCGCAGGCTATGTGACATGGGAGAAGCTGACCACAGACAAGAGCGTGGCACGCATCGTAGGTGATGCTGTCATCGGCGAGAATGCCACGGAAGCGGTGGCACAAACCGCCAACGATGTGCAACGTCTGACGGGCAAGGCTGGTGAAGCCGTTGATGCGGTGAACACTGTAGCCGGAAAGATGGACACCCAGTTCAGCGGCATCAGTGATTTCTTTAGGAATATGTTCGGAGGCGTAGGATGCGACATGATAGGCAATCTCTTTGGCAATATCGGCAAGGGCAACGTGTCGGGTATGAGCATCGTCGGACTGGTGGCTGCCGCCTTCATGGTATTCGGACGCTTTGGTTGGATGAGCAAGATTGCGGGTGCCCTGCTTGGAGCGATGATCATCGGGAACAATTCTAAGGTGGCGCAAACTCTGCCTAACAGAGGCGGTACGTCTTCACATGGGCAGAACATGAAAGAAGCAGAGACCCAAAGCAGAGGGATGAAACGATAACCAATATACAGTGATATGAGATATACAGAAGAAATGATACTGCGCTCATCGAGCGGCTACTGTATGCCGTTTGAGGAGCCTATAAAGCAGGACGTGCAGATGTCCTTGGGTTACGGAGAGCAGAAAAATCCCGTGACGGGAGAAACATTCTTCCATCACGGCATAGACTTCTCAGTGAACCATTACCTGCTGTCGGCGGTGGCAACGGGAACCGTCTCTGCCATTGGGTCGGACGCGGAGCATGGCATCTACCAGACCATCCGCTACGGCAAATACGAAGTGACTTACAGGCATCTCTCCAATGTCTTCGCCAACTTCTCCCAAAGCGTCAAGGCCGGTCAGACCATCGCCATCAGTGGCGACCTGCTGCACATGGAGGTGAGGTTTGACGGAGAGGAAATCAATCCGTTGGAGTTCCTCACCATGCTCTACGGCAATATCAAGGCATTGGAGCACAATTCCCAAATGGGCATCAATGAACTGGACATGAACATCCCTTCACCCTACGACACCGACCGTCAGGAGATAGAGGCATTGATGCTCCGCTTCCTTCCCTCCTACTTCGAGGACCTTCAACAAGGAGCATACTCTCTGCCCGAACATACGGAGCAGTCGTTGAGAAACATCTTCTCGTTGGGAGCGAGCAAGCATTATTTCTACGAGACCATGCCGAGCATGGCTAATCCCTTGGGCATCGGCAACCGCTGTATGCCTTTGGCGACTAAGGTGCAGAACCTGCTCATTGCCGACTTTCTCAACTATCTTGCCATGCGACATCAGGTATATCTCTCCACGATGGACGAGGTGTTAAAAAAAAACTCCAAGAGCAAGCCCTGACGCATGACGGCATCATCGACCCTCTTGCCGACTTGGACGTGGATATCCAGAGCTTCGACATTCCGAGGATAGTGAGCGTCTATCCCGACCGGGCTGGCGTGAGATGGTGGACAAAGGCATGGTTCAATGGTAAGGAAGAGGGGGAACCCTCCGTGGAGATTGAGGAACGTATGGCCGTGCAGTTCATCCACTGCCAAGTGGACAAGGACGCATGGTTGGAGGAACACTATCCTAAGCAGATGGAGATATATCACAATGCCATCGAGCAGACAAAGGAACAGATATTACAGCAGTATAATATATAAACAAGGTATATGGCAGTTAAGAACAGTCAGCGATTCGCAGAGATAGAGCGTCTGATGGGCGACTACTTCGGGTGTCACCTTGCCCCCGTGATGGGCAGGGTGCAACGGGACTTGTCCAACAGACAGGCAGACGAGATGCGAGCCTACTCCAACAGTACGGCTGGCATCCTACGCTCATTGGCCACTGCCAATATGCCTGGTGATGACCCATACGCCACGCTGAAGATTACAGGCAAGTGGAACAGCAAGACCACCGAAGACTATCTGGCGATGTGCAAGGAGGCTATTGTCGGCAACAAGGATATGCAGCGTGACCTTGCCGTGATGGCTGAGGAATGGCGCAAGGCGGTGGTGACGGAGATAGGACGAGAGCGGTACGATGCACTCTCTAAACAACTCGGTTGTGATTTGGCATACGCCTATATCGATCACCGCATGGAGCAGCTGATGATAGAAAAAATGGTGAAAGACCGTATGCCAACATCTTCTGCCGACTATATCATCCGCAAGGCGGCACAAAGCAGTCTGTTCGGTCTGCCCTACGAACTGAACAAGTCACCCCTTGCCGCAGAGATAGAAGCCAAAGGAGAGGCAGCCTATAAGCCCTCTCGAACAGAGAAGGCAGCGGGATGGGCAGCCGGAGCGGGTGCCGATGTCGTGGCCATGGGAGGGATTGGCTCATGGGCAACCTTCGCCAAGTTTGTCGGTATCGATATGGTGATGAATGTCGGCATGGAGCACCTAAGCAAGAAAGGTAGCAGCCAAGAGGTCTGTGTCGAGGAGTGTATCAGCAAGGGAGTTTTCGGTACGGGCACCAACGTCTTCGCCTCATTCCGCAAACAGGCAAAAGTCATCAAGAACCACGAGAACAGCTATATCAAGGCTACCAACAGCCATTTCAAGAACAAGATTCCCACGAGCAATATCACTTTTATGGATTGGACGAAACAAACCGAGCAGACCTCTTTTCCTTGGAACAAAGGTACGTTCCTTGACCCTCAGAGAAACGAAGCAACCAAACGTACAGGCAAGTACAAGGATGTGCCCTTGATAGTTGCGCCTGGACAGGAAGACGAGTATCTGGAGGTTAAGGCGAGACTGGATGCAGAGGCTGAGAAGGAGAAGAAGGCAGAACCGAAAGAAACTCCTGATTCATCGACTGAAGAGGCAACACCATCTGTAGTCCAGCAGGAGGAAACAGCCTTACAAACAAACGAAAATGGATGGGACGGGCTGTTGCAGAGTTTTGGACTGAACGGCTTTTCAGACATCGGCAAGAACCTTGGTTATGTGTTGGCGATGCTGCCCGATGTACTGGTGGGACTGTTCACTGGCAAGACAAAATCGCTGAATATGGACAATAGCCTCCTTCCTTTGGCCTCTATCATGGCTGGAATGTTCGTGAAGAATCCTATACTGAAGATGCTGTTGATGGGTATGGGAGGTGCCAATCTGCTCAACAAAGCGGGACATGAGGTGCTGGGCAGGAAACAGCAGGAAGGCATTGCACCTACAGTTAGTCCTGCTGCATCTCGCATTCAGTACCGCCAATATCCTGATGAACCACTCAATCCTCGTATCAGCAACCCGATGCTGCAAGGGCGGTGTCTCGTTGCCAACATTGACCATGTGCCTTGTACCATTCAACTGCCTGACAGTGTGATTGGGGCGCATCAGTCGGGGGCATTGCCGCTGAATACATTGGCTAACGCCATACTTGCCAAGAACGACCAGATGCGACAGATGGCAGCAATGCAGTACGAAGAGCAGGCACGGGAGAGCGTGGTGCGACCGAGGGGAATACAGTGAAGCCCGACAACAAAATTGTCGGGAACGGTGGCTTGGTAAGCCAATTATAGAATGTGATTGAGATAAACAAAAAGATAAAAGCATGAAAGAGAAATCAGAATTTGAGAAGCGGACGGCGGAGAAGCAGGTGTCGCTGCTCACTGAGGCACTGACGAGTGCGGTGGATGCCAAGGGACATTGGTTGAATGCAAGCGGCAAACTCTATCCGAAGCTCTATCCCAAGGGCTTTTCGGTCAGTCCGTTCAATGCCCTTGTCCTTGCCCTTGACTCCGATGCCAAGGGTTGCAAGAGCAATCTGTTTACGCAGTTCTCCGAAGCGAAGGCACGGGGTGAGAGCGTGAGGGAGCATGAGAAAGGTGTGCCGTTCCTGTATTACAATTGGAATAAGTACGTCAACCGCAACAATCCCGACGATGTCATCACCAAGGAGGCATACGCAGAACTGTCGGAACAGGACAAACAGCAGTACAAGGGAGTGAAAAACCGTGAGATCCGTGTGCTGTTCAATATCGACCAGACGCTACTGCCTATGGCTAACGAAACAGCCTACACTACGGCATTGAAGAAGGATGGCACGGTGGAGGATAGAGGTTATGGCGACAAGGAGGACAAGCAGCTGCATGGGTGCGTCAACGGATTCCTTCAGAAGATGAAGGACAACCTCGTGAATGTACGTCAGGACGGCACGGGTGTGGCGCACTACGACACCGAGAAGGATGTCATCTACCTGCCACGGCAGCGTGACTTCGAGCACTACAATGACTATGTACAGGAGATGATGCGTCAGTTGGTGTCTGCCACCGGTCATCAGCAGCGGTTGGCACGTGAGGGCATGGTCATGAAGAACGGCAAAGCCCCGTCGGAGGATGCCGTGAAGAAGGAACGACTCATCACTGAGATAGCTTCGGGCGTGAAGATGCTCGAACTGGGACTGCCTGCCCGTCTGTCAAAGGACAGCCTTAGCATGGTGGACTATTGGACGAGGGAACTGAAGGAAGACCCTTGTCTGATTGATGCCATCGAGAGTGAGGTGAACGGTGCGCTGAAGGTGTTGAAGAAAGCCGAACTGGGTGAAAAGGTGGAGTATGCCACCGACCAGCATCAGCGAGAGACGGCGCAGATACAGGTGCAGTTGCCCAACCACTACTTCGTAGCAGACGAAATCAAGCAGCATCCCAACGAGGAGCAGCGTACTGTGGTCATCGTGCGTGATGATGCCAGCAAGACCGCCGATGTGGTGCTGCCACAGGGTGCATCGTTGGAGGTGAACAACGAGATCAAGGGCATGAACAAGCAACGCTTCACCAATGCCTTGCAGAAAGAGGGTTATGACAACGTGCGTTTCTACAATCCCGACGGAGCCTTGGGCTTCCGTCCCGACGACAGTTATTTCGCCGACAAGAAAATCACGGTATCAAGACTGCGCAACTGGTCTATCGAAGACCTATCCTCGTTGGATGCTTCTGAGGCCGTAACCCACAGCCGTGACATCGGTTTCGACAATGTGCAGTTGGTAAAGGATGACAAGGAGCGGTGGGCATTGTACATCAAGCCCGAAGGTAAGGAGGGCTTTGCCGTCTATCCCGACAAAGGAGACCTCAATCATTTCTTCACCACCTTGAAGCAGTCGATGGACAACATCGAGCGTGTGCGTGAGGAACTGGCACAGAAGTATTATGCTATGGCAGAGGCGAAACCCGACCTGAAGGTGGACATCTTCGGAGGTAATGAGCAGGAGGTTGATTTGAACCGCATCCAGCGTGTGGCAGTATTCCGTGCCAAATCGGGCGAATGCCTGTGTGCAGCCACTATTGACGGCAAGAAGTTGCAGCCGAGAAGTGTCAGTCCGTCACAATGGCAACGATTGTGGGTGGCTCCTGACAGGGATTCCTACAAGCAGAACCTTGCCGCCTCGCTGTTTGCTGATGTATTGCAGAAAGACAACAATGTCGAGCAAAGTACACAAGAGAAGCAGGAAGAAGCGACGGAGGTGAAGCAAGCGGAGACGGCAATTGTCGATAAGCATGATGAACAGAAGGAAGTGGTACTTAAGGAAGATAAAAGCTCTGAACAAAGGGAAGAGAAGAAACAAGAGGAAAAGAAAGAAGAAAAGAAGGATGAAAAGGCTGTCAAGGCTGCTGTCTCTCCCCTTGTCCAACAATATCTTGACTTGAAGAAGAAGCATCCTGATGCCATTCTTTTGTTTCGCTGCGGTGACTTCTATGAGACCTACAAGGATGATGCGGTGAAGGCATCCAAAATATTGGGTATTACGCTGACAAAGAGCAATGGGCGCAAGGATGATGAAGGCAAGCCGTTGGCAATGGCAGGATTCCCATATCATGCCCTCGACACCTATCTGCCGAAGCTCATTCGTGCTGGTGAACGGGTGGCCATCTGTGACCAGTTGGAAATGCCGAAGCAGACAACATCATCGAAGCGTGGAATTACGGAGATGGTGTCACCTGGAAAAGAGACAGGAAAGCAGATGGCACAGGAAAGTCAAGAAACAGAACAACACACCAGTCTAAGGAGATAGGCTTATGGGAAAGAACGCAGCGTATGCCGCACAATATGCGGAGGAAGCCAAAGAACAGATGCGGATGTATGGGATTCCTGCCTCCGTCATCTTGGCGCAAGCCATACTGGAGAGCAGCAACGGACAGAGCCAACTGTCGCGCGAATGCAACAACCACTTTGGCATCAAGGCTACGGCATCGTGGTTGAAGAATGGCGGAGAGTATGGAGTCTATACGGATGATAGGCCCAACGAGAAATTCTGTAAGTACAAAAGCGTGGGTGACAGTTATGAGCATCACTCGCAGTTCCTGAAGCAGAACAAGCGTTATGCGCAGTGCTTCACGCTGTCGCCTGACGACTACAAGGGATGGACGAAGGGCATTGAGCGTGCCGGCTATGCCACGGGCGGCGGTTATGCTGCAAGTCTGCAGCGCATCATTGAAGCCAACGGACTGGACAAGTATGACAGTGAGGTGATGGCTGAGATGCGGGCAGAAGGTCGGTCGTTCGGGGTGGAGAATAATCCTCGTAGAGAAATGCCTGCTGCCCATGTACCGCAGTCTGCCGGGTATTCCTTTCCTGTGGAGCGAGAGGAGTTTCTCTTCATCACCTCGCCTTTCGGCAATCGCCAGGATCCGATGGATGCCACCAAGCAGCAGATGCACAAGGGCATTGACATCAAGACGAACCATGAGGCGGTGTTGGCCACGGAGAACGGCGGCAAGGTGGTGGCGGTGAACCATAATGCGAACACGGCAGGAGGGAAATCCGTCACCGTGGAATACAGCCGTGAGGATGGCAGCAAGGTGCAATGCTCCTACCTGCATCTGTCTGACATAGCAGTAAAGGTAGGTGACGTGGTTAATGCCAGTCAGAAGTTGGGGGTGTCGGGAAATACCGGCACCAGAACCACTGGCGAGCATCTGCATTTCGGAGTGAAGAGTGTATCGGCTGACGGCTCAAAAAGGGATATGGATCCAGCCGCTTATCTGGCAGAAATCGGACAGAAAGGCAACATCAAGCTACAGGCCCTGCATAACGGCAATGACCTGTTGGCAAAATACAAGAGCAATGCGCCACAGGAGCAGAAGGTTTCGTCGGAGGACTGGATGAAGAAAATCCTTTCCTCGGAGGACAGCGGCGTGGGCATTTCGGGAACGAATGACCCTATACTCGACATGGCGATGACCACCTTCATGTCGCTGATGATGTTGGCAGCGCAGATTGACAGCAATGATGAGGAACGACAAAAAGGACTTATCTCTGCCATGGCAGCCAACCGGCTCGTAGATTTGACCTCGCTTGTTCCAGGCATGAGGCAATGCACCATTACTGTGGGTGAGAACGGCAAGACTGTGCTTCATGCAGAGAGCGGTACGGTGAAGATTGACCGTGAACTGACCTCCTCGGAGATGAACCGCCTGTCGCTCATTTTGGGCAATGCCAATCTGTCGGAAGAAAGCAAACGGACGAAGATTGCGGGAATGGTGACAGGCATCGTGGCGACACAGCAGGCTTCGCAGAACTTCGAGCAAGGGATGGAGGCTGAGAGTCAACAACAAAATCTGCAAAGGAAATGAAAAGGATAGCAAGTCATCTGTGTACATTGCTGGTGGGTATGGTAGCTGTGGCAGGACACTTCATGCTTACCCAATGGCTTTTCGGTCAGACCGTGGCCATCATCTATCTCGGCTTCCAACTTATCATAGCAGCGTGGATAGTCTATGAACTGATACGTGCGCTAGTATATGATGATTGAAAAGAGATTATTGTCATTGCTAAGACATTTCACTTGGACGATGGATATGTATAATTCAAATAGTATCGAGCAATGATCAAATGTAATGTAACAGTGTGCGGAACGGTCAGCAAGGCTGCGACCTGCCGCACGAACAAGGAGGGCAAGGCATTCGTGAGCTTTGCCATGAACGTAGTCATTCCAGCGAAGAGCGGGATTAACAAGACCATCGAGGTGTCGGTCATCAAAGATGGGACACTGACGGAGGTGGGCAGCTGCAACATCGGCGAACGCATTGAGGTAGCCGGTGTATTGGTACCAAGAAAATGGGGCGATGTCCTTTATTTCAACCTGTCGGCAAGCAGCATCAGCCACCAGCCTGACGAGGCAGAGGACTGCATCAAGGGCGTGATGGAGTTCCGCGGCAAGGTGGGCAAGAGCATTGAGGACAAGACGGACAAGAATGGTGTGCCGTACTGCCAGTTCTCCGCTTTCAGCGCAGAGAAAGTACAGGACGGATTTGAATACATCTGGGTAAGTTTCTTCCTATTCGATGGCAAATGCGAGGCATGGCTGCAACCAGGCGTGAAAGCGAACATCAAAGGGGCATTGTCTGTCAGTGTCTTCAATGACAAACTGGACTTCTCCTGCCGAGTGTCTGAAATGAGCGAATATGTTCCGCAGCCCTATAATGGTTAATTGACTATGGGAAAGCCTTATGCTAAGGAAGGTCCGAGTGCCGAAGACAAGGCACTCGACCTGTTTGCCGATATGATGATTGAGCGTATTCAGTCGCTGTCGGGCAAAGACGGATGGAAAAAGCCCTGGTTTACTGAAGGTGCGTTGCAATGGCCGAAAAACCTGAACGGACGAGAATATAATGGCATGAACGCTATGATGTTGCTCCTGCATTGCGAGAAGGAGGGTTACAAGATTCCTCGCTTCTGTACCTTCGACCGCATACAGCAGTTTAACAAAACTGGCAAGAAAGACGAGGAACAGAAGCCCCGTGTGTCAGTACTGAAAGGTGAGCATTCTTTCCCCGTGATGCTCACCACGTTTACGGTGGTCAATAAGGAAACAAAGGAACACATCAAGTGGGAGGACTACAAACTGCTCTCTCAGGAAGAGCGCGAAAAGTACAATGTATATCCAAAGCTTCAGACTTACCATGTCTTCAATGTGGCGCAGACCAACCTGAAGGAGGTCAGACCAGAGTTTTGGGAGAAACTGGAACAGGAATACTCGATGCCCAAGGTAGAGAAGGACGAGCAGTTTGCCTTTGAACCCGTGGATAGGATGATAGCGGACAACCGTTGGATATGTCCCATCAAACCGATGTTCGGTGATTCCGCCTATTTCTCCATCAGCAAGAATGAGATTGTGATGCCTGAGAAAAGGCAGTTCAAGGATGGGGAGTCTTTCTACTCGAACCTTTTCCACGAGATGGGACACTCCACGGGTGCGGAGGGACAGTTAGACCGCATCAAGCCCGCTACCTTCGGCTCGGCAGAGTATGCACGCGAGGAACTGGTGGCAGAACTGACGGCTGCGCTGACCGCTCAGCGGTATGGCATGACAAAGCATCTGAAAGGAGATTCGGCTGCCTATTTGAAGTCTTGGCTGGATTCGCTGAAGGAGTCGCCGCAGTTCATCAAGACCACGCTACTCGATGTGAAAAAAGCTACCTCAATGCTCACGCAGCATATCGACAAGATTGCTATGGAGATAGACCAGGAGAAAAAGGCTGAGCAGGAAAACGGGCAAGGGAAAAGTTATCTATCCATAGATGACGGCGACCATGCAGTCTTGGCATATAATGGTTCTGCTGTATATATCCAGCATCATGAGAAGGAGGACTCTGTAAAGATTGCTGTGCCGACGAGTAACGGTCTGGAAGTGAAACTCTCTGTTCCTTACGACCACGGCAAAGACCTTGACACCAATTATCAGGAGGCTTTTGCCCAGTACAAAAGCCTGACAGAGCCTTCACAATCGAAAGAAAACGTCTATTATGCCTCCATCGCCTATCTCCAATCAACGGATGACACATCGGAACTGGATAAGCTAAAGGAGAAAGGTGACTATCAAGGACTGCTGACGCTTGCCAAGGAATACTATGACGGGAACGGCATGGACGAGGAGCAGACCTACAGGAAGCCGTGCCAGAACAGAGGCGATGACCTGCTAATAGAGGACAAGGACTTTGCAGTGGTCTATAACGGGAGTGTCGGCGGTACGTATGAGGTGTTCCTGAAGCATACGGAGCAAGAAGTGCGTGACCATATCACTCGCTATGGCATAGGACGTGCCAGTGAGGACGTGAAGGCTGTGGCGAGGGAGATGACCGCCGAAGAGTTTTCGGAATTGGCGCAGCGAAAAATGCCGATATTCCAAATGCCGAATGGTGGTTTGCTGAACCTGCAATATAACAAGGATAAGGATAGCCTGGATGTGGGGACTGTGACCAATGCAGGACTCTCTGTGAAGCATACCTTCCCTTTCAGCCACAACCATTCTATGGACGCAAACATCAGCTCTGCGTATGAGCAACTGCTTGACATGGAGGAGTACCAGAAGGAAGAGGTACAAGAGGAGCACGTTGCCAAGTCCGCTTTCCGAAGATGAGAGTAGTATCGTAGTATATACTAATCGTAGGCTTTACTACTCATAGTAGGTACTAACAATAGTCAGCCGCAAGGAGTAATGTCCCTGCGGCTGATTTAATTTGGGGTCATTCCATATTATGAAGGAATGCTTGTAAATCCTCGTCTGGAATGCTCTTCAGTTTCACCGGCTTGAAGCCGTCCAACTGCTCCACTTGAAATATCTCGTCCACTCCATATTTGGAGCCATCCACCTTTACGCTCTCCATTTCATTGACGGAGGTATAGCCATACTCCGTTTCATGCAGACCGCATACGATGGTGAACAACGTGGTGTCGTTACCTTCCGGCTGTCCTTCAAGTACGAACCAACGGACGTGTCCGATGAAGAATATTGCCACACAAACGGCATCCTTGCCTTTGCCGTCCTGTGAATACAGAGGATAGGATTTCAGTATCTCCTCCAATACGGGTGTAATCAATCTGCTTGCCATAGTCAATCGTTGTTAAGTGTTCTGTAATACATTCTGTTCTCTACAAGGTGTTCGATGGCCTCTGCTGCCAATCGGCACACCCACTCGTCACGCTGGTCATAACGACCTTTTTGATAGTCGTTGGCAAGGCGTTCCAAGAAGGCAAACACCACCTTGCCCTTTTCGTTGATAAGATAGCGATGGTCATCTGCAAGGGCATTGCCTACCTTGGCGGCTGACCCCATCTGACCGTTTACGAACCGTGAGAAGCACTCGACAAATGCCTGCTCGTTTTCTGATAATCTGTGTAATTCCATACGCAAAGAAATTATTTGTTCAACTTGTTTTTCTTCCCTCCTTTTGAAGCCTTTCGGCTCCTCTTGTCGGGAACTGATTTTTCGTGCATCAAAAGACTGCGGAATGAGGGCGATAAGGCAAGAAAACAGACGGAGGAGTTAATGAAATACCCAAATCTTTGATTTGCGGAAAGCTGTCGTTCAGTCCTCTGCCTGTTAGCATGGCGGTACTTGACCATTCGCCCGGGCAGTAACTTTGCAAAGAAAAATGGGCATCGGCAAGTGGAATAGACACTACAAAACAGGAAAATCATTGATTTTTAGTGCATTTTTCTTTATTTCTTTCTTTGATTTAGGATAAAATATATAACTTTGCCTCCGAAAAAGTGTCACAAGTGACAGTTTTTCGTAAAATATGATAGTAAACAGATATAGATACATAGAACAGTTGAGCCGTTCAAAGAACAACGGGCTCATAAAGATAATCACAGGATTGCGACGTTCAGGCAAGTCGTTCCTTCTGAAGAAACTCTTTCATCAGCATCTATTGGATGAGGGCGTGAGAGAAGACCATATTCTCGTCATCGACATGGAGAGTAGGAAGAACAGAGAGTTCAAGAACCCGGACTACCTGTTGGACTGGGTGGAAAAGATGATGATTGACTATGAGACTTATTATATCATCATCGACGAGGTGCAGGAGGTGGAAGACTTTGTAGAGGTGCTCTCTTCCTTGTCAGTTACCGAAGGGGCGGATGTGTATGTCACAGGCTCCAACTCGCGTTTCCTGTCCTCTGACCTGGTGACGGAATTCCGAGGCAGAGGTGACGAGATACATGTGTGGCCACTATCCTTCAAGGAGTTCATGACGGTGTATGATGGTTCGAAAGAAGACGGTTGGGCTGAATACAGACTGTACGGAGGTTTGCCGCAACTACTTACACAGGTTGGGGATGAGAAGAAGGCTGATTTCCTGCGTCGCCTTTATCGCACGGTATATCTACGTGACATCTACGAGCGGAACAACATAGAACTGAGACCTGAATTTGAAGAATTGTCGAAGACCGTAGCATCCAGTATAGGAGCACCTGTCAATGCACTGAATATAGCCAATACGTTCAAGTCCGTAAGCAATGTGCAGAGCATAACCGACAAGACAGTGTCGGCTTATCTGGAATATATGCAGGATGCTTTCCTTATCGAAAAATCCGAAAGGTTCGACATCAAAGGACGGAAATACATAGGTTCGTTGTCCAAGTATTATTACCAGGACGTAGGTCTGAGGAATGCTATTCTGTCGTTCCGTCAGAGCGAGCCGACACATATCATGGAGAACGTCATCTACAATGAGATGCGTATGCGAGGATGGCTCGTGGATGTGGGTAACGTCTATCATCGAGTGAGGAATACGGAAGGAAAGCAGCAGAGGGTGACATTGGAAGTGGATTTTGTCTGCAACAAAGGGAGCGAGCGGATCTACATCCAGTCGGCGTGGCGTATGCCCGATGCAGAAAAGATGGAACAGGAGAAACGGTCGTTGCGTCTTGTAGATGACTCTTTCCGCAAACTGCTGATCGTGGGAGAACATACCAAGCAGTGGAGCGACGAAAACGGCATACAGATAATGAGTATATATGACTTCCTGCTTGACTGGTCAAGTACTGAGAAACACGGATAAAAAAAAGATATGCGCATAGAATATGCGTTAATACATATATGATTAAGGGAGGGCCTATCCATCACGGACAAGCCCTCCCTTTCTAAAATTTATCAATGAAAAAAAAGTTTTAGTGCTCTTGTTCGGAGCTGTATGTCTGGCTATAGATACAGCAGGATTCTGGTATGGCGGTTCGCCTCATTGGGCGAGTAATCGTCAATGCCGCCATCGAAAATCTGAGAGATGGTGCCATTTTCCATACCACGTTTCATCAGTTCCTCTGCAATGAATCTGGCACGGGAACGGCTGAGGTTATCATTGATGGCTTCACTGCCTGTGGCACTGTCGGCAGCGCCGATGACCTTAACTTTCAAGCCATATTTCTTGGCGATGCGTGCTACTTCGTCGAGATTGACGAGCTGTGACCTGTTGAGCAACCTGTCAGTGCCAAGTTCAAAGAAGAAATAGATGGGCGCACCTATGCAAGCCTTTCCTGAGTGGATGAGCGATAGGTAATCGTCTTCCGGCTCACCTTCAGCATTGCCATATTCTTCTGTACAAGAGGCGGACTCCATGACCTTTGTCTTTTGACCATTACCATACTTGTCTCTCATTCTTGCACGCAGCGAGTTGAGACCGCTGTAGTCGTTTCGAGGATAGCCATTTGTGACGGAAGAAGCGGCATCGTCAGAAAAGAGGTGGCCGTACTTGTCCAGAAGTCCCTCGATGGCAAGAATCTTGCGCAGCTGCTCCAGAGTCTGACAATCTCGATCGTGCTGGGCGTGATAGCGGCTGTTGCTGTCAGAAAGGGATGAGGCGTATGCCGAAAGCCATTCGTTCTGTGCGATGTACGGGCGAGCGTCTATCACTCGCTTCCAGCCAGTCTTGCCGATGCGGACAGAGAGGCCGAGGGATGCGGACAGCAGATGGTCGCCAAGGCGGTGTGCCTTGCCATAGCCGTCAAAATCCTGCATGGTGGTCATGTTGCCTATCTCTGCCGTAACAGCAATGCGTGGGGAGAGATGATACTGCCCCTGTATGCCGTAGGAAATGGCAAAGGGCTTGTGGGCATTCACCTTGTTGTGCAGCATACCCACGCCCACGTATGGAATGACACTCCATCTGGCAAGAGTGTGTACATCGTCCTTGTAGAGGTTGCCGAGGACATTCCACATGAAATCAGCACGCAGGTACTGGTAGTCCTGCGAGGAGTTGTTGCAGTCGTTGAACTGCATACCGCCATAGTTCAGACGACCGCCGACGGAAGGTGTGAACCATTTGCCGATCGACACGGAGAATGCCGGTTTCATGCGACCGAATAGGTCGTTGCATCCGAGCGGTTTGCCGAGGAAGACCGTAGTTCCTCCTGCCGCTTGGACAAACCAGTTGTCCGTCCATGGCGAAGCTACCAATGCCCCTTTCATGTAGGAAGGTTTAAGCGGACGAAGCATACCGTCTGCCGAAAGTCTGCATACAACGGTGGTGGTGTCCGCCGTGCGGTGATAGTCTTTGGCTTGCGCACCCAATGAAAGGGCGAAGCCAAGGGATAGAATAAGTATTTTTCTCATGTTGTTCAATTTAATCTGGTGAATACTATAACAGGTGATACGTGACAGTGCCGCTTATCGTTTCTTCCTTTTGCCGGAAGAGGGGCGCATCATGCGTGCAGCTTTCATCATGCAACGGCGTGCCCAAGCGCGTTCATCCTCGTCATCGTCACGTCCCCATTTGAGGTCGGACGAACTGCCGCCACCGCCATGACCTTCGGCAAAGGTGGTGGCATCATCGACGTAGCCGAGGAATAGAAGCGTGGCACAGTACATCACCTCCGTTCCATTCTCCGCAAAGGCCTGAAGCAGGGAACCGTCAAACACGTCCTTGCCCTCATTGGAAAGCCGTGCCACACGTTCGGAGAACTCGCTGACCATGTTTTCGAGAAGGGCATTTCTGAGAACGGTGTCCGCACCTTGTCGGATAGTATCGGAATATCTGTGTGCCTCCTGCCGCAACTCCTCCGTGCGCTCCTTCATGGCGGTCATCTCCTCACGCAGGGCATCGAGCTTGCGGTCAGCCTCTGAGAGCTTCTCCTGCTTGTCGTCCAGTTTCGACTGGATAGCGGACAGTTCCTGCTCCAGCTCTTGGACTTGCTGACGGAGAGCATCAGGATTGTCGTGACCTGCAAGAATCTGCCGATGCAATTCAGCAAGTGCCGCCTCCTTCTCAGCCTTCTCCTGCAAGAGGTTGTTGACCATTGAGGTGAGTCCTTTTACTCTCCGCTCTGCCAGACGGATGTCCGATTGGAGCGAGGCGAGTGTCCGCTGATGGGTGGCGACGGACTGCTCAATGGTGGTGCACTGTTCTGACAGCTGGCGGCGGTATTCTTCGGTGGTGCGGTGGCGTGCTCCCGTCTCTGAGACGGAAGTTCCGCGCTCCATGCCCCAACGCTTGTTGACATCGGCAAATTCGCTGTGCAGGGCTTTCATCCTGGCAGAAAACTCGTACTTGTCCTTTCCGGCGAATATCTGTTTGTATGCAAACTTGCCGTCCTTGATTGGCAAGAGGGTGCAGTGAACGTGCGGATTGGTTTCGTCCAAGTGTAAGATGAAAGCGACGATGTTCTCCTCACCGTATTTGTCCGCAACAAAGCGGTAAACATCCTTTGCCCATTCCTCAATGTCCTTGCATCGGGTTAGATGCGAATTGTCCGCTCCGTGAGTGAGATTCACCTTCTGGTCACCGAATGCCAATTCTGTCATACGTTCTCGTGAGCCTCCGAAGATGAAATTGACCACTGTGCGGAAGCGTGGCTCTGCCAGTCCCTCGTTGGGGTCTTTGATTCCACGGCTCCGCAGGATGTCTGCCATGCGCTCCGGGATGCTTCGGCTCTTGTCTATAGGACAAACCTTGCCGCCCCGAACCTCGAAGTTGAGCCGCTCACGGCTGCGGTCGTAGTTGCCTGTTGATTCAGCGGATCCCCAACCCTTTTCCGTCCAACGGCGTTGGTGCTCGTTGCTCTGTGCTGTGGTGATTCCCTTAGATGGTCGGAAATCCATAACCTGTTTTGGTGTTGCCATAACCTATTTCCTTTTATGTGTGTACAACTCTCCTGTCTCCAGCTTGCTGCTTGTAAGGACAGCCTCCCGATGGTCGGAGACCAAGAGGGGTATTAGGCTACCCAAATTCCCTCATTTCCGACCAACGGGCAAGCCCGATTATTTTACAGCAATGGCAGACGTGTAAACACTGTGCCAGTAGAAAAGAAGAAGCGTTGTACGGTGATTATTAGAGGTTAATACAGCCTTTTGATGGACAGGAGCCCTCTTGGTTGGCTACAATGGCAAGGAACGGTCGGCAGAGTGACTGAAACTGTGACTTGATGGCTGCGCTTTCCTGATGCAAGGCTGGTGAGCTGCCATCCAATGCCAATTCTGATATTGCCTTTGCCGCCTCGATGAATGAGAGCCAGTCTCCTCCCAGGTCTTTGTAAAAGAAGGGAAGAAGGGAGGTAACGAGGGCGTTATCTGTTTCCTGCGAAAGCACCTGATGGAAGGTGGCTTCGCAGACAGCTGTGAGTGCAGTCATACAAAAGGCGTGTCCTACAGATTCGGGAATGTTTCTTCCGCATGGCACCTTGCCAATTGAATTGCCATTGTCGGCTTTCTGCAAGATAATGGCTACTTCCTCTGTTGCATCTTCGTAGAGTTGTTCACATTCCGAGGCGCAAGCCGATGCGGACATCTTGCCGCTTCGCCATTCGTCCAATGCGGTACACATCTTCTGGCGGAACACATCCAAGGCTGCGTCAATCGGAGAAACGGCAGGTGTCTCAGCCAACATCGGGATGGTGATGATTTGGCTCTTCGTGAGACGGGTGACGGAAATCTGGTTCATCTTCTCCAACTGCTCGATGAAGGTGCGGACAGTGGCGCGGTGCCAATGCCAGCATCCTGCCAGTTCGGTAATGGTGATTACAAACTGCCCGTTGGACAGGCTGAACTCCTGCTTGCACAGATCCTTGGGGATGTACTGTACAGAAGCCTTGTCTACAAGGTCAAGGTAGGCTTCGAGCTTCGACAGCCTTATCCCGGACCTCTCTTTCAAGAACTCCAACAGGGACATCCGTTCAGACATCTTGCCGGAACTCGTTCTATGTTTCTGTTTCTTCATTTCAATAATCTGTTTGGTGAATACTGTTGTTTGTCGCCAGCTCCATTATACAAAAGGAACGGCATGATACAGGTGATACTTAATAGTAGTATATGATGAGCATTTCTGTGTCTTCGAGGAGCATCTTGCGGTCAGCCTTGTTCTTCCACAGCGATATGACTATGCGCGAGGGATAGAACAGTGATGCCAGAAGGACAAAGGAGATGGTGACAGCAAGCGTGAACAGATGAGGAGTGAAGACAAACACCACTGCCGCCAACGCGGCGATGCAGAAGGGTGTCCGCTCCTCGTGCAGACGCTGTAGCCACCTCTCCACATCCATAAAGACAAAGAATATGGCAAACGCTATGGTGGAAGCCACTACGCCTATGTCGTTATAGTGTACACAGAGGTAGAGGAAGTGGAACACGTACAGCAGGATGAGCAGCATCAACCGGTAGAGCTTCCTTGCTGTCACAAGCGCGGTCATGCGCAGATAGAACCGTGTCATAAACTGTCTGCGGCTTCTGTGCAGAATCATCGTCACAAAGAAGAACGCTGACATCAGGATGAGAAACAGTATCTTACTTGTCATAATATGTATAGCATGTGAATAATGGAAGTGGACTCAGGTCGGGCTGGACGACACCGTGTGTGGCAGTGGATATGATACGCTCCACATCCTCCAGTGTCAGTTCTCCCTTGATTATTCTCTGACGGAAAGCTCCGTCGGTTGTCCGAAGGCTCTTGATAGCCTGTTCCAAGTCGTACTCGGCTATCTGCCACACTTGCCCTCTCGTGTAGGGGAAATGATGGTGGATGGCCTTGACCACAAGCACACGGCTGAGGATGTCGGTCATTCTGCCGTTCCTGACTATCGTGTGGTTGCGGACAGTGGCGATGCTCTCAATCTCCAGCCATGTGCGGTGACGGTCGAGAAGATGGATAATCTTCATGTAAAGCGTTTCCTTCATCAGATGGTCGGGAGCTTGTGGCATGACTTTGGCCTTTGTTGTGGACAACAGAATGGAGCGTTGTTGCGGTAGAACAGGACTGTCATCTGGCAAATGTAACTTTCAAATGAAGTCGAGCAGGACTTCCTCCTTGGGCTTCATGTATTTGAAGAACCCGTTCTTGCAATGCAGACTGAGGTCGAGGCATACATCTGCCGACATGTGCTCCAGCGAGTCATAGATGGTCACTTTTATCTGGCTGACCATGCCACGCTCATCTGTGGAGCCGTTGACCTTGAACATCCGTCCGAAAGAAGGGTTGGAATAGGCACAGCAGCTGTGTCCGAACTCCGTATGACGGCTTGGAATGTGGTGATAGAGGATTATCATTTCCATCTCGTCTTCGAGCATATCCATCACCTCCTCTATCGTGAAAGGGGTGTTCAACTGGAAAGTAAGAAGCACGTAATCGTCATACTTGACAGGCTTCTCCATCTTGCGCTTGTCCAGCAGTTCTGGCAACTGCAAAGGCACGACGGCAAGGAAATCATCGCAAAACTGTTCTAACATAATCGTATTCTCTGTTTGGGGTGTTTATAATCTTGTGACATAAATCTTCATCATGAGCATGGGCATATCCGACAGGCGTTGCTTGTCGAGGTGCAGTTTCTTGGCCAGACCGTCCATCTCCTTGGGGAGCGCATCGGCTATTTTGTAGAGGTCTGCCTTGTCCTTGTCGGAGAGCACGCTCACGGAAAGGTCATCCATCGTCATGAACGGCTGCATCATCATCAGGAGGTAGGCGTGCATGGTGTGCTCGTCCTTTACCCTGCCACTATTCAGATCCTCGATAGCCGCTTGTGCGTTGCGCAGCAGACGGTGGTTGGTGCGCATGGAGAGGTATATCATTGCATCCTTGTGGGACAAATCCTTGCGGTCGGCGGCACGGAGTATCTCCCGACAGCAGTGTTCGGTGTTTCGTCTGATGTCACCGATGTCATCGTCAGCAAAATCCGGCAGGTATTGCAGGAAGGATTTGAAATACAAATGCTCTTCCTTGATGAAAGCGAGCAGGTCTTCCTTGCCGTGAATGCCTTGCTTGGCGGATTTTTGCAGGAACAGCAGGTAACGCTTCAGTACCGCCTGTTTACCACCTTTATTATATATAGGCAGGCTATCCAAGGAAGCGAAGAATGGCTGTGCTTCCTTCACGGCTTGCTGTAGTTCCTCATCACCAACATGGGAAGAGGTCTGTTCTCTGAGATAGAGCAGGTCGTGAAAGGTGCGTTGCTTAGACATCGCCATACGGCACAGCTCGATGTGGATGGAGTCGTTCAACTCATGATATACCGTGAACGGGTATGAGTGGGCTTTCCTGACAGTGTCACGTGAGATGCACGATGTCACGGAATCGTCCAACACGCGCCATTCGTTGACAATCTTAACTAATGTCTGAATTGAGACCTTGCCGTTCTGTCGAAGAGTGGTCAGAAAGCCATGATACTCTCTGATGGCTTCATCGCTCGAATGGAACGACTTCGTGCCGTTTCCGTCTGAACATGCTGTCAGCATGACTACGGCAAACGCAGTGGCAATACAAATGGCAAGTCTGATACAGCCATGCGAGTTTGATTTTGCATTATGCAATATTTGCTTCATGCAATGGAGGTTGGTTTGTCCTCCGAAAAGTTGGGTTTCATATTTCATTGTTGTCATTATTTTGAGTCTGATTTTGAAATTGACGGTGCAAAGTTAATGCGTTTCAGCGATATATTTGCAAGAATGACAGTAAGTTTAATCTTATTTGTGTATCATACTTGCGAGTATGATTTTCAATGAAATCAAGTGAAAAGAAAATGGCAAATTATCGTGTTTAAGTATGATTTTTCGTTCAAGTATGATTGTTTCTCGGAAAAATAGTGTACCTTTGCACTTGATTTCATTTAATAGCGTACAACAGTATGGCAAAAGTAGGTTACATCTTTATCGCCACCAATGGCGAAGAGTATGCAGAAGACAAGGCTTGGATGCAGCAATACGGCTGTGTTCAGGTGATAGAGGAACTGTCCGAACACGAGAGGCTGCGCCCGATGTGGAAGCAGCTCATATCGAGTCTGGAGCGCGGCGACGAGCTGGTGGTGTCGAGGTTCAGTAACGCACTGCGTGGCACCCGTGAACTGGCTACATTCATAGAATACTGCCGTGTGAAGGTGGTTCGCATCATCTCCATCCAAGACCGCATCGATACGTTTGACGAACTTTTCCCCGACACCAAGCCCTCACAGGTCATCCGTATGTTCGGGTCACTCTCTGAGGAGTGTGCCGTGCTGCGCAAGGCATCGGCACACATCATCCATCTGCAACAGAATATCCGGCCGCCCAAGAAGTCGGAAAGGGCACTGTCGAAACTGGAGCGTGAGAAGAATATCGTGAACATGTACAACGAGGGGCACAGCATAGATGACATCTTTGCCATCAGCGGCTTCACAAGCCGAAGTTCCGTGTTCCGCATACTCAACAAGCATGGTGTGACGCTGAACCGTGGACCTCATAGTGGACCGCTGAAGAAAAGGAATAAAGAATAAACAAAAAACAGATACAATGAATAAGACATTCAACATCTACTGTGATGAAAGCACCCACATGGTGCATGACGGTCATCCCTACATGCTTTTGGGATGTACAAGTATAGCATACACACAAATCCGCATGGCAAAAGATGCCATAAAAGATATTAAGAAGAAGCACGGCTATAGTGATGAGCTGAAATGGACAAATGTCCACGAGGCCACGTATAAAGTCTATGCAGAGCTTATAGACTGGTTCTTTATGAATGACATGGAATTTAGGGCTGTGGTTGTTGACAAGAGTCAGATTGACGAGAAACGAGAAGACTATACGTTTAATGATTTCTACTTTCGCATGTACTACCAATTGCTGCATCACAAGATGGACATGGATTATACATATAACATATATATGGATATCAAGGACACATGCAGTAGCGATAAGCTGGAGAGGCTCAGAAAAATAATGGAATACAACTCTTCCATTGGCAGGTTTCAGTTTATACGTTCACACGAAAGTGTCTTCATCCAATTGGCAGATGTTCTAATGGGAGCCATCAACTACAACCTTAGATATGAAAAGGGAGAAGTTGAAGGAAGGGTGAGAGCCAAAATGAAGCTGATTGAAAAGATAAAAAAACACAGTAATATCAGTCTCAACACCACAACTCCCAAATTTAGAAAGAAGTTTAATTTGTTTTTTATCGCACTGAAATAGCCAATGAGCAGTTTGAATATTATCAAGAAATACCCTGAGCTGCTGGAACTGGCATATCTCAGTGAACGAGAAAGAGAGCATGATCTTCATGCAATATTCAAGCGTGATATAGAAGATAACTGTCAATTCTCATTCAGAGGGTGGCGCATCTATCCTATAAAGACAGATGGCGAGATTGACATGGCAAGATTGTTCAAGCATCTTACCTGTGAAGAAATCATGGTTGAGAACGAAGACGGTACGACTTATCCAAAGCGAGTATTCGAGATGGCTCGTTCACAAAGGCTTCATTGGATAAATCACCATGTGAGAGAATTGACACCAGACAATCTGGATGTATTTACCATAGAAGAGAGGGACGGCAAAAAGCGTAAGGTCAAGAAAACATACATCTATGATAAAGTGGAAAAGTATGTTATTGTCTTGGAACAACAACGTAGCAACGGATTCTATCTGTTGACAGCATACCATCTTAACAAAGAGTATGGACTAAAGGCTTTGGAAAAGAAGATGAAAAAGAGATTGCAGACACCACTATAAAACGCAAGACCCGAATTGCATCAAAGGCAACCGGGTCTCGAAACTCCTTCTATCTATAGATGAGCGCTGCAAAGGTACGAATATTCTTTGAAATAACGAAGGTTTTTCATTGAATTCTTCTCGATTTTAACATTTGCAGGGCAGTATTGTAAGATAACAGGAAAGAAAATAGCATAATTTTACAGAAAATCGTAATGGAAACATTCAAAGACGTTATATCAAGTGACCAACTTGTCTTGGTCGATTTCTTCGCCACCTGGTGCCAGCCATGCAAGATGATGCACCCCATCCTTGAGCAGGTGAAGGAAGTGTTGGGTGACAGAATCCGCATCATCAAGGTAGATGTGGACAAGTATGGGGTGACTGCAAGTCAGTATGGCATACAGTCTGTGCCCACATTGATGCTGTTCAGACGCGGCGAAGTGTTGTGGAGGACGAGCGGTGTGATGCAGAAATCAGAGTTGCTGGCAACGATTGACCCGTTTTTAAGATAAAAGAGCAGAAATGTCAAAATCTAAATTAAAGTCTGTCCTCATGTCCATGGACAAGAGTGAAATAATAAAAATGGTATTGGAACTTTATTCTGCACGGAAAGAGGCAAAGGAATATCTTGACTTCTATGCAGAGCCGAATGAGGGCCAGAAGCTGGAAGAGTATAAGCACATCATACGGGAAGAGTTCTATCCGAGCAGAAACAGAGAGCCAAAGACACGCTTCTCAGTGTGCCGCAAGGCATTGTCCGACTTCAAGAAACTGAAGCCTTCGGAAGATTCAGTCGCAGAATTGATGGTGTTCTATATGGAGAATGCCTGTCAGTTCACTTATGACTATGGAGACATGTGGGAGCAATTCTATGATTCTGTTGAGAGTAATTTCGACAAGACATTGCGCCACATCGTGCTTTATGACCTTTGGGACAAGTATGATTCCCGAATCAAGCAATGCCTTCGTTGGGCAAGCCCTTGTGGATGGGGATTTCCTGACGCACTGAATGATATGTATGAGGAAATGAAGGCGCAAAATGAGGAACTCCGAAAGAAATACAGGAATTTCAAGATGCCCATCAACGCTGATTATTAAACGAATATACTCAAATGGGGAAACCAAAGAAAAAACATAAGAAAGCGAAACAACTGCCCTTAAGCAAAGAAGAGCAGATTTTTCAAGCGGCAAGAGACCTTGCAGCTGAAATTGGCATATCCTATTCTGAGGCATTAGGGTTTACTTTGGGCATAAAGGACGTAACGTATGGTTGGGAAGAAGACTATACGGAAGAAGAGTTTCAGGCACTGATTGACCACGCTGTGGGAGACACTGATTATGAGCACACCCTCTATTGAATCATCTACACGAGAGGAACGTTTGGATTACGTTCTGAATGAATGGAGATGTCTGCACAACTGTGAGCTGTGCGGTAAGTGCCATATTCTGAAAGGCAGAAGCGAAGAAATACTCTATGCAGACTATATAGACGGCAAGCGGTCATATATGGATATAACATTAGAAATCAGAAGCAACAGATAATGATGTCACAGAAATACATATATCCATCGTTGTTCCAAGAGGAAGAGCCGCAAGAAAGCGTTCCTGGTGATAAGAAAGAGTATGACCTGACGAATCTCTTTGAGAGATTGGCAAAGTCTGATTTTCGCAGCCGGTTCCATCTGTCCAAGCAAGACAGGGAGTATGTAATGGAAAAGGGATTGCCGACGATACGAAAACACGCAGAGGACTTTGTGGCAAAAAGACTTGCTCCGGCTGTCATACCGAACGACGGCAAGCAGACTCCCATGCGTGGGCATCCTGTTTTCCTGGCTCAACATGCCACTGGCTGTTGTTGCCGGGGATGCTTCTTCAAGTGGCATCACATCTCAGCAGGCAGGGCACTGACCAAGGAAGAACAGGAATATGCTGTTGCCGTATTGATGGCATGGATTGAAAAACAGATGAATAAAGGATGAAGATAGAAGAAGCCATAGTATATGTGATGGTAAAGCGAAATGGCGGCATGACAACCGACCAGATTGCCGATGCCATCAATCGTCATAGGCTGCACCTGAGAAAGGACGGTCAGCCTGTGACAAGCAAGCAGGTGTATGCAACAATCTGCCGTTTCCCTGAAATGTTCACAAAAGAAGCTGGCAGAATCATGTTAATGATATGACGTAACGATATGACAATAGATACAACCAACATGTGCTCACACCTTCAGAAGAAGTTGTTTGAACCAGAAGGTGTGTATTATCCTATATGGCAAGCCATGCAGGATGATGAGACCTTGACAGCAGTGGTACGAAGCAGACAGCTGCACATCTACAGAAACGGGAAGAAAATTCTCGTTCTGGCAGGTAAGGCACAACCGAAGATTATAAGGGAAGACAAAATACAAGAGTTAATAACAAGATTATAAACAAAACATCAAATCATCAAAACAATGGACGCAAAAGAAAAAGTATTGGCAACAATGAAAGAGGCTGGTCAGCCTCTCAACGCAGGTAAAATCGCAGAACTCAGCGGTCTCGACCGCAAAGAGGTAGATGCAGCCATGAAGCAGCTGAAAGCAGAGGGTGCAATCGTCTCTCCTGTGCGTTGCAAATGGGCACCTGCAGAGTAAGGTTTATACTGCTGTCTTGAAATATAGGCAGCAGTATCTTTATTTTTATCAAAATGTTAAGGTGAGGAATCTGAATATCCTTGCCTACGGACACAATTATCCGCTGCATCTTTTTGGGGTAAGGTGCAGACGTATGGCTGTCAGCGTATCTTGGTTTAAAGACGCTTAGCGGTCACGGCGGAAGTCGTTTCGTCTCTCTCCGCCGAACAAAGCTCTGAGCACATTGCCCAAAGCTCCGAACACGAAGTAGCAAACGATGATTGCAACAATATCGTCCATAAGCATTTTCTGTTTTATGGGTTATACACTATTATGAAGATTCACTATGTCCAATCCCTGCCTCTTGGCTTCTCTGACGGTGTAGAACGTGCCGCCCTTGGGATTGCCATCGAAGTAGGCTATGAGACGTGAACTGCGGTTGACCATATAGTCGTTGCGCCTCAGAAGGCAGCCATTGTAGTATTGCTCGCTCAATACGACCACGTCATCCACGATGCGCAGGATGGCATCATACTTGGCTTGCTCTTCCTTGCTCCACCGGTCAGACTGACCACGGAACGGCACAACGGCTATCACCTGCAAGTCCTTCAACTCGCATTGCAACGAAAGGGCGGCTTCTGCCGCCAGCAGGTCAAATCCCATTGCCATGCCACAATAGAAATACCGGTAGCCGTCGGCATACGCCTTGGCTATCTCCGATTTGAGACATTGCTTCAACTCCCTCCGCTTGGCGAAAGGTACGCTGCGGTGTCCGCTGAAGCATACGGACACTGCCTTGTCGTACTTTGTCATACTTTACCTTACTTTATAATGTGTGCGTGCGAGGAACATACCGCCAATAACACATGCCCCGAGCCTTTCGAGTTGGTTGGCATACTTGGCATAGCTGAGACCCTTGGTTATCACATCGTCAAAGACCAACACCATTTTGTTGTCGAAGAACGGCTCATCAAACTCAACGACATTCGCCTTGCGGACTTCATCCTCGTTCTTGCGGTTATCGTGGATGGTCTTACGCTCTCCGCATACCCTCACGTGCTCGTAGCCGTTTTCCGCTCCTGTCAATTCACACACCCTGTGGCAGAAAGCCTTGTAGCGGAGTTCGTTGCTCTCGCTTGTGGATGCTGGAACGGGGGCGAAGACGATGTTCACGCAACCCTTGCCGTAGAGTGTCAGCATATTCTCTGCGGTGCGCTGCGCCACTTCCTCGTAGGCTCTTCCGTCCTTGAAGTCAAACACTAATTGTCTGTCGGCAATCTCCTTCTCACCCACATTGCGGATGCGTGCGGGATAGTATTTGCAGAACCAAGTCTGAGGCTTGTCTAACTGCTTTTGGATTTGATAGTCATTCTTGTGTGCCATTGCTCTTATGTTTTTTCTTCCCTTATTTCGGAGGCTTTTCCTGCCTGCCCAAGGGATATTTTTTGCTTTCCAAGAGTGATGGCGATCAAAAAGCCAAATCGGGAGCGAAAAATACGCTCTGCACGCAGAGGAAGATTTTTCGGTCAAATGCAATGGACGATTTGGTGTTTGAACAATCGCCAGCATTACCTTTGCAAAACAATATCCGCAGCGGCAAGGCAGGCGAAAAGAAATCTGTTATGTAAAAGAGGAAACGGGCGGGATGGCGTGGGGCGAAGCTGTATATGGGGAAGGACGATAGTTGATATGAGGGAAAAAGAGAAAATCTTGTAATAGGGAACGACATTGCCTTTTATCAGCATGGAGACAGTCCTACAAGCAGAGAAAACTATTGCCCTAAAAATGAGTTGGATAGTATTTTCTAAAAGTAGTATCGACTACGAATAGTATAATAGTCGAATAGTTTTTACTACCATACTACGGATAGTAAAGTCTGTTTATAGAAGAGATAGCGGTATCATCGTCTGTTCGGCGATGATACCGCGCGGCACTCATGTGTCATGCCGCTTTAGGTATTCTGTCATTGCCTCATTGACAATATCACGCAAGGACATCCCTTTCTTGATGGCGAGGTACTTCATCCTCGTGTGGATGCTCTTGTTGATAAGGAAATTGCAATGCACCGGCACTTCGGTAGTCTCAGAAACAGACACAGGTGGTGCTGGTGTAGTTTCTGTGACTATCTGCTCCTTACTCGGCTTCTTTGTGGAAGAAAGGAGTCCGTTGAGACCGCCTTTCATTCCCTCTTTCAACATACTGCTCTTGCTCATGGCTATGCTATTTTAAGTTTAACACTTCTTTTGCCAAAGACATATAATCACTGGCACCATTGGATTTGGGATTATACTCAAAGATAGTCTTGCCGTTGATGGGTGCTTCTGCCAAAGCCACATTATCACGGATGACGGTCTTGAAAACCTTCTCGTGAAAACTGTCATTGACGATTTCCCTCACGCTTCGGTTCAACGTCTTGCGGCGATCGAACTGGGTGATGACGATGCCGCCCACTTTAAGGTTGGAGTTGAGCCGCTCCTGAACGATGCGGATGATGTCCATCAACTTTGCCATACCTCTCATGGCAAGGTATTGCGCTTGAACAGGGATGATGATGTAGTCGGCTGCGGTGAGGGCATTCAAGGTCAGCAAGCCCAATGACGGTGGACAGTCGATGATGATGTAGTCGAAATGCTCTTTGGCGATGGCTTTGGTGATAAGTCCCTTCAAGATAAGCTCCCGTCCCGGCTCGCTGATAAGCTCTAACTCAGCCGCAGACAGGTCAAGGCATGAGGGTGAGACGGTGATGCCGTTGTGCAACTTGACCAACGGCAAGGTGTACTGTCCACACATTGCGCCATAGACTGTCTGTTCTTCCTCGATGGACAATCCCAAGGCTTCCGTGAGGTTGGCTTGTCCATCCATGTCAATAGCCAAGACGTTCTTCTTACTCAGTTGCAGAGCTGCCGCAAGGCTTACTGCGGTCGTACTTTTCCCTACACCACCCTTGTGATTTAATACTGCAATTATCTGTGTCATAACATGATACTACTATTAGTGAATACTACTTTACTATTCTACTACTGATAGTACATACTAACCATAGTAAAAGCGGATTTACTACGATTAGTACGTACTACTCTCAGTTGATACTACCCTCAGAAGGGAAGGTCTTCGCTCTTGTCCTGCGGTGCATCGGCTGGCGGTACGGGAGCCTCGCCCTCTGCCTTGGCTGCCTTGCGTGCCTTTGTTGCAGGTGTGTCGGTTGCATCCTTCTTCCCTGCATTGACAAAGGCGATGGAGTCAGCTATGATGCTATGCTGTATGTGGTTCTCTCCGTTGCGGTCTGTCCAAATGGAAGAAGTCAGTGTGCCTTCCACAAGCACCATACGACCCTTGGTGAGGTATTCAGCCAAACGGATATGGTTCTCCTTGCTGCTCTTCACCCTTACCCAAGTGGTGATTTGCTTGCCCTTACTGTAGTCGTCCACTGCGATGTCAACAGCCATGAATGTTCCGTGTGTACCTGTGATGACGCGGCAATCCTTTGCTCCGATGCGTCCGATAGTGTGAGTGTAAATCATAATGTGAAAATGTTATAGTGGCAAGTTGGTTAGACTTGCCGTTACCTTGTTATTTAAATGACTTTTCTTGTTGATTGAACATAAGCTATTGCTTCATTCATAATTTCTGCTCGTGACCTACTCTTGTTATCTTGCATCCACTCATCAATTTCAGATTTGAGGAACATGATACGTTTCCCCTTCTTATGGAATGGTATTTGTTTATTGCTTGTCCAACAATAGATTGTGTGTTCAACTGGATGGGTAGGGAGATACTCACTCAATTCGGAAACACTAAGCCATTCCAATCCCTTATCGGGCTGAATTTGAGTCATTAGTGTGGAAAACTTTTCTTCTAAAATCTCCAGCTTGTTTATTACTAATGACAATGCTGATGGCAAGTCATTAAAACTCAATATTTGCTTTTCCATATCAATATATGTGTGGCAAGTTGGTTAGGCTTGCCGTTACCTTGTTATTAATATCCTTTCTTCGTCTGCCTTGTATTGGCGACAAAAGACTTGTTGCTGCCTGTGAGACTGATAGAGCCGCAATTAACAAACTCTCCGTCGGAATAGACTCTGTACTTCTGTCCGCTTACCTCATGCTTCTGTTTGATGCGCTCTCGCATCCACTTCTTGGCTGCGGTCAATGAGCAAAAGGTCTCGCTCTCCTTGGTCGTCTCGTCATATACGATGCACTGGGTCATACATGCTCCTACTTCATCCATGCACCTATACTCGACGTGACATAGTCCAACTGACCGCCAAATATGTCGCTTGGCTCTATGTCGTATTGTCCATCCCTCACTTCCTTGTCCTCTCCAAGAAGCGACAAGTTTCCGTCGGCATCCAAACGTGCTGCGTCTATGACGATGTCACGAGGCTCGTCAAAGAGATAACCTGCCACGATGGGCTGCTCTCCCTCGAAATGCACCTCAAAGCCTCCGTCCACCTCCGTGCCGTACTTGCGAAGAGCCGCTTTCAGCTCGTCCTGCTCCCGGTGCTGCAATGCCTGGAGTTGTCCGTGGATAGTGAGGTCTTGCAGTTCTGCCTCTCGTTTGGTGTGGGTTGCCTCGCCGGTCTTGCAGTCGATGTCATACTTGTGGTAAACCACTGGGATATGGTCTGCCGATGTGACAAGCCATGTGATGTTGTTCACTGAGAAGCCCTGTCTGGTGAGGAACTCCTCGATGTCTGAGCCGAGAAGGTGGTCGGCTACGTCAAGATACTCGATGCGTGCGTCAGCATCATGCAGGATGATAATCTTCATTGCCTTTCTATTTTTAGTGATACAAATAAGTTTGTCGCCCATGTCGCTGGACTTGTTTAACTACGTTGAAGAAACTTACGCTCAGCATAGTGAATAAATTCCCTCTGCGTTCGCTTAACCGTTTCTTTCTCTTCCCTCCTTTCGAGACCTTTCAGCCTGTGGAGGGATATTTTCTGCTCCCACAAGCCGCAAGAAAAGACATAAAGACAAATTATGTGTGAAGAATACTCTTTTCCGAGGAAAAGGAAGATTGTTCACAGTCACAAGACCTCAAGCAGAATTTGACGATTGTCTCAGACGCGGCTAACTTTGCAGGAAATATGCCTACCACTGCGCTGATTGGAAGAAGATTATTGATATTGGCTGCAAGAGGAATGATGTGTTATATATAAAGAGGTAAGAAGAAAGATTGAAACAGTAAGGGTGGGCAGTGAAGTGTTTGCAGGTCTGCTGTACCGACATAAAGCGAGTGTGTTGGCTGACCGGGATGCAAGTCATCAAAGCTTCAGCCTTGATAGCTTGTAGCACGGACAGACAATTCTCTCGCGTCGGTACTTCGGCATACTGTCAGCTTTGGCTAATAGCAACGTGTTGCCATCAGCCAAGGATGTCTGTATGACGACAGACCATGTAACGCTTCGCAAAGGCGTGGGGCAAAGCAGTATAATTTAGAAGTAGATAGTAACGTATATCAGGCAAGAAGAGACAGTTGCGCAACGGACAAATCGGGCACTCCTGTCAGCATGACAAATGTGCCTTGTCCTTGCCGCAGGACACTGAGGCAGATTGGACGTAGCAGACATGTCTGCCACATTCAATATGCCTGAGTGGACAAGAACTGCCTCTTGTATAGCAGAAGAGAAATTGTAAAACAGTTGATTAGTGGTAAAGGTGGTATGGGTGGGCAGAATGGCATTACACGGACATTGCCGAAGCCCGATAATGGGACAGCCAGACAGCAATAAAGGCAGTTATCAGAAGTGTCAGTTTCTGATAGTGACATTGTTGGCTGCCTGTCACATGGGATTCGTGCGGTGTCCGTACAGTAATGCCGTTCTGAAGGTGTGGGGCGAAGCGATACAACGCACTTGGACGAAACCACCGCTTATAACAGAAAATATTTTGCAGTCAAAGAGAAGAAGAATAGTAAAGCAGGTGTGGGTGGGTAGTGAAGCTGTCGCAAGATTGACGGTCTGAATATCAAGGCGAGTGGATAGCCAGTAAAGGACACAATTATCAGAAGCCTCGGCTTCGGCATCTTGTGGCATAGATGGCAGTCCTCTCGCGTTCAGACCTTGGCATACTGTCTTTCTTGGCTAATAGCGACTTTGTCGCCATCAGCCGGGAATATCTGTATGCCAACCATCTTGGTGACGTTTCGCAAATGGTGAGGGACGAAGTGGTTAGAATAAAGGAAGACGGCGTTGCCGTTATGGTTAATAAATGCACATGGTTGTTATTAGAGAAGATTATCACACGCTATAACAGCAGATTGATGTCCCTGAGCAAAACAAAAGCGACCCGAAGGTCGCCTTGTTATGGAGAGGAAAGGCTATTTCTTGCCTTTCTTGGTTGCTGGCTTGGCCGGCTCTTCCGCAGGAGTCTCCTCCTTGTCGGGACACTCGTAGAACTTGGTTGCAACCATGATGATTCTGGAGTGCTTCACGCCATCCTTGTCTGTCCACTCCTCTGGCTTGAAGAAACCCTCGACGGTGAGCAACGTGCCCTTGGTGAGCTTGTCGAATGATTCGGTGTGCTCGTTCTTGCGCCATGCCTCCATATTCATGAAAGCCGATACGCGGTTGGTTTCCTCGCCGTTCTTCTCCTGACGGCCTACTGCCAATGAGAAGCGTGCTACGCTGGCGTTTGCGAACTGACGGATTTCTGCATCCTTACCTACGAAACCTGAAACTGTGAAGTTGTTCTCGATCTTTTTCATTTTGAATTGAATTTAAAAGTGAAACTTAATTTTTACATGCATTCAAAAGCAGGGATGTGGCACCATGTGGGAAGCACCATGAAAATCGTTCGCAATACTCTTTTTGTCGTTGGCGGTAAGGGAGAAAAAGGAAGATTACGCACTATTTTATTGGTCACAGCGATAGCGGCCACACAAGAAGGAGGAAGTCCTTCGCAGCATCACGCTACCTTTGCATGGTAAAAATAAGTGGCTTTCAAATAGCTCAATTCAGAAAAAGACGGGGCCAAACAATGGAACAAAGGTTGTAAGCAAGGAGGCAATCCGTATGCAACAGACAGGGGCACTGCTATGGCTGTATGCCTGGAGAAACGAAGCGGGAAATCCGACCTTACAGCTGTATCATCAGAAGAGTGAGGAGCATGAACACTGATGCACGATGAACGACAAGCCTAAGGGTCAGCTTAGCAATAGAGGCATCAAGCCAAAAGAGGACAGACATCAGAGGATTGGCGATAGCACTGTCATCATGCTAAGACCAAGTTCTGTGTCCGACAAGGAAGAGTCGCAAAAGACAGACGAGTAAAACCAAAAGGCGAAATGACCATTCCTATAACAAGGTACAGAGACGCTTAAAACGGCGAAGGGACTTTGGCGACGTATCGCTATACAGGTGTCGAAGCATCGCTTCTATAACAGGACTGGAGCAAGTGAGCAAACCGCACAACTTGCTCCCAAGGTATTTCAGTTACAACAGCCATAACCTCATTGGAGGATTGTCCTAAAAGAGTTTTTGCAGTCAAAGGAAGAAAGAGTCTGCAAGCCACATAGCCAACAGACTCTCTCCTGATTATTCACAGATGACAACATCATCCTTGTACTCCGTCACTTCCTTGCCGTTGATGAGCTGGACAATGACCTCACAACCCAAGTCCTCGACAATCGTTCCCTCTGTCTGACCTCTTCGGGGATAAAGCAAGGTGCAGAAACACCCTACAACGCCGTCCAACTGCTCCATGTCTATCGTTGCCATATCCGTTCCTCCTTGTTAGCCGAATGTGATTGGATTGATGCAGAAATTCGTGTCCTCTGCCTCATACTCGTATTCATTGATGAAGTCAATCATCTTCTGTTCGCTTCTTCCGTCCTGTGAGACACCAGTCTTCTCACACCACAACTTGATAGCATCACCAAAGGTGGAGTAAGCACCCTCACAATCCTCAAAGAGTTCTCCGTATGCAGTGACGTAGCACTCTTCGGGGAAGAAGTCGTTCTCATCGTGCGTATAGAAGATGTCGCAACCTGGCTCAACCTCTCGCCAACTGATTGAAAGTTCATCGCCAAGTGCCTTGTTCACCTCCTCAAAGAACAAGTCGCATGAAGACCAAGCACTTTCGGTGTCAAAGGACAAGAGGGCATAATCGTCTTCCACGTTCTCCTCATACTCTGCCCAATAGATGTGTCCTCTCACCGAGATGCCTTTCTTCTCGTAGTCAATGCCATAGTGTTCTGCCAAGAGATACAGATACACATTATTACTGTTCACCTCCAACTCTTGGAGTGTGTTCCAAAGGTCTGCCACGGCTTTGCGTGAGCCTGTCACCTTGTACTGAGTGTCGCAAATGTTAGCCATAAGATAAAATTTTTATTTTCTTCCCTTATGTAGAACCAACTACCATCGGGATTGATTAAAGAATTATGTTGCCCCAAAAGGTGTTATGGCTCATCAATGCAAGGTTTTGCCGTCAAATACTACCTCTGCCACAATCAGAGCGTGGAGATTTCACGGACAAACCACAGGCACCGACCTTGCAGGATGAACGCCATGACAGGTACCTTTGCAACACAATTCTTATCAAAGCCCGATGGGGTGGTACATGGCAGACTGCATGGTACAGCAGTGTGAAGTGACGTTATAGGTGGAGATAAGGCTATAAGAGGTTTTTGCAGTCAAAGGAGAAAAGAGTCCACAAAGTGCAGTATCTACAGGACAAAAACACTTTAGTTTACCTTGGTTAGCTCTTATATATATGCTAACCTAAAGTAAACTGTATATATGTCCGTCTAAAACCCGAAAACCGTACGGGTCAGCTTACGTCAGAAACAGAAGTATAGAACCATAGAAGTGGTTCAAGAAGTCTTTCTTCCTTTGACTGCAAAATATTATCTTTGCACGAATCATAATTGCCCTGTAGGATTTAATATAATTTAACACTCTTTGTTGAATGCAAGGAAGAACAGCTTCAATATGCTGAATATCAGTAGTATAACATTGTGTTAACCCTTAATCTGTAGAAAAGGATGTTATCATACAAAGTAATGTCCATTTGTACTTTTTCTATATGGTTTTATACTTACATTTGCATATCATTTGTATCTTGATAACAGTAACTAACTGATTATCAATATACTTTATATTTGAGGAGGTTAAGTAAGTTTGACCAATCTGTAAATCGGAATCCTCATAAATAATAAAAGGCGTACAACTGAAATCTTTGTTTAGAAGTCGGTTGTACGCCTTTTTTGTTTAAATGAATTGACGTTCTATAAGATTTAAGTTTCTTAATATTTTCTTACCAATGGCAGTTACTGACAAGATTATATTTCTTGACCTTGATGGGGTTATGAACACTCTGCGTCATCAGCGGCAGCTGATGTATGAAGGGAAGGTTTGGGAGGACAGGCATGGGGCTTTCTTTGATCCCGTGGCGGTGGCGCAACTCAGGCGAATCATCGATGCCACTCATGCTGCTATAGTGATAGAGTCGTCATGGAAATGCCTTGGATTAGAGGCCATGCAGCGCTTGTGGCATGCCCGTAGGATGCCGGGCGAGGTGATTGACGTCACGCCGTCTGGCATCAGTGACAGCGTGCTGCTATCAGCCGACATTGACGTTACAGACCCGACGGTGCTGCATAGCAAGGGCGCGGAAATAGCGTCGTGGCTTTATGACAACAATATGCAGCAGGCTCCGTATGTAATTATCGATGACGGATACGTAATCCTGGAGTCGCAACTCCCACACTTCGTCCAGACCGACTCGTATGACGGTCTGACTGAAAAGCTCGCTACAAGAGCCATCGGGATTTTATCAGAATAAACAATAAAAAGGCGTACAACTGAGATCTTATAGAAGTCGGTTGTACGCCTTTTTGCATTTTTTAAACAAATGATTGAGCTACAGTTTCTTCTCTATATATCCTTCCTGGTCGTAACAGCGGTGATATTTGTGGAGTGTGTCTATAAGTTGTTGTAGTGGAAGGATGTCGGATTTTAGTTTTCTAAATTTTTGGTATTGGTCGTTGTATCTTTCTGCTGAACCATGCTTTATGCGCTGCTCTATGTCTTGCGGAATGAGGAAAGAGGCGCGTGTGCCGAGGTGTTTTTGAAATTCTGTAAGGAAGATATGGATGCCGGCGAGGTCGAAGTCGCCGAAGTGAACGTACTGGTTGGGGATGGTCTGCAGCCATGTCCGTAGGTCGGATGACTGCGGATAGCGCGACACAAACAGCAGACGCTTGCCTGGCAAGGCTGAGGAAAACAAGGCTTGCTGCCGGCGTATGAGTCGGAAGTTTTCCATGTTCTCGATGTTTACGACGGTCACATCCTCTGGTATGGCAAAGTAATGCCAATCTGTAATGAAGATGAATGTGCCTTCCTGTGGATTGACCACCAGTTCCTTGCCGCTCAGACTGCATGTAATAGGTTCGTATGAATTGACTGGAAAACCTGGGCATGAGCGTGTCGTAACAAGTTTGGAGTTACCTGTTTCTGCAGCCTGTCCTGACCTTGTGGATTCGGTGTCAAGTGTTTCCTTCATTTTGTCGAGATTGCCCAATCGTTCGTCAGTATGCCTCAGACTTTGTTCCAAGGTTTCTGGAGAAGCTGCAATGATGCTGCTTCTGCTTCCGTGTGAGCGACTTATGAGCACACCGTCGCTCAGGAGTTCTTCCACCCATTCGCCGCGTAGGGCGCTGGACGGAAGCGATTCGCCTGAGCGCAGTCTGATAAGCTTGTCTATAAGAGATGACGTAATCTTCATATATGATTGTTGTCAGCGGTCTCTGATGTTTTTATTGTTGTGATATTAAGGGGATCACCACGGTCTGCGACTTGCTGTCCTTGCTGAGCAGATAGGTGTAGCGATAGTCTGAGACGTTGTATGTGGTGGGCGAGGAGTTGATGAGCAGGATGTTTCGGGCATTGGCAAAGTCGAGTATACCTTTCACGTTCTGCGGGTGCAACTTGCCGATTTCGTCCATCATGCAATGTATGCGGAAGTCTCCGAATTTGCGGCTTACTTTTCCTTTGAATACATTTATCAGCATGATGTTTATTATTGCCTTAACCAAGGTGTCGGTTCCCTCGCTTCCCACATGCGACAGCTTGTCCACCCATCCCGTGTCGTTGTCGTTTTCCACGATGCGGAACTGCAGGAGGAAAAGGTCAGAGAGTGTAAGGTATCGTCGTTGCGGATTGTCAACGAGCGACTTCATCAGGTCGAGCAGGTGTCCTACTGCCTTCTGGTTCACCTCGTCGCGGTTGGCTGAGGAGAACAGGTTTAGCTCGCCCATGGCGTATTGGTTGTCATCGTGAAAATCCTTTATGCGCTTCATCAGCAGCACCATCTTGTCTGCTGAAGGAACGGGTTGAAGGGCAATGAGTTTTATGACGCCGGCAAAATTGCGTTTGCGGAAGTCGTTATTGATATCATAAATGACCTTATCCACATCCGATTCGTGCCGCGTAAGGTCGCCCATTTCCTTGGATACACGTCCCAATATGTCTACATATCGTTCGCTGGTGCGGCGGCGGAATTCCTCTATTTTGTTGTAAGTGAGGAAGTCTTCCAGATTGTTGGCGAAGTCGAGATAGTCTTCGTCAAGAGCCAGTTCCGTACGGAAATTGAATGTGTTCTTGGCTGTGAAATTGCCCTTGAATACGTTCACCGTGCTTTTCAGTTTGTCTTGGCTTTTTTGGCGTGACACGATGATGCCCGTAAGTTCGTCCACAGCCTGTCCTGGTGTGCGCAGTGTCTGACGTTCTTGTGCCTCTGCCAACATTGGCGGACACAGGTTTTCGTCATGTGTGAAGCGTTCTGCCTTTTGCAGGTCGTTGTCAATACGGTTCTTCTCCTCCCTGCGCTCATCCAGTTCTTTACTTCGTAAGTTCAGCGTTTCGTTATGCTTCTGCTTGCGGAGATTGTATTTCTCGTTCAGTTGCTGAAGCTTATCGGTGATGAGCTTCTTTTTTGTTTTGAATTCTTCCTCGTGATCGAACAGTTCTTCGCGGTCACGCTGATAGTCGAACACTATACGTCTGTGGTCGTCTATGTATTTTAGTTCGGCTTCTGTCGCCTTTATCGAGGCCTTGCATTCCTCCACCATACGTGTGTCAGCTCCACGTCCGTGCAGCTCTTCATGCTCTTGCTGTTGCAGCAGTTGCAGCTCATTGTCGGTTTTCCGCTCCTGCAGTCTGATGTCTGCACGTATTTCTGCCACCCGTTGTTCGTGCTGCTTGATTGCTTCATCCTTAGCTTTCTGGTATCGCTTGTCTTCAGCTGTCAGCTGTTTCTGCTTTTCGTTCTGTGTCTTTGCCAGTTCCGTATCGGCAGCTGCTTGGCGTATCGCCACATCCTGCAGGCGTGTATTCAGCTGCTTGGTCCTTTCCTCTTTTTCGCATTCTGCTTTGGTAGCATATTCTTCCATCTTCAGGAGTATGGTCTTGCGTTTCTGTGGAATGACGCGCAGTTCTGTCTCATGGTATGATTTCAGTTCGCGCAAATCTCTCATCTTGGGGGCAAAGCGTCGTTTCTGTTCATCCTTCAGTTTCTCCTGCTCTTCTGTCAAGCCAACATATTCCGCCTTCAACGAGCGGAGCGATGCCTCCAGTTCTGCTCGTTCCGCTTTCAGTTGGGCAGGCTTGCGCACGGCGAGTGGCAGGTCCGTAAGGTCCAGTTTCACGCCGAACAGCGATGCTCCCTCGTCCTTCTGTGGATGCAATCCGGTCTGATAGAGCACGCTTTCTTCGTTTATCACCTTGCCTATGTTCTGTTCCCAGTCGCGCTTGTTGTCCTCCAGCCATTCATAGAGCGACCCCTTGGTACGTTCCAGCAGACTGTCCGTCTCAGCCAACTTTGCTGTCACCTCATCCATCTCGTGCTGCTTGGCGTCCAACTTGGCTTTACAGTCCGCCATTATTTCAGCCTCGTTCTTTTCGTATTCGGACTGTAGCTGGTTTATCTTTGCATCTGTGGTGGATATCACTCCGCTCAGTTCTTTCTCATGTAAAGCCAGATTGTCGTTTTCTTTTTTTAGAGTCTCTGTGTATTCCTTATAAGGTTGCCAGTACTTCAGTTTCAGCATTTCTTTCTCCAGCTCCGTCTTTTCGCCTTTTAGCTGTTTGATGCGATTAGTGGCGAAAGTGATTTTATCGGCGAAAGTTGCTTCTATTTCCTCTCGTTGCTTTGTGTGTTCGGCGAGCATACGTTCGTCTGCTGACTGCTTTTCCTGTCCGAGAGAGATGATGCGTGCATTCTGTGTCTGACGATATTTTTCCAGAATATTATTTATTTCTTGGCAGAGAGCTTTGTATTTTGCCGTTATGTCCTTAAAGTGCGCTGTGAGTTCCGCCAGTCGGGCATTGTCACTATTGAGCTTTACGCGCAGAATCTGTTCCTGCTCGTATCTCTTCAGTATATCCTCAATTTTCTCTGTGGTATAATAATCTTTACGTTCCTTCAGGCGTTTGAGGCGGTCGTTCACCGCGCCCTGCTCTTGGTTGAGGCTCGATTTCTCCGTATCGAATTTCTGCTGTATTTCGCTTATCAGCCTTTTCAGTCGGTTTTGTTCCTCTATAAGCTCGTCTGTCTTCTTCTCCACCAAAGGCAGACGTTCTCTTGATGTGCGTACAGCATATTTCAACTCGCCGCACAGCTCCTCTATCTGCTGCTTCATAAACAGCAGATAGCGGTAAGCGTTTACCACGTTTTCTGCTTGTGTGCGCACCACCGATTCGCCTTTCTGATTCAGCTTATACCAACACGAGATGTCCTTGTATTCCTGTCCGAAGTCTGCCACCTGACGACGGTAATATCCGAGGTCGATGTTGGCTTCCTCCTCACTCATTGAGCGGATTATGATGTCCTTGATGAAGTTGGCGTCCAGTCTGGAATTGAGAAAGACATTCTGTATGCTTCGCGGGATGTTCTGATAACGGTTCGACTCCATCAGCTGGAAGCGTGCAAACTCCTTGCCCACGGCTTGTCTGTTGCCATAGAGTATGTCGCGGTATTGCTCGTAGCGGTCAATTATCTTGCTCATCGACGCTCCTCCCAGACGTTCACGTATCACCTTGCTGTCTGCCGTCACGTCTCCCTTGTTGTCTATAAGCCATTCCTTACGGTATGCTGCGTCTATGAATCGGTAACAGGCACGTCCTGACGAGCGGAAGGTAAGCACGCAGAACGGTCCGTGCTCATGCTCCACCTCATACACGATGTATGAGTTGGCATGGGGCAGATAAAACTCGTCATATGATTTCATCTCCTTGGGAATGCCAAGGTGCAGTTTGTCGGCATTATAGAAAAACAGGATGGCGCGTAGCAGGGTGCTCTTGCCTACGCCCTGAGTGCCGATGAAGTGCACATTTCCGTCCAGTCGCACCTCTGCGTATCTTATGTGTGCGCTGTTCACAAATATTATCTTGCGTAATGCTCTCATGCTTGTTCGGTTTCGGTTTCTATAATGGTGAGACAATCAATAAGTTCTTCTATGTAATGGAATGCTGCTGTCACCTTGAAAGTGCTGTCAAGCTCATCTTGCAGTTCCACGAATCCCTGACGTTGGAGGTCGCTTATCAGCTTGTCCATTTTCTCATCGTTGGTTTTGAGGTCAGTATATAGGTGACGCGCCTTTTCCTTGAGTTCTATGTCGCTTGAGAATTGCTCCAATATATTGGATTTGCGGAATGTGAACCCTGACCCGAATGCTGTGTTGAAGGTCTTGAGGAAGTCAATTCTGTCTATCCATTCTGCCATTCGCTGTATCTTTTCCGCCAGTTCTGTCTTGTTTTCCGAGCGTGAGAAATAATAATAACCGTTGCCGCCTTCAAGCAGAAAGCCAATGCCTTTGTAGTAGTCTTGATATTGCTGGAAGTCGTCCTCTATGGCATCATACAGGTTAGACTGTTGCTGTGATACGGAGTTCTGTGATATGAATCCGCCTTTGCTTAAAATGTCGAATATTTCTTTGGTATAACGCATAAGTGTGTTTAAGCTGTTTTAGGATAAATCAATGGAAATTCTATGTCGCCATATAGGCTACGTTCTTCGCTTATGGAAAGTTCGTCAAGGTATTGTGCGGCTATCTGGCAGAACAACACCAGCTTCTCCTCTTCCGTCATCGTCTTTCTGTATCCGGAATAGTTCATCACGAAGTGGAAGAGATTGTCTCCTGATGCCATGAATGCCGTCTTCACCTCACTTACGTCCACCATCTGCATCACCTGCTGCTGTTCCGTAAGCTCTTCTTTAGTGAGCGGTTCTGCCAAATTGCCTTTGCGAAGGCGGTTGTTGCTTTTTCCTTTGGCAACGTCTTGCAGAATCTTCAGCCCGAGGTCTGTGGTACGTAGCATTGACAGCGACACCTTCAGAGTATATCTTGGGCGCGGTTCCATCCATACCGGATTCCTTGCGTCCATCTTCGCCTTGATGTCGGTGTTGGTCTCGAGCAGCATTTGGTCGCGCAGATATTTCAGCTTCTGCACTTTTTCGAACAGCCGGTTCTGATATTCTATGAGGTTGAGGTAGTTTATTATCTGTCGGTCAAGTTCGAGGAGGTTATGATAAACCTCCCTAAGCTGTAGCTTCACGTCCGTCACCGTCTCCTTCAGTCCCACGTCCATTGCCATCATGAAGAAGGTGGATTGTTTTTCGTCTATCACCCTCTCGCATTCGTTGATGAGTACGGCTATGTCCTTTCGCTTCTCATCGAGGTTCACCAGTTTCTTTTTCTTGACTGCGAAGGTCGGTTCGTTCTTGTATGTGTTGTCGATGTTTCGCTTCAGGTCGATTACGTTTCTTAGTGTTGTAAGAGCGATGTTGCGCAGGATGCGTTTTACGTCCTTCAGGTATCCGTACTTGCGTGTGGGGCTGTTCTCGCTTTGGTAATAGTCTATGGCGGCATTAAGGTTGCCGATGCTCTCCTTCACGCTCGCCACATTTATCTCCTCGTTCACCTCAAGCACTTCCTCGAAGAACTTCATATACACATCCTCCAGTTCCACGAAGTCACCGTTCTCCCTGATCACTCCGAATCTTCGCAGGAATCTCAGGCTCTCATCCTTCTTGGCTGCCAGGTCGCGTGCTACTTCGTAACGGAACGACAGCCGCTTGCGGTCCTGAAACAGTCCGCTGAGCAGTTTGCGCTCTCTGTCAAGAGCACGTATCAGTTCGTCAAGTGAATGGAAATGGGATAGTGTGTCCATTGTTTAGAAGTTAGTTATTTGCATGCAAAGATAGCCATTTTCGCTCATAATACTGTCGCCTATGTTAGTATTGTTGTTTTTGCATGTTTCTTTAACAATTTATACAGAAATGTATGGTGTAGGAATTCGCATGTTAGTATAAGGATTAAAGAAAGCAATATGTCTGTTGTGTCTTCAAGGCCTCTATCCCCATTGAATTTTAAAGAGAAGGTTACGTCGAGCCATGAAAGCACACTAACGCATATAACCGCGAATTGCATAAGAACAAGCATTATCAATGCTTTCACTCCACCACATTTTCTTATATGTGTATTTATCAGCATATACAGGAGCACTAAAATGTAAGCAAAGCTGAACAATGCAATATACTCGAATGTATCAAGTATGTATATCAATGCTTTAACGTCTTCAATATGATCTGATAATATGGGCTTGCCATGTTCTGTTTTTACGAAAAACAATATAGCCCTTATTAACCATATTGACATTATCGTGTTAACCGCAATTATTGCACACTTCTTTAATCTTAATATTGACATTCCTGTTTTTCATTTATTGTTAAAATATTTTATCAGTAAAGAGGTATGATTATATGTAGGCAGATGCTATAGACATTATTGTATCGGCTGTAATGGTTCGTTTTCTTGGATTGTTATTCTTATGTTTGCAGTAAAATTACTAAATAATTGTGAGAAAACGCATAAGAAACGGAATATAATTGCGCTTGTTGGAAGAAACCGCCATTTGGGTAACCTCGCACCGCCACTTTAGTAACCTTATACCGACCGAAGTGAGTGCTTACACCGACCGAAGTGAGCGCTTACATCGAACGAGACGAATGCTTACAACGACCGAAGTAAGAGACCAAAACAATTGTTTTGTGTCAGCAATAGTAGCGGTTTTGTAAGAGAATAGGGCTTGTTTGATTTTTAGGAGGCTATGGCGAGACGCCATAGCCTCCTAAGTTAGCTTCGTCTGCTGTAATTCAAAATCGCAGACGAAGCCGAGAATAATTCAAAATTCGATTCTACTTCACCACCTTTTTCTTTCCGTCCACGATATACAGACCTGCAGCGGGCTTGTTTATGCGAACACCGCCGATGGTGTAGGTCTTGTGGTTGGCAGCGTTGTCAGCAGAAACGGAGCCGATGGACGCTGTGGGAGTGAGCTTCACGGTGTAGACAGTCTTGTTGGCAGGGTTGACGTCGTAGTCGTTGCCGTAGACTGTGATGGTGCAGACGTTGTTGATGGGGTCTACGTTCTTCTCCACACTCGCACCCACACCCTTCTTCTCGAACGTGATGGTGTTAAGGAGGTCAGCGTTGTCGCTCTCTATGGTGTATTCTGTCTTCTCGGGAGAGAATCCCTCGACGGTCTTGCCGTCAATCTGCAGATCCTTCAGCGTGCTGTAATAGATGAGGCGAAGCTCGTCAAGGTCGAGCTGGTCGTCCTTTGAAGCACCCGGTACGGGGTTGGTTGTGGCAGAAGCCAGGAGGTACTGCACCTCGGGAGCTTCGTCCGTGGCATAGCTGAACTCACCCGTGAACTTTGTCCACTCCTCTGTAGCAGGAATCAGCACATTGGCTGATCCTACCTTTTCGTCAGCCATCTCAGCCATCTCGGGGTCGTGATAAGCAGCGTCCTTGTGGAGGATGAGCTGTACGCGTCCCTGAAGAGCCGGCTGCTCCTGCTCTGCGTCGGCTGCAGCCTTGGCTGTGCCGGGAGTGAAGCGTGCGTAAACCTCAAAAGCGTCAGGACGTCCTGCGAAAGGCATGTTGCCGTTTACGTCGGTACGGTCAGTGAAGTTATAGTTGGAAGCATCTGTCGGGTCGGTGCTGCCCATGTTGATATGACCAGTTGTGATGTTGCCGTTGGCGTAAGCCACCCACAGGTCCTTCGATACGATGCGCACGCCATTGCCCTTATATCCCTCTATCTTCTGCGGCATCGGAGACATAGAGGCGAACGAAGCGAAGAGTCCGGCAGCGGTGTCGAACGAGTTCCATCCCTCAGCTATCTTGGCGTTCTCGTCGTCGGTCCAGTTCTCGAAGTCAGCGTTGGCTATCTGGTAAGCAGCCTCCTTGCTCTTTCCCTCGAAGGTGACGGTGTAGACGCTTGAGGGGCAACCAGCCTCGCTTACGGTAAGCGTGAGCTTGTGCTTTGCCTCGTCGTATGTCTGCTCCACTGTGGCTTTCTCAGAAGAAGCAACATAGCTTACTTCGTCTGTGTAGCAGTTGCCGGTGGCGGTGAAGTCTGTGCTGGTGCTACCGGCTGTGACAAACTCATGACCAGCCACGTTGAGAGATGTCAGCGTCGGAGCCGCCTTCTGATACTGTATGGTGTAGACGCTCATAGCCTCAGGATTGGTTTCAGCGTCATAGTCCTCGCCCTTCACGGTGATGACATACTGACCGGTGAGGTCGTCGTAGGCAGCTTCCACGGTGGCGCCTACGCCCTTCTTGGTGTAGCCGACGGTGGTCCAGTCAGGATCGTATGTCGACTCCACGGTGTAGTTGAAGGTGTCCGGAGAGAAGTTGATGTCTACGTCATAGCCGTAGTTGTCAGTAGGCTTGAGCGAAGAAAGAGCATGATAATAGATGAGCTTCACGTTGTCCACGGTAAGAGAATTGCCCGCCTTGATGTCGCTCTGTGGTCCGAAATAGTTAGCGGAAGAGAAAATGACGTTGATGTTCTCCACACCGGCAGTCTCGCATCCTTCCTTATATACGAAAGGTATGGTGTCTGTCTTCCATTCGCCCTCGGTGCTCTCCGTTATGGCATGGTCGATGGTGGCTACGAGAGTGGCGCCTTCGGTCTTTGTCACGTCTCCGCCGGTGGCGGTCTTGCTCATGCCGAGAACGTTACGCTCACGGTTTTGCATGTCTACGCGAGTGGCATTGCCCCATGAGAAAACTCCTATGGCATTATTTCCTGGCACGTCCTTCTGTGTCCATGTTCCGTTCCAGAGATAAGCCAGCACGGTGGCTTGCTCGTCCGTGCCGTTAGAGTTGTCACGCTGATATTCGAAGGATATGGCATCGGGATGGTATGTAAATTCCTTACCGCCGAACGTTCCGCCGTCAGAGTTGCGCACCTTTACTCCCTTAGTCTCAGCCGTAGCCCACGGTGTGCCGAGCGTGAAATATCCGGGGATGTTCTGCTTTACAATGGAGTTGTAGATGTTGTTCACCTTTACGGCATAGTTGGCAGGCTCGTCTTCGGCAGAGCGTGTGACTTTTTCGCCCACTTCTCCAGCCAGCACCACGTTGGCCATGTGCCATCCCTGCGGCTGCATACCTTTTTTCATGGTGTTGCCTTTACTGTCCCAAGGGACACACTTCTCCCAGGCAGCATCAAAGTCGCCGTTGATTTGCTGCGCATTAGCGGTAAGCGCAGCCACACTCAATAATAAAAGAGCGTAATTCTTCTTCATCTTGTTATTTTTAATAAGTAAAGTATGGTTCTATTGCTCTTGTATGAATCCTGAAAACAATGAACCTATTAATATAATTTCGGGTGCAAAGTTACTCAAAAAAACTAAAGGCGAATAAAAAGTTTACAATTTTTAGTCTAAGAATCAGCGCAATAAGAAAGTGAGTGTTTCAAAGGTAAACGAAACTGGAAGAAAAGGCATTGCGGACGGCGGACTCCGTCCGAATTAGGAATTAGGAATTAGGAATTGTTCGGTTTTGAGTTATTCAGCCTCCTAAGTATGCCTTGTCTGCTGTAGTTAACAATTTATTATCATTTCAGCGATAAACAGCGCTGAAACCTACGCACACGCATAAATATTATATAAAAATAATGTTTTTGTTGTTTGGAAGTAAAAAAATATCTATCTTTGTAAAAATTAGTTAAAAGCGTATTTGCGCTTAATTTTATATTACAATAAACGTACGAAATATTTACTAAATACAAAAGCTTTATGAAGAAAACTTTTTTTATGACTCTCATTGCATTATCGATAAGCGGTATGTCGTGTGCGCAGTCTGATACAGAGAATACCGCTAAGAAGCAGGAGACAGTCCAGCAGGAGTTTGTTAAGGAACGCCGTGCGCAGGCTAAGATGGCTAAGAACCTCATTGAGCAGAAAGTGCTCAAGGACGCCAAGAAGCAGGCCAAGCAGCTGAAGAAGGAGGGATGGCAGCCCGCACCAGGCACTTTGCCCTTGGAGAAGCAGCTGACCGATGTCTACACACGTATGTATACGTATGAGGGACGCTTCCCGAAATACTTCATCGGACGTTCTTCTGGCAGCAGCACCAGTGCGGGAATGGCACGCAAGCAAGCCCTGACACGTGCACGTGTGGACGTGGCAAGCCAGATGAAACTGGAGGTTGCGGCTCTCACGGAAGAGACTGACATGAACACGGAGCTTAGCGCAGGAGAGGTGGAGACCGTAGCAAAGATGGTGGACACCAGCCAGACGATGATTCAGCAGAGCCTTGGACGCACGGAAGTGGTGCTTGACATCATGAGAACAACGGGCGGCAAGACCGAGTCGCAGGTGGCTGTCAGCTACGACGGAAACCTCGCTAAGGAGACGCTCCTGAGCATCTTTGAGAAGGAGGACGCACAGATCAAACAGAAACTTCAGGACCTCCTGAATAAGTAAGCAAGCCTCTGACTATGACAAAAACGGGTAAGCCAAAGGCTAAAAGGTCGCCTGTGGTGGAAGGACTGATACGCAACATGCTGGTGACATTTCTTGCAGTAGCCATCATGGGCTTCTTTGCCATCATCACAGTGAAGGCGGAAATTATGGACCCGATAAGGCGAACCATTGCCGACTTCTCCTTCACGGACATCTATTACCAGATTGAACGTGAGGGGGCGGCTCCTGACACATGCCGATACATCACCATCGTGGACATGACGAAGGTGACGGCCCGCGCTGACATAGCAAAGGTGCTGACCGACATTGAAGCGGCCAAGCCGAAGGTGGTGGGACTGGACTGCGTCTTTGACGTAGAAGGAGACGACATCGAAGGCAACGACGCCATCATACAGGTGGCGGAGAAATACAAGAACATCGTCTTCGCCGAGAAGATGCTCGAATGGGAAAACGACTCGGTAGGCTACACCAAGACCATACATTCCTTCTTCAGAGAGTTTGTGGACATCAAGGAAGGAACCGTCAACATGCCGCGAAAGCTGTATGACAGCATGAAGCGCAAGGCGGCTCTGTCGGAGGTGTGTAACGGCAAGCGCCAGCTATCGTTCGTCTCGCAGGTGTCTAACCTCTACACAGGCAAGGACATGGTGGGCACAAAGACCGGCGACATCAACATCAACTTCTCATACACCAAGTTCCCCGTGCTTCAGCCCGAGGAGGTGAAGGCTCATCCCGAGCTTATCAACGGACAGATAGTGCTGTTCGGATCGATGTATGAGGATGCCGACGCTCACTGGTCGCCATTGGGAAAGATAGCGGGAGTGGAGCTGCTGGCATACAGCATCCAGACCATCATAGAGCAGACGGACGTCAAGCACGTGCCGTTCATCCCGTTCTGCCTGATCACGTTGCTGATTATCTTCATCGTTCAGGTGCTTCAGTCAAAATATCTTAAGCGGACCGGACTCTCTTCCAATATGTTCACGAAGTATATCATCGGTTCGGTTTGTATAATGAACATCCTGACGTTCCTTTTCACTTCGGTGTTTATCGGAATAAGTTTCCTGGTATTCTGCATGTTCCACATCAGCTTCAATCTGGCTTGGGCGTTGTCCGTAATCGCATTCCTTGGAGTATCACGCAATATGTATACAGCCATTAAGGATTACGTCAGTTCGGTAAAAGACAAATATTCGTTCCTAAAAGGCATCGACTTATGATAAAGATAAAATACATCTTATTGTGCCTTCTTTGCTTGTTGGCACTTCGTACGGGCGCCCAATCGCTGGTGGCGTATCATGTGGTGGGCAAGGTGACCTACATGGTCAACGGCGAAAGCAAGCCTTTGGTGATGAGCACCAAGGTGAACGGCAATACGAGAGTGAACATTCCGTACGGCGGAAAAGTGGAGCTTCTGGATGAGAAGAATAAGAAACGCATCATCATCAAGACTCCCGGACAGGGCGTTGTGTCACAGCTGACAACGGCGAAGGGCAACAACGTCATGGACCTCTCGCTCCGATATGTTGCCTACGTGAAGAAGCAGCTCAGCAATACCGGCCTTATCTCGCAGAAACGCTATTCGGATTTTGCCACGGTAACGCGAGAAATTGACTCGCTGGATACGGAAGCGCAAAAGCCGCAGAATCCGTTTGCATCTCGTTTCGGCAACTTCAAGAACAAGATAGACCAGAAATTCCAGTCGTTCCGCCAGGAATGCAACAAGAAATACACCGACTTCGTGCGTCAGGCATGGGCAAAGATGGGATCAGAACCTCCCGTCGTCAAGCCTGCCGAACCTAACGTAAAGCCGGAGGTGTATGAGGCTCTGAACGCCTTGCTGGACGAGCGACAGGAGAAGAAAGCCACGATTGCCGAACCCGTAGCGCCACCCGTGGAGATAAAGCAGCCCGAACCCGTGGAGCCTGTAAAGCGTGTGCCGCTGAGCGAGGATGAGAAAGAGATATGCGAAATGCCTTTCATCTTCTTCGGAAACGAGATGACGGTGCATCTGGACGAGACGAAGCGAATACAGATTGGCGACATAACGCCAGACCGCATCGCCTACTTGCTGTTGCGTCTGAGCGGCACGGCTTATGACAACCTGCTGTGCGACTGTCTGGAACTGCGCAAGAAGCACAACCTTTGCGACTGGGCTTACCTGCTTATGCTGAAGGAAATTGCTGACCAGTTCTGCGGCACGGACACCAACGAGGCTGTGCTGATGATGGGTTATCTCTATTGTCAGTCAGGATATAAGGTAAGATTCGCGTCAGACAACGCTGACCACCTCTACCTGCTTGTAGCTTCCGACTACTTTATGTACGGCAAGCTGTCTTACGAGATTGACGGCGACATATACTATCCCGTTCAGGAAGCCAAGCCGGTGCTCCATATCTGCAAGGCGAAATTCCCCAACGAGAGCAATCTTTCGCTTGGCATTACGAAGGCCATGCAGCTGGACAACACCGAAGCGGAAAACCGTGTGATCAAGTCGAGAGCCTATCCGGATATGAAGATTGACGTGGCAGTGAACAGAAGTCTCATCGATTTCTACAATACATATCCGTCGGCGTATACCAACAACGACAAGATGACGTACTTCCGCGTTTACGCTGATACGCCGATGAATGAGGATGTGAAGAAGCAGATTTACCCTGCGCTCCGATCTTGCCTGCAAGGACTGAGTGAGCATCAGGCTGTCAGCCGTCTGCTCAATTTTGTCCAGACCGGCTTCGAGTATGAGTATGATGAGACGATATGGGGATGTGACCGCGCTTTCTTCGCTGAAGAAACCCTTTATTATCCCTACTGCGACTGCGAAGACCGCTCCATTCTCCTCACCCGTCTCATCAGAGACCTCCTCGGTCTGGAATGTGTGCTCATCTATTATCCGGGCCACCTCGCCTGCGCCGTGCACTTCACGCAGAAGGAAAAGGGAGATTATTATATGTATAACCAAAAAGAATATACAGTGTGCGACCCTACTTACATCAATGCGCCGATAGGTAAGCAGATGCCGGACTTCAAGGACAAGGAAGCTACGGTCGTACCGATAAAATAAGGAAACAGTAAGATATGAATATCAAAAAGACAATAATAGGCGCATTGCTCCTATTTATTGCGGCACCATCTTTTGCCCAACGAACCGAAAATGTGCATGGCGTCTTCACATATACGGTAGGCGAGGACGAGACGTTCTCCATTGCCGAGATGCGACACAAGTGCATTGTAGGTGCACAGAACGAGGCTATAAAGGAAAAGTTTAATGAGAATATCAAGGCCAACACCAACATGGTGGATATGGACATCAGCGGCGAAGCCATCAGCCGGTTCGTGGAAGAGATAGAAGCTTACTCGGCAGCGGAATGGCTGGGCGACAGCAAGCCAAGCGTGTTCAAGGCTGATTATGCGGCAGACCGCCTGACCTTCACAGCGGAAGTGTGGGGAGAGGCACGCGAGATAACGCAGCCTTCGGTGGACTTAAGATGGAGCATACTCTGCGGAGGCACTACGGATAGCTACCAAAGCAAGAAGTTCAACAACAGAGACCGAATATACATCAAGTTCAAGTCGCCCGTATCAGGCTATCTTGCCATCTACGTTCTCGACTCTTCCAACAAGAAAGCGAGCTGCTGGTTGCCTTACAGAAGCAACACTTCAGGCCGCTTTGAGGTTATGGCAGGTCAGGAATACGTGCTCTTCGACAGAGATTTCGACGTGAATGCCACGCCATACAGAATGGTGACCGACAAGCCGTTGGAGCTAAACAACGTGGTGCTGATCTTCTCGCCCAACCCGTTCACGAAGTGCAACGACGACGCAGGCGACTTCCGTCACGCCAACTCTGTGGACATTGACGACTTCGAGAAGTGGCTCCGTAAGACAAGAAAACGCGACAACGACATGGTGGTCGACCGTTCACAGTGGCTGGTCATCACAAATGCCAATGCTAAGAATTAACAATAAAAACAATATTATATGAAAAAGATCAAGACATCTATCATCGCTGCGTCTTTGGCTTTCGCACCATGTGCATACGCCCAGGACGTCATCACGATTCCTAATCTCGACATGGATGAGGACACTACTGAGGTGACGACGGTCAGCGACATCGTGAAAATGCAGCAAAAGGTCATCACTAACAACAACACGGAGAAGCACTACCTGGACATGTGGAAGAGACGTACCTATCTCAACATCGCCACAAACACCACAAGTCTCAAGTCGGACGACGACAAGTACGACTTCTCAAGCGACTGGGGCGTGTCTTTGCAGCTCGGCTATAACCACCGTCTGACCAAGAAGCCTTTATGGGGAATGTGGGCTATTGACGTGCCTTGCCTCGACGTTAACGTCAACCACTTCAAGAGCAAGTGCGACGCCGACGGCTACTGCTACGACAGCTCGGTCAAGAACGGCGATTACTACAATACCCCGTGGAATCTGGAGAAGGTGGAGGCTAACATCGGCCTTGGTATCGGTCCCTCTTACACCGTCGCACCTTTCGTGGCATTGCACAACGAGCAGCTCGACTATATCAAGGTGAACGTATACTGGCACATCGGATTCGGAGGTTCTTTCCTCTTCATGTCTGACGACAAGGATATGGACCGTAACAAGGATGAAGAAAAGAAGCAGGACCGCGAGAAGATGGCAAGTGCCACCAAAGTGCTGTGGGGTCTCGGAGCATTCAATTCGTTCGGCGTAAATCTCCACTGGAAGATGGTGGGTCTGGGATACGAGTATCGCACCAGCTCTGCCGAATACAAGCACTTCAATACGGAGAACTTTGGCAAGGACAAGACAAAGTTCAAGAGCGGAACAAGCAAGTTCTACATCACTTTCCGCTTCTAATCCCAATCCAACCACAGCAGTAAGCTATATTATTAACAAAGTGGAAAAATATATCTAAAAATATATAAGCTATGAAGAAGTTTATCCTTATGGCCCTGATGACCATCGTTTGTGCAATGAACGCATCGGCACAATACACATCCGGCATCCGCGAGGGCTTTTTGAATAATGAGATAAAGTGGGTGTTTGACGGAAAGACGCTTGCCATCACCAATGTGACGCTCACAAAGGAAGGCAAGGAACACAGATCCGCCATACCAGACTACAACCCCAACAAGCAGGCTCCCTGGGTGAAGATGAAGTTCCCCGTGAGAAGCGTGGCTATCGGTAAGGGCATCACCCGTATCGGATCTTACGCATTCGCTAACTGCAAGGAGCTTTCCGAGGTGGTATTCGCTGGCACCAGCATGTCTGAAATCGGCTGGGGAGCATTTATGAACTGCTCACGTCTGCGCACCATCTCTCTGCCCCAGACCATAAAGAAGGTGGAGACCATCGCCTTCGCTGGCTGTACTACGCTGCCTTCAGTAAAGATTCCTGACCACTGCGTCATCGAGGACCAGGCTTACGTAAACTGCTCCGGCATCAAGATCATCGAGGTAAGCCCGACAGCTGTCGTTGGTCACTACGCCTTTGCCAACGAGGTGAAGGTAAACGGCAAGACACGTCACGCCCTCTACGACGGCGAGATTCATCGTCTGCCCTCTTACATCAATGTAGGCAACGCCAATACCTTCGGTCTTTCAAAGGACGCCGTTGACAAATATCTGGGTGGCAACACCGCTTCTCGTTCGCTCGTCGACTATGACTATCGCACATCAGAGATCGACTCGCTCATCCCGATGTCTTCGGTTATCCGCAACAACACCTATGCTCTCGTAATCGGCAACCAGAACTATCGCTTCGCTCCCGGCGTTCCTTACGCCATCCATGACGCCCGCGTCTTCAGAGAGTATTGCGAGAAGACTCTCGGCATCCCCGTTGAGAACATCCACCTCGTGGAGGACGGAACAAAGGCTATGATCAGCGAGGAGGAGTTCCAGTGGCTTAAGAGCATCAAGAACCGTGAAATGAAGAAGCTCATCGTCTACTATGCCGGTCACGGTGTGCCTGACATCCATGACTCTAACAAGGCTTACTTGTTGCCCACCGACATCCGCGGCACAAAGCCGTCGAACGGCATCGCCCTCAACGACTTCTATGCAAGCATCGGCGACCTTGACTTCAACCAGACTTCCATCTTCCTCGACGCCTGCTTCAGCGGCATCAACCGTAACAATGAAAGCGTGAACGAGGGATTGCGCGGCACCGAAATCGCTGCCGAGGAGGGAACATTGAGCAACGGTAAGCTCGTGGTGTTCTCTGCCGCTCAGGGCAACGAGACCGCTCAGGGCTGTAAGGAAGAGGGACACGGCCTCTTCACTTACTACCTTATTAAGGAAATCCGTGACAACTACGGACAGATTTCGTTCGGCGAGTTGTCTGACTATATCAAGAACAACGTGAGTCGCAGGGCCATGACAATGAAGCTCCAGAAGCCTCAGACTCCTACCACCAACGTGACGGAGAATCTGACTGACAGCTGGAAGCAGCTGAGATTCTAATCTCTGCACTAAGTCTGATACAAACAAAGGAGGCTATGACGTTCCCGTCATTGCCTCCTTTGTTTGTTTTTTTTCTTACGTTTTTGTTTGACCATCAATAAAATCTCACTATATTTGCACGTGTATTTACAGATTAAGTTATGATAGATTAATGAAATAAAAGGAGTAAGATATGAAGATTAAGTATGCAACGATAAGCAAAACGGGCAGACGTAGCAACAATGAGGATACGTTCCGCGTGGTGGATATGCCGCAGCAGGATCGCTTCATGGGCATCGTATGCGACGGAATGGGCGGACATTACTGCGGAGAGGTGGCAAGCGAAACGGTGTGTAACGCCATTACGAAGTATTGGGAGAAATATGCTGCCACCGTCGACTGTACCACAAAGGTGGGGTTGGCTTGCAAGAAGGCAAGCGCTGCCATCGACAGCAAGTCGGACCAGTTAGGACATGCGCAGATTGACACGACGATGGTGATGGCAAGCATTGAGAAGGACAATGTGACCATAGCCCATGTGGGCGACAGCCGCTGTTATCTGCTAAGACCGGGCGACGGACTGCTTTATCAGACACAGGACCACGTCAGACTGGACTTCGGTTGGGAGGTAATAGCCAAATGCTTCTTCTCTTACCGTCCCGATGTGGCTGTGCCGGACGTCAGACAGTTCAGTCTGCAAGCAGGCGACCGTCTGCTGCTCTGCTCCGACGGACTGCACAAGAGCATGAAGGACGAAACCCTACTGACGCTTATGGCTGAAGACAAGCCCTTGGAAGAAATAATAAACGAATACGACAAAATCTGCGAAACACGCGGAGATGACAACTATACGGCTATACTTATAGAGGTGGAATAAACAGGACATACATAAAGAGGGTGTGCATACCATTTTTCGGATGCACACCCTCTTTATGTATTGACTACGTCAATGATTAGCAATGGCTATTTAAACCAGTTTTCTCCCCAACTGAATGTGTGGGTAAAGCCAACGTTTAAGAACAAGCTTGACACGCCCCATTTTTCAATGTTTGGATCGCTATATTCAGATGCGTATTCCTTGAGCTGGACCTTAGGTGCGATGTTGTATCCAAGCTTAAGCTTGAAGTACGAATTGTTGGTGGTACGGAATGACAAGCCTACAGCAGGAGAAACAAATATTGCTGATTTGTCCACTTTTGTATTGTCATATAAGTCTTCATCTTCCTGAATGCTATAGTTGTTAACGCCGAGGTCAACAGCGGCAAATGGAGATATCCTGTTGTCGTTCAGACGGTATTCTCCGCGAACAAAAAATTTTGTTACGTTCAAAAGCGGGACGTTATCATCTTTTGAGTCACAAAGCTGTAGGGTTTCATATCCTCCACCTACACCGAAGCTTATGTTAGGATTCCACTTATACATAAGTGCAAAATCTCCCATGAGAGACATAGGATAGTCGAATCCATATTTCATGCCAAGGTTGCCTGAAATCTCCATTCCTCTGTCACGAGTTGGTTCTTTGGGCTTGTTGTCAGGTTGAGTTGACTTGTGGAAATTGAATGCAGTCTTCAGAGTCACAGCTCCGAATGAATCAAAATTGTCCTTAGTCGGTACATAATGTGTATAGCCGATTCCGAGGATGAAATCTACGGATTTAGACAAGGCGATGTCTACTGTAGGCATTGCCTGAATCATTATGAAGTTTGGCATTTCTACAGTCTGCGTTTTTCTTCCGACCTTTATCTCTTGGTCTTCTTTCGTATTAATTATATAGCCTGCACGGAGCAATACACCTGGTGTTAGAGTAGAGGAAGAAAGTGGGAATAACACTTTGAAATCTGTTGTGATAGGAATCAGCACGCTTCCTTCTTCTTCAGTTTGGATAATAGCTCCTGAACTTATACCCCAATAGAAGTTCTTATTGAAACGCTTTCCAAGGCTTATTTCCACTGGGATTTCTCCGCTATTATTGTCACCAGTTAAAAACTCATAACCTGTGTTTATTCCGAAGTCAAGGCCTTTATGCCCCCCCGGTCATTCGTCTGTGCGGTAGCCATATTAGCTGTTAGCGCCAGAGCAGTAATAAAAAACAGTTTTTTCATACGTTTTTTTTAATTGTTTTGTGAATATTTTTTATATCTGAAAAGTTTTTCAAATGTTTTTGTTTGAAATATATGTTTAAAGCTTGTGGTATATTTTACAAAAGTAAATATAATATTCTGAATATACAAATATAAAGCGGTATTTTTTATTTGTTGCAGCTTATGTTCCTACAATAATTATATTAATCTGTTCAGGCTCAGATGCAACGAATTTGATGAAGTTTTTGTGTGTTTCTAAGCTTTTATTGAATAATCTTTGTATCTTTACCGCATGATAACCAGATGCTATCTTGAAATAACTAATGTATGCAACCTTGATTGTGTGTTTTGTCCTAAGACCGATAGGGCGAAGCATACGCTGACGTTGGAAGAGTTTGATGTGTTGACCTCGCGACTTAAGGGTGAGGTACGCTTCCTCTATTATCATCTTATGGGCGAGCCTTTCCTCCATCCCCAGCTGCCGCAGTTCGTGCGGATGGCGCGTGAGAAGGGCTTCACGCCCGTGCTTACCACCAACGGCACGCTGCTCTCACGGCGCACCGATATGCTGGAGGAGCTGCCGCACAAGGTGCAGATTTCGCTCCATTCGCATGAGGGCAACGGCAAGGCAAACCTCAGAGAGTACATCGGCGAGGTGATGACGTTCGCTATGGAGGCTGCCCGCCGTGGATGCATCATCGTGCTGCGCCTTTGGAACGAGGGCGGACACAACAGCCAGAACCAGACCATTCTGGATCTTATTGCCGAACATCAGCCGCGTCCCTGGACGGAGAGACACGACGGATGGAAACTCGCGGACAATCTGTTCCTTGAGAACGACAATATGTTTGAGTGGCCCGACCTGCAGCATGAGGTGTATGACGAGGAGGAAGTATTCTGCTATGCGCTGCGCAATCAGATAGGCGTCCTTGTCGACGGAACAGTCGTGCCCTGCTGCCTGGACCACAACGGCGACATGCCCTTGGGCAATCTGTACGAGCAAAGCTTAGAGCAAATCCTCTCCTCGCCTCGAGCCCGCGCCCTCTATGAAGGCTTCACCCGTCATGCCGCTGTGGAACCGTTATGCCAGCGCTGCGGCTATTCCGCCGTATCGAAGAGGTTCAGGAAAAATTCCTAACTCCTAACTCTCTCCGTGTCTCGCTTTGACTTGGATTTCACCACAAGCCAGACTCCCGAGAACACTAGTACTACGGCTAATGCCTGTGTCAGCTTGAATACGGCCAAGCCTATGGCTACGCTTACGCTGACCGCCACGATGGGCTGCACGTAGTTGTAGACGCTTACCACGGTCGGGCGCAGCGTCTTCTGTCCGATGATCACGCAGATGTAGCTAAGGTAAGTGCCGAAGAACACCACGAAGCCTGTCTCCCACCATGTGCTCATAGGAACGTTGGGGAAGTCGATGTCCGTGATATGACCGAGTGTGAAGGGCCATATCAGCAGCGTAGCCCACGTGAACATCCATTTGTTGACGGTGAAGAGCGAGTATTTCTGCGCCAAGGGTTTGAATAGGGCAAGGTAGAGAGCCCACGAAAACTGTGCCGCCATGCAGAGCAGGTCGCCCCAGATGTTGCCCACTTTGGCGTTGCCCGACGTGGCGCTTGTCAATATTATTATCACCGCACCCGCACATCCGAGCAGCACGCCACCGGCTTTTTTCAGCGTGATAGGCTCCTTGAGGATGAAGAAGGACAGTATCATGGCGAAGATAGGCATTGACGTGGTCATGATGCTGGAGTTGCTTGGCGACGTCATGTTGAGGCCGATGGTGTAGCAACACTGGTTGAAGACGAGGGCGAAGAGTCCGCCGACGCCCAACATCAGTATGTCCTTTACGGGCACATGCTCTTTCTTCGTAAACAAGGATGTCAGCCAGAACAGGATGGCTCCGCCGAGAACGCGGAAGCTGACCAGGTGGAATCCGTCGATGCCGTGTAGCATGGCGTCCTTTCCGATTGGCGCCATAAGCCCCCAAAAGGTGCCGGCGCAAAGCATACAAAGGTGTGCGATAAGGGGCTGTTTCTTGTTATCCATAAAGTGTTTTTATTGTTTGATGTATCTCGTTTTGGAATGTGCAAAATTAATAATAAATAAAGAAATACGCAAAAAACACTTAATTAAACAAATTGTGCGCTTTTTTAGTATTTCTTTTATGTTTCTGTTGTTGATTTGTATGAAAATACGTATTTTTGCAAATTATCTATGCGCTTTCAACAAATAACAACATTATTATAACTTAAAGATCAATTTCATGAAGCATTTATTAACTTTTAGTAAGACGATGGCGGCATGGCTGGTCCTGCTGCTGATAGGTCTTTTCGTGTTACCGTCGAAGGTGGCGGCGCAGATCAGTTTTCGTGATGATTTTGATTATCCTGAAGGCAATCTTTATGGCCAGGGAGGATGGGTGCGTTATGGCTCACAGACTGTCGATCCCATTCAGGTGGTGGGCACCCCGCTCACTTATCCCGGCTATTATGAGAAGGCGGACGGCAAGAGCGTGCGCCTCGGAGCCACAAAGAGCGCTGAAGACCTGCACGTGCGATTCACCGACAACGATGAGGGCATAAAGGAAGGAAACGTATATTTCTCAGCCCTTATCAATGTGGAGGCGTGTCCGAAGGGCAATGTATATTCTTTGGCGCTTGAGCCGCGAACCAAGAAGTCGGTCATCGCAGAAGGTATATCCCCCACAGAGTTGGGTCGCGTGTTCTTCGCTCCCGCAGACAATGCTGACGAGGTAAAGATTGGCGTGGAGCGTGGCGCTTCCAAACCCGTGTTTGCAGCCGAGCCGCTGAAGCTCGGTCAGACTTACCTTGTGGTGATGCGTTACGAGATAAACGCTGTGGACAAAGGTATGGACAACGTATATCTTTATGTCAATCCTGCCAGCCTCAAGACCGAGCCTGAAACACCGAGTGCTGTCATCGACGGCGTAAACCATACCGGTAGCGGCGTGAAGAGCTACGGCTTGCAGGGACTGGAACTGCGTCAGGGCACCAACGCCTCCACGACGGCGCCCGTGATGAACGTGGCTTCCGTACGTGTGAGCGACTCTTACGCGGGTCTTTTCGGCTGTCAGGGCGAAGACACCAAGCCCGTGCTGAAGGTATCGAAGAAGACCATGGTATTGGGCCAGGTATATACTGGTGACGAATATAGCGAGGACATCATCGTTACGGGAGAGAACCTTAAGGGCGACATCACCGTGGAGTCGTCGTCTCCTGCCGTGACCGTCACACCTGCCGTGCTCTCCAAGGACGACGTGATGAGCGGCGACGGAGCCAAGCTCAACGTGCATGTGGTATATACTGAAGGTGAGCAGAACGCCACGCTGACGCTCAAGGGCGAGGGCGTGGACGACATCGTGATAAACCTCTCGTGGGAGGCATACTCGCCTAACAACATTTCCACCATAAAGCAGCTCTATAGCGAGAACGAGGAAGACGGCCTAACTTACCGCTATTCGGGTGAGGCTACGGTTACGTATGTGGACAAGGGTGCAAGCCATCCCACATATTACTTGCAGGACGAAACGGGAGGCATCTTCTTGGTAGACGAGTTTGACGTGTTGCCTGCCGACCTTAACGTAGAGGCTGGCGACCGCATAACAGGCTTCATCTTCGGCTTGCAGAAGTCGTTCGGCACATTCAGCGCCGTGGCTTACAACAGCAACCTTGGCAAGGTATTGTCGAAAGGCAACACCGTGGAGCCTGTGGAGGCTACATTGGCAGAGATGAAGGCTGCGCCTGAGAACTACATACAGAAGGTGGTGAAGGTGACGGGCGTCAAGTTTAAGGACGTGGCAGAGGACGCTGTCTTTGCTGAAGGCATGAAGCAGCCCGTCGTAACTGACGGCAATGATGAGGCAAAGGTGCGCATCTTCAAGAACACAACGCTCATCGGCAAGACCGTTCCTACGGACGACGTGGAACTGACCGGCATCCTTACCTCCGCTTCCGCCACACAGCTTATCATCGCTCCGCGTGGCGCAGAGGACATGACCGTCATGGAGCCGCAGGGACCTGCCTCGTTTGAAGTGACGCCGACAACCGTTGAGATGGTGGCTGGCTTCGTGGGCAAGACCGTAGAGGCTGCCAAGATACACGTATCCGCCAAGAATATGCCTGCTCCCATCTTGCTGGAGCTGACCGGTGCGGGAAGCAATCAGTTTGAGCTTTCCACAACGAGCATCGCAAAGGGTTCGAGTGAGACTGACATCATCGTCTCTTACACTCCCACCAACGTGGCTAAGCATAAGGCTTATCTCTCCATCGACTGCCCGTCTCTGCCCGAACTCTCGAAGAGCATCGTCATAAACGCTTACGCCATTGACGAACAGAATCCGCCTACAGCTACATTCAATCCCACTGCATTGGAACAGTTCACAGCCAAGGTGGACGAGACACAGGAGCAGACACTTGAGATAACCACATCGGGTCTGCCCGACTTCGGTAAGATTGCGCTTCAGAGTCCCGGTGCGTTCCGCGTGAACAACACCATGCTGATGAAGGCTTCGAAGAATGTCGTGAAGGTGACATTCGCTCCGACTGCAGCCGGAACATACACCAACGCTCTCATCATCTCAGCTCTCGGCATGGAAGACATCGTGCTGCCCATCGAGGGTGTGGCAACGGAAGGCTCGCAGACCGATCCTGAAACGGAGGGCGACGAGTTTGTGCTCAGCACAGCTTCTCCCGTGACGCTTCTCAACGAGACATTCGACAACGTATCAGAACGCAACACTCCGCTGCACATCACGGCTTGGACCAACAGCGCCTTGACAGGCAAGCGTGCTTGGTGGGGCTATACGTTCCCTGAAGAGGACGAGTCGGCAGGTGAGTGGGCGGCTAAGGTAACGCCTTACGACTCGAAGGTGGCAGACGGCGACGAGACTCCGATGCAGACAATGCTCGTAACACCGGCTCTCGACTTCAAGAACGCCACATCCAAGATGTTCACCTTCCGTGTTCGCGGCGACTATCTGCAGGACAACCAGACGGACAAGATGGAGCTGTGCTATATAGACATGGAGGACGGCAAACCTTACGTTCAGCCCATCGAAATGAATATGCCTTGCACGAAGGACGAGAGCGGCGAGTGGTATGAGTATCATCTCGACCTCCGCGATTACGATCTTCCTGACGTGATGTTCATGGGCTTCCGCTTCACAGGAACACGTGGCAAGCTCAACTCTGCCACATATTACATCGACGATGTGACCTACGGTCGCACCGACATCCCCGTCATCCGCACCAGCACATCGCTGCTTGCTTACAACGCAGTAGTGGACAAGGACGCTGTTTCTGACGAGATTAGCGTGACGACAGAGAACCTTGCCGAGCCGGTGAAGCTTAAGCTTGGCGGTCCGAACAGATCGAAGTTCAAGCTCTCTACTACAGAGCTGGGCACAGACGGCGGCTCGTTCACCGTCTCGTTCCATTCTTCTGACGAGGGCGTCCACGAGGCTTACGTCCGCCTCACATCGCGTGGCGCCGCCGACAAGTACGTGGCTCTCGCCGTACACAACACCGTGGCAACCGGCATCGGCGCCATCCCAGCCGCAGCCGCCCGCATCGTAGTCTGCGACATCGCCGGTCATGTAGTGGCTGACAAGGCAGAAGCCACCCCAGCCGAAGCCGTCAGCGGACTCGCCCCAGGCGTATACGTAATAAAGATGATAACAGCCGACAGCATCAGCACATATAAGGTGCAGGTCAAGTAAGGCTGGGCTTTTATGAGGGTGTGCATAGAAACATAGTATGCACACCCTCATTTCTTCATGTCCCATGCAAATATCGCACGGACGGTAATAATCCGTTACAAAATAAAAATCGCTTTTAGAGATTTCTGAAGCGGTTTTTATGGTGTTTTGCAACGCTGTTGCCCCCATGATATACAAGAAAAGCCTCTTTTCCGCTCCAACAGAGCCACTGTTGGTGTGGAAGAGAGGCTCTTTTGTATGGCAAAAGAGGCGGTATAGGGGTGTAAAAGTGGCTCTATAGCAACCCAAAGATGCTTGTTTGGCTTCGTCATCTATTGCACACTTTTCGTTATAGCCACATAATCAGCTATATATCAGCACACTGTCGCTGCACGCTCAAAACTCGCGAATTTCGCACCAAGGATTTCCTGATGCGCTGAACGAGGAGTATTGAGCATTAGAAATGCAAATATTGTGTCGGACGGCGTGCCGTCCGAATTAGGAGTTTTGAATTGATAGGACGTATTCAGCCAACTCAAAATTGAATAATTCATAATCGCAGGCGAAGCCGAGAACAATTTAAAACTCCTAATTCTTAATTCAAAATTCGGACGGTATGCCGTCCGAATAGGCAGGGCTTTGACAAAAACCTTTATCCACAAACCTTTTGTTGGCACACCCTTCGGGTTCATGATATAGTTTGGCGAATGGGCTTTACGAGAGCGTTGCTCTCGACACCCATCCTCCAAACGATATCATGAGTGATGCTTCGGCATCACTGTGCCAACAAAAGAAAAACATAAAAAACACAAGGTTACACAGTAGAAGTTGTGTCAAAACTAAAGAATTACACATCATATTGTATTATAATGTTGTTTTATATAACCTTGTGTTTTTCTTTGTTTTTTCCGCTTATGGGCGCGTACTGTGCACAAATAAAGGCTTTACGTTAGGTTGTCGAGAACTGGTTCTCGTAAAACCTAATGTAAAGCCTTTTATTTAAATCCGATAGGATTTGCGCCCATAAGCGGATTGTGGAGAAAGGTTTTTGTTAAAGCCCTGCCTAAAATACTTCTTTTCACCGAAAAATGCCCTTTTTTGAACGATAATAATCCGTTGTGTTGTCGTTTTATGCTGTAACTTTGCATTCGAAATTAAAAACCTATAACCTATATAATAAAATGCAGAGCAAATTACTCAGATTTTTATTCTTGGCCGTGACTCTGTTCTCGGCAGTAGTAACGTCCAACGCACGCAACAAGTATCTGTTCGTGTATTTCACCGGCAACGATCCTCATCAGGAGCAGATATCGTATGCAGTCAGCGATGACGGATTCAATTATACTCCGCTGAACGGCGGCAAGCCGGTGGTGGCGTCTGACAGCATCGCTCGTACGGGATGCGTACGCGACCCGCACATCCTCCGCACGAAGAACGGAGAGTATCTCATGGTGGTGACAGATATGCGGTCTTCACTGGGTTGGGCAAGCAATCGTGGCATCGTGCTCCTAAAGTCGCGCGACCTCATTCATTGGCAGCACCATACCGTACACTTCCCTGAGAAGTATGCGGGCAAGAATTTTGCCAACGTCACACGTGTCTGGGCGCCGCAGACCATTTACGACGAGAAGGCTGGCAAGTATATGGTCTACTTCTCGCTCCTCACCAACGATGGCACCATTCCCTACGACCGTGTGTATTGGGCTTACGCCAATGCAGACTTCTCCGACCTGGAGGGCGAACCGCAGGTGCTCTTCGACTTTCATGCTCCTGCCATCGACACAGACATCGTGCAGGACAAGGATGGCGAGTATCATCTCTTCTTCAAGACTGAGCAGGAGGGTGCTCACAAAGGCATCCGCCAGTATGTCTTCCGCGACCTTCACGACACGGCTTCATGGACGCTGCTCGACGGTTTCTGCGAGCAGACGAAGGACAATGTGGAGGGTGCCGGCGTGTTCCCGCTCATCGGTGGCGGCTGGTGCCTGATGTACGACTGCTATATGTCTGGTCATTACCAGTTTACGCGTAGCGAAGACCTCCGCACCTTCCGCTGGGTGGCAGACACAAAGACCACCGGAGCCTTCACGCCCCGTCATGGCACCGTCATCCAGATAACGCCGAAGGAGCTGAAAAGGCTGAAGAAAGCGTTTAGGTAAATTGCAGTTTGGCGGTTAGATTCTCCCTCAAACAACAGCTGCCGTAACAAGAGGATGTGTCAAAACTCAATCAGCGCGGGCTGAACCAACGGTCACCGGCGCGAAGCGGAAAGGTAAGGCCAAATAATCACATAGCCCAGGGCAACGCCCTGTGGCTTAGAGGCATTTAAACGCTCTTTGTGTGATATTTGCATGACGGACACGAAGGCATGTTATATAGACATTGGTAAGGTTTTATCCCATTTCTTTGCTTCTCTGACTTTTTATTTGTAACTTCACGGCAAAATAAAGCATGTAGGATTATGGCAAGACTTGTAAATTTTTATCCCGTTGGTATTCAGACCTTCGAGAATATTCGCGAAGGCAATTATCTCTATGTAGATAAGACCAAGTATGTCATTGACTTCAGGCAGAAGAAGATGAAGTATATTTTTCTGAGTCGTCCCAGACGATTCGGCAAGTCTCTTTTTGCCTCCACACTTCATGCTTACTTTGCCGGAAAGAAAGAACTCTTCGAGGGTTTGGCTATAGCCGATTATGAGAAAGAATGGGTGAAGTATCCTGTGCTCCATTTCGATATGAGCGGAGCAAAGCATATGGATAAGTATCATCTGGAAAGATATCTTTCTGACGTGCTTGACGACCAGGAGGCTGTGTTCGGATATAAGAGCGAAAAGGTGGACCCGAACATTCGTTTGAAGGATCTTGTGAAGAAAGCCAATGAGCAGACAGGACAGAAGGTGGTCATCATCATTGATGAGTATGATGCTCCGTTGCTGGATGTGGTGCATGAGAAAGAAAACTTACAGCCACTTCGCCAGATGATGCAGAATTTCTTTAGCCCGGTGAAATTGCTCGATCCATATCTGGAGTTTGTCTTTATAACAGGCATAACCAAGTTCTCACAACTCAGCATCTTCAGCGAACTGAACAATCTTGACAACATCAGCATGTACGACCAGTATTCTGCCATCTGTGGCATCAGCCTTACAGAGCTGACCACGACGATGCGTCCTGATGTGGAGGCTCTTGGCGAGTCTCTTGGTATGACATACGAGCAGTGTGTGGAAGAGTTGCGCAGATATTATGACGGTTATCATTTCAGCGAACATTCTGAGGATGTCTTCAATCCGTTCAGCCTTATAAAGGCATTGAACAATCAGAAGATAGCTCCTTACTGGTTCGGTTCGGGCACTCCAAGCTATCTGGTAAAGGCTCTTCAGAAATATCATGTGGGTGTGATGGATATTGAGAAAGACAGCTGTGACGTGGACGACTTCGACGTTTCGCCTGAGCAGATGACTTCTGCACTTCCCTTATTGTATCAGAGCGGTTATCTGACCATAAAGAAGTTTAATCCCATTCTCCATCGCTACACCTTAGGATATCCAAATAAGGAGGTGAAGATTGGGATGCTGAAGAGTCTTGCGCCTAACTATCTGTCGCCCATATCGTACGATAACAGTAGCGTAGTTGGAGATTTCTTGGAGAAGCTTTATGATGGTGATATGGAAGGAGCGATGCTAAGGTTGCAGGCTTATCTTGCCAGCATATCCAACCGTCTGAGCAATAAGAACGAGCGCGACTTCCAGACCGTCTTCTATCTGATATTCAATCTGATGGGTGCTTATATGCGTGTGGAGGAAGACAGCGCTGTAGGAAGAGCTGACGCCGTACTGTATATGCCCGATGCCGTGTATGTGTTCGAACTGAAATATGACGGTTCGGCAGAGGATGCCCTAAGACAAATAGACGATAAGGGCTATCTCATCCCTTATTCTGCTGAAGGCAAGCGTCTGGTGAAGGTTGGAGTGAATTATGACAGCAAGCGCCGGACCATAGGAGAATGGAAAATTGCGGAGGCTTGACAGGGAGGCTGTGCACAAATAAAAGGCTTTACGTTAGGTTGTCGAGAACTGGTTCTCGTAAGACCTAATGTAAAGCCTTTTATTTAAATCCGATTTTTATTATTCACATACGATGCTTCCGCCCATTGGCTGCATCGTTATCTTCATCTTTCCGTCCTTGCCTACCTTTGTCTTCTTAACGGCAGATTTGGGCCAGAAGCTCTTCTTGTCGGCGGTCTCGTAATAGTATGACACTTCGGAGCCGGCGAGCATCGGCAATGAGAGATTGAGGGAGAGGGGCTTGTCGGTGCCGTTGAGGGCAGCCACGTACCACTTGTCGGCGTGACGGCGTGCCAGAACGACGTACTTGCCGGGATAGCCGTCGATGAAGCGGGTCTCGTCCCACTGCGTCGGAACGTCACGGAGGAAGCTGATCTCGTGCTGAGGCAGTTCTGAAAGGTTGTTCGGATACATGGCGATGCACTGGATGCTTGCCTGATTGACGATGGCGGCTGCCATCTCGAACACGTCCGACGTGTAACGGCGGTGACGGCTCTTGTTGTCGCGCGACATGTAGCGATTCATTATCGTGCCACCCCAGTCCATTGCTGCTACGGTGTTGCGGCAGAACGGGTGCATGGTCAGCTCGAAGCCTTCCTGCTTGGCGTGATGCTCCTGGAAGAATGTGTTCTCAGACGCAAGCACAGCCTCGCTCGACACGTAGTTGGGGAACATGCGCTCCCAGCCTCTCGGCAGCGTACAGCCGTGGAAGATCACCTGGATGCCGTAGTCGTTGGCGTCGCTGAGGATGTCTTCGTAAAGCTGCATGACGTGCTGCTTGTCGCCTCCGAAGAAGTCCACCTTGATGCCTTTCACGCCGATAGACTTCATCCACTTCATCTCCTTCTTGCGTGCGATGACCGTGTTCATGCAGTTGCGCGGAGTCTGCGGAGCCTCGTTGGCTGTTCCGTTGCTGTTATACCAAAGCATGCAAAATTACATAGAATATACCTTTCGTATAGGGACAAATAGTGATATAATGGGTAGATGTTGTTATTATTACACTTATTTCACGATTTATCCCCTTTTTCTCTCAAATAGTCCACCCTTACGAGGGGTATTTTCTGTAATTTTGTCGCATAATAAATAATAACTAAGCGGTAAACCTACTAATTAAACCTATTTCAAAGCAATGCAAAAAGTAACGAAACTTCTTTTGTTTTTGCTTATGCTGCCCTTGGCTTTCGCCTCGGCAGCAAGCAATAAAAAGGTAAGCGAGAAGCGCATGGCGGCTTACCTTATGGTGTTCCATCGTGACGACACGCATAGCCTGTATATGGCATTATTGGACCCACACCGTGGTGCACATAACTGAGAAGGAGGCGAAAAGACTTTTGAATTATGAATTTTGAATTATGAATTGTCGGCTTTCGCCGATGTTGAATTATTCAATGTTGAGTTTTAAAATTTGAAAAATAAAAACAAAAGATATATGAAGAATTTTTTTATTTCCGTTCTTCTCGCGCTCGCTCTCTGCCCTTCGCAGATGAAGGCGCAGCAGAACCCCATTCTCCCCGGCTTTCATGCCGACCCGGAGATAACGTACAGCAATCAGACACACCGCTATTATATCTATTCCACCACCGACGGCACACCCAGTTGGGGCGGTTACACTTACCAGTGCTTCTCGTCTGCCGACCTCAAAGAGTGGCGTGACGAGGGCGAAGTGCTCAATGCCAAGAACGGTCAGATAGCATGGGCGGACGGCAATCTGTGGGCGCCAGCCGTACAGGAAGTGAAGGTGGGTAAGGGAAAATACAAGTATTATCTCTATTACAGCGCCAACCCCAAGGCTGGTGGCGGCAAGCAGATAGGCGTGGCAGTCAGCGACAGTCCCACAGGTCCGTTCGTTGACCATGGCACACCTATTGTCTCAAAGGCTCCCGAAGGTTGCCAGGGGCAGCAGATTGACGTGGACGTATTCATCGACACGCGCTCGAAGAAGCCTTATCTGTATTGGGGCAACGGCTATATGGCTGGTGCCGAACTCCAGAAGGACATGACCACCATCAAGCCGCAGACGCTGAAGGTGCTCACTCCCGAGGGCGGCACGCTGCAGGACTATGCCTATCGCGAGGCACCGTACGTGTTTTATCGTAACGGCATCTATTACTTTATGTGGTCCGTTGACGACACAGGCTCTGCCAATTACCATGTGGCTTACGGCACATCCAAGTCGCCGCTCGGTCCCATCACCGTGGCAAAGTCGCCAATTGTCATCCAGCAGGATCCTGCGCACGCCATCTACGGCACGGCTCACAATTCCGTGATAAACGTTCCGGGAACCGACGAATGGTATATTGTCTATCATCGCATCAACAAATACTTCATCAAGGCTGACGAGCAGCCAGGCGTTCACCGCGAGGTCTGCATAGACCGCATGGAGTTTAACGCCGACGGAACCATCAAGCCCGTTACGCCGACCAACGCCGTGACCAACAAGGACGGTTCCATCGACCTCATCACCGACGGCAATCCGCTCTTCCGCCATGTCCACACAGCCGATGCTGCAGCCTACGTGGAGGGCGACACGCTCTGGCTATTTGCAGGACATGACGAGGACGACGCTCCGAACAACGAGTATAAGATGAAGGACTGGCTGACCTTCTCCACCACCGACCTCAAGCATTGGCACCAGCATCCCGTTGGTCTGGACATCTCTGCTTTCAAGTGGGCGGACAGCAAGCAGGCTTTCGCCGGACACGTGGCAAAGCGTAACGGCAAGTATTACTGGTACGTATCCACCAACTGGTGTGGCATCGGCGTGGCAGTAAGCGACAACATCATGGGACCGTGGCGTCCGATGGGACTTATCGACGGAGTCTCTGGCAACAGCAACACCACGCACCCGTCCATCGTGAAGTTCAAGGACCAGTGGCTCTACTTCACCCACGACGGTTCGCTGCATGACGGTCACTCATACAAGCGCAGTGTCGTGATGAAGAAGCTGGAGTATAACGCCGACGGCACCATAAAGCCCATTGACAGCACCCCGAGCATAGTTAGGAAATAATAAATACTAAATATCAAATAATAAATAATGAAGCACTTCATTCTTTCTGCAGCATTACTGGTGGCTACATCAGCATCGATGTCAGCCAAGACCAACACTCCAAAGGTGATGGCCAACGGCTATCCCTACACACAGGTGCCGTTCACAAGTGTTAAGATGGCACAGAACTCGTTCTGGGGCGCACGCCTCAAGGCTGCCCGCGAGGTGACCGTACCCCTTGCTTTCTCGAAGTGTGAGAGCGAACACCGCTATAAGAACTTCGATATGGCTGCCTACACGCTCAAGCATCCGGGCCATGCAGGACTGCAGACACCGGAATGGGACGTGGCTAAGTTTATGGGATTCTCGTTTGACGACACCGACGTGTATAAGACCATCGAGGGTGCCAGCTACATTCTTCAGACTTATCCCGACAAGAAGCTCAAGGCTTACATTGACAGCGTGCTCAACGTCGTTGGAGCTGCGCAGGAGCCGGACGGCTATCTCTACACCGCTCGCACCATCAATCCCGAGCATCCACACGCATGGTCGGGTAAGAAGCGTTGGGAGAAAGAGGAAGACTTAAGCCACGAGCTTTACAATCTCGGTCACATGGTGGACGCTGCCTGCGCACATTATCAGGCTACGGGCAGCCACAAGTTCCTCGACATCGCCCGCCGTTATGCCGACTGCGTATGCCGTGAGGTCGGATCAGAATCCGGTCAGGCAACCGTTGTGCCTGGCCATCAGATAGCAGAGATGGCACTCGCACGCCTCTACACACTCACCGGTGAGAAGCGTTATCTGGACGAGGCAAAGTATCTGCTCGACTTCCGTGGCAAGACACACATCCGTCAGGAATACTCGCAGAGCCACAAACCCATCCTTGATCAGGACGAGGCTGTGGGTCATGCCGTCCGTGCAGGATATATGTATGCTGGCATTGCCGACATCGCTGCCCTTACACAGGACTCGGCTTACATCAAGGTGATTGACCGCATCTGGCAGAACATCATCGGCAAGAAGGTTTATCTGACCGGTGGAGTGGGGGCACGCCATGAGGGTGAGGCGTTCGGCAAGAACTATGAGCTTCCCAACATGACCGCCTATAACGAGACCTGCGCTGCCATCTCCATGGTTTATCTGTATGAGCGCATGTTCCTCCTCCACGGCGAGAGCAAGTATATCGACTGTCTGGAGCGTACGCTGTATAATGGTGTAATCTCGGGAATGAGCATGGACGGAGGCCGCTTCTTCTATCCTAATCCGCTTTCGAGCGACGGCAAGTATGCCTTCAACGCCGACAACAACACCACGCGCCAGCCTTGGTTCGGTTGCGCCTGCTGCCCCAGCAATCTCAGCCGCTTCATCCCATCAGTACCGGGCTATCTGTACGGCGTGAAGGACAACAACATATACGTGAACCTTTTCGCTGCCAACACCTCCACCATTCAGGTGGGCGGCAAGGACGTGGTGCTGGAAGAGACCACGCAGTATCCTTGGGATGGCGACATTCAGATTCGCGTGGTGAAGTCTGCTGCAAAGAACGCCAACATGCTGGTGCGCATCCCGGGATGGGTGCAGAACCAGGTATTGCCGAGCGACCTTTATAAGTACAGCGACCAAGAGCGTCCCGCTTACACCGTAATGGTCAACGGCAAGAAGGTGGAGGCTGACCTCGTTGCCAACAAGGGTTACCTGCCGGTGAAGAACATCAAGAAGGGCGACGTCGTCCGCATCCACTTCGACATGCCCGTCCGCACCGTTGTGGCTAATCAGAACGTGAAGGACGATGAGGGACGCGTGGCTGTGGAGCGCGGTCCGATAGTCTACTGTGCTGAGGCTGCCGACAATCAGGGCGAGCCGGTTCTTCGTGCCGTTATGAACAAGCAGCCGAAGTTCACAGTAGTAAATGACTATAAGGTGGAGAACACCGAGACCGCCGGTGCTCCCTCATTCGCTGTAAAGGCCATCACTACTCAGGCACAGATGCTTGAGGAGAACGCTGACGGCGTGGCTGTGAAGAGCCAGAAGCTGACGCTCATCCCTTACTACGCCTGGAACCATCGTGGCGCCGGCGAGATGAACGTATGGTTCGTCCAGTCGCTCAAGATGCTCGATAAGTAAGATTTTAGATATGCAAATATCGTACAAACAAGTAAAAACCTGTTACAAAATAAAAATCTGTTTTAGAGATTTGTTTTGCTGTTTTTGTGAGGTTTTGTTGTGTTTGTGACACCCGGATTTATCAAAACAGCCTCTTTTGCACTCCAATAGTGCCACTATTGGTGTGTAAAAGAGGCGCTTTTGCAACCCAAAGATGTATGTTTGCTCCATCTTTAAATTCTCTCTTTTTGATTTTTGTTATAACGTATCTATCTGTTCTTGTGTAAGTCCGGTATAACGCATAACCTTCTCTACAGATTCACCGTCTTCCAACATCATTTTGGCAGTTTGCATTTTTTGTTGGTCAGCGCCCTCGGCTCTACCTTCGGCTCTACCCTCTGCTCTACCTTCTTGCAGCCCGTCATCATATCCAGTCATGATGACGCTGCGCTGATAGCGTAAGTTCTCCATGTGTCTTACATAGTCGT
>ERZ894223.133-NODE-133-length-79538-cov-79.817596_pt1 | contig 79538 bp, 64 predicted proteins | sample MGYA00380293_ERZ894223 | MGnify/ENA primary metagenome ERZ894223 (study PRJEB32331, sample SAMN06328445) | human gut metagenome | biome: human gut microbiome; feature: stool | host: Homo sapiens | collected 2014-11-05 ...
CTTTTCAGACTTACAAAGCTATATGCTTAATCCCCCTGGTTTATCGGGTGAGCCTTGTTTTGGAGAAGGCAATGTGACAATAGATGGCTAAAATGGCTACAGGCTACTTGTATCTAAATACACGTGACGAACTTATCCGCCTTGACTGCTCCAAGATTGTCTATATGGAGGGTGATGGCAATTATACCAATATTGTGCTTGTCAACAAACAGAAGGTATCTGTCTGCATGAATCTTAGTCATATGCAACAGTTTATCTCAGAAAGTCTGCGTGAGCGTGCTTCTGTTTTTGCACGCATCGGCAAGCGTTTCATTGTCAATCTTAACTATATTTATAAGGTGCAGCCTTTGCTGCAAAGCCTCGTTGTTACCGATGGGGTTCACTTCACCTTTCAGCTTGGCATATCAAAGGAAGCGCTCAAGCAGTTGAAGGATATCCTTGTCGGACGTGTTCCTAACCGAACACAAATCAATGTGGAATAAATCAGAAAACAATGGAGATAATAATAGGAAGGGAAGAGGGCGCACGTCGTCTGCATTGCATTGTCGGCGAACGTGAGTTTAATGTCGGTCAGGCAGGCACCGTACCGTTGTCTGTAAGTCGTCGGCATTGCAAGGTTTCTGTCAATGGAAGCGATATCAGCATTGAGAATATCAAAGATCAGAATATCACCTTTGTTGATGGCAACCAGATTATCCGTAAGGCAATCACGCCGACAAGCCGTGTGCAATTAGGAGAAGAGAAATTCCTTGTGCCTCTACAGCAAATACTGAGATTGGCTGATGTCTCAACAGGAGACGTAGACGGTTCGCAAAAAGAAGTTCCGACATTCTCGCTGAAACCAATGAAGACAGTATGGGAGGAATATGATAAGCGCAGAATGGAGATACAGAACAATGCTGCAAAGTCTGCCAATAAGCAACGTTTGCAGGGCATATTGTCCATGTCTGGTATGTGCCTTGGCTTTATTCCTGGCATTGACCCTGCCATACGCATTGTTATCATCGTTGCTGCTTTGTCCATTGCCGTATATTTCTTCATAAAGGGAAGCGTCGGGACGACAGTCCAGCAACAATTACATGACCTTGACGATGAGTATGCCAAGAAATACAAGTGCCCCAATCCTGCTTGTGGAAGACCGTTTGGAGCTGTTCCGTACAGGACCATCGAGTATAACAAGCAGTGCTTTGCTTGTGGATGTAAGTACACTCACTGACATTTCATGTAACAATCGGGGCATTTCATACAGGATGCCGATTTTCTTTAGGCATTAATATGAAAGCTTCCTAATTTTGCAGCATCAAACGAATCAATTCAAAGAACTATAAAAGCTATCGGTATGAACAACGAAGAAACAATATTCATGCAGCCGCAGAATAATAACAATGAGGCTGAACATACACAGAACGTCAAGGCTACTGAAAAGAAGTCGGACAAAGCGAAGAAGGTTGTAGCAACTGCTGCAGCTTCAGTTATGGGCGGAGTTGTCGGCGGTGGCACCACATACGCAGCCACGGAGATGCTTCATGACAAAGAGGCTGATGAGCAGAAGCCAGAAGAGGAAGCGCAGGCAACGGAAGAACCAGTGCCTAAAGAACCTCAAAAGGTGGAACATGCAGAGGCTCAGAAAGAGGAAGTGGCAGTAAAGGTGGACAATGATGAAAGTGCCGAGCCTGACTATACTAATCATGCTGGAGCTGACCCCGTAACGCCGAATCCAGTGGTGCAAGCCACGGTGGATGAGGCAAGTGACAGCAATGCCAATACTAATACCAATACCAATGAGGTGCAGGTGTTGGGCGTATACGAAGCGCAGGGCGAAAACGGACAGACCATGCAAGCGGCTATGCTGACCAATGGTGAGGAAGTGGCTGCCGTTGTGGACTTGGACTCGGACGGTGTGGCTGACGTGCTTCTCGTGGATGAGAACCATAACCAACAGATAGACGAAGGTGAGGTCTACGACCTCTCAAATGACAATGTGCAGATGTCGATTTACCAAGATGCTTATCAGGCACAACAACAGGCACAGCAGGAGAACGACACATTCACCTATAACGCCAATGAAGATCAGCAAGACTACGATAATGATGCCGATCTTCAATGTCTGTGATGAAGTGGTAAGAATAATATAAACGAAGATGTAACAATGAGTGAGATAAAGATAAAATGCCCCACCTGTGGTAAGGTGCTCCGTTTGCAGGATGCTCCGAACATAGATGCGGCATTCTTTACCTGCCCCGTATGTAAGGAAAAGCATATCGTGGGAAAGTGTCAGCGATACGTGGAGCAACCGACCCCCATCGCTTCTTCTGGTGATGAAACACAATATGTAGGTGCCTCGGCGCAACAGTCTGGAAGCGACGAGACTCGTATCGGATCTTCTCCTATAGCAAGTGTTGGTATGCTCGTAGACAATAAAGGCGCAACATATCAGCTATGTTCTGGCATCAACACTATAGGGCGTAAGGCGGTTTCGTCATCTGCGTCAGTGCAGATTGCTACAGACGACCGCACCATGAGTCGCAGTCATGCCATCATAGAGGTGCGTAATGCGGGCGGACAGATCCTTCATATACTCAGAAACGGGGCAAACAAGAATCCGTCTTATCTGAACGGCTCTGTCATAGGACAGAAAGACCAGCTCATCCTTAATAACGGCGACCGAATCAAGATGGGCAATACAGAACTGACATTCAAAATATAACATCTTATGAAATTCAATATAAAAGCATACAGCTTGCAGGAACTCGGTCAAAGAGCTAATCAGGAAGACTCTCTCTTTCCTGCATTAGGTAGGTCGACGCCCGATGACCGCTTGTTTATCCTTTGTGACGGAATGGGCGGACATGAGAAAGGCGAGGTTGCATCGGCTACGGTGTGTGAGACCATCAGCCGTGTCATCCTTTCTGCTTGGCATCCCGGCGAGGCATTGAGCGACGAACTCTTCCTGCAAGCACTCAGCGCAGCCTTTGATGCGCTTGACGCTAAAGATAATGGTGAGGAACGCAAGATGGGCACCACGCTCACCTTCTTGTGCCTCCACGCCAATGGTGCTACTGTAGCACATATCGGCGACAGCCGTATATATCAGTTGCGTCCGGCTTCGGATACTACTCCTGCCCACGTTGTCTTTCGTACGCAAGACCACTCGCTTGTCAACGATTTGGTGAAGATAGGCGAGATAACGGAAGAGGAGGCGAAGCATCATCCGCAGAAGAATGTCATCACTCGTGCCATGCAGCCGTGTCAGGAGCATAGAGCAAAGGCAGACATCGTTCATCTCACAGACATCCAGCCAGGCGACTATTTCTTTATGTGCTCGGATGGTATGCTCGAGCAGTCGACCGATGATAACATTCTAAACATCATCACAAAGCCTAATGTCTCGGACGAACAGAAACTGGAGATGCTTCGTCGGGTGACAGAGGAGAACAAAGACAACCATACGGCACACCTTGTATATATAGATAAGGTGGAGGACAGCGTGGTTTCTTCAGAGCCTACAGGCAATCCTTCTTCTAAACAACATACAAAGATTAAGGGGATATTGATTAAGCCTAAGTTTCGCAAACCCAATAAGCGTAAAGTATTGTTTGGAATCATTGGTGTTGTGGTTGTAGCGATAATTGCTGCCGCAGCTTCGTTCTTCCTTTTGTGGGGGAAAGCATAATTCTCCGGACGTTTCAAGTGTGGATGGTGTCAAGGTGAATATACATACCGAACATAAATAGTTAATAACAAATCATGCAACAATTAACACAAGGAACACTCCTTCATGGAGGTATATATAAGATAGAGAAAGTTCTCGGACAAGGTAGCTTTGGTATTACTTATCTTGCCGAGCATACAAAGCTTGCAAAGAAAGTTGCCATTAAGGAGTTCTTTATGAAGGAACTCAACTCTCGCAGCGAAGATGGAAGTATAACGGGTATGAGTGACGGCAGCTTGTCGCAAAGCTATTGCCAGAAGTTTCAAAAAGAAGCGGACAACCTCTCACGCCTTGACAATCCGAATATTGTTCGTGTTACCGACTCGTTCAGCGAGAATGGCACGTTCTATTATGTAATGGATTACATTGACGGACAAAATCTTAATGATTACGTCAAGACTCATTATGTAGATGCAGAAGAGGCTGTAAGTATAATCAAGTCTGTAGCTGATGCGCTCATCTATATGCATGAGGAAAAGCACATGCTCCACCTCGACTTGAAGCCAAGCAATGTTATGCGTCGTAGCGATGGTCATGTCTTCTTGATAGACTTCGGACTAAGCAAGCATTATGGCGATGACGGACTGCCAGAGACATCCACTACTATTGGTCTTGGAACAGTTGGCTATGCGCCTATTGAGCAAGCTAACAGAGCGAGGAACGGTGAGTTCCGCCCGACAATAGACGTTTATGCCCTTGGTGCCACTCTGTATAAGTTGCTCACAAGAGAAACGCCACCGCCAGCTTCCGATCTCGTTAGTGATGATGAACTGCTGGAAAACAAACTTCGTGAAAAGAAAGTTCCTGACAATCTTATCAAGGTTGTCATAGGAGCGATGTGCCCGAATGTTAAGAAGCGTATTCAGAGTGTCCAAGAGTTTAAAGATGCATTGACTGGTAGTCGTACCCTTGAGTCAGCCTCTGCCAAACCTTCTGAAGAAACTGTGGTTATTAAAAATAAGACAAAGACAACTGATGGTGAGGAAACTGTTGTTGCTAATAGAAGCACACGTAACCGTAAAAACTCTCGGGATAATAATACAAGAAAATATCCTAACGTAAAAAAAGAAGATGATAAAGAATCATCTAATGGAGATTCAAAAATTATCATTTCAATTTTTGTAATTGCAGTAATTATAGTCATTGGAATACTTGGATTCAGAGACTGTGGAGGATATTATACAACGAATCGCACGGCGGCTCCTGCTGTTAATGCAGACTCTGATACAGTGATGGTTGAAGATACAGTAGCATATTATAGTGATAATGTTCCTGTAGAAGAACCAACTAAAAAAGAGTATACGGGTACAGACGTGAGAGTCCTTATTGATATGTTTCTCGCAGAAAGTCAAGGAGGTTCATATTTCGTAAATTACGGACTTTTCAGTGAAAATGATGCATTGACTGCTCATGGTAATGTTGATGTGCCTGATGATAGATTTGGAAGTTTTGGGGTTAAATATAGTGGAAAATTAAAGATAGAAGATAATTATATAAGCACTGATTATGATAAAAAATGTGTGATAGGATTATTCGGACCACGTGGTGGCGCAACAATGATGCTTGTAGACTGTGGGCTGATAGATGATAGATTGCAAGACTATTTTAAAAATAGTATCAGAAATTATACAGGTGGCAGCTTATTGTCAAAATATGAAAAGTATCCATATAACATTTATCTGTATAAATGTGCTAATGGTTATATACTATTAGATTTTAATTTTGGTGCATCAACCGAGTTCCTCAGCATTTACGTGTCATCAGACTTGTCTCTGCTGAAAGACATTATGAATGAACAAAGAATGTAATTTAAAAAGAAATAAATCATTCGATTATGAATACAAATACACCTTCTCTACTTCCCGTAGGTACAATCCTACATGGAACGTACCGCATCGAAAGCTACTTGTCGTCAGGTGGCTTCGGCAATACCTATGTGGTTACCAATGTGCAGTTTGGTGAAACTCGTACAATAAAGGAGTTTTATCTGAAAGGCATTTGTCAACGTGAAGGTGATAGCACAACGGTGAGTGTAAGCAACAGTGAGAATACTATTAGCTTTAACCAGCAATGCGAGAAGTTCAAGAAAGAAGCTCGTCGTCTGCGTGGTCTTGACAATCCGCATATTGTAAAAGTCTACGATTTGTTTGAGGAGAACGGTACGGCATACTATGTTATGGACTATGTGGATGGAGAAAATCTGTCCACACGTTTAGCACGTACTAACACTCCATTACCAGAAAAGACCGTGCTCAATTATCTCAATCAAATACTGGATGGCTTACAGGCAATTCATAATGCTGGCATGCTGCATCTTGACATCAAGCCAGCGAATATAATGGTTGAGAAAAATGATGTTGTAAAGTTGATTGACTTCGGTGCGAGCAAGCAACAAACTTCGGCAGATGGCGTAACCACAACTACAGGTGTATACTATACTAATGGTTATGCGCCTATAGAACAGATTGCGCAAAGTTACGACAAATTTGGACCGTGGACAGACTTCTATGCTCTTGGTGCAACCCTATATAAGTTGCTGACGAATCAGAATCCTCCTTCTTTATCTGATATTCGTGAGGACAGCACTGATGACAAACACATTGCCTTGGCAATACCACAAGTGTCTAAAAAGACTAAACAGCTTGTTGTGTGGATGATGGATGATAACAGATTGGTACGTCCGCAGAGCGTGAAAGACATACGTGTCTTTTTGAGTAGTGAAGCTAACGTGTCGGTTGCTAATAAACCAGCAAATAAAAAAGCAAAGCGTAATGTCGCCAAGGTGGTACGGACTGTCTGTTTAAGCCTATTCGCTACTGTTACTGTTCTGTCATTGTCATATTATGGCTATTCTAAGTTTCGGCAACGTATGCTCATCAATCAACTTATTGACAATATGGTTGAAGTAAAAGGTGGCACATTGAATGGAGTTTCTTTCAACACGTTCTATATTGGAAAGTTTGAAGTTACGAATGAGGAATTTCATGCTGTAATGGATGACAGAGGTGTTGATTATTTTATACGTGCACAAATGGGACTGAGATTAGAGACTTGGGCATCAATAAAAGAAAGTACGAAGGAAAATTGTAAACTTCATCATCCTATGATTATTGGTAGAAAAAATGTAACGGAATTCATTAAACAGTTAAACAAAATAACTGGAAGGAATTTCAGATTGCCTACAGATATGGAATGGGAGATAGCTGCAAGAGGTGGCATTAACAGCCAAGGATATAGATATGCAGGAAGTGATGATGTAACTAAGATTGCATGGTGCGATGATGGTGTTTCATTAAGGCATACTCGTGAAGTTGGAAAAAAATATCCAAATGAACTTGGATTGTATGATATGACTGGCAATGTGGATGAACTATGCGACAATGTAGTTGGTGATGCTGCTAAGGATAGATGGAGTGTTCGTGGAGGTTGCGCAAGAGATCTGCCTGCAGATTGTTTGATTAGCAAAAGAAAGCCATTAGGGTCAGACTGTTTTGTCGGATTCAGATTGGTTCTGGATGAAAAGTAAAGAGACGCTGATTGTTTCATGCACTATTTTCTTCATCTGTAAAAGTGATAAATATATATAGTGGAAATAGATGTATAGTAAAGCAATTACGTATACCAAGAAAGTAATAATTATTGGGTTTATTAATGTTTATAGTTTGCAGCCAAACTAAAACATTGAGAATCTGAGAAATATATAAATCATTAAAAATAAAAAATATGGAAGAACAAAAAGTGAAGGAGAAAATAATAGCTCTTTATAAAGAACTTGAACAAGAAAAAGATGGTAGCTATTTGCCAGGTACAGGATTTCGTTACAAGGAACCTCCTTCTGGCTTTCGATATGCAGATAAGGCAAAAGAGCTGTGGGACTATGCAAAAGAGTTAGCACAAATCGACTCAAATTTTTCTAATATTTACGAATTGTTTTCGACACTTAATAAAGAAGTAGAGTTAGTCCGCAATTACTCATATAAATATGATAAAAATAGGAATCCGACACCAAAAAGTATTGCTGAAATGCAACAGATGATGGCAGATGCAACAGATCATATTTATAGAGACTTTGTATGTAAGTTTTATAAAAGATAAAGTGATTTTTATATAATGGACATTTCGTATGAATCTATCTCTTTTCTTTTAAATGTAAAAAATAAGTATGACAGTAGTAGAGTGTGCAAAAGAATACGCAGAGGGCAAAATAAACGATGCGTTAAATAAAGTAATTGTTGAGGCTTATATGGCTGGCTATAATTCTGGTTATAAAGATGGCTATGACAAAGTTGTTAAAGAAACGTCTTCTGACGATATTGAGTATGTCGACTTAGGATTACCTAGTGGCACTCTGTGGTCTTCAAATTATGTTGAGGATGAAAACAAAGAAATCCTTTATGTTACACAAGAAAAAAGCAAGGCGTTTGATATTCCTACAGTAGCACAATGGCTGGAATTAGTACGAGTATGCAGATGGGAACAAGGATCTAAAAGAATAGATACCTCAATTGGTTCTTGCCATTTTCAAAATTTGGCTATTTGCCTAGGACCGAATGGTAATAGAATAATATTTGAGAAGACAGGTCTTTATGAGATTAAATCTACTCTTGAAAGAGCTGGCGAAGTGCTCTTTTGGTTAAAAAAGGAGAAAGACGTCTTCGTTAATAGTGCAAATATTACTTTTTGTACTATCAAAATAACTTCAGAAAACGAATTTTCAGGATGCAAGCTGCCAATTCGTCTTGTTAAAAATGTATAGTCATGAAGCAATTAAATAATAGTTGTGTATTATGCAACGGAAAATACAAAATCTCCAAGGTTCTTGGTCAAGGAGGTTTTGGTATAACCTATTTGGCTAAGCAGAAGATAGCTGTAGAAGGTCCGTTAGGCACTATAGAAGCAGAAATAGCTGTCACGATTAAGGAGTTCTTTATGAAGGAATTTTGTAATCGTGATGAAGCTTCTTCTTTGGTAACAGTTCCTTCTACTGGTAGTGCAGAGTTGGTGGAAAAGTTTCGTCAAAAGTTTATCAAGGAGGCAAGAAACATATCTAAGTTGAACCATCCTAATATCATAAAGGTGTTGGACGTGTTTGAGGAGAATGGAACCGCTTACTACGTTATGGAATAAATAGAAGGTGGCTCGTTGTCAGACTTGATAGATAAGAAAGGTAGTTTGTCTGAAGCTGAAACATTAAATTACACAAGACAGATAGCTTCCGCCCTACGATATATACACGCCAATAATATGAATCACTTGGATGTAAAGCCAGGCAATGTGTTGCTAAGAAAGAATGGTGACGTTGTATTGATAGACTTTGGTATGTCTAAGAATTATGACAAGATGGGCGAAGCGACAACAAGCAGTCCTATCGGAGTAAGTATTGGCTATGCTCCTATAGAACAATCGCGTGTTGGCGGTTTGGGCATGTTCTCACCAGCTACGGACATCTATTCGTTAGGAGCTACTATGTTCAAGATGATTACCGGTCAGACACCGCCAGAAGCAACAGTAGTGTTTGATGAAGGTCTTCCTGATATGCCATCAAACATTAGCGAGAACACAAAACTTGTAATAGAGAAAGCTATGCAACCGAGAAGAAAAGACCGCTATCAGACAATAGAAGACTTTATGCAAGCTTTAGATGGAAACAAAGTTGTGGTATCGCAGATGGAGGTTGTTGAAGATGTAGACAAGCAGGAAGAAACGTCAGAAGAAAACATTGAACCCAATGAAACCCCAAAGTTCTTAAAGGAGAGTGATAAGGAGGCTACAATGTTTATTACCGACTATATGGTTCAGGCAAGCGACATTGCTACATCTGAAGCTGTAGACTTAGGACTTAGCGTGAAATGGTGTGGTCATAACTTAGGAGCGTTAAATCCTGAAGAGTATGGCAACTACTATCGTTGGGCGTTTGGTTCTGACGGTCATTCGGTAAATGGCATTCCTGCCGATTCAGAAATAGCAGGAACAAAATATGATGCCGCCTATAAAGAGTCGAATGGTAAATACAAGACACCGACACGCAAGCAGTTTAAAGAACTTATAGACAGATGCCGCTGGTGTTGGGTTGCATACAAAGGTGTAATGGGTTGCAAAATAACAGGTCCTTCAGGCAAGAGCATCTTCATGCCTGGCGCAGGGCGAAAAAGTGACTACGGAATTTACCGAAAAGACACGTTTGGATATTACTGGAGTTCAAGCAAAGCAAACAACAGCAATGCCTATTACTTGTACTTCAATGAGGAAGATTCAGATTTGGAGTACGAGCCGCTTTTGACATTGCGCACCATCAGACCTGTGTGTGAATAAAGAGATTTCGTACTGTATTCCCGATATTCCCTGTTGTTTACTCCTTTGCCAGCTTCCTCAGTCTCCGCTGCACCCAAATGAAGGCGGGGATAAGGAAGAGGTCTGCCATAATCCAGGCTACGGGGTCGCCTAAGCAGACGCCGGTCCATGCCAGTGCGGGGACGAGCCAGAGGCTTACGCCGCAGCGGGCTATCATCTCCATTACGCCGCTGAGCATGGAGAGATTGCTGAAGCCGAGACCCTGGATGGAATAGCGCAGGATGGTGAGTAAGCCGAGGGCAGGATAGAAGTAGTTGGCGATGCGCATGAACTGTGCTGCGCGCCCCACCACTTCTGCCTCGCCGCTGTCAACGAAGAGGCGCATCATCCAGTCGGCGAAGGGATAGATGAGGGCGAAGGTGAAGACAAAATAGATGAGCATCAGCGTTATGGCGTCCTTCACGCCCTTGGTGACACGGTCCATGCGACGTGCTCCGAGGTTCTGTCCGCAGTAGGTGGCCATTGCCACTCCGATGTTCTCAAAGACGCAAGTGAAGAGATACTTTATTCGCATTGAGGCGGTGAATGCTGCCACGCACGTTGTGCCGAGGGCATTGTTGGCGCTCTGGAGCATGATGATGCCGATGCCGGTAATGGAGAATTGCAGTCCCATTGGCACACCGTTGTTGAGCAGGATGCTCGTGCGCTTGTTGTCGAAGCGTCGCTCGTCGCCCTTCGGTATGAGCAGCTGCATGCGCTTGCGGATATACCACAGGCACAATATTACGGAGAGCGCCTGCGACAGCCATGTGGCTATGCCGGCTCCTGCCACGCCAAGTCCGCAACCGAGGATTAGCACCACGTCGAGCAGCACATTCACCACTGCCGACGTAATGAGAAAGTAGAAAGGTTGGCGCGAATTGCCGAGGGCGCGTATCTGGCCGGAGAAGAGATTGAATCCGAATGTCAGCGGTATGGCAGCAAACTGAAGCATAAGGAAGATGTAAGCATCGTGGAAGATGTCGGCGGGTGTGTTGACCATCTGCAGAATCCGACGGCAGAACATCAGCGAGAGCAGCGTCACCACCGTTGCCATAACTGCCGAAATGCGCACGGCATTAGCAACATAGAGACGCATCTTGCTATAGTCTTTCGCACCGAACGACTGCGCCACGGGGATGGCGAATCCTGCGCAAGCTCCGTTGCAGAATCCCATGACGAGGAACATGATGGAGGATGAGGCACCCACGGCAGCCAGCGCTCCGACGCCAATCCAGCGTCCTACGATGGCAGCGTCAATAACGAGATACATCTGCTGCAGGATGTAGCCCAATATCAACGGCAGAGCAAACTTGGTGATCTGTCGTAACGGTGAGCCTACGGTCATGTCGCTTACTGAGGCTGTCTTGGCATGAGCCGCTGTCTGGTTCTGTTTTGTTTCTTTTGTTTCCATTTCGGTGCAAAGTTAGATATTTTGATGGAAATAGAAAAAAAATTGATAGTCCACCTTAATTTTCAGCCTCCATAATTCTTATAATAGATAAAGCATGTCGGAAAAGGGCATGAATAATACGAAAGATAACAATATATTAACAACTAAAAAACAAGAAGAATTATGAAAAGAGTATTCAATCTTTTGGTGGTGGACGAGAGTGGCAGCATGGAGATTATCCGCAAGCAGGCATTGATGGGCATCAACGAAACACTTGAGACAATCCGCAAGATAGAGAAGGCGCATAACGACCTGGAGCAGCGCGTGACGCTCATCACCTTCGACAGCACACACAAGAAGCTGTTCTATGACAACGTGGCAGCTGCGGACGCTCGCAGTCTTGGCGCTCGCGATTATTGTCCGGGTGGAGCAACGCCGCTCTATGACGCCATCGGCATGGGCATTGCGAAGATTAACGCCCAGGCAACGGATGACGACAACGTTCTTGTGACCATCATCACGGACGGCGAGGAGAACTGCAGCGAGGAGTATAACCTTGGTATGATAAAGAATCTCATTGAGAAACTAAAGAAGCAGGGATGGACATTCACCTTCATCGGCACTGACAACCTTGACGTGGAGGCAATGGCAACGGACATGGGCATCGACAATCACCTGATGTTCGAGGAGAACGAGGAAGGCACGAAGGAAATGTTCGCCCGTGAGAAAAAGTCGCGCATGCGCTATAGTGCTTGCGTGGCGTTGGGAGAGAGCATGCCGACGGGCGAATACTTCGACAAAGAATAGCTCAGTTGAGAGTTTAGAGTTGAGAGTTTGTCAAGTTGAGAGTTCAGAGTTGAAAGTTGAGAGTTGAATATTGAGAATTCTTGTCATATCATAACTTTCAACTCTCAACTCTGAACTCTCAACTTGCTTTAATCCAGCTCCTTCCAGAAGCTTTCTGGCAACCAGATGTTGCTGACATTGCAAGCTTCCTTGAAGAGTGGAGCGATGTCCTCTGGCTCGAAGCCGGCAATGCCGCAGCCGATTGGCGTTACGAGGAACGTCAGCTCGGGGTGTTCCTTGGCGTAGGCGATGAAGTCGTCCACGTAGGGACGAATGGTTTCGGTGCCGCCCTGCATGGTTGGGATGGCATAGCTTCTGCCCTGCATGCCGACACCCTTACCCATTATGGCTCCGAAACGTCGATGAGCTACGCGGGCAGCGCCGCCGCCGTGCATTCCGGCAAGGTTGCTGCCAAATACAAACACTTCGTTTTCCTGTAAATCGTCAATCCAGTTGGGAGTGACACGTCCTTTCTTGATGTCTTCCATATCAGTATGTATAAAGTTGCAATATTCGTACATAACATTTCCGAGATTCGGAGCCGAGCATTTGGGAGCTTCGCATTCCATGGACAGTCCGTATTCGTTTGTCACGTAATAGCGCTTGAAGTATGGCACCACCACGTCGTGCATCATGCGGTTATAGCGTTCGGTGACAGCAGGTTGGCTGATGCCGAGCTGCTGAGCGATCTCCTTTCCCTTAAATCCCTCCACGAAGAGCATCTGAAGGATGATGGAGTTTTTGCTGTCGCGTCCGTAGTAAGTGTGGCATATCTCGTCGATGGTGTTGCGGAAATCTCCAGCAAACTCATCGTTCTGCACGTCGAAGTTGATGCGTGTATTGCCCATGCGTTCCTCCAAGCTTTCCTTCCGTTGCTCCTTCTTCAGCCCCTTTAGCTTGTCGAGCACCAGGAAGCGGAACCCGTTGACCATCCATGTCTTGAGCGACATCGAAGCCTTGCGGTCCTCCAGTTGGCGGAAGTCATGCTGGCAGAGCGCGAGGTAATACTCATGGGCAAGCGAATAGAAGTCCATGCCAGGCTTGTACTGCAGATCATAACGTCGGTCGTATATGCAGTAAGCCACGCGGCAGTAGCCGTAGAAGTATTCCTTGACAATATGTTCGTTGGCGTTGCGGAAACCTTCGAGAATCTCGTCGTCGGTAAGTTGCGCAACATTCTTATCTGTTTTCTCCATAGTTGTTGTGGTTTCAGATTTTGTTTTGATGGCGTAAAGTTACGAACAATAAATAGTCGGGGCAAATATTCCGTCAGTTTTTCGGTATAGTGAAATATTATGCTTACCTTTGCTTTGCATTTATTATATAAATAGGTAAACATAAAAGAGACAATGCATACAAGAGAAGAAAAAATGAAGGCTTTCGGCAGGCTGCTGGACGTTCTGGACGAATTGCGCGAGAAATGTCCGTGGGACCGAAAGCAGACCAATGAGTCGTTGCGCCCCAACACCATAGAAGAGACATACGAGCTGTGTGACGCCCTCATGAAGGACGACCAGCCCAATATCTGCAAGGAGCTTGGCGACGTGCTGCTGCACGTATGCTTCTATGCCAAGATAGGACAGGAGAAGGAACAGTTCGACATTGCTGATGTCTGCAACAAGCTGGTGGACAAACTGATCTTCCGTCATCCGCACGTCTATCATCCTTCGCAGGTGGGCGCTCCCGATCCGAAGCCGCTGCCTTACGGTGAGAAGCCGGAAGAACAGGACACTTCCGAGGAGGTGAAGACGGCACAGCAGGTTATAGAGAACTGGGAACAGATAAAGCTGCGTGAGAAGGACGGCAACAAGCGCGTGCTCTCAGGTGTGCCCGACGCTCTGCCGGCGCTCATCAAGGCTTACCGCATACAGGACAAGGCACGCAACGTGGGCTTTGACTGGGAAGACAAGGGCGATGTATGGGGAAAGGTTCGCGAGGAACTTGGCGAACTTGAGGCAGAGCTTAGACGTGAAGACCGCGAACGCTCAACTGAGGAGTTCGGCGACTTCCTCTTCTCGCTCATCAATGCAGGACGCCTGTATAAGATAAATCCCGACACAGCTCTTGAGAAGACCAACACGAAGTTTATACGCCGATTCAACTACATTGAAGAGCATAGCATACGCATGGGCAAACCATTGAAAGATATGACGCTCGGCGAAATGGACGAACTTTGGAACGAGGCAAAAGCTCAGGAGAAAAAGGAAGATTAACGAATAAAAAACAGATTAGTTATGAATAAGTTCAGATTGTTTATGATGGCAGCCGCCGTAGTGTTTCTTGCCGGTTGTAACGTCAAGAAGGAAAAGTCGCAGGCGGTCGTGGATGACGAAGAGGTAGTGGCTGACTCTACAGTATACGGAGTTTGTGGTGAGGGCACGTCCATGCACTCGCTGGAACTCATAACCGATGCCGGCGACACCATCACGTATACCATATTGGATGCTGAGGCTGACTTGGACGGCGGACTGTCGTCTGGTCCTGTTACCAGTGTTGTAGGTGGTATGATGAGCGGTGACAAGATGGCTGTGACAGGACATAAGGTGGAAGGCGAGATGCTCGCTGACCGTGTCATAAACGTCACCTCGCTGCTCGGTCACTGGACCAGCTTGGACAAGAATTTCGAGATAGAGGAGGGCGGAACCGTACGTTCGAATGTCAAGGCGGAGACCAATCCGTGGACATCATGGAAGATTCTTAATGGACAGCTGCTCCTTAACAGAGACACATTTGCCATTGACAACCTTGGAGCTGACTCGCTTGCCATAGAGAACGCACGCGGCATCTTCCTCTTCAAGCGTCAGAAATAAAAAATCTTATGGAACCATTTAAAGTTCATATCCTTGGATGCGGCAGCGCCTTGCCCACATTGCGTCACAATCCGTCGTCGCAGGTGGTGGAGATACGTGAGAAGCAGTTTATGATAGACTGCGGCGAGGGTACGCAGACTCAGATGCGCCGCTCGCGAGTGGGATTCAACAAGGTGATGGCAATTTTCATCAGTCACATACACGGCGACCACTGCTTCGGGCTTATCGGCATGCTCTCGTCCTTCGGACTGCTCGGACGTACCATGCCACTTTCCATCTATGGACCGAAGGAACTTGGCCCCATTCTTGACACGCTCCTCACCACTTTCTGCAACGACTTCGACTATGAGATAAAGTTTCATGCTGTCGACACGACGCGTCAGGAGGTGTTTTATGAGGACCGCAGTCTGACCGTCGAGACCATACCGCTGAAGCATCGCCTCCCATGTGCCGGATATCTGTTCCGCGAGAAACCGACATTGCCGCATATACGTCGCGACATGATCGACTTCTATCGTATACCGATATCGCAGATAAACAACATAAAGAACGGTGCTTCGTGGACCGACGAGGAGGGCAATGTAATACCAAACAGTCGCCTCACACGTCCTGCTGACCCGCCACGCAGCTATGCCTATTGCAGCGACACGTGCTATCTGCCCGGTCTTGCCGACAGGCTGAAGGGCGTGACGTGCCTCTATCATGAGTCAACCTATGCCGATGAGGACGAAGACAAGGCGCAGAAGTATTTTCATTCCACGGCTCGACAGGCAGCTATGGTGGCACGGGATGCCGGCGTAGGACGCCTGTTGCTCGGTCACTACAGTTCGAAGTATAACACGGAAGACGTGCTCCTGCAGCAGGCTAAGGAGGTCTTTGCCGAATCTTCGCTAACAAGTGAGGGCATGGTGGTGACGCTGTAGGGAGTGATCAGCATGGAATAAACAAAAGTAAGGAATAAAAAACGGAAAAGATTGTAATGGAAGATAACGTAAAAGAGAAAAATCAGCGTCTTCGTGTTACGCTCCTTGGTACGGGTACGTCGGGCGGCGTGCCTTCGTTGGGATGCCAGTGCGAGGTGTGTCGCAGCCAAGATCCGCGTGACAAGCGTATGCGTTGTGTGGCTATGGTGGAGTCGGAGAGTGGCACGCGTGTGCTCATTGACTGCGGTCCGGACATCCGTCAGCAGCTTATGCCGCTGCCTTTCAAGCCCTTTGATGCCATTCTCCTAACGCACATCCATTATGATCATGTGGGTGGCATCGATGATCTGCGCCCCTTCTCCGTTTTTGGTCCGATACGTCTGTATGGCGACGCCAAGACTTGCAGTCATGTGCGCAACATTATGCCATACTGCTTCGGCGACCATCTCTATCCCGGTGTGCCAAAGCTGGAGCTTCACACCCTAACGCCTCATGCACCGTTATGCGTGGGCGACTTGCGGATAATGCCCATTGAGGTGATGCATGGCAAGATGCCTATACTCGGTTTCAGAATCGGAAGCTTCGCCTATATCACGGATATGAAGACCATCGACGACGGCGAAATGCCGTATCTGGAAGGAGTGGAGACGCTCGTTGTGAATGCCTTGCGCTTCGAGAAAGAACATCATTCTCATCAGCTCGTCGACGATGCCGTCCGCTTCGCGCGTCGCATAGGAGCCAAGAGCACCTATATAACGCATGTCTGTCATCACATCGGGCTTTACGAAGAGGCGTCAAAGCGAATGCCCGAAGGCGTAAGCTTGGCTTATGACGGAGAGGTGATAGAATGTTAGATGCTTACAATCGTAGGCATCTTTTGGGTGGGGAGTGTTATTTGCGCTTCTTTTTCTTTCCGAAGTTTCCGAAGAGGAAAGCACCTTCCTGGTATCTGTGGTATAGTTTCCAGCCCAACAAAGCGCCGTCGAAGACACCGGCGCCAAGGCTTACCATTCGTGCCAGTTTCTGAGCACGGTTGCGCGGCTCTTCCTCTTCCTTGTGGAACAGGTCGTTCCACTTAGACGCTATCGTCTCTTCGTCTTTGTCAATCTTTTCGCGAAGCTGCTGTTTGTATGCCACGATATCGGAAAGAGAGCGAAACTCTCTCTTCGTCTTAGAGCTGGTGTCTGTATTCTGCATCTCTTATAAATTTGACTTGGAAGGATGAATGGTTGTTCTTTAATGTGTTGTTACTCCTGCATAAGCAGGCTTGCCAGGAATCTGACAAGTGGTCTCTCTATCCATCTCTTTCTGAACACCACGAACAGCAAGAGCACTAAGAAATAGACGCCAGCCACACATGCGAAAGCGGCTGCCATACCCATTGTGGGCTGCAGCGCGTAAACAGTGGCAAACGACAGATAGATGAGCGCAAGAAACAATAGGATAAGCAACAGCCCCACCATGATGAAGGCTGTCAGCAAGCGCACTATCTTATCAATTACATCGAGCTTCATATACTTAGTACGAAGCCCGATGTAATGCCTTATGGCCTCAATAAGCTGCGCTATGGTCTCTATGTTTTTGTCTGTCGAGAACATTTAGCCAGTGAATGAGGGATAATGATTTATGCGTTGTCGCCGTCTGTTGCGTCCTGGATGTCGTCCACTAGGTCTTCCATCTCCTTACGGCTGACCTTGATGTTGTGCTTCTTGCAGAAGTCGTCAACAGCGTCACCAATCTTAGTGCGTGTCTCGCTACCCTTTTCGGGCGCCAAAAGAATACCTAATGCTGTACCGGCGATAGCACCGCCGAGGAATGCTCCAATGTAACCTAATGCTTTCATGTTGTTAATGTTTTAAAGTTATAGTAATATCTTATCTTTCTGAAAGCAAATATAGCAATTATATTTCAATTAGCAAAGGTTCGTGCCTTTATTTTTTTGTTAATTTGTATTTTATTTAATCTTTCGTCTTGTCAAAAACCTATAATTGTTGATTTAACAAACTTTATGTGGCGTTAGAGGCGATAATTATGATATATTTTGTAATTTCGCAACGTATTATAAATACATGTCAAGAACTAAATAAATATAAACCCAACAATAATCAAAACAGGAATATGAAGAAAAGTATGGTATTGTGCGCAGGCATCTGCGCAGTGTTGGCTTTTGCAAGTTGCTCAGGCTCTAAGGAAAGCGCATATAAGAAGGCATATCTCAAGGCTCAGGCAAAGCAGGAGCAGCCTGCTGAGCAGCCGGTACAGGAGGAGGCTCCCGTTGTGGCTCCGCTCGTGGAGAAACCTGCCAACGAGACAACTGTTATCGACAATACGGACAATGTGACTGTACGCACAGAGGACTTCCAGCTGATCAGCGGTCCCGGTCTCAGCAACTTCAGCGTTGTGGTAGGATCGTTCGGCGTTAAGGCTAACGCAGAGGGACTCCAGAGCCGTCTGAACGGACAGGGCTTGCAGGGTCAGATTGTCTACAACTCAGAGCGCAATCTCTATCGCGTAGTAGCAACTACATTCGCTACAAAGAGCGAGGCTGCTCAGTCACGCGACCAGTTGCGCGGACAGTTCCCCGACGCATGGCTTCTCTATAAGAAGTAAGACGTAAACATACCAGTATATATACATTATAATATAGTGGCACGCATACTTTCTATCGACTATGGAAAGAAGCGCACAGGCATAGCAGTCACCGATCCGCTCCAGATTGTTCCGGGCGGATTGGCGACCGTTTCTACGTGTGAGCTTATGAAGTTTCTCTGCGACTATGTGGAGCGCGAGGATGTGGAACGCATCGTCATCGGCGAACCGCGACAGCTCAATGGCGAGCCAAGCGAAAACCTGGCACGCGTAAAGCAGTTCGTGGCTCAATGGCGCAAGCAGAAACCGCAGATACCCATAGAGTTCTTCGACGAGCGCTTTACGTCGGTATTGGCGCACAAGGCCATCATTGACAGCGGCATAGGACGTAAGGCACGTCAGAACAAAGCTTTGGTGGACGAGATAAGTGCCACCATTATTCTTCAAGACTACCTTCGTACGAAGGGACTGTGAGGCACGGTCATTTTTAAATAACAGCCGATGGGCTTTAATGACAGTTGTCCCGCAGCATTTTTTTAGAACGAAACATGATTTTACCGATTTATACTTACGGCAACCCCGTACTGCGTAAGGAAGCACAGGACATTGACGCCAGCTACCCAGAACTGCAGACGCTTATTGCCAATATGTACGAGACACTTAAGGAGAGCGACGGCATCGGACTTGCCGCACCGCAGATTGGTCTCGACATCCGCCTTGTGATTATCGACCTCGACGTACTCAGCGAGGACCTGCCCGAATACAAGGACTATCGTCACGCATTCATCAATCCTTACATCCTCGAGTATGATGAAGACTCGAAGAAGGAGACAATGGAGGAGGGCTGTCTCTCACTGCCCGGCATCCACGAGAGCGTGACCAGACCTACACGCATCCACGTGAAGTATCTCGACGAGAACTTCCAGGAGCATGACGAGTGGGTGGAGGGTTACCTCGCACGCGTCATGCAGCACGAGTTTGACCATCTTGGGGGAAAGATGTTCATTGACCGCATCTCACCGATGCGCCGCCAGCTTATCCGCGGAAAGCTGAAGAACCTGCTGCTCGGAAAGTTCCGCTGCGCATACCGCACCCGTCTTCCAAGAAAGTAAGAATCCCCTGAATTACACGTAAAAGATTATTCATGAAGCATCTCATAGTCCTTATAATGATAGCCCTGTTTGTGCCCCACAAGGCTGCGGCACAATTCAATACCGACCGGCTAATGGTGTCCGGAAGGAGCGCTCTCTATTATGAGGACTATGTGCTTTCCATACAGTATTTCAACCAAGTGCTCACGGCGAAGCCATACCTTTATGAGCCTTGGTTTTTTCGTGGCCTTGCCAAGTATTATCTCGACGACTATTCAGGCGCCGAGAGCGACCTCTCACACGCCATCAGTTTGAATCCTTATATCGCCAACATGTATGAGTTGCGCGGTCTGTGCCGTATTCGCCAGAACAGCTATGCTGACGCCATCGGCGACTATGACCATTCTTTACGCCTTAATCCGCAGAACCAGGCGGCATGGTATAACCGTGCGCTCTGCCGTGTGGAGCAGAAAGACTATGCACAGGCACAGCTCGACCTTGACACTATAGTGGTGAAATGGAAGCAGTTTGCGAGTGCTTATTCGCTGAAGGCACAGATTTATCTGGCTGAGAAGGATACCACAAGTGCCGACAAATGGCTCGACCGCAGTCTCGAAATCGACCCCTATGACGCGGAGGCATGGACACAGCGTGCCATGATTAGCCTCTCGCGAAGCAACTGGAAGGACGCCGACACTTTCCTCAGCAAGGCCATACACCTCAAGCCGAAGAACGTGGCGGCGTACGTCAACCGTGCCCTTGCACGTTATAATCTCAACAATCTTCGAGGTACTATGTCTGACTATGATACAGCCATCGACCTCGACCCACAGAATTTTCTCGCACATTACAACCGTGGCCTTCTGCGTATGCAGCTTGGCGACGACAATCGTGCCATCACCGATTTCGACTTCGTCATACGCATGGAGCCGGACAACGTGCTTGCCATATTCAATCGTGCCATTCTTCTCGACAAGACAGGAAATCTCAGAGCTGCTATACGCGACTATACACGTATGATAGAGCAGTTTCCGAACTTCTGGACTGGTCTGTCGCGCCGTGCCAACTGCTATCGTAGACTTGGCATGACGGCTAAGGCGGAACTTGACGAATTCCGCATCCTGAAGGCTCAGATGAACAAGCACATCGGAGTGCAACCGCGTTGGAGCAATGCCAAGAAGCGCCAGATGCGTCGCAGAAGCGAAATCGATCCCGATAAATACAACCAAATGGTGGTGGCGGACAGCAATACGCCGGAGCGCGAGTATAAGAGCGACTACCGTGGACGTGTGCAGGACCGTGACGCCAATCTTACAGCACTTCCTATGTTTTCGCTCTCGAGCATGGCGCAGCGTGGCGATGTGCGAAATTACAACGCTTTCTCACAGGAAGTGGAGGCTTTCAACAGAAACGGCAAAGGTCATGGCGTGACTATTTTTGTAAACTGCGCTCCGCATCAGCTCTCGGCTGACGCCACTCGCAAGACGTTTGCCTCGATAGATTCGCTGACCACTGCCATCAATAATGGACGCGCTGGCAGCGAGGCTACGGCTCTGCTTACGCGTGCTGTGTTGGAAAGCGTGGCGCAGAACTATGACGATGCCATTGCTGACCTTACGGCATGTATCTCCGTTGATTCCGCTTCCGTGCTTGCCCTTTGGCAGCGTGCTTACTGTAAGATGATGAAGGGCGTGTTCGACGCATCGGCTTCGCTTCAGTCGTCTTCGCCGAAGAACAGCTTGACGGTTGGCGCAGGTGGCGCACATCTTACGTTTATGACCGTGGTGGCAGACCTTACGGACGCCATCAAGCTCGACCACGACAACCAGTATCTCTATTATAACCGTGGATGCGCATACCTTTATAATAAGGACTATACGCTTGCAATAGACGACTTCACACGAGCCATCGCCATCGATCAGCGCCTTGCAGAGGCTTTCTATAATCGCGGTTTGGCACGTATTTCTGCCGGCAACAGACAGGAAGGCATCGCCGACCTTAGCAAGGCAGGCGAGCTGGGACTCTATGGCGCCTACAGCGTTATAAAGAAAGTATCGGCTGACGGAGGCAAGACAAAATAAACAAGACTATTAACATACATCGAAATAATAATACTTTAAACAGGCATTTTTATGAAGAGATTTTTTTACACTCCAACAGCCATTGAATGGTTGAAAGCTGCCGCATTCACAGCGGTAGTGCTTACTCCTACCCTCGTTCAGGCGCAGGACGACCCTTCTGCACCTTCCAATCTCAAGGCAGTAGCTGATTATAATAAGGTGACGCTGACATGGCAGCGTGACGTTGTTTCGGACACGCTCTATAAACAGGGATTTGAGGAGGCTGGCTTCCCGCAGGATGGATGGTCACAGACCCGTACTAACACGTATGACAACCTCTTCTCATGGTTCTCTTTCCCGACGGAAGAGATTAAGGAGAATGTTGAGGGATGGGAGTCGTGGATTCATTCCGGCGAACGCAGTGCAGCTTTGTTCTTTGATGATGCAGCGCCTCATACAGACGGTTCGTCGGCTGTGCAGAACGAATGGCTCGTAATGCCTGTCAAGGCAGGTGCCCGTTATGTTCAGTTCTATACTTACATAGACCCAAAGGTACTGACATGGGGTGAGGACGAAGGTTTCCCTGACCATTACTATGTGAAGGTCAGCCATGACGGAGGCAAGACATGGGAGGTTATTTGGGACGCCCGCTACGACAGCAACGGTTCGGACGGATGGCAGCTCGTGTCGCTTTATCTCGGCGACAACGCTGACGGCGAAGCCATTGTGGCTTTCCAGGCGCTCAGCGATACGGAGAATACAGAGTCAGGACTCTATCTCTCGTGGGTAATCGATGATGTACGTCTGCTTGACGCGGGCACTACGCCTGCTGCCGATCCTGCGCACAGTCCGTCTGTTCGTCCGCTTGGCAACAGACCTACATACCGCAATTTTGTTCCTACAGGAAAGAAGGTGGCACGTCCTTACAAGCCAAGAAAGGCACCGGCACCAGCTGATTGCTACAATGTATATCTCGACAACAAGCGCATTGCCAAGAACCTTCACTCACTCACCTTCACCGATACGTCTGACAAGACAGCCGGCGTTCATCAGTATGCCGTACAGGCGGTGTCGTTGTCAGAGGATCTTACATCGCCGCTTGCAAAGATAGACGTAGAGATTAAGAAGGCTACACTAAATCCTCCCTCTAATGTCCGCGTGACATACAAGCAGGACGAAGAGACCGGCAAGTATGACGTAGCGCTCACATGGGATGCTCCCGAAGGCGAGCGCAAGCCAATCTATTATAATGCTTATGCCAATGGAGCGTTGTTCGGAGGATGGCTGGAGGATACCAGCGTAGGTCAGACTGGTCTGTCAAAGGGTATTTATACGTACACGGTGACCGCCGTATATGAGAATCCGGATGGAGAGTCTGAGCCGGTTGGTGACATAGTTGCTCTCGGAACCCGCCCGACGCCGTACAATCTCACAGCCGATCGCTCAGAGGACGGAACGCTTAATCTTGCTTGGACAGCTCCGAAACCTTCTGAGAATGCTGTGGAGAAATATGTAGTATTCAGAGGCAACGACAAGATAGGCGAGACTACAGCAACCACTCTCTCTGAGGCAAACGCACCGGAGGGAAGTTACGACTACAGCGTGAAGGCTCTTTATGCAGACGGATTCCTTTCCGTGCCGGCTACAATACAGGTGGAATATGGCAAAAAGCCTAATTACAGACTGCCGTTCGAGGAGAATTTTGACGGCGATATGAAGCCAGCCAACTGGACTGTTGAAAAGGTGGACGGAAGAATGAAGGACAACTATCTCTGGCGCTTTGATAACTGGTATGAGTTGCCGGTAAGTGGTGGTGGATTCAGCGGATGCTTTGCTTCCGTCAATGCTTCAGCCACAGGATTCCTCAACGTATTTACCACACTCGACACGCCGCCCGTTCTCCGCAATTCAGCAGACGGTCCTTACGTCACTCTTGAGTTCGATATGGACTATGCTATGAGCGGAAAGAAATCGGAGGCTGGTGTCTACTATTCGTATAATGCAGAGGATTGGGGTGAGATTGACGGCAACCTTCAGGGCTATATCCCTGCCGAACTTGCGGATGGTGAGACTTGCAGACCGCAGCACAAGGCTTATGACGTGACGAAGTGCTTCGTTGATGACGTTACGCCGGTGTATTTTGCATGGAAGTATAACGCTAAGCAGGCATACCATCTTGCCATCGACAACGTCCGCATCTACAACTCTACGACCGTTGGCATTAATGGCATAACAGACAACAATGCTTCCACAAATGCCTCAGGTGCAGTATACAACCTTAACGGACAGCGTGTCGTGAACGTAAAGAAGGGCATGGCAAAGGGCGTATACGTACAGAACGGTAAGAAGTTTGTAGTAAAATAAACAGACTTTATTTTATATTTGAATATGATTAGAAAGACCATATCGAGAGCTCTCCTTCTTGTGGCGCTGTTTATGATCAGCATAGCCGTAAAGGCTGCGTCTGACAGTTATGTGCCGAAGAAGAGAGAGTTTCGCGGGGCTTGGATACAATGCGTAAACGGACAGTTCATCGGAATGTCCACACAGAAGATGCAGCAGACACTTACCTATCAACTCGACGAGCTGCAGAAGGACGGCGTCAACGCCATCTTCTTTCAGGTAAGAGCAGAGTGTGATGCGCTGTATAAGAGCGACATCGAACCGTGGAGCCGCTTCCTTACAGGACAGCAAGGAAAGGCTCCGTCGCCTTACTGGGATCCGCTGCAATGGATGATTGAGCAATGTCACAAGCGCGGAATGGAGCTGCATGCATGGATAAATCCGTATCGTGCCAAGACAAAGACCACGTCAGCTTTAGACCCCAAGCATGTGGCGATGAAGCATCCGGGATGGGTGTTCCCTTATGACGGACTCTTCATCCTCAATCCCGGACTGCCCGAGAGCCGTGACTACATCTGCCGCGTAGTTGGCGATATCGTGGAGCGTTACGACGTTGACGGCATACACATGGACGACTATTTTTATCCTTATCCCGTCAAAGGACTTAACATTCCCGACGATAAGGAGTATGCTCTCTACAACAACGGCATACGCGACCGTGGCGACTGGCGACGCGACAACGTCAACGTCTTCATAAAGCAGGTGTCAGAGCACATACATGCACTGAAGCCTTGGGTGAAGTTCGGCGTATCGCCGTTCGGCATTTATCGCAACAAGCGTCCTGGTGTGGAGATAGGCAGCAACACCAACGGCACACAGAACTATGACGACCTGTATGCTGACGTACTGCTGTGGGTCAACAACGGATGGGTGGATTATAATGTGCCGCAGATATATTGGCAGATTGGTCATAAGGCAGCCGACTATAAGACGCTCATTGAATGGTGGAACCGTTATGCTTCTGCACGCCCGCTGTTTATCGGCGAGGATGTGGAGCGCACGGCTAAGTTTGCTGACGTGGACAATCCTAAGATCAATCAGATGCCGGCCAAGTATGCTCTGCATTCCAGTCTTCCAAATGTTGACGGCACCGTTCTTTGGTATGCTAAGGCAGCTGTTGACAATGTAGGCAATTATGGAACTATGCTGCGCCAGAAATACTGGCGTTATCCTGCTCTCCAGCCACGCATGCCGTTCATTGACGGTGGCGCACCGAAGAAGCCCAAGAAGCTCAAGCCGATATGGACCGAAGACGGACTCATCCTCTTCTGGACAAAGCCGAAGGGAAAGAAATGGAATGATGAGGTAAAGAAGTATGTGGTTTATCGTTTCTCGCCGGGTGAGAAGGTCAACATTGAGAATCCCGCAAGAATAGTGGCGATAACCTCAGACGAATTCATCAAGCTGCCTTTCGTAGACGGCAGCACACGCTACACTTACGTAGTGACCGCTCTCGACCGTCTCAGCAATGAGAGCAAGGGAGCGAAGAAGAAGATAAAGCTGTAAGCGAATGGCAGAAAAGTATAATAAACAATACGTCCTGCAAAGGTCAAAAGGTATCATAACGAGATGCCTTTGCCTTTGCAGGACGTTTTTTTATTCCTCCTTCATCAGGGAATCGAAGAAGGAGTCGAGGTCGGTGTCGAGACCTTCCATGAGGTCCTTGCCTATGATGATGGTGTCGTCGTCAGCGAGATACAGTTCGGCGATGCCTTCCTTCTCGTCGTTCTCAAGTACGAAGCTGTAAGGTTTGAGTATTCCGAGATTATCGAGAGTTTTCGACATTGATGCGAATGTAGTGGTGAGGATGTCATGCACGCTTTCGTAGAAGTCCTCGTCGTTGTTTCCAATCCACTGTTCAACGACACAGCGTGTTATCTCCTTGTCGTCATCGTCGAACGCTACCATTTCGCCGCTTTCCTGCGAGACGCGCACGTGTATGTCAGTAACAAGTGACGTTTCTTCGTTAAGCGGAAATTTTTGGGCTATTTTCTTCAGAAAACGCTCAATCTGCTGTGTTGTCTGTTCAGAGGCTTTCATCATTTATGTTTTTTGATTGGTTTTTAGAATATTACTTTCAATTGCAAACTTACATAAAATCTTCCGATTAATAGCCTGTTTTCCTGAAAAATTTGATATTTACCTATAGCGTATCATGTAAAAAAACACTCATTTGCTTGTCATAACCGATTTATAGTATTACTTTTGTATCATATTATAGCGCGTTGGCGTTAATAATATAGTCATTTTACAATATTATAAACATTAATATAATAAAACTTGAGAAAATGAAACAGACAATCTTGGTTACGGGTGGTACCGGATTTATCGGTTCACACACCACTGTAGAGCTTATCGAAGCTGGTTACAAGGTAGTGATTGTTGACGACCTCTCCAATTCGAAGATTGAGGTTCTTGACGGTATTGAGAAGATTACAGGCGTACGTCCTGCTTTCGAGAAGGTGGACCTCCGTGACAAGGAAGCCACTGAGAACGTGTTCAAGAAGTATCCTGAAATCGAGGGTATCATCCATTTCGCTGCGTCCAAGGCTGTCGGCGAGAGTGTGCAGAAGCCGCTGCTCTACTATCGCAACAATATCGTTTCACTCGTAAATCTTCTGGAGCTTATGCCGCAGTACGGCGTAAAGGGCATCATCTTCTCTTCAAGCTGCACCGTTTACGGTCAGCCGAAGCCTGAGAACCTCCCCGTTACAGAGGACTGTCCTCATCAGAAGGCCACATCTCCTTACGGCAACACTAAGGAGATAAACGAGCAGATCATTGCTGACTACATCCACAGCGGTGCTGCCATCAAGAGCGTCATCCTGCGCTATTTCAATCCGATCGGTGCTCATCCCTCTGCCGAAATCGGCGAGCTTCCTAACGGAGTGCCCAACAACCTTATTCCCTACGTCACTCAGACCGCTATGGGCATCCGCAAGGAGCTGACCATCTTCGGCAACGACTATAACACACCTGACGGCACCTGCATCCGCGACTACATCTATGTCGTAGACCTCGCAAAGGCTCACGTGGCTGCTATGCGTCGCGTGCTCGACGAGGATACCGATGCTGTGGAGTACTTCAACATCGGTACAGGTAACGGCAACTCTACACTGGAGATTGTAGAGACCTTCGAGAAGGCCACTGGCGTTAAGCTCAACTGGAAGTACGGTCCGCGTCGTGAGGGCGATATCGAGAAAATCTGGGGTAACGTAGACAAGGCTAACAAGGTGCTCGGCTGGAAGGCTGAGGCTAAGCTTGAGGATGTGCTCCGCTCTGCATGGAAGTGGCAGGAGAAGCTTCGCAAGGACGGAGTGATGTAATTCTGATACTTAAAAGACGTCCGAGACGTCAATGAGATAAAACTAAAAAAGGGAAGTCTGAGCCTTGCGGTTCGGACTTCCCTTTTTTAGTTATTGTTCTCTGTTATTACAGGTTCTTCATGATGTCGAGCAGGTGATCCCAAACCATCTGTACGGTCGGGATGTGCAGACGCTCGTCCGGTGTGTGAACGTCACGCAGAGTAGGACCGAACGAAACCATGTCGAGGTTAGGATAGCGCTCTGAGAACAGACCGCACTCCAGACCAGCGTGGATGCCCTTAACGATAGGTTCCTTGCCGAAGAGCTTCTTGTAAGACTCAACAGCCACCTTTGTCAGCTTGCTGTCCGGGTTCATCTTCCATGCGGGATAGCCATCGCTCATCTTAACCTCAGCACCAGCCAGCTCAAACACAGCCTTGATGGTGTTGGTCTCGTTCTCGAGGTTGCTCATTACGTTAGAGCGCTGTGATGCCACGATGTTGATTTCGTTCTCAGAAGTGATTACGCTTGCCACGTTGTTAGAGGTCTCCACCATCCAGGCGAGAGCCTCGTCCTGGCACATTGCGAATACGCCGTTGTCGATGGCCTGCATGCAGCGGATAAAGCGTGTTGAGCAATCCTTGGCGATAACTGTCTCAGCGTCTGTGCTCTCAAGACCGAACTCCATAGCTGTGTCAGTTACGTGGAACTCCTCTTCCACGTCGGCTGTGAAGATGTTCCAGTCTACGCGTACTGTCTCCTTCTCGTTAGCAGGAACTGCGAATACGATGATGCCGTCACGAGGAATGGCGTTGTGGAGCTTGCCTGAGTTGAACTGAGCCAGACGGAGGTCCATCTTGTCCTGCTCCATGTAGAGGAAGCGAGAGAGAATCTTGATGGCGTTGGCACGCTTCTTATTGATGTCGTCGCCAGAGTGACCGCCCTTCAGACCCTTGATGGAAGCCTTGAGGAAGAAGTAGCCGGCAGGAGCCTCTTCGCGCTCGAAGGTGAACTTGGCGCTTGTGGTCTTGCCACCGGCGCAAGAGATGAAGATCTGACCCTCGTCCTCAGAGTCGAGGTTGACGAGCATGTCGCCCTTCATAAATCCTGCCTTCATGCCCATAGCACCAGTAAGGCTGGTCTCCTCGTCGCGTGTGAACACACACTCCAGCGGACCGTGCTCGATGTCGTCGCTGTCGAGGATGGCAAGCTCGATGGCACATCCGATGCCGTCGTCAGCACCGAGAGTGGTGCCCTTAGCTTTGAGCCACTCACCGTCTACGTAAGTCTGAATAGAGTCCTTGAAGAAGTCGATGTCTACGTCTACGAGTTTGTCGCACACCATGTCCATGTGGCTCTGGAGAATAAGCGTAGGCGCATTCTCGTGACCCTTAGTGGCGGGCTTGCGGATGATTACGTTACCGGTCTCGTCGGTTACGGTCTCAAATCCGTGTTTCTTACCAAAGTCCTGTAAGTACTCAATCATGCGCTCCTCGTGCTTTGACGGGCGCGGAATTTTGTTGATTTCAGCAAACTGCTCGAACACGCGAGCAGGTTTCAATTCGCAATTACTCATTTTTCTTTAAATTTCTTTATGTTATAAGTACAATAATCTGAATTTTCGATAATTTATTTTGTCATGCGGCTGATTTGCATTACCTTTGCATTAGCTTCATGAGAGCGGGTCTGATGCTGTTCCTTGTATAGAGGGAGGCATTTCCGTCTTTATCTTGCATTGATAATGCAAAGATAATGGAAAAGTGGAGACAAAACAAAATTAGTTGACTTATTTTAATTATTAAGTCATATTAGAAAGTTAAAAACGTTTAAGCGATGATAAAACTTCTTCTCTTGACATTATTAATAGTGGCAGTTTCTGTCGCTCTGTTGTCCGTGAAGGTGATAATCCGAAAGAACGGAAAGTTCTCTTCACAGCATGTCCATGACAATCCGGGACTGCGCAAGCAGGGCATCCACTGTGTGATGGATCAGGATCGTGAGGCACGCGAGAAGAACCGTGCATATTAGAAAAACAAGAAAACAATTATAAAAAAATGAACAAGAAAATCAGTTTCGGTACAATGGCGATTGCTGCTCTTGCAGCTTTCTCAATGTCGTCATGCGACAAGTCGAAGGCTCAGGTGGACGAGAAGCCCGCAGCAGAACAGCCCGCAGCTACACAGACAAAGATAGCATACGTAGAGGTGGACAGCATCATGTCTCAGTATAAGTTCTGCAAGGACTATTCGTTGATTCTTCAGAAGAAGGGACAGAACATCCAGAACACTCTCGCACAGAAGCAGCAGCAGCTCGAGGCAGCAGCAGCTAACTTCCAGCAGAAGGTACAGCAGAACGCTTACACACGTGAGCAGGCACAGGCCATCCAGTCTCAGCTCCAGAGACAGAACGCTGACCTCCAGTCGCTCAACCAGCGTCTGAGCGGTGAGTTCCAGCAGGAGACAGAGAGCTATAACAAAGCTCTTCGCGACTCTATCCAGCACTTCCTCGCCGTATACAACAAGGACAAGAAGTACACTCTCATCCTCTCTAAGGCAGGTGACAACATCCTCTATGCTGACAAGGCACACGATATCACCAACGAGGTCGTCGCTGGTCTGAACAAGGCTTACAAGCCCGCTGCCACAACAGAGAAGGCTAAGGACGCTAAGAAGAAGTAAGAGAAAGGTGGTTCCTTAATATATAAGAATATATAAGGGACAAATGAATAATTATGTTGAAGGCGTGTCGGAACGTATAGACTTATGTTTATATGTTCTGCCACGCCTTCTTTTTTTAAGTAAGCCTGTCATTTCTTTTGCCCATCCCGTTTATTTTTGTAATTTTACAGCCTAAACAAACGATTATGACAAAGAAGGAATTATACGCTCGTGTGCTTTCGTACTTTCGCGAACTGCATCCCGAAGTGACCACTGAACTTGAGTTCGGCTCCGTGTTTCAGCTGCTTGTCGCTGTTGTGCTAAGCGCCCAATGCACGGACAAGCGCGTCAATATGGTCACGCCCGATCTGTTTTCGCATTATCCTGACGCACGCTCAATGGCTGAGGCTGACGAGGCAGAGATTTACGAATATGTAAAGAGCGTCAGTTATCCCAATGCCAAGGCACGCCACCTTGTCGAACTGTCGCAAACGATAATGGCAGACTATGACGGAGAGGTGCCGGAAGATTTCGATAGTCTACTGCGTCTGCCTGGCGTAGGACGCAAGACAGCCAATGTGATGCAGGCTGTGGCTTTCGGACAGGCAGCTATGCCCGTCGACACGCATGTCTTCCGTGTAAGTCATCGTCTCGGACTCGTCCCCGCTTCTGCTGACACGCCTCTCAAGGTGGAGACCCAGCTAAAGAAGCACATTCCGGCTGACTGTCTGTCACGTGCCCATCATTGGTTGCTCCTGCATGGTCGTTATGTCTGCACAAGCCGAAAGCCTCATTGCAAGGACTGTCCCTTCGACAGTTTCTGCCCTAAGCGACTTGAAGGATCGAAACTATAAGAATACCATAATAAAGATAACTGTTAATGATAACTAACGGACGTGTACAGCTTTGGCCCTTCCTGCGTGTGGCTTTGTTCCTTGTCGTAGGAGTGCTTATTGGCGACGCCTTGGATTGTCGCGTTCCTTCTTCGGTGTGGATGTGGGCGTACGTGGCTTTGCTTTCCGCGTTTGTAGCATCCTATTTCTTTTTGCGCAAGCATCCCATTTTTCAGACTGTTGTGCTTTTTATTATGGTGGTGGCAGGAGGCTTGTGGCGCACCACTTGTTTTCTTGAGGATTATAATGTCTCTTTCTCCGATGCTCCAGAAACATTTGAGGCTGTAGTGGAAACCCAACCAGTGGAGAAAGAACGTTCTGTTAAGTGCCAGCTTGCGGTGACGAAAGGAAGGCTTGCCGGGCACAGCATCATTGCCTTCTTTCCTAAAAAAGACTATCAGTATGAAGACGATGGCACGGGCGTGGATGCACGTCAGCTTGTCATCGGCGATGGTCTTGTGGTATGTTCGCGCCTGGAAAAGGCGGAGTGGGTTAGGAGAACGACTGATAAAGGACGTGACAGTCACTTCGATTACGGGCGTTGGCTGAAGGTGCATGACGTGATAGCCCGCACGTATGTCCCCTATGGCAGTTGCGCCCGCAAGGTGCTTAGTCTTAACAGTCTGTCAATGCCGAAACGCCTGTCCATCGTGCTCGACCGAGTTCGGCGTAAAGCCATGACCCACCTTGCCGCCTACGGGGTGAGTGATGACGCTTACGCCATAGTGGGAGCGATGACGTTGGGCGATAAGACAGCCCTTTCGGATGCTGCCCGCGAAACCTATTCAGTAGTGGGCGTATCGCACGTGCTCGCTCTTTCCGGTCTTCATCTCGGCATAATATTCATGCTTCTTGCCGCCATTCTCATCCCGTTCGGGTCGTCTATGGGTCGTCTCATAATCGGCAATCTCGTCCTTATTCTGTCCATTTGGGCTTATGCCTTGATGGTGGGCATGTCGTCCAGCATCGTACGTTCGGCTGTCATGTACACGTGTTTTGCCTTCTTCGGCTTGATGTCAGCCAAACCGCAGTCGCTCAATTCGTTGGGCATAGCGGTCGTGGTGCTTGTCCTTGGCAATCCGATGAGCCTTTGGGACGTAGGCTTTCAGATGTCGTTCCTTGCCGTCTTCGGCATCTTGGCGTTCAACGAGCGCTTCCATTACATCATCAAGCCGCGTTATCTTCAGAGTCATCGCATGGTGGACTGGATATGGACGATGTTCAAGGTGTCGATGGCTGCTCAGGTGATGGTAGCCCCCATCATCATTTATTATTTCGGGCGCTTCTCCTGTTATTTCCTTTTAGCCAACTACATAGCTATCCCTGCCGTCACGCTCATAGTCTATCTGTCGCTCGTTTTCTACATTATGGCGTTCGTCAGCCTGCCGTTCTTTCCGCGTCTGATAGCCTACGTGCTCGACCGTATTGTCGCCGTTCTCAATGCTTCGCTCGACTGGATAGCTACGATTCCGGGCGCCAGCATTGACAACATCAGCTTCAGCGGCACGCAACTCGTCCTTGTTTACGTGGCGATAACCCTCTTCTTCTGCCTCTCTTATTACCTTGAGGACATGTATCGCTCGGCTTATGGCTATAAGATAATGTAGGGGATATTATTATATAATGTATAGACGTTGGCTATACGTTGAAATATTCCTCCAGTTCCTTCTCTGCGCCTCCGTCCTTATTGTCGAGGTCTTTGATGATGACGCCATGCTCCAGAAGAGTGATGCGCGTAGAGATGTCCGTCGTGTGCTGCAGGTTATGACTCGAAATAAGTATGGTAGCACCCTCCGTCTTGTTATATTCCACGAGCAGCTTCTTCAGATGGTTCTGACTGCTGGGGTCGAGGAAGTTGAACGGTTCGTCGAGGATGACGAGTTGCGGGCGTGTGAGCAATGCAGCCACGATGCCCACCTTCTGCTTGTTACCGGCAGAGAAGTCGCGTATATACTTTTTCTGTCCCAATACCTCTCCGTTCATAAACATCTCGTATTGGGCTATTTCCTTGTGAACGTCCTCCTTCGACATGCCCGAAACCTTACCCACAAACTCCAGGTATTCCTCCGCTGTAAGGAAGTCGATAAGGAAGCTGCTGTCAATGTACGATCCCGTGAAGGGCTTCCAGTCTTCGCTCATGGCAGGATTGATGTGTGTCGGTTCTGTGCCGTCCGTCATGTTCGGCGTAAGCATCACGCTTCCTTCGTCGGCATTCAGAAGGTCGAGAATGAGGCGGAAGAGCGTGGTCTTTCCCGCTCCGTTGTTTCCCACGAGTCCGAGAATCTCTCCGTCATGGATGTCCGCCTTTTCTATGTCCACGGCTGTCTTGGTTCCGAACACCTTCTTAAGGTTTCTTATTTCTATTTTCATTTATTATCTCCTTATTATGTTTGCTTATTTCAAGCCAAGCTCTTCAGCTATGAACCTGCTCGTAAATCCCTTCCCTGTCTTAGCCACTTCCTCCGGTGTGCCTTGCGCCACAAGTTGTCCGCCGCCTATTCCGCCTTCCGGACCTATGTCGATGATGTGGTCTGCCAGTTTTATGACGTCGAGGTTGTGCTCGATGATTACCACCGTATTGCCGCGATCCACCAGTTTTTGCACCACGTCCATGAGTATTCGGATGTCCTCGAAGTGCAGACCAGTTGTCGGTTCGTCCAGGATGAAGAGCGTCTTGCCCGTGTCGCGCTTGCTCAGTTCAGTGGCAAGCTTTACGCGCTGGCTCTCGCCTCCGGACAGCGTTGTGGAAGGCTGTCCGAGCTTTATGTATCCCAGTCCAACGTCCTGAATGGTCTTTATCTTCTGCAGTATGGCTGGCACATTCTCGAAGAACTCCACAGCCTGATTGATGGTCATGTCCAGCACGTCGGCAATGCTCTTGCCTTTATAGCGCACCTCCAGCGTTTCGCGGTTATATCGCTTGCCGTGGCAAACCTCACAGGGCACCATCACGTCCGGCAGAAAATTCATCTCTATCGTGCGATAACCGTTGCCTTTGCACGTTTCGCAGCGTCCTCCCTTCACGTTGAAAGAGAAGCGTCCCGGCTTATATCCGCGCACCTTGGCTTCCGGCAGACCTACGAAGAGCGATCGGATGTCGCTGAACACGCCCGTGTAGGTGGCAGGATTTGATCGTGGCGTGCGTCCCAATGGCGACTGGTCGACGTTCACCACCTTATCTATATTGTCAATGCCTTCCACGCTGTCATACGCCATCGGCTTCTTCAGCGAACGATAGAAATGCTGTGAGAGGATGGGCTGTAGCGTTTCGTTGATGAGAGTAGACTTTCCCGAACCGCTGACACCCGTCACCACAATCAGCTCTCCAAGCGGGAAGCTGACGTCCACGTTCTTCAGGTTGTTGCCCTTGGCTCCGCGTATGGTTATGAATTTGCCGTTACCCTTGCGTCTTTCCTTGGGCACGGCAATGGTGCGTACGCCGTTAAGATATTCGGCTGTTATGGTGTGCGTCTTGAGCATGTCCTTCGGTGTGCCCTGAAACACCACCTCGCCACCCTTGCGTCCTGCCATCGGACCGATGTCGATGATATAGTCGGCGCTGAGCATCATGTCCTTGTCATGCTCCACCACCACCACAGTATTGCCGATATCGCGAAGATCCTTCAGCGAGCGTATCAGGCGTTCGTTGTCTCTTTGGTGCAGACCGATGCTCGGCTCGTCCAGAATGTAGAGCACGTTCACGAGTTGCGAACCTATCTGCGTGGCAAGTCTTATTCGTTGGCTCTCGCCTCCGGACAACGTGGCAGACTGTCTGTTGAGCGACAGATAGTCCAGTCCGACATCCAGCAGAAACTTTATGCGCGTGCGTATCTCCTTGAGAATCTCCGTAGCTATGGCTTTCTGACGTTCGTCCAGATGCTTCTCCGCCTCGTCCAGCCACGTCATGAGCGCCTTGATGTCCATGTTGGCAAGTTCAGAGATGTTCTTGTCCCAGACACGATAAGAGAGCGACTCCTTGTTGAGCCTCATGCCCTGACATTCCGGACACTTGCATACGGCGAGAAACTGGTCTGCCCATTTCTGTCCGCTTGCCGTGTCGTCGTTCTCCATCACGGAGCGCATATACTTTACCACGCCGTCGAACGTGGTGAAGTAGTCTGAAGAGGTGTGAACCAGTTCCTTGTCTATTTTGACAGGTTCAAGCGAACCATAGAGGATTTCGTCGAGCGTGTCCTCAGGTATGTCCTTCACAGGAGTCTTCAGCGTGCATTCCGCCTTCTCCAGTATGGCACCTATCTGCCAGAAAATCATCTGGTTCTTGTATTTTCCCAACGGCACAATGGCTCCCTGATATATGGATAAGGTGTCGTCCGGGATAACCTTCTTCATGTCAATCTCGTTGACGTATCCTAAACCCTTACACTTCGGGCAGGCACCTTCAGGCGAGTTGAATGAGAACATGTTAGGAGCCGGGTCGCGATAACTGAGACCCGTCGTCGGACACATAAGTCGCTTTGAGAAGTTCTTCGCCACACCCGAGTCCTTGTCCAGAATCATAATGAGTCCGTCGCCCTGCCTCATGGCAGTCTCTACGGTCTTTCTGAGTCGGTCTTCGAAGCCCTTGCGCATCTGCATCTTGTCAATCACCACCTCAATGTTGTGGTTCTTGTATCGGTCAGTCTTCATGCCCTGCGTTATCTCCATAATCTCCCCGTCCACGCGGGCATAGAGATAACCCTTCCTCCGCAAGCTCTCGAAGAGTTCGCGGTAGTGTCCCTTACGTTGTCTTACGAGAGGAGAGAGGATGTAAATGCGTCGGTCGACATAGTCGGTCTCAATCATGTTGATGATTTTCTCCTCCGTATACCTCACCATCTTCTCGCCGGTGGCATAGCTGTAAGCCGTTCCCGCACGTGCGAAAAGCAGTCTGAGATAGTCATAAATCTCCGTTGTGGTGCCCACCGTGGACCGTGGATTGCGGTTGGTGGTCTTCTGTTCTATGCTGATTACTGGGCTAAGTCCGGTTATCTTGTCAACGTCCGGGCGCTCCATGTCGCCGAGAAAGTTGCGTGCATACGCCGAGAACGTCTCGATGTATCGGCGCTGTCCTTCAGCGTAGATGGTGTCGAACGCCAATGACGACTTGCCCGAACCGCTAAGACCCGTGATGACCGTAAGGCTGCCGCGCGGAATCTCCACGTCGATGTTCTTAAGGTTGTGCACACGTGCGCCCCATACGTTTATTTTGCCCTCTTCCATGTCGTTGTTGCTCATATCTCTCATGTGTAAGCTTTGATGTAGTGTGTCAGGGGCTTATTCGCCGCCCGTCGTTCCTGAAGTTTCCGTATAACCTCTAAGCAGGTTTACGTCTTTCTTGATGTTATATTTTCTTCCGTCAGCGCCCTTTGCCTTTACGAGCACAAAGTAGACGCCCTGCTTTACGTCCTTTCCGTTATACTTGCCGTCCCATCCTCCGTCAGGGTCGGTCCATTCGTAGAGCTTCTGTCCCCAACGGTTGAAGATGTAGGCATGAAACTCCACCAGACTCTGATGTCCGCTCTTAGCCTTATATATGTCGTTGATGCCGTCGCCGTTCGGCGAGAAAGCGTTGGGCATGTCCAGCTTGCTCTCAGATATAGATACGGTAATGGGCGTGTTCTCAGACCAGTATTCCTCCGTGTAAGCCACCGTGTCGCCGGCGTTGGTGAACGTGGCGTACAGCACTATGCGGTGAGCGCCAGCCTCCGTGAACGTGTATTCCGTGTCCTCCTCATATCTGACAAGGTAGGGCGAGTCGTTTCCCTCCTTCGTAAATCTCCATTCGTAGTGCGCGCTCCATGCCCCCACGTTCTCCGCGTTGGCAGCGAAGCGTACGGTGAGCGGAGCCGAACCTTGATAGCTCGTGCCCGTCTCTTCTCCTTCGGAGGTTATGAAAGTGGCTTGTGGGTCGATGGTGGGGATGTCGTCAGCCTTTACTTGCAGGAACGAGCAGGTAAGGGCGACAAGAAGTATTATGATGTGTTTCATATTCATGCCTGTTTGGTTATTATGCAAAGTTAATGAAAAATTTCTCAGAACAATATATTTTATGTACTTTTGCACAAAAATCAAGGTATACAAACTAAAATTCAGAACAATATGAGACGTCATCTCCGAATGCTATTATGCATGTGTGCCCTCGCGGTCGCCATGGTGTCAGGCGGTCAGAATGTGAAGTGGCAGGATCTTTACAAGGTGAAGAAGAAAGACACGATATACGGGATTGCCAAGAAATTCAATATCACCATAGAAGAACTTCAGAACGCCAATCCCGGCATGAAGAAGTCTGACTATGTGCTTAAGAAGGGCGACCAGCTCCTCATCCCGTTCCCCACGATGAGCAAGGTGAACACTCCGGCGCAGACTCCTGAGACCTCTCGTCCTGCTACGCCGTCAGCGACCGCTGCCGGCAAGAAAAAGGAAATGGGCGTGGTGCGTGTGGGCGTGATGCTTCCGCTTCACAATGTTGACGGCGACGGACAGCGCATGGTGGAGTATTATCGTGGCGTGCTGATGGCATGCGACAGCCTTAAGGCGCAGGGCATCAAGACCAACGTGCAGGCATGGAACGTGCCCATCGATGCCAATGTGGCTACTACGCTTGCCGATCCTGCTGCAGCCAAGTGCGACATCATCTTCGGTCCGCTCTATACGCCGCAGGTGAAGCCCATAGCCGACTTCTGCCGCAAGAACGACATAAAGCTGGTCATCCCGTTCTCCATCAACGGTGGCGAGGTGGCGAAGAACGACCACATCTTCCAGGTCTATCAGTCGCCGGAGCAGCTTACGGCTGTAGCCGTGAACGCCTTCATGGAGCGTTTCTCTGACTCGCACGTGGTGGTAATCGACTGTAACGACGCCACAAGCAACAAGGGCACCTTCACCACCAGCCTCCGCAAGCGTCTTCAGGAGAAGGGCATAACATGCAGCATCACCAACCTGAAGTCGTCAGACCCGATGTTCGCCAAGGCGTTCAACACGACGAAGCGTAACGTGGTGGTGCTCAATACGGCACGTTCGCCGGAGCTTAACTCGGTGTTTGCCAAGCTTGACATCCTGAAGAAGTCGAGCCCCGCTATGCGCATCTCGCTTTTTGGCTATACGGAATGGCTGATGTACACGAAGCCTTACACCGAGTATTATCACAAGTACGACACGTACATCCCCACGTCGTTCTACTATAATCCCGTAGCACAGCGCACCAAGAACTTCGAACGCACTTATCGCCAGTGGTTCAAGTCGGACATGCGTGAGGCTCTTCCCCGCTTTGCCATCACAGGTTATGACCAGGCACAGTTCTTCCTGCGTGGCATCAGCACGTACGGATCAGCCTTCAAGGGCACGAAGCAGCAGACCACGTACGCCCCCATGCAGACCCCGCTGAAGTTTATGCGCGTGTCTGACGGCGGCATGCAGAACGTATCGTTCATGCTCGTGCATTATCGCAACAACCGCAGCATAGAGTCGATAAGCTATTGATTTCTAACAAACCATTAAGAATGAAGAGTCTTAAACACAGAATATGCGGTCTTGCCACTGCCGTAGTCTTGCTCATGACGTCTCACGTCAGCGCAGACGCACAGATTGGCGACCACCGCAACGACCTCTCTGTCGGTGTGAATGCCGGCTATATAATAAGTAATGTGGGCTTTACGCCGAAGGTGACGCAGCAGGGACATGGCGGCATAACCATGGGACTGTCCATGCGCTATACGTGCGAGAAGTATTTCAGCACCATCTGCTCCATTGCGGCGGAGGTGAATTACGCCCGAATAGGATGGAAGGAGAACATCCTCACTTCCGACGACCAGCCCGTCATCAACGCCAAGACAGGACTGGCGGAGGCTTACCAGCGCGACCTCAACTACATACAGGTGCCCATCTTCGCACACCTGGCATGGGGAAAGGAGCGAAAGGGTCTGCAGTTCTTCTTCAAGGCTGGTCCGCAGTTCGGCTATCTGTTTGGAGAGAAGACCGTCTCAAACTTCAACTTTGCCGACCGCAACCTCGCTGACCGCTCAAATCTGACCTGCGCCCAGGACACGATGTCCGTGGAGAACAAGTTCGATTACGGCATTGCAGCCGGCTTAGGAATGGAGCTGGCGCTTCCGCGAGTAGGCCATTTCCTCCTCGAAGGCCGCTATTATTACGGTCTTGGCAACATCTACGGCGACTCAAAGCGCGACTATTTCGCCCGCTCCAACCACTCAAACATCGTAATAAAGCTGACTTATCTCTTCGATATCGTGAAGACAAAGTAAGCTCTTCGTTGGTTCTGTAGTATACAATATTTGCATTTCTAATGCTCAATACTATGAGCCCAGCGCACAACAAAATCTTTGGTGCGAAATTCTTGAGTTTTGAGCGTTTGGAGACAACGTGTTCACACACAGCGTGTTATACGGTTTTCGGACGAAGCGTTATGAAATCAGACTCGCAAACGATCCACTTTTTTCCGCTATAGAGCCACTTTTACACTCCAATACAGCCACTATTGTCATACAATAAAGCCTCTTTTACACTATGAAAGTTCCACAATCAGAGTGTAAAAGAGGCTTTGTTGTTAAACGTGGGTACTGTTTTCGCAGCAAAACACCGTAAAAACAGCAAACCAAAACTCTAAAATCAATTTTTATTTTGTAACAGCTTTTTACTCTTTGTACGATATTTGCATGGCGGACATGAGGACATGTTTTTTAGACAAGAAGACATGAAGACATGTTAGAGAATGACAAGATTTTTTTCAAATGACCGATTTGGGTTGAACGAGCAAAGCACACAATATCCACTCTAACCAGCAATTAACATAGCAGTCAATACAAACTTAGGAGGCTATGGCGTCCTCGCCGTAGCCATGCACCCACGAACAGCAGCTAATTATCCGTTTTCCCCTTTGTCATTTCGGATTATATCTGTATTTTTGCATGCAAAGCAACCAAACAAGAAAACAATTATGTCAGTAACCAAATTAGTCCGGGCACAGGACATTCTTAAAGAAAAAGGCTTCAAAGCCTCACCCTTCGACACGTCTGCATTCCAGAACGCCGTCGTCGAGTTCTTCCGCGACAATGACGTGTCAGCAAAGCTCACAATCAGAACAATGCGTTTTCTTGATTACAAGAACGCCCCCAAAGCTCCCCTTTTCATTTCCACAGTCCCCGTAGTCACGCGTTATATTGAGATAGTCAACAAAGAGATTTGGAAAGAGGAAGAAAACGAGGATGGAGAAATCGTCAAATATTATGAAATGCACCGGGAATGGTGGAGAGACGATGTAAGGACATCTGCTACCTGTATTTGGGCAGAAGAAGAATATTGCGACGAAGAGAGGTATGAACAGATTATAAACGAGTACCCTTACCCTAAATTCATAAAAGACGTTATTGACACCGATTCTTCCGACTCCCCATTCATCATAATAGACGAGCCATACGCCACCAACGCCATCGGTCTTCTCAAGATGCTCGGCTTCATCGTTTCGCGCAAACGAAAATCGTGGTTTGGACGTTATAAAGAACTAAAGCACCACGCCTACACCGTCACCCTCGTCTGACCCGTCCCGCCTAAAACCGCCAGGCTCGCCCTGGCACCATTAACCAAGCCATCGACAACACGGACAAGTCAAAAGATGTATAGACCACAAAACAAAATCAACGAAGACGTACCATTCGAGCGCCAGATGCTCCACATCCTACGCAACTATCAGAAGCTCCTCGACCTCATCTACAAACTCCGCAAGGAGAACGACACCCTCCGAAAGAGCAACGCAGGCGAAAGAGAAGCCGAGTTCCAAAGACGGGCAGAAAAAGCGAAGAGCGCCAACAATATGCTCAATTACCGAATCGGCAAGCTACAGGACACAGTCAAGAACCTCCATGCCGAAATCGAGCGCAGGGACGCCGCAAACGCCAGTCTGAAGCGCACGATTGAACAGCTCCGCGACGAGATTGCCGACCTCCGCCGCAAGCACAAGGTCCTCCGCATAGCCGACCACATCTGATAAAAGTCAAACCATAACAATAATTAATTATGCCACAAGTAAACCTCTCTGACGAAGAGTACAAGCGCCGCGTACAGGCCATCCGTGACCTTTTCGCCAAACGCATCTACGACCTTTACGTCAAGTGTGCCAACGGCGAAATCACCGAATACCACAAGCTCGTAGACGAACTCCATTCGTTAGACTTCGAGTACGCCGACGCTCTCGAACCCTACGGTCTTGCAGAAGATCTCCGTCCCGACGACTACAAGCTCATCCAGAAAGCCGACGACAACGACGAACCTCTAAAGGATTTCGCCTACAACTGGCTCTCCCTGCGTAACGAAGCCGAGTTCCGTAACGTAGACATCACCTCCTTCATCCCCATAGCACACAGCGAAGAAGATGAAGCTTAGCCCCTAAAGAGGCTCAGATAGGCCCTGTAAGGCCCACCTGAGCCACTTACAACTATTATGCAAACTTCCTCTCTTAAATATTTTGTAGTCTCGCGCAAAGAACAACCTATCTTGAAATTACAGAGGCCACACTTATAACAATTATCATCTTAAAATTATGAAATCAAAAAAGCTTCCATTTATTCCGCTCGCCATTGTTGCCCTGTCGTTCTCTTGTGAAGGAAATCCATCAAAAGCCGAGAACCTCCCAAAAGCAGACAGTAGTCTTTACCTGAATGAAAAAATCCAGATGGGAGACACCGTCCTTAATCTTGTGAAGAAAGGATTGGCAGTACCAGAGATAGACTACGAAAACTTCTATCTGCTTACTGACAACACATTTGCAGGCATAGCCTTTAAATGTCAGGCTTTAATACGCCATAAGGATGGTCGTGTCAACAGCTTGTCGTACATCAGCGATCCTTATGCTAACAAAGACGCTTTTCAGTCCGATGTAACCAAATTCTTCAAGTACATGTCTGCCCGCCAGTACAAAATGACTGTAGGTTCACCGGAAGAAGACGACCAGAAGCTGTTTAAGATGAAATCTCAAGAATACACATGGGAATCTCCTACAAAAACGGTTTCTCTCACCATAACCAAGTCTGAGGCTGCTCCAGGTTGGGGAAACGATACTTATTCCATGCGTGTCTTTGTTGCTCTACAAGACAGCATCGTAGAAAAATATCATCTCACAAATCTGTTTTACAACCAGTAAATCGTATCCCAATGAATCCGCAATAACCGACACAAAAAGTCCCTTATTGCGGATTTTCCGTTTAATGCCAAAAAGCACATCCAGATGCGCACAATGTTAAAACCAAGTTAAACCATCCACTTCCCATCCATATTATATTATAATATTATACCCCTGCAAAAGGGAAAGCGATAAGGAAGTCTTAATCCATCATATTATGACACAACTCAAGACAAGACGCTGACAGGAGATGCTCACTCCCGAACAGCAGGAAAACTTAGTATAAAGGTTAGGACAAGAGAAATCGATAAGCAAATTTATGAGCAAGATACCGAATGGCTCAGAACTTGTGACATCCTTATAGCAGAATGCACATGTCCTTCTCTCGGTGTCGGCTATGAACTGGGATACGCCGAAGCGCATAACATCCCAGTATATATCTTCTATAACAAGAACATAGCAAACATCTCAGCCATGCTGAATGGCAACTCCTATTTCACGGTTATTCCCTACGAAACCGAAGAATGCATCTATCAATGGTTGGACAGGATTCTGGGTGGAGAGTAATATTAAAACAAAAAAAAGTGCGCCGAGACCGTTGTTTGGTCTTGGCGCACTTTTTTCAGTTTATTGATTTTATCAATAGAATGGTTTAGCTAACCTTGTTGAGCTTCTTGATGATAGAGAAGATGAAGAGGGCTGATACGAGGCAGATGCCTGCGAGAACACCCCAAATGGTCACGAGGTTGAAGTTCTGACCCCACATGATGCCGGGAACCATTACCAGCTGGTTGCCGATGGCTGTTGCACCGAACCAGAGACCCATCATCAAACCTGCATACTTCGGAGGAGCCACCTTAGATACGAACGAGATGCCGATCGGAGAGAGCAGAAGCTCAGCGAATGTAAGGATGAGGTATGTAGAGATAAGGAGATTTGCACTTACGCGCGGACCCTCTGTAGCTGCGTCGCCCTGTGTCAACGGAAGCTCAAGACCCATAGATCCTACAGCCATCCACACAAAACCAAGAGCTGCAACGAGCATTCCAAGACCGATCTTCTCAGGAGATGTCGGCTCCTTGCCCTTCTTGTTAAGCCATGAGAACAATGCTACGCTGACCGGAGTAAGAGCTACTACATAGCAGGGGTTGAACTGCTGGAAGATAGGAGCCTTGATGTCAACGGCACCGTCGAGGTTGTTATACTTATAGAAAAGGAATGCGATGGCTGCAACGATGACGCCCAAAGCAATGCCCTTGCCTTTGCCAGTCTTGCTCTGTGCAAGGCTGAAGCTACCGTATACAACGAAGATGCAAGCAACGAGGTTGGTAACGTCGAATGCCATTGACTGCAGACCCTCAGATGTCTTCTGTGTGTAGTCGCGTGCAAACAATGTCAGAGTGTTACCGTTCTGATGGAATGCCATCCAGAAGAAGATAACCACTGCGAATACAAGGCACAGACAGATGATGCGCTCCTTAGTCTCTGCTGGAGAAAGCTCGTCAATTTCAGCTTTGTTGTCGTCTGCGTCCTTCTTCTTTGTTTCTCTTGCAAGGACATGCTTGTAGGTGAAACCGAAGGCGTAGTATATGGCGATACTTAGGATAAGCGAAGCGCAAGCTACTGCGAATGCGAAGTGATAAGAGTCTTCTACTGATACGTGTAAGTTGGCCTGAGCCCAGTCCATAATCTTAATGGCAGCAGTCGGAGCGAACATTGCACCGATGTTGATAGCCATGTAGAAGAGTGAGAAACCTGAATCGCGGTTGCTGGCAAACTGAGGCTCGTCATAGAGTCGACCAACCATAACCTGCAGATTACCCTTGAACAGACCTGTTCCTAAGGCAATAAGGATAAGAGACAGTCCCATAGCGGCAATGGCAACGGTGTCTTTGCCAAGAGGAAGCGAGAGGACAAGGTAGCCGATGAACATGATGAAGATACCGGTGGTAACCATCTTGCCGAAGCCAAACTTGTCAGCTGCGATACCGCCGATGATGGGGAGGAAATACACCATCATCAAGAAGGTAGAGTAAATTGTACTTGCAGTTCCTGTCTCAAAGCCGAAGTTGGCTTGCAGGTAGAGAAGGAAAACAGCCAACATCGTGTAGTAACCGAAGCGTTCGCCGGTGTTGGCAAGGGCTAACGCCCATAGACCTTTAGGTTGATTTTCGAACATAATAAATTATAGTTTTGAAGTGATTATTGTTTATTCATTCATGATTTTGTTGGTGGTATTATTAGGGTGTTATGTGTTTGTTATAGTATTTTCTAATTTCGGCAATACAAAATTAATAACAATAATTCTAAACACCAAAAAAGAGGATGAATAAAAGTATATAGATATATAAAAAACAATTATGGCACAGCTCTCAACGAGTTGTGCCATAACCGTATGTTTAACTTAAAAAACTTTTCATAAATAATGAAGATTCTCACGAGCCCTCATTGTTACCTGTTAAACAATCGTTCTAATTTACCTTAAACCTAATAACTAAAAACCTAAATCTATTACTACTAACCTAAACAATCTATTAACCTTTTGACGATGCAAAGGTATGAAGTTTTTGTTGTTCGCGTAAACAATAATGGCAAGTTTTCGCATTTTCATGCGTTTTATTGATATGGAACAAGTCGGAATGTGTGTATAATGCGCTTTTTTTGATTAATTTTGTATTGCAAACTGAAGGCATCGTTGTATGCTACATAAAAAGATGAAAACAGATAACATAATAATCAAATAAATGTATGCTCAGATCTACTTTTCGCAAACATCATAAGTGGTTCGGCATAGTCATGGGGATTTTCCTTATTGTGTTCTGCGTATCAGGCATTTTGCTCAATCATCGTCATGCCATAAGTGGCATAGACGTGAGCAGGGGCATGCTGCCGTCGCGATATGAGATTAAGCAATGGAACAGCGGACTGCTGCGTGGCACTTGTCGAATGGACGACGGAAGGGTGGCGGTGTATGGTTCGGCGGGTGTTTTCCTTACCGATACCGTGGCATCGTCGTTTGTAAGTATGAATGAAGGACTGCCACAAGGGGCTGATATGCGCCAGATGCGTGGCATGGCAGGAGTGAGTTATGGGGCATGGCAGAAATCCTCGCATGAGTTTTTTGCCGTGTCGCAATATGGCCTTTACCGTACAGACGGGCGTCATCGTTGGCATCACGTGGCGTTGCCGACAGGAGAAGAGGAGCGTCTGACTGACGTTACTTCACGTGGCGACACTCTTGTGGTGCTTAGCCGGTCGTACGCTTACGTGGCTACGGCTCCTTACAAGATGTTCCGGAGGGTGGAGATACCTGCGCCATCGGGCTATGATGGCAAGGTGTTGCTGTTTCGTACGGTGTGGTTGCTTCATAGTGGCGAGTTGTTTGGAACGATAGGCGTGATAATCGTAGACGTTATCTCCGTTATCCTTATTATAATATGTGTGACGGGTTTGGCGTTCTGGATGACAGCCAAGATTTCGGTAAGGCAGAGTCTGAAGCGTCTGAAAGGACGGGCGCTGAAGACGCTTCTGTCTTGGCATGACATAATAGGAAGAAAGACCATCGTCCTTACATTATTAATATGTGTGACAGGATGGATGCTTCGTCCGCCAATGATGATACCGCTTGCGCTCAGCCGTGTGCCAGCCGTACCCGGCACCATACAGCATAGCTGCAATGCTTGGAACGACCGTCTGCGCATGGTGCGCTATGATGAAGCGGCGGGAGACTGGATGGTTTCTACATCAGAAGGATTCTTCTCACTGGGCAAGGACATACAGCATCCGGTTCCGCAGCATATCTCCGAGGCACCGCCCGTAAGCGTTATGGGGCTGAATGTGTGGCAGAGAGAGAAGGAGGGCGGCAAGTGGTTGTGCGGTTCGTTCAGCGGTATGTTTGTATGGGACCGTCAGACATCTACGTCAACCGATTATTTCACGCATCAGCCTGCACCCAAGTCTGCCGGTGCGCCGTTCGGCAAGACGGCAGTGTCGGGATTTACTGACGACATCATGGTCGGAGGTAGGCATGACGGCATTGTTGTGGAATATGATAAGGGTACATCCTTGCTTCAGCAGCCATCGTGGATGAACAGGCTACCTATGTCGTTATGGAATGTGGCATTGGAGGCCCATAGCGGACGACTGTTTATCGGCAACATTGCCACGTATGTATTCGTGTTGGTGATGGGAATGGCTGCTGTATGGAGCCTGATAACAGGACTCAAGATTGGAAGAAAACCTAAGAAGAACAGCAAACGTAAATAAGTTATACAATAATATATACCTTAAACAATGAATATAATGCAGAAACTGTGTCTGTCCGGTGCTATCGGAATGTCCGTAGCTATGACCGCAATGGCGGACGACAACACTCGTGGTATTGGACGCTATCCGGGAAATCCGGCTGAGAATTTCGCTCCAATGCTGCGTGAGACGGATGTCATTACGAATCTGGCGTTGCGCCGTCCTGTGCGTGCGTCATCATCGTTCGACTTCTGTCTGACTCCTCAACTCGTTACTGACGGCATTGTCAGCCGTTCTGCCGTGCCGACGCTTTTCGTCAGTACGCCTGACGGACTGTTGCCGCGTCGTGAGCGTGAGTGGGCGATTGACGGAGGAATGTATTCGCGCAATACAGTTTATGGTGCCGACACATATCTTAATTATGAGTGGACGGGTGCTTTGTTTCGAGCCGATAGTGTGCGTGTAAGACTTAACGTGGCTTACGACCCTAAGCTGGCGGACGGCAAGTATGCCATTCGTGTATTGGCCTCTGACGGAACAGGCAAGGCGAGAAAGTGGCATGCAGTGGCAACCATGGAAGGTCAGTCGCTGCCCGGCAAGCAATCGCGTTATGTGGAGCATTCGGATCCTAACAAGCAGACGGAACGCGAGATGCTTCCCACGCGTGATGTCGTGGTGACTTTGCCGGTGGACGGTGGCTTTAGTTTTAGTGGACTCCGCCTTCAGTTGACGATGAAAGGTGCAGCCCACTGGACGGTGTTCGAGTTTATGCCCTGCCTTGAGGGACGCTCGCTTACCTCGCAACTCCTCACAGCTGCCCGTTTCGGTAGCGCATGGATGAGTGACGGAGGAGGCAATCAGTGGGTGGAGGTAGACCTTGGACGTCCGCAACCCGTGGAAAGAGTGGAGCTGAACTGGATAGAGAAAGCGTTGGAAGGACGTGTGGAGATGAGCGACGACGGTAAGAACTGGACGGTTGTGGCTGCTCTGCCTGGTGGAAAGAACGCCGTGGACAAGATAAAGACAAAGGGAGCCAAGGGACGTTATGTGCGTATAGGTATGACACGTCCTACGTCTTTTGGCAGATATGTCCTTAGCGAGATGAACGTGATAGGACATGGCGGATATGAGGTGGTGCCTCATGTGGCTGCCGGAATGGACGGCAACAGGCTGCCGCTTCATGGTGGCGACTGGCTTCTTAAGCGTGCCGAAGCAACGGACAAGGGAGAGAATATATCTTCTTCCAAGACGGAAGGCGACGGATGGATTATGGCTACGGTACCGGGAACGGCACTTATGAGCTATGTGAACATCGGTGCTTTGCCTGATCCGAATGTGGCTGACAATCTGGAGAACGCCTCTGAGTCGTTCTTCAACAGCAACTTCTGGTATCGCCGTACGTTCTCCGTGCCCGAAAAGATGAAAGGCAAGCATGTCTTCTTGTGTTTTGACGGAATAAACTGGAAGGCTAATGTCTTCCTTAATGGCAAGCGTGTGAACCGTATTGAGGGTGCTTTCATGCGTTCGCGTACCGACATAACTGAGATGCTTTGTGAGGGAACCAATGTCTTGGCGGTGGAGGTAATCAAGCCGGACAATATCGGAGGAACAAAGGAGAAGACGTATGCCACTACAGATATTAACGGAGGAATGCTTGGTGCAGACAACCCTACGTTCCATGCAAGTATAGGATGGGACTGGATTTCCTCTGTACGTGGTCGTGAGACGGGTATATGGAACGACGTATTTCTTTCTGCTGAGGGATCGGTAACGATTTCGGATCCGCTCGTTTCCACGTCATTGGCTTTACCCGATACGGCTGCTACCATCACTCCGCGTGTCATTCTCACGAATAACGAGGCGCGTGCTATATCTGGAAAGCTGCGTGGTTGGATTGGCGATATAGCGTTTGAGAAACGTGTGGATATGGCACAGGGCGAGGAAAAGGAAGTGGTGTTCGCTCCTGAGGAATACGCCCAGTTGCGTGAACAGCGTATGCGCCTTTGGTGGCCGAACGGTTATGGCGAGCCGTATATGTATGATGCAGGCTATGAGTTTGTGCCTGATGGCAGCGAAAAGGTCAGAACAGACTATCGTGCAGGTATCAGACAGATGACGTATGAGGGCGCTGACAAGAAACTGCAGATGTGGATAAACGGTAAGCGATTCGTGCCGCTTGGAGGCAACTGGGGCTTTAGCGAGCACAATCTTCTCTATCGCAAACGCGAGTATGACATCACGGTTGGATATCACAGGCAGATGAACTTTAATATGATTCGCAACTGGGTTGGTCAGATCGGTGACGAGGAATTTTATGATGCCTGTGACCGTAACGGCATAATGGTATGGCAGGACTTCTGGCTTGCCAATCCTTGCGACGGACCCGACCCTGACGATAACGCCCTGTTTATGCATAATGCGTCAGACTTTACTCGCCGTATGCGTCGCCATCCCAGCATCGCTCTCTACTGTGGACGAAACGAGGGATATCCTCCTGCGGTTCTGAATGCGTCGCTGAAGAGTCTTGTGGACGATGCTAATCCTGGCATTCTCTACATCCCAAGTTCTGCCGATGAGGGAGTCAGCGGTCACGGTCCTTACTGGGCTGAACCGGCTAAGACTTACTTCTCCAAGCAGACCGGAAAGCTCCATACCGAGCGTGGCATGCCCAATGTGATGACATACGAGGGACTGGCGCGTACGTTCTCGCCTGAAGCTTTGTGGCCGCAGTCGGAAGAGTGGGGACGACACGACTTCACACAGCGTGGCGCACAGCGTGGTGCTACGTTTAATGCCATGATGGAGCATGCGTTCGGCAAGCCGGCTGATGCACGTGAGTTTGGCAGCTTGGCGCAATGGATTAATTATGACGGCTATCGTGCCATGTTCGAGTCGGGCGCAAAGTATCGTCAGGGATTGCTTATCTGGATGAGTCATTCGTGCTGGCCTTCGCAGGTATGGCAGTGTTACGACTACTGGATGGAGCCAACAGCAGCCTTCTTCGCTTGTCGTAAGGCTTGCGAACCGCTTCATATTCAGTGGAATGCTCTTACACGTGACGTGGAGGTGGTGAACATTACGGCTGAGGCTTACAAGGACATGAAGGCGCGTCGTGACATTCTCGATGTACGTGGACGTGTGGTTTCGTCTGCTGAGGCTTCGCTCTGCTGTGACGCTGACACAACGCTGGCGCTTCCTTCGCTCCACGTTGACAGCCTTGCCAGTGGACAGCCGACAGACGTACGCTTCATAAGACTTGCGCTCGATGATGCTGAGGGTCGTCGTGTCTCTGACAATTTCTATGTTATAGGAAACGAGGAGGGCAATCTTATGCAGCTTCGCTCTCTGCCAAAGGTGAGTCTTAAGACTGATGTGGTGCGTGACGGAAACCGTTATGACGTAACCATCGCCAACGAAACCGACACTCCTGCAATGATGATACGTCTGAATCTTAAGGCGGAAGACGGCGAGCAAGTGCTGCCCGTGTCGTACGAGGACAATTATTTCCATCTTATGCCGGGCGAAAAGCGCACGGTAAGAGTGGAATGGAATCAGGCAGACACCCGTTCCTTGCCCACGTATGTGGAAATAACAGGATTTAATGTAAAATAATTGAGAGTTGAAAGTTTAGGGTTGAGAGTTATGATATGTTATATAGGTAATCATAACTCTCAACCATAAACTTTCAACTCTCAACTAAAAAACGGCGGGCTGCACGTTTTACGGTGTCACGAAAACAAGAACCATATCAAGATCGAGAACCGCACGCACACCTTTTCAAAATCAAAATCATGCTCAGCCCGTCAAGGCTTCATAGCTATCTTTTATATATGCGGTGCCGCGTGCGAAATTTTTTGATTAAATTCTCTGTTTTCTGAATCCCTTATTTTAATTTTAAAATTTAAGAAGACACCGTGTATGGTGCATACGCCGAAGTTTCCCGACAAGCGTTCAGTCTTCGGTTACCCGCCGCCGTATGTTTGTTAAGGACTGGCTATATCCTTATTCTTCTTCCTTTCCAAGACCAGCCACAGTCTCGTAAATCTCGCGCAAGTCATTGGGGATGACAATCTTGAGGCGTGAAATGCGCTTCTGTTCCGTATCTTTATATACGGTGAAGTCTTTCTCAAGCTTCGCCATTTCCACGAGATAGTCGGCGTTCTTTATGTTATACTCACCACGCTTGCGCTCTTCGTCTTCACGCAGAGCCTCGTCAATGGAGTGATTATATCCGTTAAGCTCTGCCTGAGCCTTGCGATATTCGCCTTGCAGAGCGAAGAAACATCCTTCCAAGTCTTTCAGTTCCACGCTTGGTTCGTGGCGATAAAGCAGGGTGTCGCGTCCGCTACCGTCTATCTCAGCCTCCTGACACATTATCTTCATATATTCCTTGCGTGCCTCAGAGAGGTGACCGTCAGGATGTATGAACTTGCCGAAAGCAGCTGCCTTGGCTTCCAAAGAGAGAATGCGTGCACGGTCTTTCACGGAAAGCGTGGCTATCTGCTCCTCGCGTGTCATCAGCGTTTCCATAAAAGGCTGTTCCGGCATATCTATTTTCTTCTCCTTGCAGTAGTCTTCCATTTCCATATCATGGAGGTCGGATAGCATCTTTGAGCGAAGTTTTATAGCCTCACGCAGCCATGCTATGAGCGAGTTGGCGAGTGAGATGCTGCGCAGTCTGTCTGCTATACCCTGCATCTGCTCTTTGTCCCATCCGTGCTGCACGCGTTGCTCCTTGTCGGAACCGATGATGGTGAGGTAGCTATTGAAGAACTCCACGTTCTCCAACTCTTGTGTCTGTGCCTGCACATACTCCTTGGCGAGGTTAGCAATGTGATTGGCGGACGTAGATGTCAGTCCGTTAGTGTCGAAAAAAGTCAAATCCTGTTCCATGTCGAAAAGTGTATTTGATGTGAATGTTTATCTTTGTTTAGGCTTTCTTTTTCATTCTCTCCTTGTCCAGCTCATGCGCCATAGCACGCTGTACTTCGAAGAATCCACTAAGCATAGCCGTCATGTAGTTGTCGAGATTTGGAATCTCTGGTGTCAGCAATATCTGTCGCTTCGTATGCACCACCATACGGTTGTTGTCCGTGTCCATAGTGTAGAACAGAGTATGACCGCCGTATTGGAAGTTGATTTCGTTTATTATCTTTCTCAACCGTGACACCTCATCAATGTCGTCCAGTTCTACGCTGCCCCATGAGAAGTCGTAGATGGTGGCGAGCAGGCAATCGTCCGAAACGATGATGCAGAAAGTCTCTCCCTGAAACTTGAATGCCAAGCGATCGCTGCCTTCCTCCTCATCCTCTTCTGTCTTGCAGTTAAGGTTATGTAAGATGGCTTTGCAGAGTTCACGAGGCTTCATTCCTGCATAGGCTGCTGACGAGTTGTCAGCGTCTGATGTGTCGGTCTTGTTCGTACTATTGGTTATGTTGGCTGTCTTTAGCTTGTTCTTGTGTTGTAGTGAAAAATAGATAATTGCGATAGTTATTAGTACCGCTATTGCTGTTATTGTTATGTTGTATCCCATAGCTTCTGATTCATTAGAATGGTTCTGCTAATATATTGCAAATATAATGCTGATAATGCAAAGATACAAGTAAATATGAATAAGGACAAATATTTTTATGATATTTTAATGTATTGTCTTGATTGTTCAGAAACAAAGTAATAACTTTGCATAAAATAAATATCATGAACATACTACTTATTGACAATTACGACTCATTCACATACAACCTTTCTCAATATCTCGAAGAGGAGGGCGGTGATGATATGGAAGTTACTGTTTGGCGAAACGACCAGTTCGAAATTGACGACGTGGAGCGTTTCGACAAGATAGTGCTGTCTCCTGGTCCCGGTATTCCCGATGAGGCCGGGCTTCTCAAAGCTGTCATCCGACGATATGCACCGACGAAGCCAATCCTTGGTGTTTGCTTGGGCGAACAAGCGATAGGTGAAGTGTTTGGAGCAGAAATATATAATCTGAATACAGTTTTCCATGGCATACAGTCGAGCGTCCGAATAGTGGCCTCTGACTATATCTTTGACAATCTGTCAGACAGCATTAAGGTGGGGCGTTACCATTCGTGGGTGGTTGGTAAAGAGGATTTTCCTGCCGAATTGGAGGTGACAGCTGTTAGCGATGAGGGTCAGATAATGGCTTTAAAGCATCGTGTTTATGATGTCCACGGCATACAGTTTCATCCCGAATCGATCCTTACCCCGGAGGGAAGGACCATCATCAGGAATTTCATAAACGGATGTTGCTGAGATTGAACTTATAAGCAGATGTTGTTTATGGCAATCTCTCGCTCACCCAACTCAATCATTGCATTTATCAGACTCACTTTCTCGGCTTTCATGAGCTGCTCCAAAGTGATGTCTGCCTCTCGCAGCTTACCTTCCCCAAGCAACTGTGCACGTTTGGTGCCCATAAGCAAAGGTTGTTTGGGCGTTAACCATACATCGCCGTCGTACACGGCGATGTTGGTGAAGGAGGTGTCGGTCACCAGACCGTTCTTCACGATGATTATCTCGTCGCTGTCACCTTTCATACTGACCAGTCTGTTGAGGAATGTTCGGTCGGTGCTCTTGAATGAATAATCCACCGTGTCGTCCCTTACCACCTTTAATGACTTGATAGTGCGCATTGTATAAGGAGCGTACTGCACATCCTCTATGCCTCCTTTGCCGTATACCACTCTCGCTTTATAGAAGTGCATATCAGCTGTGGGCGAAAGTATGTCATTGAGGTTCGGGACTGCTTGTCCTTTAAAGAAGTGACAGACGGTCCGTTCCATCCTTGCCTGATGACAGGAAAGGTTCATAGCCTTTCCGCCTTTTATCTTTATGGTTTCAACAAATTGCTGCGACATAATATATATAATGTGTATTGTTGCTATGTAATCGGACATTTATTCCGTAATGGGAAGATAAACCTTCTGCAACACTTCCTCATACTCCTTTCTGCATTGGCTTTGTGAGGTTATGCCGCCTCCAGCCTTGAATGCCATACCGTCCTTTTCCTGTTCCACGAAGCGTATCATCACGGCGGAATTGAGCGTTCCGTTCTCGTATATTCCCATCACGCCGGTATAGAAGCCTCGCTTGTAGGTTTCTGCCTCGTCAATAATCTGACAGGTCTTCTTCTTTGGAGCTCCCGTAATGCTACCAGCAGGCAGTTGCGCTGCGATGATGTCGCCGATGTGGTGTGTATAGTCGTCTGGCAGTTTGCCGCTAATCTTCGAACTTGTCTGCAGTATGTCGCCCTTATTGGTGTGGAGAACGTCAACATAACGGTATTTGTCCACTCTAACGTTAGACGCCACTCTGCTCAGGTCGTTGCGTATCAGGTCAACGATGGTGGCGTGTTCGGCAGCTTCCTTCTCGTCGTTCATAAGTTCTTTTTCCGCATTCGGCAATGAAGCGTCAATGGTGCCCTTCATCTGATAGGAGAAAATTCGTCCGTCTCTTATCTGAAGAAACTTCTCTGGAGAGAAACAAACGAAGTTGCCTATATTGTCGTCAAAGTCGTTCATCAGAAGCTTATACTTTCCTTTGGAACGGAGGAATATTTCGTGAAGGGAGAGATTGCAGCGCACGGGTACTCTGCAAGTGAGATTGGCAAGATAACTATTGCCTGCCAACATGTTACGCTTCACTATATCGAAGCTCTTTTCGTATTCCTCATACTGTGGTGCGTCCACCTCCCATGTTATCTTGGACGTAAGCGGAGATGCGGTCTTTTCATTGATGTTAGTCTTGCCGTCGAAATCGTAGAGGCAATCTTCTGGATTTATGTCAAACAGTTTTCGGACGTACGCCTTGCTGCCGTCATAGCTGATGACGAAGAGGAACGGGTCGCCGGTGCTGCCCAACTCGTTGATTTTCTTTATAATATCCTTATCCATACAGTTTGATTTGAAACCAATATCCCCATGGACTCAGACTGCACGCAGCAGCCGTCCATGGGGATTCTTCGGTTTGTTGTATTATATAAGTGTGTGAGATGCTTTACTTAGCGATAATCTCAAACACTTCCACGTTTCCTTCTATCTCTGCCTTCACAGCACCCTTTGTGAGAGTAGTGGTGAAGAACGAGTTGTCAATCTCTGTTGAAGAAAGCAGCTTGCCCTTCTTGTTATACTGGTTGAACTTCACGCCGCTGTTAGGCTTAACGTCGAGCAACATTGTGTAAGAAGTTTTGCCTGCCTCAACGCCGAACGTCAGCTTGCCCTCGCTCTTGAACGATGTGCACGGGTTCTTGTCGAAACCGAACATGGCAGCCTCTGTGTTTGTGGCGCTGATTGTGAAGGGAAGGCTTTCGGGAGTTGTGGGGTTGACCATAAACTCACGAACGGCTATCCAGCTCTTCTTGTCAGACTGCAACTTACGGATGCGCACATAGCGGGCGTCCACAGGCTCACCCTTCCAGTGGATGATGTATGTCTTCGCCAGTTCTCCGGTCAATGCCTTCCATGTCTTGCCGTCGGCAGAAGCTTCGAGGATGGTATTGTCGAAGTAGTCTACGTCGTCCACGGAGTTACGTCCCTGCAGAATCTTCACCTCTCTAACCTTACGCACAGCTCCAAGGTCGGCACCAACCCAGTCGCCCGTCTCCTGGCTTCTTCCATTATGGTAGAAAGTGGTGGAGTCGTTGTCGAACATCAGCTTGTTCTGTGTTGTAGCGAGAGTGGGGTATGAGCCTACACCCTTGTAGAATGCCGGCACCTCACCAGTGAGATTCTTGAAGAATGCTGCTGACATGTCGTCCATGGCGTTCTCGTAGAACGGCTGCAGAGCCATGGTGCCCGACTTGTGCTTCTCGTAAGCGGCACGGTCGTCCTGAGTCATGCGGTTGCGGATGTATCCGTTCCAGAACTTGGCGTTGTCGCCGCCACGGTATGTCTGCATCAGCTCGAGAGTCTGCTTGCCACGCTTGCCGAGCTTCTCAAACTCTACCAGCCAAGGCTTCAATTCGTTGAGAAGCAACTGGTTCTTGCAGTCGCGCTCCATTGTTGACTTCGATTTCTCCACTCTGTCGAACTCAGCGTAAAGGTCATCATAAGCCTTCTGTGAGAAGTCGGCGAGGCGGAATGTCTTTGTCTCCCACGACTCGTCGCGACGATATCCAGTCTCAGTGTCGCATGAGTGGATGGCGAAGGTGCGGTAAGCGTCATGTGCCTCAGGTGTGAGGTCAACAAGACCGCGCTCCCAGTTGTCGATGGCATTGTATGCTGCCACGTTCCAGTTATAGTCTGCCACGCCGTAGAGAGCCAGCTTCGATGCCTCTCCGTGCTCCATCGGGTTAGAGAGCACACCGCATGTCATCTTGTCCGTGATGTCATTCTCCAGTCCGTAGGCAGGACCCTGCATGATGATGTGACGAGCATAGTCGGTAACGGGGAAGTTCCACCAGTAATATGCGGGGCGCTTGATGCGTGAGTCAACGAAGTCGAGAGTTTCCTTGGTAAGGTCAGAACATACCACAGCACCTGTCCAGAACACATTGATGGACGGGTCGAGACGCTTGCCGTAGATGGCGAGCTGTCCGTCCTCCTTCGGGTTGGCCCAGAGCTGTGAGTAGTCTGTGGGGCAAACCACGAGCGGCGATACGTCACCCTTAGCCTGCACAAACTCCTTGTTAAGACGATTCAGAAGGTCCACCTGCTTGTTCGAGTCGGTTCCTTCTCCCTCGATGTCGTCAAAGTGGATGGCGAAAGAACGTACGCCGAGGTCGTACATATTGTTGAACTTGTTTACGAGGTTCTGATAGTCCTCCTCGTTCCACTTAATGTCCTTGCCCGGATGGATGGCCCATACGAAGTCAACACGGTTGCGGCGGCATGCCTCCACCAGTTCGTGGATGTTACGTGCCTGGTCGGCAGGGTAGGGCTTGCGCCAGTTGGGCGAGCTGTGGTAAGGATCGTCCTTCGGTCCGTACACGTATTCGTTCAGCTTGTTGCGTCCATAATAGTCGATGAGCGACAGGCGCACCTGATGCGACCATGGTGTACCGTAGAATCCCTCCACTACGCCACGCAGGGGCAGGTCGGGATAGTCGTTGCAGGTGAGGTAAGGCAGGTGCATCTTGCCCTCCGCAGCCGGAGAAGCCAGAATCTGCTTCATGGTCTGGATGGCATAGAAGGCACCACGCTCGTCATAGCCCACGATGTTTATGCCCTTGCCATTGACGGTGAGGAGATAAGCTCCTGACACCAATTTCTTCAAGCCTGCTTTCTTTGCCTGTTTCTCACCGAAGTCGATGGTAAGGCGAAAGCCCTTCTTGTACTGCTTCAGGAAAGCCAGGTCGTCAGCGAAGCGCTTCTGCTTGTCCTGAATGTTCAGTCCGTTTTCAAAAGAGAGCCAGTTCTGGCGGTTGATGTCTAAGTTGTGCGGTGTGGGGTTTACGACGATGCCCTGGTGGTCGAGCTTCTTTCCCGGCACCACGTTCACGTCCTGTTTCTCACCGCGTTGCGATGTCAGGTCGAAAGCCTCTTCCTGTGCCATTGCGGAGCATCCGCATGCCACAGCAAACAAGGCTGAAAGCAAATACTTGTTGTTAATCATTCTTATTGTTTTGTTTTAGTAAAAATCGTTTAAGGATTTTGTTGCCGGTCCGGCGCTATGCTGTCCTTCTTAGAACTTCACGTCGAACTCTACGTCTATCATGTTGTAGTCGGGCTTGGCGAGGCTGCGGTCGTTGATGCGTGCATATTCTGCACCTATCATTATAGACTTGCCAATCCAGTAGTTGGCGCCAATCTCGTACTGTGTTCTTGATGTACCCCATTCAGCGCGCGGACGATAGAGGTCGTAGCGAGCCTTGGCATACAGCTTCTTGCTGATGACCGGGGCTATCATAAGAGCATAGAAACCGTCTGCCTGATCGCCAGCTGCGTAGTTGACGTTACAGTCGGTCTCCTTGCCGCTTGTCAATGTCTTCGTAAAGCCATAACCCTGGCTGTGGATATATTCAGAGCGTACTGTCCAGTCGTTGGCTGCATACTCCGCACTGAAGGCATAGCGGTTCTTCGAGAGCGATCGCACGCCACTATGTGTCTTCACGCTGCCGTCCTCGTTCTTCACCACGTTGTGGTTGGCGTCGGTCACGTCCCACGTTCCCTTGCGGGCTGCCGAACCTGTCCATCCGAACGCACCGATGCGCAGTCCCTTAACGGGTGACACCCAGATGCCACCGATGACATCCTTGCGCTGGTCAACGTCCTTGTGGTTGGTGCCCTGTCCGTTGAACACGCCCACCTGATAATGCAGGAGGTTGCGTCCGGCTGCGTTTTTGATAAGGTCGCCCTGAATCTGCACGCCTATATCGCGTCCGTTGCTGGCATGCTCGCCTGTGCGGTCGCTGAATCCTGCCAGCTTGCTGACGTTCTGCGAGTAGCCCATAAAGCCCTGTGTGATGGGGTGCATGGGGTTTTCGAAGGTGAACGGGCGCTTAAACTGTCCCGCCTTTATCTTGAAAGCCTCATACTTCTGCCATTCTGCGAAGGCATCCACCATGCGCGGCGACGATCCGAGGTCTGAGGTGTTGCCGTTCACCTGGAGCTGCACCTTCCAGTAGAAGTCTTTCATCAGTCTGCCTTCAAGTGCCATACGCACCATACGTATATTGAAGGAGTTGCTTTCCTTTGAGTCTTGGCCGGTGTATTGATACTGCGACATCACGTAACCGCTGAACTTTATGTCGCTAAGGACAGACAGCTTCGGTGTGTTTTCCTGTGCCGACGCACTTGTAAGAGCGAGGGCAGCAAGTGCGAGAGATGCAATTTTTTTCATTATTAGAGTATTTTAATTATTGGTTTGTCATTATGCTCTTTCCTCAAGCAACACCACATTCTCTACGTGTGGTGTATGAGGGAACATGTCCACCGGCTGCACGGCTGCCACCTTGTAGTCCGTATCGAGAGCCTGCAGGTCTCTTGCCTGAGTGGCAGGGTTGCAGCTTACGTATACGATGCGCTTCGGATGGGCACGCAGTATGGTGTCAATAACGTCGGAGTGCATTCCGGCGCGTGGAGGGTCGGTGATGATGACGTCGGGTCTGCCGTGCTCTTTGATAAACTCGTCGTTGAGAATGTCCTTCATGTCGCCGGCGTAGAACTTGGTGTTCTGGATGTTGTTCACCTGCGAGTTCACCTTGGCGTCCTCGATGGCTTCCGGCACATACTCGATGCCTACCACCTGACGAGCCTGACGAGCCACGAAGTTGGCGATGGTTCCGGTTCCGGTGTAGAGGTCGTACACCAGCTCGTTGCCTGTCAGCCCTGCAAATTCACGAGCCACAGAGTAGAGGTGGTAAGCCTGCTCAGTGTTGGTCTGATAGAAGCTCTTCGGACCAACCTTGAAGCGGAGGTTCTCCATTGTCTCGTAAATGTGGTCGTTGCCCTTGAAGAGGGACAGGTCGAGGTCGCCGAATGTGTCGTTACACTTCTGGTTGTCCACATACATCAGTGATGTTATCTCAGGGAACTTGTCTGCTATATGCTGCAACAGGCCGTGTGCACGCTCCTCGTCGCCCTCCTCGTCGTAATGGAACTGGATGAGAACCATCCATTCTCCTGTGTTGGAGTTACGAATCATTATGTCGCGCAGCAGACCGTGCTGCTGTCTGAGGTCGAAGAAGGTCATGCCTGTGGAGAAGGCATAGTCGCGTATGGCGTTGCGAATCTTGTTGTGCAGGTCGTCCATCAGCCAGCACTTCTCAATGGGCAGAATCTTGTCGAAGGCTCCGGTGATGTGAAATCCGATGCCGTTCATATTGTCGAACGTAGTGCCCTCGGCTATCTGCTCGCGTGTCAGCCAGCGCTTGTTGCAGCAGCCGAACTCCAGCTTGTTGCGATATTCCTTAGTATGCACAGATCCCATGATGGGGCGAAATTCCGGCAGTTCTATCTTGCCGATGCGTGTCAGCTGGTCGTGCACCTGCTTCTGCTTGGCTTTGAGCTGCTCCTCGTAGGGCAGGTTCTGCCACTTGCATCCTCCGCAGACACCGAAATGCTGGCACATCGGCTCTTCGCGTACTTCACTCTTCTTGATGAATCGTATAACCTCCGCCTCGCAGTAGCTGTGCTTCTTCTTGCGCACTTGCAGGTCCACTACGTCGCCCGGCACAGTGAAAGGAACGAAGACCACCATGTCGTTTACATGCGCCAAAGATTTGCCTTCAGCAGCCACCGCTTCAATGGTCACGTTCTCAAGTATAGGTAGGGGTTTCTTTTTTCTTGACATTATAATATGGGTATTTTGCTTTGTTTAAAATGCAAAATTAGGCAATTTTATTGAATTGTGACACCCTTTTAATCTAAAACTTTGGTTTTTAGACATGGAGATATGGTTTTTAGACAAGAAGACATGAAGACATGTTTGTCCTATCAATTCAAAATTCCTAATTCGGACGGCGTCCGCCGTCCGCCATGCAAATATCGTACAAAAGAGTAAAAACATGTTACAAAATAAAAATTGATTATAGAGATTTAGATTGCTGTTTTTATGGTGTTTTGCTGTGAAAACAGCACCCACGCTTAACTGTAAAGCCTCTTTTACACTCCGATAGTGCCACTATTAGAGAGTAAAAGAGGCTTTATTGTATTACAATATTGACTGTATTGGAGTGTAAAAGTGGCTCTATAGCAGAAAAAAGTGGCTCGTTTGCGAGTCTGATTTCATAATGCTTCGTCTGAAAACCGCATAATACGCTGTGTATAAGCGTGTTGTCTCCAAACGCTCAAAACTCAAGAATTTCGCACCAAAGATTTTGTTGTGCGCTCAGCTCATAGTATTGAGCATTAGAAATGCAAATATTGTCAGGCAAACTAACCGCCAAACAGGAATTTATCGGTGAGATCTGGTTAGGCAGGGCTTTGACAAAAACCTTTATCCACAATCCGCTTATGGGCGCAAATCCTATCGGATTTAAATAAAAGGCTTTACATTAGGTCTTACGAGAACCAGTTCTCGACAACCTAACGTAAAGCCTTTTATTTGTGCACAGCACGCGCCCATAATCGGAAAAAACAAAGAAAAACACAAACGGGTGTGTAACACCCGAATTAGGATTTAGGAATTTTGAGTTTTGAATTATTCTCGGCTTCGCCTGCGATTTTGAATTATTCAATTCTTAATTGGAAGATTTCGTTCTATTAATTCAAAACAGGACAGTTCACAATGCGCCTTGGCGCATAATTCAAAACTCAAAATTCAAAATTCCTAATTCGGACGGCGGGTGCCGTCCGCTACCTTGTGTTTTTTATGTTTTTCCTTTTGTTGGCACAGTGATGCTCCAGCATCACTGTGCCAACAAAAGGTATGTGGATAAAGGTTTTTGTCAAAGCACTGCCTACCATAGCAGACTAACCGCTAAACTGATAATTTATCAGTGAGATTGTTTGCTGTGGTAGGCAGGGTGTTTACAATTGCTATAATTAGTTGTTGTATCCTGGATTCTGTTCCCAGTTGGTATTCTCTTTGAGGATATCGTCGGGGACGGGCAGGATGCGGCATGTCTTGTCGAAGCGGGCGTCCGGATTGCTGTGTTTGTGGAATCCGTATTCGCTCTCGAACGTGCCGAAGCGTATCATGTCGTTGCGGCGCCAGTTCTCGTCGAAGAATTCGCGACCGCGTTCGTCGAGGATTTCCTGAAGCGAAGGGTCGTGGTCGAGCAGGGGAGCATGCACGTAACTGCGAATCTGATTGAAGAGCGACTGTGGCGTGTCGCCGTTGGTGGCGGTGGCTCCGCGCTTTATAGCCTCTGCCTTTGTGAGGATGATGTCGGCGAAGCGGAAGATTGGCACGTCGTTACTCTGATAGCGGTTGTATGCGCTATACTCATTAGGGTTAGGATAGAACTTGATGGAGCGATAGCCCTGACGCCATCCGTCCGGCGTAGCACCACAGTTGAGCGTAGCCAGTCCGCCTTCCTGCAGGGTTATGGTCTTTGTAAGTTCCAGCTGTGTGCCTTTATATATGTAGGGCTTGTCAGTCTCCTCGCCGGTTATGGCGTCGTGTATGAACACCTTTCCTTTGAGTACGGCATCGTTGCGGTCGTCGCCCTCAAGACAGAACAGGTCAGCAAATTCGGGATTCATGGCACAGATGCCGGCGCACGACTTGCCCATCTTTCCTCCGTAATAGCCCTGCGTGTCGCCGTCGTCAATGCGTCGGAATGCGCGGTAGCGACCGTAGAGCAAACCCTGTGCGCTCACCTTGTCGTAAGGCATGGCGTAGATGAAGTCCTTTATCTGCGGACCGTTGTCAAACATAAACTTCTTGCGGTACGGGTCGTTCAGATTGAACAGACCGCTACCGATGATGTCGTCGCAGTACTTCACGCATTCGTCCAGCTTGCTGTTCTTTGTTGTGGCAACGTCATACTTGGTCACGTCGCCACAGGTATACACTCCCCAATTTATATACAGCTTGACGAGCAGCGCTTCAGCCATCCATTTGTTCGGCTTGCCGTAGGTGGAAGCGTCGTTCTTGTCCGAGAGGTCTGGCAGGCATTCCTTCACCTCTTTCTCAATAAACTCAGCCACCTCCTTACGCGGGCTGCGCACCACAGCCTCATTGTCAGCGGGCAGATGGTCCAGCACGGGCACGTCGCCGTAGCTGTCCATAAGTATGAAGTGATAGAAGGCGCGCATCAGACGGGCAGGAGCTGCCACCTTTGGAGTCTCCTTAAATTCTTCTATAATCTTGTTACACTTTGTGATGCCGCTTGCCAGATCGGTCCAATAGTTTGCAGGGTCGTCGCCTGACATGAAGTTATGGATGGAGGGATGGATGTTCTCGCCCTTGTCAAAGTAGTCTGTGCCGAAGGACACGCCCGTAGCCTCGTCAGAAGAGAACGTCTGCACGCGGTTATAGTTGTTGCCGAGTGCTTGGCGGAACGAGTAATAGACGTCCGACATCTTGCCCTCTATGGCAACCGGATCATTGGGATATTCCGTGTATTTTGATTTCACGTCCACGTCCAGGTCGGTGCAACTGGCTGTAATGCCGAGCACTGCCGCAGCCAATGTCATTTTTATTATATTCTTCATTGCCTTGTTTCGTTAATACCGTTTATATGCTTTTGTCGTTTAGAAGTTCACCTTCATGCCCACCATGAACGTGCGTGTACGGGGATAATAGTTGTTTCGCCATACAATGCCAGGTGTCAGTCCGCCGAGGTTAACTTCAGGATCGGTGCCCTTAAAGCTTGTCAGCGTAAAGACGTTGTTGCATGTAGCATAGACAGAGAGATTGTTCACCCAGTCGCCAATCTTGCCGAATCTGTATGTCAGCGTCATTGATGAGAGGCGCAGGTAGCTGCCGTTCTCGATATAGCGGTCTGACGGTTTCTGCGAGTTGACGTCGCCGTAGCGTTGTTCGGTAAGTGCCTCGGCGAAGACATTCTTGCCCTGGCTCAGCATTGTGATGGCGTTGCCCTGCGCACGCAGTCCGTTGAACACCTTATTGCCGAACACTCCCTGGAAGAACATATTGAGCGACCAGTTATTGTAGGTCAGCGTGTTGTTCCATCCGAGCGTGAGCTTCGGCTGTGCGCTTCCCACCTTTGTGCGGTCCTTGTCCTGTGGGTCGATGGTGGTCTCGCCGGTGCGCTCGCCTGTATTGGCGTCATGCACGTAGTATTGTGATGTGCCGTTCTCGTCATATCCAGCCCATTCGTAGGTGTAGAACTGGCCAATCGGACATCCTTCCATGAGTCGCTGCACGTACACACCGTGGTTGCCGCTGAGCTCAGGTGACGCCTCGTCGATGTATTTTACGGAATATGTGGCGTTGGAGAGTTTTTCAACAACATTATTGTTGTGCGAGAGATTGAGAGTGGTGCTCCATTCGAATGCCTTCGTCTTGACGGGGATGGCATTGATGGTTATCTCCACGCCCTTGTTGCTGATGTCGCCCACGTTGGCAGTCATCAGTCCGTAAGGATAGCGGTTGGTCGACACAGGATAGTCGTATATAAGGTCGCTTGTGCGCTTGTCGTAGTATTCGATGGTACCCGAGAGGCGGTTGTTGAGCACGCTGAAGTCCAGTCCGACATTGAACATTCCCGTGCGTTCCCACTTAAGGTCGGGGTTGGCGTTGCTGAGTGCTCCCAGCGTGTGCTTCTGAGAGGTCTGACCGTTGGCGTCGGTGTACGAGAACCATCCTGACGTACCGTAAGTACGGATGGCTGTGTAGGCATCGAAGCCCTGCGAATTGCCGCTCACTCCGTAGCCCACGCGAAGCTTGAGGTCGTTGAATACGTTGAGATTCTTCACAAAGTTCTCCTCGCAAAGGCGCCATGCTGCTGATACAGAAGGGAATGTGCCCCAACGGTTGTTCTTGCCGAAGGCTGACGAACCGTCGCGACGTACTGTGGCTTGAAGGTTATACTTCGAGTTGAAAGAATAGTTAAGTCTGCCGAAGAACGATATCATACGCAGCGTCGATTCTGCTCCGCTCTCCACGGCGTCCATGCCGTCAATGCTGTTGGCGTATGACAGGTTATACCATTTCAGGTTGTCGTTATAGAAGTCTTTTACTGTAAGTCCGAATCCGTCATTGTTGTTGTTCTCCTCCCATGAGTAGCCGAGCATCACTCCCAGTCGGTGCATCTTGGTTATGGTGGTGTCGTAGTTGCCATAAAGCTCGAAGACGCTCTTGTTGTTCTGGTATGTGTTGCGTGTGGCTTGTCCGTTAGTGTTCACTATCTGCGACTTGGTGGAGTGATACTGGCTGTATGTGTTCTGGTCAGCCATGTACGAGTAGTTGGCGCTCAGCGTCAGTCCGTCTATGATTCTGAGGTCAGCCTTACCCGTTATCTGCATTCTTTTGTAGACGTTCTTCTGCGTGTCCTCATTGATCATTGATACGGGGTTGAAGTAGTTGGTCACGGACGTAGATCCGAACCAGCTGCCGTCCGCGTTTCTGACAGGCTGCAGCGGCGAGTAATAGACCATGGCGTCCGTCACGCTCATGCCCTTTATGCCGTTCACCACACCCTCTGCTGTGGTTTGGTTGGCGTTAATGCCGAGTGCCAGCGTGAGGTGGTCCTTGAGCACCCTCGACTGTGCCATGGCACGAGCGCCGAAGGTCTTGTTGTCCGTATTGCGTATGATGCCCTGTCGGTCAACGTAGTTGAGGCTGACGTTATAGTTTGATCTGTCGTTGCCTCCGCTCACCGCAAGGTTGTGGCTGTGCGAAATGCCCGTACGCTCCACCTGCTTCTGCCAGTCAGTATTGGCTCCCTCGTCGCTGGGCAGCGTGAAGTTGTTGGCTTTGGCGTAGTTTCGGAGGTCGTCGGCAGTGGCCAGCTTTATGTCCTTAGCCACATTGTCTATAGCCACATATCCGTTGTAGCTGACATGTGCCGAGCCGCGCTTGCCTTTCTTCGTGGTGACGATAATCACGCCGTTGGCTGCCTTCGATCCGTAGATGGCTGTGGCTGTAGCGTCGCGCAGCACGTCAATGCTCTCAATGTCGTCAGCGGCGACGAGTGAGAGGTCAGCGCCCGGAATGCCGTCCACTATATAATAAGGTTGCATGGCATCGCCTTCGCGCAATGTGGATGCACCGCGAAGTATGACCGATGAATTTGGTTCGTTAGGGTTGCTGCTTGTCGTTACCGTAAGACCGGGCACCTTGCCTTGCAGCATCTCGGCAGGCGTGGTGAATACGCCCTTGTTGAGGTCGTCCGAATTGACAGTCGTGATTGACGAGGTTATGTCCTTGCGTTGCATACGACCGTAGCCTACGACCACCACTTCCTTAAGCTGATGGTCGTCTTCCTTTAGTTCTATGCTGACATCCTTTGCCGCCTTTACGAAGGTGCGCTCGTAGCCGATGTACGATACGGACATCATGGCTCCGCGCCTCACGTTCGACAAAGTGAAATTGCCTTCCACGTCGGTAATGGCCTTGAGACTGGTGCCGTCCACGGCTACCGTTGCTCCGATAATGGCGTCGCCTTTCTCGTCCACCACTTTTCCGTTAACTTGCATCAGATCTTTTACTGTTTCCAAGACGTCCGTCTTAGTGGCTGCTGCTGGCAGACAGTTGAGTGTGCCGCCTGTCAGCATTAGCATAAACAGTGCTTGTTTGCTAAAATCCATTCTTAAAACTTTATGGTTATCAATTGTTTCGGATGCAAAGATAGACATTTTTTATTACAATTATGTTACATCATCGTGATATAATGTTTCATTATTAATGCAAAAGATGGTCTTTTGTTTCACAATACTGCCGCTTTCGGACGACTTTTTGTCCCTAATTAAACGTTAATGCCATTAATATTCACTAACTTTGCAATATGCATAAATAAAATGTTGAATGAAATGTATCCACTATGAGAATATTACACGACTGGATTTCTATGGCTTTTTGTATATGCGGCATAATAACCTATTATGCAAATGTCAAATGGTTGTCCCCCGTAACATGTAGCCTTTATGGCTTGTATTTTATTAGCACTATAGTTATAATCAACTCTCGCATAAAGGAACTGGGAAGTATGAAGCTTGCATTGAGAAAAACAATATGTGATATATGCATAGTGTTGAGTCCCGTTGTCCTTTATGTCGGTTGGTTGATAAAAGACTTGATATGATTAAGGGTGTGTCAGACTCATGTTTGTGAGTCATGACACACCCTCAATCTTTTTACTTCTTATATTGTTGTTCTTGAATGTCTTGTTACTTTACGCCAAGCTCAGCTATTCCTATCTGCTCGCCATCCTTTACCATGCGGTCAGCGCTCAGCTTGAGGAAGCGGGTGGTGGTGGCGGGGAAGGTGACGGTCTGAAGGATGGGGTTGTTCTGGATGTTCGAGAACTCGTCAGACTTCAGCGTCTTTATGACGTTGCCCTTGGCGTCACATGCCGAGATGGTGTAGGAATGGATGAGGCCGCGGTGAGCGTCGCTCTGGTCGGGGAGATAGAGCAATTGTGACACCTCTGTGTTCTTGCCGAGGTCGATAATCAGTTCCTTAGAGGTGGTGAAGAGCACGGTCGGTGGGTCGCGGTCGGTGGCCTTAGTCTGCTCAGCCTCGCTGATGCCTACGAGCGAGAACGGCAGCGACTTGATGGCTTCTGACGTGGGGCTCCATGTCAGCTGTGCGTCGTCGCCTCCGAAGAATACGCCCACGTTGTTGAGGCAGATGGGTCCGCGTGAGTCGAGGATGCGCACACGCACGCCCTTGGTCTCTACGGTGAGGAAGCGGAGGAGGCGCTTGTAGCCGATGGTGGTGGTCTCCTCGTTCTGGCTTACCGACTTCCATTGCTTGCCGTCAAGATATTCCACCACGAACTTCTTTACGCGCTGTCCGAGGGGGATATACTCCTGCAGCATGATGCGGTTGATCTTCTGCGGCTTTTTGAAGGTGAAAGTGATGTCAGCTGTTGTCACTCCGTCGGCTGTTGCCCAGTATGTGTCCCACGAATTGTCGGTGAGGGCCTTTGCCGCAAACTCAGCTCCGCGCTCGTTGCTTACCTTCGGCTTCATGCCTGCCACGAGGTTATGAGAGAGCTCGCGCTCTATGATCTTGTGGAAACGTACGGCGTTGGCTGAGTCGACGGGATGGATGAGGCCGTCACGGTCAACGGGGAAGTTGAGCAGGAGAGTGGCGTTATGTCCCACGCTGCGATAGTAGAGGTCGACCAGCTGGTCAGGCGACTTCACCTTTCCGTCTTCCTCGGGATGATAGAACCATCCCGGACGGATGGATACGTCGCACTCTGCCGGTGTCCACTGATTGCCGTCGGCATGTCCGTACTGCAGTTCTTTGTACTTCGGGTATCCGGGATATACCTCGCCCTTGCGTAGGAAAGCCCAGTTGGTTTCGCCAGCGAATCCCTTCTCGTTGCCCACCCATCTGCATCCGGGTCCGCCGTCGCCGAAGACCACTGCCTGCGGCTGTATGCTGTCCAGAATCTCGAAGATGCGCGGATAGTTATAGTAGTTCTTACGGTCGATGGTGCGTGAGTCGCAAGCGCCGCCGTAATAGCCGTCGCCACCGTTGGCTCCGTCAAACCAGACTTCGAAGACGTCGCCGTAATTGGTGAGCAGGTCGCGGAGCTGAGCGTAGAAGTAGGGCAGATAGCCGGGTGTGGCATAGTCGGCACGTGAGCGGTCCCACGGCGAGAGATAGACGGCGAACTTCAGTCCGTACTTCTTGCAGGCTTCTGAAAGTTCACGTACGATGTTGCCCTTGCCGTCCTTATAAGGTGATTGGCTTATGTTATAGTCGTTGCCTTCGAACGGCCACAGGCAGAATCCGTCGTGGTGCTTGGCGGTAAGGATTACGCCTTTCATGCCCGAAGCCACAAGGGTGCGTGCCCACTGCTCGCAGTCGAGGCGTGTGGGATTGAAAGTCTTGGGGTCTGAGTCGCCATATCCCCATTCGCGGTCGTTGAAAGTGTTGAGACCGAAGTGGATGAAGGCGTATGTCTCCATCTTCTGCCAGTCAATCTGTTTCTGCTCAGGAAGAGGGAGAATGGGAGCTGGCGCAGCCGTCTGTTTCTGGGCATTGGCTGTAAGAGAAGTGGCTGCGGCGATGGCAAATGCTGCAGCAATGATACTGTTTTTTTTGATTTGTGTCATGATTCGTGTTTGTATGTTTGCAAAATTAATCAAAAAATCCCGGCAAAACCAATTTTCTGATTGGTTTTTGCCGGGATTAGCATTGTATATAAGAATAATGTTATGCGTAGCTATGCATGCCGCCAAGGATGTAGTTGACACCGAAGTATGTCATGAGGATGGTGAGGAATGCCAAAAGCATGAACACGTGGAACGTCACGGGACGTCTGAGAGCGGGCAGCGTCTTGGGATGCAGGGCGGCTGCATACACCATAAACGTGATAAGCGCCCATACCTCCTTGGGGTCCCATCCCCAGTATTCGCCCCACGAGACGTTTGCCCAGATGGCTCCGACGAAGATGCCGATGCCGAGTGTGGTGGCGGCAGGATAGAGGAAAAGGAGCGAGAGGCTCTGAAGGGCTGCCATCTGACGGGTGGCGTCGCGGTTTATCAGCTTCACGGTCAGGGCTGTTATGGCATTGATGAACGTCAGGGACAGGAGCGCGAAGCCCATCATGATGATGCTGACGTGTATGCTCAGCAGTGGCGAATTGAGCACAGGCATGACGTGCGTTATCTGCGGGTCCATCTGGCTGATGTGGCTTACGAGCAGGAAGAAACCCGACATGAGGAAGCCGCATGTGAGCATGATGGGGAAGCGGAAGCTGAGCAGGAGGCTGAGCAGCATGACCGTCCATGCCACGAAGAGCATCGTCTCATAGCCGTTTGCCATAGGTATGGTGCCGCTTATGGTCCAGCGCAGATACTCGCAGTAGGTGAGTGAGACGAAGGCGGCTGCCATGACAGTTCGTGAGAAGCGTTTTACGATGATGTCGGAGCGTCTGCGTTTTGTGGCGCGCGGGTCGTGGTTGCTCTCCAGGCGGCATTGGCGGCAGATGCGCGTCACGGTGTAGAGGAACGAGAGGACGCCCATCGTGAGGCACAGGACGAAGAGGATGGTGGCGAAGGGGATGCTGTTGTATGTCCGTTCCGCTGTGGTCTGCTTCTCTGACGGAATGGAAGCGGCGCCGTTCTTGATCTGCAATGCCTGCATCTTGTCAAGCGTATGGCAGATGCTGTCCTGGCGGTTGGCTTCTGCATAGTCGTAGAGCAGGGTGAAGACATACTGTATGTAGCTCCGCTCTTTATAGTCGAGTGACGACGGCAGGTCGGCTGTGGGGGCGTACCAAGCCGTCTTTCCATTGTCAGACTTTATGGGGAATATCTTGAGGAGGGTGCCGCGGCGGAGGTCCATTACCAGCTGTATGCGCTCGTCAAGGGCGGACGCCTGAGTATGGAACTTGTCCTTATTGCCCTCGTAATACTCCTTAACGTACGGACCGAGCGTGTATCCGCCCATATCCTTATCGAAGAAGAACCCTGCCGATACGTAGTCGGGCAGCTGGAGTGTCTGCTTCAGATCGCCACTCTTCACCTTTATTATAGGCTCATTCATCCATTCCTCTCCCCAGAATATCCATCCCGTGAGCACCTGCTCGGCTGTCAGTCCTTTGTAGGATCGTGCTCCGTAGAGTTTCTTGGTGAAATCGATGGCGAAGGTCTGCATGGGGCAGATGCGGTTGTTGTGGAGGATGAACAGCTCGCCGAACTTCTCTGCTGTCTTTTCGGGCAGGGCGTGGGGCGTATGGTCTGCAGCAGAGGCGGTGCTACCGAAGAACGTAGCTACAGCCATGACTGTGAGGAGCGCTCCCTTGCGGAGATGCTCGCTTCGGAGCAGGGCGCGGTAAGCTCCGCGCGGATCGAAGAGCATGAGGATGAGGGAAAGGAAAAGTAGGGCATAGCCGGTGTAGGTGACGGGGATGCCGAAGGGGTCAGAATTGGTGGCGAGTGAGACGCCCCGTTCGTCGCTGTCGTACGAAGCCTGATAGAGGCGCATGTCGCCGCAAGTGAATATACGGTTCATCGATACCTGTCCTTGCACGGTCTGTCCGTCCTTCGTGATGCTGAACTGCGACACGTAGTCCTCCACGGCGTCCGTGCCGGGATGATACTGTATGCTGAACTTATTGAGGCGTATCTGGAACGGCAGGCTCTCGCTGCTTGCGTTCGTGCCGTCAGTAAAGACGGTGTAGCGGTCGGTGGTCTCGCCGAGGCGCAGATGGATGATGCCCCGTTCGGCGCTTATGTGGGTGAGGAACGCTCCTGCGAGAATCACGAGGAACGAGAGATGGAGCGTGATGCCCGTCCACGACTTCGTGCGGTTTCGGAGGAAATAGACGGTGGCAGTGGCAGCTAACAATGCCCATACGAGCGCGAACCACCACGTGCCGTAAATGTGTGCCGATACAAATTCAGAGCCTTGGTATTTCTCTATTACTGTGGCGGCACCCATACACACCACAGCGATGGTATAGAGCGAAAACACAAGTTTTTTTATTGTTCGTGTCATTTTTATATTGTATTTAATGTTTTGTTAGATGTATGCTTAATGCAAAGTTATCCATATTTGTTTGATTCGCCTACATTCTTTACTGCGTTTTTTATGCTATATAGTGTGTTTTACCTAAAATTAGGTATATATATTAATGTGTAAATAGGAGCGAATCAATAAAAATGAAAGTTTTTTGATAAAAGTATGAATTTTTCTTCAAAAACATTTGGCGGAATGATTTATTATGTCTACCTTTGCAACCGCAAATAAGGAACAACACTTTGGTACCTTGGCCGATCGGTTAGGTAACGGTCTGCAAAACCGTGTAGAGCAGTTCGACTCTGCTAGGTACCTCAAAAGAAAAAGCTGAATCTCAGAATTGAGGTTCAGCTTTTTTCGTTATTGGCTATCTTGTATAAAAGTGGCGGAGACCAGAGACCTCCGCCACTTTCTTATATCGCTCCTTCCCTACTGGAGGAAGAGGAGTTGATATGGTTATTCAGTTCTGTTATTCTTTTGCTGCTCTCTTTACGTAAACCGGACGAATTGGCAATCGAGAATCTCTATTTGCATCGTCTCGCTTTACAACGATTTTACCAGTTTCATTGCTTCTTTCAAAATACAAACTTTTAGCCTTTCTCGGGTCACTTTCCACTACAGCACTTGTCCATAGCCAGCTATATGATCTTTTTAATGGAGAGTAGTAATGGTAGTATCTGAAGAAGATGTAGTTGTTGTTCTTTTTAGATATAAACATCACACCCAGAACTCCATTGAGTGTAGACTCCGTAACCGTACAGTTATCGATCAATTCCTGCATTTCGTTCCATGTCGGGTATCTCCATCCTTCTCCAAGTCGCAGATAGGCCACATCATCTTCCTTCTCGAGGAAGAATCTCTTGTCACGGCTATCGTACTTCGTGTATTGTCCCTCTACTATGTCAGTGAAGTAATAATAATCGTAATTGATCTTTGTCCAGGTCTCGCCCCAAGCGTAAATGTCGCCATACTTTTCAGGACTTGTTCCGCCAAGGTCGCATTTTGCCCACTTTATACCGCTTGGCAATCCGAGGTCAACATACTCCATGGTTTCCTTTGGTATACCTACGCCAGCATTCAGCTCCAGTTCCTTAAGCTTCTTGGCAACCTCAGCCATGGCGTCCTTTTCGCTCATGTTGCCGCTCTCAAGAGCCTGCAGCAGAGCTGTCATCTGTTTATTGATAGCGTCAAGCTTGTCGCCGTAACCACTCAGAGACTCGATAGCTGTTTTAATTTGATCCAACTTGCCATTTCCGTACCCAATCGTTATGAACGCTCCTGAGATAGTAGCGAGTTTGTCAGTGAAGTTTTGGCCATATTTATCAAGAAGGGTATTTAAAGTTTCGAGCTGCGAATTGGGGTTAATGTTCTCAAAGGCAGTCTTGATAGCTTCGAGCTTTTCTGTGTAGTCAGGCAAGCTTTGGACGGCTTGTGCGAGTATATCCATCTTGGTATTGAAACTGTTGGTCTGGTCCTTGATGACTTGCTCGATAAGCGTCAGCTTGTCCGACAACGCGATTGTCTGCTCCTTCATTGCAGCCTCGATGGCTCCGAGCTTGATCTCGAGCGTAGTGTTCTGGTCGGCAAGCACGTTCTTTATGATGTCCATCTTCGCCTCCATTGCTATGGTCTGCTCCTTCATTGCAGCCTCGATGGCTCCGAGCTTGGTCTCGAGCGTGGTGCCCTGACTCTTTATTACCTGCTCGATGAGCGCCAGCTTGTTCTCCATGGTGATGGTCTGCGCTTTCAGGGCAGCTTCGATGGTGGCGAGCTTGGCATCGAGGGTGTTGTTCAATGAGACGATAACGTCCATGATGGCTTGGAGCTTCGTCTGCTGGTTGACGTTCATCTTATCGATGGCTGCCACGAGTTGTAAGATAGCTTGCTCGTTCTTCAGCGCACCGCTGTTGATGGCATCCACCACCTTGGCGAAGTCGTTGACTACTGTGACCTTCATCTCGTAGTCTATCTCGGGTGCGTTCTCCCGACAAGAGCTGAAGAACGCCTGTGTCGCCAGCAACATCGCACTGGCTAACATTATTGACTTTATTGCTTTCATAGTTTTCTTGTTTTATGCTGTTATTTCTTTACAGTGATGGTTACGCGGCGGCCTTCGTAGTTGTTCTTGCCGTTCTTGGCTCCAATGGCGGTCTGCGGATGGAGGTCTTCGGGTGCGAAGCCTTCCTTCAGCAATACCTTCACCACTCGCTTCAGGCGGCGCTCGGAGATGGCCTGATTATATTCGGGAGTGCCCGGCGTGCTTGCCTCGGCGAGGATGGCGAGTTTTTCGCCCTTCATGCTTCGGGCGAACGAGCGCAGACGGTCGGTCTCCTCACGACTCATATATGAGCTGTTGTTGGCGAACTGTACGTAGTGCTCGGGTGCTTCTGCCACAACCTTTTTGCCTTGCTGACAGTCGTCGAGCTGGCGTTGGAGGTCGCTGTTGTGTTGTTCAGCCTGCTGGCGGAGAGCAGCCTCACTATCAGCACGTGCTTTTTCGGCTTCAGCCTCCTGGCGCAGAGAGTTGGCGCGGTCGTTAAGAGCAGCAATCTCTTCGCCGTAAAACTCATGCAGCTTGCTTGCACGGCTCTTCACGAAGTTGTAACGAACGGTAGCAAGAGCGTAGATGAGGTTCTTCGGAGCCACTTCCTGACGATTGAGCAGCCAGTCCATTTCGCCCTTTAGGCCTAATGTGAACTGTCGGCTCACGTCAGCCTCAATGTGGAGGGTGGCAGGGATGAAGAGCTTGTCAAACTTCTCGCGGCGGTTGACAGTAGCCACCTTGCCTGTTACGGTCACCGTGGCGTCGTTGCTGATATTGATATCGCCGAAGAAAGGCTTGGTGTTGCCGTTTTCAGAGACGGTGTTGCCCACCCATATGCCATATTCATTGCCACGTGCGAATGTTCCTCCTAAGCCAGTGCCCATCCAGATGTTGAGCCATTGTGGCTTGCGGTTAGGCCAGAACTCCATGAAGTTGAATTGTACGCCGAGCTTCACGTTGTGCGTGTTGATTACGTAATTGCCGTATGTCTTTGCTGGCGACGCGTCGGTGTCGAGCTTGTCGAAGCGTTGCTCACGGCGATAGCGCGACCAGATGTAGTCGGCACCTACGCGAATCCACGGACGTATGGTGAAGTCGATGCCACCGCCAACAGCGGGTGCCTGTTTATAGCTCTTCTTGGCGTCCTGATTCTGATACCACACACCGTTGGCCCACGAGAGTCCGCCCTGAGCGTAGACGCTCCATGTGCGGGTGCGCAGCTCCTTATTGGTATTGCGCAGCGGATCAGCTTTGCCCTCGCCCACGGTCTGCGCCTGAGCGCCTACCGTGAAGAGCGATGTAAGCAATACGCTGAACCCTATTCTTGCCCATCTGCCACCTGATAGCGTAATGAGCTTTTTGGTTCGTATTGTGTTCATACTTAATTCCTTTTTAAAAACGTTATCTTTTTTTTCAGCCACTTATTTATTTGAGTAGAGGTCGAATACCGGTCGTATCACGAAACCACACATACGGCGTATATCATCATCAAAATATGGTTCCTCGATATTTCCGTCTGATGTCTCCTTTGCTTCAATAGACCATCTCACCGTCCAAGCGGTCATATCGTTCAAATAATCATAAAACAGCGGTTCATTACGCGGACGTAATGTAGATGTAGTATAGAAGGTGTAATCTTCTTTTTCATAACCTTTTTCGAATTTATAACCATTGCTATTCGGTAGAATGATAGAGTTTCCGTTTGGTCCGGTCACTTTCCATAGTTTAATGAATTTCTTCTGCGATGGGTCCCATTCTATCGGAGCCGTAAAAGTCTCGGCTTCCCATGTACACTCGTCCAACAGTTCTTTCCAGTCTTCTTTTGTAGGTATGCGATAGCCTACGCCTAATACAACATTAGCAGCATCGTCTTCCAGCTCAAGTACCATCTTGCCATCTCTACGATTGTACTTTATGACCCCATCTTTAAGACTACTTTTACCATAAAATTTGTAATTTTCAGCATATTTCTTCTTGGTTTCAGTCTCGCCCCAAGCATAATAATCACCGGGTTTTGTAGGATCGGTTGTACCCAGATTGTACTTACCCCACAGTATTCCGCTTGCCAATCCAAGGTCAACGCAATTGTTAGGAACCGGCACGCCAAGACCCTTGACCGGACGAATTGATATTCCGTCAGGACGATTTTTGCCATAACGGCCAATGCGGTCATCCTGGAAAGCAAAGCTCCAAGCGTTGAATAGCATGTAGTCTATACGACGAAGGTTCGTCATGCATACAGCTACTTCTTCGTCAGCAGAGATTTCTCTGGTTTGTGGTTTGTCCTTCTTAAAGCCGGCGCAAGGGATAAAGATAGACTTTTTGTTCTTCTTGCTCGTTATCTGATAGCCCGCAACACCGTTAAGCGTTGTTTTCTTGATTGTGGTTAATTTCTGATTGGTCAATTCTCTGAAGTCAGCCAAGGTAGGTGTACGCCAACCGTTTCCTAACTTCTGTATTACGGCATCGTCTTCGTCTTCAAGCGTCATCTTGCCGTCTTCATTGTTATACTTGGTGAATCCCAGACTGGGCGCACCCTCCTTATACCACTTATGGTTGGGATAGGTGTATTCCTGCTTAGGCTCCACTTCGCCCCAAGCGTAATAGTCGCCATACGCTTCCGGAGAAGAAGCGCCGAGGTTGCACGTTGCCCACAAGTTGCCGCTCGGCAAACCGAGGTCAACATACTCTACATTGTCAGTAGAGCCACCAATGCCAGCAGCCGTCTTAAGCTGTGCAAGCAGCTTGGCAAACTCAGCCCAACCTTCCTTTTCGCTCGTATTGCCAGCATTTATTGCCTCTACTATCTTTGTCATATTATCCAATATGCCATCCAGCTTGGCATTTTCGCCAGCAAGTTTTTCGATAGCTTTTCGAATAGCCTTAAACCTATCGGCTTTATACGTCATCAAATCCATTGTATTCTCTATTTCTGCTATGAGGTAATACAACTTGCCTTTATAAGATAAAGGACTATCAGGATATTTGAGTTCATCGCTGAAGTATTTTTCGAGAACTCCCTCAAGAAGCTTCAGCTGTTCGTTAGGATTGACACTGATAAGAGCCGTTTTGATACCTTCCAGCATATCTTCATATTTAGGCAAATTCATGACAGCATTAGCAAAGATATCAATCTTTGTTTCAAACGCTGTCTTCTGGTCCTTCATAGCAGACTCAATAATCTTCAGCTTCTCCGTCAAAGCGATGGTCTGCTCCTTCATAGTAGCCGCGATGGCACCGAGCTTGATCTCAAGCGTGGTGTTCTTGTCGGCGAGAACGCCCTTCAAAAGATCCATTTTCGCTTCCATAGAGACGGTCTGCTCCTTCATAGCAGCCTCAATGGCACCGAGCTTGGTCTCGAGCGTTGTGTTCTGGTTGTTGATAACCTGCTCAATGAGCGCCATTTTGCCTTCAAGAGAGATGGTCTGAGCCTTAAGCGCAGCCTCTATGACAGCCAGCTTGGTGGCTATCGTGTTGTTCACAGAAGTGATGGCGTCCATGATGGTCTGCAGCTTGGTCTGCTGGTCAACGTCCATATTGTTGATGGCAGCTGTGATCTGTGCGATGGCTTGCTCGTTAGTGAGCGATCCGTTATTGAGGGCATCCACCACTTCGTTGAAGTCGTTAACAACAGTCACTTCCATCTTATACCTTAGTAGGGTGCCGTCTTCCTCGCAGGAGCTGAAGAAGACAGGTGTAGCCAGCAACATTGCACCGGCTAACAGAATAGATTTAAATGTTCTCATAGTCGTATGTTTTTGGGTTATTATATATACTTTAGAGTAAACTTCTCAGCCACTGCAGGAATGTCAGCCTGCGTGGCCTATGATGAGGAGGCGGCTTGCTGTATTGCGCGGCCCCCTCCGTACCGACTCCACGACGGTCGATCTCATCGTTGATCATCTCTCGGATGGTGTCGAGCAGTTGGGCGCGATCGTCAAGGAACTGCTGCGCCTCGTCGTTTTTGTGTTGTCGTTCGACATGCCGTATGTTATCGCCTGTATGTTCCATAGTCGATAGATGTTTTATGTTGATGTCGCAAATTTACGCATAAACCCGCCTAAGTGTCTTGTGACTATCGGACAGAAATGTGTGATAATCGGACTTTTTGCATAACACAAAATTGTTTTAATCGGACATCACAAGCGTGTAACACGCTGATAATCATAAGAAACGTATGAACACAAAGCTGCTTGTAAATTGCTTGCTTAAGAATGAATAATGCTAAAAAAGTCGCATAGAATGTTTGATTTTAGAACGGATTTACTATCTTTGCAAAGACAACCTAATACATATAAAACTTGACACCTATGCAAAAACTACGATACCATAACACCACTGTTTGGTGGAACCTTATAATAATATGTGTCTTGCTGGTTTCGTGTGGACAGAAGTCGGTGAAGACATCCCTTGCCGAACGAAAATCATTGGACAGCATCATTTCCTTATCACGAAATCTTGACACGCTCTCTATGCTGCAGAAGCGCATGGAGAGTGAGGGCAATATGCTCGGCAGCGTCATAGCTTACAAAGAAATGGGTAAGATAATGCGTAACGACAGTAAGTTTGACGATGCCCTGCGATTGCACAGCGAGGGACTGAAGCAGGCGGAGGAGATAGACGATACGCTGGAAATGGTGCAGGCGCTAAATAATATAGGTACAGACTATCGGCGTATGGGAGTGCTCGATTTGGCGCAGGACTATCATTACCGTGCCTGGACGATAAGCAAGGAATGGCACGATACGTCGTACGACGCAAAGAAGAACCGTGTGGTATCGCTTAACGGACTTGGTAATGTCTACTACCTTACCTTGGGCAATTATGCACGTGCGGACAGCGCTTTGCGAATGGCATTGGAGGGCGAGAAGGAACTGCACAGCGAGCTTGGGCAAGCTATCAATTATGCCAACATTGGCTCCATATTTCGCCATCGGGGTATGGAGGATTCTGCATGGGTGTACTTCCGTAAGTCGATGGAACTCAACCAGCGCGTGGACAATACGCTTGGCATATCGCTCTGTCATACCGATTTCGGATCAATGTACGAACGGGCGCACCAGTATGACAAGGCAATAGCCGAATATGAGAAGGCTTATGAGCTGATGGAGGCTTCGGATGATGAGTGGCACATGCTTAACTCGCTCATCGCTTTGGCTGGTGTGAATATGGCAATGGGCAATGACAGCAAGGCTATGACCCATCTCGACAAAGCCAAACAAGTGGCTAACGAGATTAAATCGTACGAACATTTAGAAGATATATACTACCTATACTATAAGCATTACAAGCGTGTGGGCGACTATAGCGCAGCCCTTGCTTCGCACGAGAAAGCCACTGCCATGAGGGACAGCGTGGTGGACATGGAGAAGATGAACCGTATACAGAATGCCGGACTTCTCATTGAGCGAAACCAGCAGGCAAGAGTGATGGATGAGGCGCATCTCAGTCTTGAGAGCGAAAAGTCTGCACGCTTCTTGAGTAGCGTCATCTTTACCATCGTGGTGGTTATACTTGTGGGCGCCTTCGTCGTCTTCTTCTACATGCAACGCATCCACCGACGTAACCATTTGGCTCTGAAACGTCTTGCCGCAATGCGAGAGACCTTCTTCACCAACATCACACATGAGTTCAGAACGCCTCTTACCGTCATTCTCGGCCTTAGTCAGGACCTTCAGAAGAACGGACAAGAGGAGGTGAAAGACCGTGCGCAGACCATCGAACGACAGGGAAAGGGACTCCTGGCGCTCATCAATCAGCTGCTCGATATATCGAAGATAAAGTCGCAGGTGGGTAATCTGGACTGGCGAAATGGCAGCATCACCACGTACGTGACAATGATTGTGGACACTTATCGCGACTATGCCCGCACAAAAAACATCGACCTGCAGTTCTATGCAAAGGAAGCGGTGACGATGGACTTCGTGCCAGATTACGTGAATAAGGTGCTTAACAATCTCATATCCAATGCCTTTAAATTTACACCAGAGTATGGCAAGATAAACGTGACGCTGTGGCGTAAGGAGAGTGTTCTGCACGTAGAAGTGAGCGATACGGGAGAAGGAATGGATAAGGAGACTGCCGACAACGTATTTAAGCCGTTCTATCAAGGCGAAACAGCTTCTAAGCATATCGGCACGGGTGTGGGATTGGCTCTCGTAAAGCAGGTGATAGACGCCGTTGACGGAAGGATAAGCGTGGAGAGCAGAGTGGGAGAGGGCACGACATTCCACATCGAAATGCCGATAAACAACGTCTGCAAGAACAAGTTGGGCGAACCCGTAATAGACAAGGCTGCCAACATGCCGGAGATGCCAATGGAGGAAAATGCGCTTGCTGACAGCGACGGAGCCGACAATCAATGCACGGTACTTGTCATAGAGGACAATCGTGACATTGCAGCATACATAGGCAATCTGCTCTCTGGCAGCTACAATGTAGCGTATGCCGCGAACGGAGAGGACGGAATGCAGAAAGCCATCGATATTGTGCCAGACCTTATCATCACCGACCTGATGATGCCTGGTATGGACGGACTGGAGCTATGCCGACGCGTCAGAGCTAATAATGTGGTCAGTCATATACCTATAGTGATAGTTACGGCGAAGATTTCGGAGCAGGAGCGCATTGCCGGCATTGAGGCAGGAGCCGACGCTTACCTCGCCAAACCGTTCAATGTGGACGAGCTGCGCACCGTTGTGGAGCGACTGCTCGACCGCCAGCGATCGCTACGCAGCAAGTTCAGCGAAAGCATCGATACTACTAATAATAAGGAAGAAGAGGAGGTGAAGCTCACGGATACCGAGCGCCGCTTCCTTGCAAAGACCGTTGACCACATCTATCTGCTGCTCGACAAGCAACAGCTTGACGTCAATACGCTCTCCGACAAGCTGTGTATGAGTTCGCGTCAGTTCCATCGTAAGATTGTGGCGCTAACCGGTTGCTCGCCAGCTTCGTTCATGCTTAAGATAAAGATGAAGCGTGCACGCCATCTGCTCGAGACCGATTCGAGGATGAGCATTGACGAAATAGCGGCTCACCCGATAAACCCAGGGGGAAGAATCTTTGATTCTACAGAAAATTTATAC
>ERZ894223.142-NODE-142-length-77327-cov-14.385910_pt1 | contig 77327 bp, 74 predicted proteins | sample MGYA00380293_ERZ894223 | MGnify/ENA primary metagenome ERZ894223 (study PRJEB32331, sample SAMN06328445) | human gut metagenome | biome: human gut microbiome; feature: stool | host: Homo sapiens | collected 2014-11-05 ...
GAAAAAGCGCTCTGCCCCGCGCACAGGCGCGAGAACCATTTCTGGTTCTCTTTTGACATCAAAAGAGAACATTAGCCTTAATGAAAAAGCGCTCTGACCCCGCGCCACCGGCGCGAGAACAAACTTTATCTTCACTTTATTTTATATCACGAGGTATCACAATGGAACTTTTTCTGGATGTACTGAGCGAAACTCTGGTGGACACCGCCAAGATGCTCCCCTTCCTGTTTTTAGCCTATCTCTTTATTGAATATGTCGAGACCCGCCACGGTGAGCGCATCGAGGCCCTGCTGGCGGGCGGCGGCCGCTGGGGCGCGCTGCCGGGCGCGGTGCTGGGCTGTGTGCCGCAGTGCGGCTTCTCGGCCATCGCCTCCAACTTCTACGCCTCCCGCGTCATCACGCTGGGTACGCTGATGGCCGTCTATCTCTCCACCAGCGACGAGGCTATCCCCCTGCTGGTGTCCATGCCCGCCTACTGGGATAAGCTGATCCTGCTGTTGGTCATCAAAGTCGTGTACGCTGTCTTTGTGGGCTTTCTGCTGGACTTCGTCCTCCGCAAGGCCCTGCCCCGCAGCCTGCGCGGCGGCTACACCGGCCACGCCGACGAGGTGGACTGCCACGAGGAGCACAGCGACGAAGAGGGCCATCCCCAGCCCATCTGGAAGGCCGCGCTCCGCCACACCCTCGAGATCTTTGTCTTTATCTTCGTGTTCAGCCTCGTGTTCGGCCTCATCGTCGAGTGCGTCGGCGAGGATGTCTTCGCCTCGGTGCTGGGCCGGATGGGCTTCTTCCAGCCGGTGGTGGCCGCACTGGTGGGCCTTGTCCCCAACTGTGCCGCCAGCGTCCTGATGACCCAGCTCTACGTCGAGGGCGCACTCCGCTTCTCGAGCCTCGTGGCCGGTCTCTGCACCGGCGCGGGCGTTGGTCTCGCCGTGCTGTGGCGGGTGAATCCCTCCTGGAAGCAGAACCTCTTCATCACCGGTCTGACCTGGGCCTGCGGCGCCGCTGTGGGCGTGGGCATCCAAATCGTGGTAGCATTTATCGCCTGAGTATTTGCAAAGCACCTGCACCTTTTCTTCGGAGAAGCGTGCAGGTGCTTTTTATTTTGGAGACAAAGCCTCCATTTTGTGATATACTCAGCTTATATATCGATATAAGGAGAACACCATGCAATATAAAATTCTCGCAAGCGATTACGACAACACCCTCGTCCCCTTCGGGGAGAGCCAGCCCCGTCCGGCCATGGTCAAGGCCGTGAAGAAGCTTCAGGCCGCCGGGGGAAAATTCGTGCTCAGCACAGGCCGGGCCTGGTCGGCCATCAACCGGAAAGGCCAGCTGGGCGGCATCCGGTTCGACTATGCCATCACCTGCAACGGTGCCTGCGTCGTGGACAAGAACGGCACCATCGCGGCAGAGCACCCCATGACCAGTGAAGAGATGTACGCGCTGGTGGATTTCTGTGAGGACTACAACTACCCCCTGCAATTTGACTTCAAGGATGCATCCTACGCTTACTGCGAGTATGACATCCTCCACAAGTACTACGAGCAGATGAACAGCGTCGGTCTGGACTGCGTGGACGGCGAAGACCAGGACCGCCACCTCATCGATATGCCTCACGCGGCGTTCTGCATCTTCCCCGAGGGGGCGCTGGAGCGGTTCCACGAAAAGTACGGCCACCTCGGCCTTCACTTCGTGCAGGCGGGCGGCCAGCTGCCCGACGGCTCCCACTTCTACGACATCGTGCGGGGCGGGATCGACAAGGGCGCGGGCCTCGCAGACCTCTGCGAAAAGATGGGCCTCTCCCTCGCCGAGGCCGTGGCGGCAGGCGACTCCGCCAACGATGTGGGGATGCTGAAAGCAGCCGGCCTCGGCTGCTGCATGTCCAACGGCACCGACGAAGCCAAAGCCGCCGCCGACCGCGTCATCGGCGATGTGCGGGAGGACGGACTTGCTGCCCTTATTGAAGAGCTGTGGTTCGACGGCCCGAAGGCGGAGCCCTCCGACCGCAGCTTCGGCTCTGCATGGGAGACGATGGAACGATGAGCTTCGCACCCGTTTACTCTGAAAACAGCCGCGCCCTCATCCTCGGCACATGGCCCAGCCCCAAAAGCCGGGAGATGGCCTTCTACTACGGCCACCCGCAGAACCGTTTCTGGCCCATGATGGCGGCCCTCACCGGCGAGCCTGTCCCCGCCCGGGAGGACATCGAGGCCAAAAAGGGCATCATCCTCCGCCACGGCCTCGCCCTGTGGGACACGCTGGAAAGCTGCACCATCACCGGCGCGTCGGATGCCTCTATCCGGGACGTGGTGCCGAACGACATTGCATCTCTTTTGGCAAAAGCGCCCATTGAGGCAGTGTTCTGCAACGGGGCCACGGCCCACCACATTTATACCAAATACCTGCTGCCTGTCTCCGGCATCCCGGCGGTCAAGCTGCCCAGCACCAGCCCCGCCAACGCCGCCTGCCGCCCCGAAACCCTGCGCGAGGTCTGGGGCGAGGCCCTCAAAGATTATATAACCGTTTCCAACCTGTAAATTATTCATGAAACACTTGCGTTTTGTGGATAAAAGGATTTATTATGGAAGAGTGCAAGGGGCGGTGCGCCCCTTCGGGAAAGGAGAAAATGCATGAGCAAAGTTATCCGCACCCAAAAGCCCAGCGTCCTGCCGTGGTATGCGGCGGCGCTGGTGTTCGCGGTGCTGTGCGCGGCGCTGCCAGCATATAAGCTGTGGGCGCTGCTGCTAGCGCTGGGCGGCGCAGCCGTGATGTTCGGCGCGGCAAAGAAGGTCTGCCCGCCCCGGGTAGTGGAGCATGAAGTGCCTTTCCACACCGGCAGCGGCGATGTGGACGAGATGCTGGCCGACATCCAGCAGAAGCTGGATGCCCTCCACGCGCTGAACGAGGCCCTGCCCGACCCGGAGCTTTCCGCCGCCATGACCCGGATGGAAAAGGCAGGCCGCTCCATCGTGGAGACGGTGGAGGCCAGCCCCGCCAAGGCAAAGCAGGTACGCCGCTTTGCGAACTACTATCTGCCCGACGCGGTGAACGTGTTGGAGCAGTACGCAAAGCTGGCCCGCCAGGGCGTGCGGGGCGAAAATGCCGCTTCGATTCGGGCAGAGGTGGAGCGGAACGCGGCTTCCATCGCCACTGCATTCGAAAACCAGCTGGATGCACTGTATGCCGCTGAAAGCATGGACCTCTCGGCGGATCTGACGGTGCTCCAAAATATGATGAAGGGGCAGGGACTGAGTTAAAACTGGCTTGCCCTCTCAGGCGCTGACGCGCCAGCTCTCCCAAAGGGAGAGCCTCTGGTGGAAACCTGCAGCATACCGGCCCCCGGAAAAGCCTCTCCCTCTGGGAGAGGTGGCAATGCGAAGCATTGACGGAGAGGGCAAGGCCGTGTATCGATTTGGAAAGGAAGGAATCTCTCATGGCTGATAATACGTTCAATTTTGACTTAGACACACCTGCTGTTCCCACCCTGACCCTCGACCCGGTGGAAGCACCTGCCGCCGAGGAAAAGCAGCCCGAACCCGCTGCGGCCCCCGAGGCCGAACAGGTCAAGCTCAGCCCCGAGGAGCAGGCGATGGTGGACGCCTTCGCTCAGAAGATCGACATCACCAACAGCCAGCAGGTGCTGCAGTACGGCTCCGCCTGCCAGAAGAAGATCGGCGACTTCTCCGAGACGGCACTTTCCAAAGTGTCCACCAAAGACCTCGGCGCGGTGGGCGGCATGATCACCGACCTTATCGGGGAGTTGAAGAACTTTGACGCCGCCGAAGAGGAAAAGGGCATCCTCGGCTTCTTCAAGAAAAAGGGCAGCCAGCTCGACAACATGAAGACCAAGTACAGCAAAGCGGAAACGAACGTCGAGACCATCCAGTCCGCCCTCGAAAAGCATCAGGTGCAGCTGCTCAAGGATATTGCGATGCTGGACAAGATGTACGAGCTGAACATGGCCTATTTCAAAGAGCTGAGCATGTATATCCTCGCGGGCAAGAAGAAGCTGGCCGACTTCCGCGCCCACGAGCTGCAGCAGGCGATGGACAAGGCAAAGGCTTCCAGCCTGCCTGAGGACGCACAGGCCGCACGCGATCTGGCCGACCAGTGCGAGCGCTTCGAGAAAAAGCTTTACGACCTTGAGCTGACCCGCACCATCAGCCTGCAGATGGGCCCCCAGATCCGGCTTTTGCAGAACAATAACTCCATGATGGCCGAGAAGATACAGTCCACCATCGTCAACACCATCCCCCTGTGGAAGAACCAGATGGTGCTGGCACTGGGTCTGGCACACAGCCAGCAGGCCATGCAGGCCGAACGTGCCGTCACCGACATGACCAACGAGCTGCTGAAAAAGAACGCCGACGCCCTCAAGATGGGTACCATCGAGACGGCCAGGGAGTCCCAGCGCGGTGTCGTGGACATCGAGACCCTGCAGCAGACCAACAAGAGCCTCATCGAGACGCTGGACGAGCTGAACAAGATCCAGAGCGAGGGCCGCGCAAAGCGTGCCGCCGCCGAGCAGGAGCTCACCCGCATCGAAGACGAGCTGAAACAGAAGATGATGGAGATCCGGAGCTGAAATGGCAAACGCAGATTTTTCCAGACAACAGAATCGACCCACCGGCGGCTTTGACGCTTCCAGCTATCGCGCCGCAGCGCCCGCCGAGGAGGAAGTGCGGCTGACGCCCTTCCAGCAGAAGCTGGCAGGTCTCGAAAAGGCCCTGCCCGCCGCGCTGGGCAAGCAGGCCGCGGCCGCGGCGCTTTGCATCGTGGTGATGCTGGCCTGCTTTTTCGGCTTTGGCGGGGCGAAGCTCCGGGCAAAGTACGACACGGTGAAGAACGGGTTCACCACCGGCGTGGCCGCAGACAGCGGCTATGCCCTGAATGAGGAGTTGACCACACGGCTCAACACGGCCGCCAACATCATCACCACCGCGTCCAACACACTGGGTGCTGACAGCACCGAAGTGCAGACGGCACAGGCTGCGCTGGACTCTTTTTCCGCCTGCCTCGGGGCGGTGCAGTCCGATGGCAAGATCCACGCACCGGACTCTCTGAGTGTTTACACCGGCGGCAGGATGCATATGCTCTACCAGTCGAACGAGACGCTTGGCGCAGCCATCGGCCAGCTCTACGCCAAATTGCAGGAGCAGGCCGCAGACCCCATGAAGATGGGCGCGGTGCAGGGGCAGTACAGCCAGTTCAACAGCGCGCAGACCATCATCAGCAACCTGCATTATAACGATGCGGTCCAGGGCTACCAGAAAGACGTCGGCGGCTTCCCGGCCAGCGTGCTGGGCAAGCTGTTCGGCATACAGGAGGTTGAACTTTTCGCATGAAGACGATGAAAACATTCTCCCGCCGCATTGCGGCACTGCTTCTTGTCGTGACCGTCGGCATCACGGCGCTGGCCCCGGCGGCTTCGGCCTCCAGCATCCAGCTGCCCAGCCTGCCGAAAGATCAATGCGTGGTGGACGACGCCGGTGTGCTGAGCGACAGCACCACCTCGGAGCTCAAGACCCTCAACGCGCAGCTCTCTTCCAGCTGCGACGGCGCACAGATCGGCGTGCTGACCGTGGACTACACCGGCAGCGCCACCACCGAGGACTACGCTGCTGAAGCCTTCAACACCTGGAGCATCGGCAGTTCCAGCAAGAACAACGGCGTGCTCATCCTGCTGGTGATGCAGTCGGACCAGTACGCCGACGGCGACTACTATCTGACCTACGGCGACGGCTTCCGCAGCACCCTGCTGGCTGATCAGGCAAGCACCCTCGTGCAGACCATGGAGGACGATTTCGCCGCCAAAAAGTACGATGCCGCTGTCCTCACCTGCGCCACCAATGTGGCCAATACCATCGCAGAGGTGTACGGGGTCACTCTGAGCGGCGGGACCATCTATTCCGACGGCTCTGACGCCCAGACCACTCATCCCTCTGTCGAGCCTGTTCCGCCCCAGAAGCACTACTCCATCTGGGAAAGCTTTATCGGCGGCATTTTCTCCATGCTTGCTTATATCATCCTGTTTATCGCAGTTTTCTTTATCTTTATCACCCCTCTCGGCCACTCCTTCGGCTGGTTCTGGGGGCCGTTTGGCTGGTTCGGCGCACGGCGTTGGCACAGAGGCCCGCGCCCTCCCCGCGGCCCTTACGATGACTTCGGCCCCGGCGGTGGTTTCTATGGCGGCCCTCGCGGCCCGAGAGGCCCCCGTGGGCCTCGTCCTCCCCGCGGCGGCGGCTTCGGCGGCTTTGGCGGTATGGGCGGCGGCTCCGGTTTTGGCGGAGCCGGGCGCGGCGGCAGCTTTGGCGGTGGTCGCTCCGGCGGCTTTGGCGGCATGGGCGGCGGCAGCAGCCACGGCGGCGGAGCCGGACGCGGACGCTGATATTATGGACAAAAGGGAAGCCCCATCTGACGGTGGGGCTTCCCTTTTGTCTATTTGTTATTTGATGCAGCTCGAGCAGGGGCTGTAGCCTGCGGCCACGGCCTCATCATAGCTCGAGAACAAAATCTGGTTCTTCTCCGCCGGGAGATTCGGGCAGCTGGGCAGATGGAACTTTTTGCTGTTCACGTTGCCGATGTACGCCTGCTGGGCCGTGCTGGACGCTGCCGGGTCGGTGGGGTTCAGCTCAGCGTCGGTGGCGAAGTGTTCCGTTGCCACCGTGTAGTTCTGGCCGTCACTGGAAACGGTGATCGTCCCCAGCAGGTCGGTGCGGTAGACGTCCACACCGGCGTCCCGCAGGATGCTCAGGGTCTCCTCGTGGGGGTGGCCGTACTTGTTGTTGACCCCGCAGGAGATGATGCCCATTTCGGGCAGGACAGCGTTCAGGAAGACGTAGCTGGTGGAGGTGCTGGAGCCGTGATGGCCCACCTGTAAGACATCCACCTTGAGGTTCGCGCCGCTGTTCACAAGGTCGCGCTCGGCGTCGGCCTCCATATCACCGGTGAGCAGGAAGCTCGTCGCACCGTAGTCGATGCGCAGGACGATGGAGGTATCGTTGGTGTCGTCATACTGCGCCACAGGGCCAAGCATGGTCACAGTGGCGCTGCCCAGCGCCCACTGGGTGCCTGCGGCAGGTACTTCCACCTGTAAGTTCTGCTGCTGGGTGTACTTGACGAAATCCTTGAAGCACTTGGTGGAGGCTTCCGTCACGGGGCTGTAAACGTGGCAGGCCGGAAAATAGGCCAGCGCAGCGGCCAGACCGCCCACATGGTCTTCGTGGGCGTGGGAGCAGAAGACGTATTCCAGCTGCTCGACACCCTGACTCTGCAAGTAGGAGACCACCAGACTGCCGTCATCCACATTGCCGCCGTCGTAGAGCATGAACTGTCCGTCGCACTCCACCAGCACGCTCAGCGCCTGCCCCACGTCGATGAAGTGCATCTGGAAGGCGGCGTCCTGCCCGTCGGAAGGCGTCGTTCCGGTCTGAGAAGCTGCCGGGTTCGGCATGACGCCGCCGCTGCCTCCCGGGACGATGGAAGAGGTGTCACAGCCCACGAGGCCCAGCGCAAGGGCTGCGGCCAGCGCCAGCGCAGCGAGGCGGCTCATGAGCGTTTGAGCGGTCACTTTTTCTTTTTTGAAGTTTTCCACGATGTATTCTCTTTCTGTTGATTGCTTTTCGGTTTATGCGCAGGAGCCGAATGGGGCGCAAAACGTGCGCCGGGGCTGGGCTGACGGCCTGCCGGGCTGCGACCCGCCGGGGCGGTGGAGCGGCTCTGGGGCTTGCCGCCCTTGCCTCTGGGCCGGACAGTGTAGGTGCCGTCGCCGTGGATGGTCACATCGGCGGCCTCGGCTCTGCGGGCCGAACGCTGGACCGCAATGCGGCCCTCGGCGGGAACCAGCAGGGGGATGAGGTCTTCGCGGTGGGTCATTTTCAGCGCCTTGATGACCTTTTCGGCGTTGCGGGGCTCATAATACTGGAGCAGGGCGCGCTGAAGTGCCTTGCCCTCAGCGGTCTTTTCCACAAACACCGGCTTCAAGGTGTAGGGGTCGAGGCCGGTGTAGAACATACAGGTGCTCACGGTGCCGGGCGTGGGATAAAAATCCTGCACCTGCTCGGGGCGCATATGGTTCTTGTAGAGGTATTCGGCCAGATAGACGGCATCCTTGAGGGTGCTGCCCGGGTGGCTGGACATGAGGTACGGCACGAGGTACTGCTTTTTTCCTGCCTTCCTGCTCAGCTCGTAGAACTTATCCTTGAACTTGTTGAAGGTCTCGATGGGCGGCTTGCCCATGTAGGCGAGGGTGTTGGGGGCGCAGTGCTCCGGCGCGACTTTCAGCTGGCCGGAAACGTGGTACTCCACCAGCTCCTTAAAGAAAGTGTCATCGGGGTCGGCCATCAGGTAATCGAAGCGGATGCCGCTGCGGATGAACACCTTCTTGACGCCGGGCAGCTCCCGGACGCGGCGGAGGATTTTCAGGTAATCGCTGTGGTCCACGATCATGTGGGAACAGGTGGTGGGGGCGAGGCAGTGCTTGCCGCCGTTGCACATCCCCCGCAGCATCTGCTCGCGGCAGGATGGGAAACGGAAGTTGGCAGTGGGGCCGCCGATGTCGTGGATGTAGCCCTTGAAATCCGGCTCGTGGGTCATCCGCTCTGCTTCGGCCACGATGCTGTCGGCGCTGCGGCTGGTGACGCGTCGGCCCTGATGCAGCTGGATGGCGCAGAAATTGCAGCCGCCGAAGCAGCCGCGGTTCTGGATGATGGAGAACTGCACCTCCCGGATGGCAGGCACGCCGCCCATGGCCTCGTAGATGGGGTGGCAGCGGCGGGTGTAAGGCAGGGCGTAGACCTTATCCAGCTCCCAGCGGACGAGGGGCTTTGCGGGGATGTTCTGCACGAGGTACCTCTCGCTCTGCTTCTGGACGATGATTTGGCCGCTGACAACGTCCTGATTGTCCATCTGGATGCGGCAGGCTTTCGCATAGGCCACCTTATCGGAGGCGACCTTCCTGAAGCCCGCGCACTCCACATACCGCTCGGGCAGGTGGTCGAAGTCGGTCAGGTAGCAGGTGCCGTCCACATCGGTGATGCTCTCCACCGGCTCCCCTGCCGCCAGACGGCGGGCAATTTCCACGGTCTGGTGTTCCCCCATGCCGAAGCTGATGATGTCCGCGCCAGAGTCCTCGGCGATGCTGGGCAGGACGGTGTCCAGCCAGTAGTCGTAGTGGGCAAAGCGGCGGAGCGATGCTTCCAGACCGCCCAGAATGACGGGCAGATCGGGGTATGCCTGCTTGGCAAGTCTGGTGTAGACGGTGGCGCTGCGGTCGGGCCGTGCGCCGCCCTTGCCGCCGGGGGAATACTCGTCCTCCGCGCGGGGGATCTTTGCGACGGAATAGTGACTCACCATGCTGTCCACATTGCCGCCGCCGATGAAGAAGCCGTACTTCGGCTTTCCGAACCGCTTGAAGTCCTCGCAGTCGGTGTAGCGGGGCTGGGCCAGCACGCCCACCTTGTAGCCCTCGGCTTCCAGCAGGCGGCTGATGATGGCGGTGCCAAAGCTGGGGTGGTCCACATAGGCGTCGCCGCCCACCACCACGAAGTCCAGCTGGTCCCATCCCCGGGCCTCCATGTCGGCCCGGCTGATGGGGAGAAATTCGGTGTAATGCTCCATAGTTATCCTTTTTCTTTCATGATGCCTGCCCTATCCAGCAGGGCTCTATTGCTTCCGAGATCAAACATTCTATTCATCCGGCGTGAGCCTGTCCGGTATGCCAGCGGCTTCCCTAGCAGGGGAGCCGGCAAAGCCGTCCGGCTTTGACTGAGAGGTCATTCATCCGGCTGATTCATCTGCATTTCCAGCCACTGCTGGCGGCTGATGAGGACAGCGCGGGGCTTTGCGCCCTCGTAGGGGCCGATGATGCCCTTTTCTTCCATCTCGTCCATGATGCGGGCGGCGCGGGCATAACCCAGCTTGCAGCGGCGCTGCAAAAGGCTGGTGGACGCCTGGCCGGCGTCGATGACCACCTCCACGGCCTGCTTGAGCATCGGGTCACTGCCGCCCTCCTCGTCGGAGTCGGCGGAGCTGCTGCCCTTCTTGCCGTCCTGGATGGCGTGTTTTTCCATGGCCTCTATCATGGCCTCGTCGTACTGGACGGTGGCGCTCTTCTTGATGAAGTCCAGCACACGGCTGATCTCCTCATCCCGCACAAAGGTACCCTGGATACGGGTGGGCTTGGGTGCGCCCACGGGCATGAAGAGCATATCGCCCATGCCCAGCAGCTTTTCGGCACCGGCACCGTCGAGGATGGTGCGGCTGTCCACCTGACTGGATACGGCGAAGGCGATGCGGCTGGGGATGTTGGCCTTGATGAGGCCGGTGATGACGTCCACGCTGGGGCGCTGGGTCGCCACGATGAGGTGCATACCCGCAGCACGGGCCTTCTGGGCGATGCGGCAGATGGAGTCCTCGACATCCTTGCCGACGACCATCATCAGATCGGCCAGCTCGTCGATGATGATGGCGATATAGGGCATCTTCTCGAGGTCCGGGTCCGCTGCCGCCAGCTTATTGAAGGACTTGATGTCGCGGACGTTGTTCTCCGCGAAGAGGTGGTAGCGGCGCTCCATCTCCTGCACTGCGCCGCCCAGTGCGCCGGCCGCCTTGCGGGGCTCGGTGACGACGGGCATCAGCAGGTGGGGGATGCCGTTGTACTCAGCCAGCTCGACGACCTTGGGGTCAATGAGCAGGAGCTTGACGTCCTCGGGGCTGGAGCGGAACAGCAGGCTCATGATGATGCTGTTGACACAGACCGATTTGCCGCTGCCGGTGCTGCCCGCGATGAGCAGATGGGGCATCTTGCACAGGTCGGCCACCTGGGCCACGCCGGCGATGTCCTTGCCTAGCGCAATGCCCATCGGCGAGGTCATCCGCAAAAAGCTCTGGCTCTCAAAGACGCTGCGGATGTAGACCGGCGTTTTCTTATGGTTCGGCACCTCGATGCCCACGGCAGGCTTGCCGGGGATGGGAGCCTCCATGCGGACATCGGCCACCGCCAGGTTCAGGGCGATGTCGTCCGCCAGCGAAGTGATGCGGCTTATCTTGACGCCCGCCATGGGCTGGACTTCATACCGGGTGACCGACGGGCCGCGGGAAATATCCAGCACACGGGTGCGGACACCGAAGCTTTCCAGCGTGTCCACCAGCTTCTGGGCGTTGGCTTTCAGCTCGTCTTCCGCGCCGGAGTCGCTTTCCTCCGGGGCGCGCTCGAACAGCTCGATGGACGGGTACTGATACTGGAAGCTCTCCTCCGTCTCGGACTCTTCGGCGGGGGCGTTCGCGGCCTGCTCCTCGGAGACAGCAGGCTTTTCCATGGCGGCTGCCACCAGCGTGTTGAGGTCTTTTTCCTCCACCGGGTCGCTGGTGATGCTGATCCAGCCGTCCTCATCCGGCTCGGAGCGGAATGCCACCGCATTCTCGGCGCTGACCGGCTGCGGGGCCGGTTCCGGAGTCGGGGTCAGATCATAGAGCGGGATGCCGAAGGAGAGCGGCGGCTCAGGCGCGGGCTGCTGTTCCGGCTCTTCTGCCGGGGCGGCGGGCGTGACGGTGGGCGTCACCGTCGGCTCGGGCTGGGCCGTAAAGAAGTCCTCGGCGGCGGTATCCACAGCGTCCGGGACGATGGGCGTCACGGTGGCGCGGATGGGCGCACGGCGGAGCGGGTCCATGCCGAAGGTGCCGCCGGGGCCGAGGATGATGGGCTCGATGGGCTCACTGCCGCCCTCGGTGACGGTGGTATGGTCAGGGCCTAGATCAATATCAAAGGGCGCACGGGGCCGGGACTTTTCCACCTGTACGGGGGCAGGCTCGGGCTGCGGCGGGGTCTGCGCTTCCGGTGCGGGCGCAGGGGCAGGCTCTGCCTGTTCGCCGCCCTGCATCACCTGATGGCCCCAGTGGAAGACGCCAGCCAGCCAGCCGGGAGGCTGGATATGGAAGGCGGGCGCGGCGGGCTCTTCGCCGCCGCAGTGTTCCTCGCCTTCGCCCGCTTCGTCTTCCGGCAGGTCGTCGTCATAGTCCTCATATTCCTCTGCCGCGGCCTCCTCGGCGGCGCGTTCTGCCAGACGCTCGGCCCGGCGGGCGGCATTCTGCTCGTGGACGGCAAGGCCCTTTTCGTGGACGCTGCCGCCCACGTTGCAGAGCCACTGCCAGCACTCGGCGGGCGTAACGTCGAAAATGTACAGGCTGGCGCAGGCCGCCAGCGCCGCCATGACCAGATTGGCGGCGGGTCTGCCGCAGAGCAGCAGGAGCGTCCCGCCCAGCACAGCGCCCAGCGCACCACCCGAGAGCCATGCGCTCATCCCATTCTGATAACAGGCAGCGGTCATCTGGGCGGCGGTCTGGTCGGTGGGGATGTCAGAAAAGACGATGACCGTGCCGCTGGCGAAGATGAGCCCCAGCGCCAGCTTTGCGATATGGGGCAGCAGGTCTTCGCCCCGGGTGTAGAGGATGGCCAGATAGCACAGCGCTGCGCCCAGCACGAAGCTTCCGCAGCCGAACACGCCGAACAGGACATCGTGCATCGTGCGCCAGGCCGAGCTGCCCGGCACGAAAGCCAGCGCCATGAGCACCAGCCCCGCAAACAGGGTGATGAGCCCCGCGGGCATCCGGTCCTGTGTCCGGTTCTTGCGGCGCGAGGCTGTGCTGCGCCCGGAGGTCTTGCGTTTTCTCTTTGCCATGTTTCCTAAAACCCGTTCCTTATTTTATATCATGAAGCAGGGCGCGCTCAGGGCGGCTCTGCCGGTGACGATGGAAGAATTCCGATACGACTCGATTCTTTCATTGTACCACGGGAAAAGTCAAATGGCAATTTATTTCCCCTCGATTTCTCGGTAGAGCCATGCCAGCGCGTCCGACAGCCCGCCCAGCTCGTCGATGAGCTTTTCCCGCACGGCTTTTCGGCCATCCAGCACGGTGCCGACGTCCATGACCAGCTCGCCCGTGCGCATCATCAGCTCGGTGTACCGCTTCTCCGAGATGCCGCTGTGGGACGCCACGAAGCCGGTGATCCGCTCCTGCATCTGCTCGAACCAGCGCATGGTCTGCGGTACGCCCAATATCATGCCGGAATGGCGGACGGGGTGGACCGTCATGGTGGCGGTAGGCACGATGAAGCTCCGCTGGGCGCTGACGGCCAGCGGGATGCCGATGGAGTGGCCCCCGCCCAGCACCACCGCCGCACTGGGCTTGGAGATGCTGGCGATGAGCTCCGCCAGCGCAAGCCCCGCCTCCACATCCCCGCCCACGGTGTTGAGCAGGACCAGCAGGCCCTCGATGGCGGGGTCCTCCTGCACGGCCACCAGCTGGGGGATGACGTGCTCATACTTGGTGGTCTTCTGGCCCTGGGGCGCTTCCACATGGCCCTCCACCTGCCCGATGACCGTCAGGCAGTGGATGGCGTGAGCTCCCCGGGTGCGGTAAACGCTGCCCATATCCTCGATCTGCTCTTTTTCCAGCCGCTGCTGCTCCACGGGGACGTTCTTCTCTTCCTGTGACATTCTGCGCATCCTCCTTTTTGCTTCATTTCAGCTTGTCCGGCATTCCTGCCGGTTATACTTCGGCAAAGATTTCTTTTCTTTCTCAAAAAAATGTGCCAAATGGTTTGACATTCTCTCTTCGCGCTGTATACTTTATACTAGAGATAAGATTGTCAAATATGTATCATTATTGTACAAGAAAGTACAAATCTTTTGCCGGAGCGCCCTGCCGCTGCGCACCTCTCCCCGGCAATGCTGCGGATAAAAAGAAAGGAGAACCCCCTATGAACACTCCCGGCAAAGCTTCTCTGCCCGTCATCAAGCGCCTGCCCAAATACTATCGCTACCTGCGCACCCTGAAGAACGACGGCATCACCAGCATCTCGTCCCGTGAGCTGGCCGCCCAGATGGGTACCACTGCCTCTCAGGTGCGGCAGGACTTCAACTGCATCGGCGACGTGAATGGCCGTCAGGGCATCGGCTACTCGGTGGAGAACCTGCTGAGCATCCTTGAGCATCTGCTCTTTGGCAACGGCGACCTCCTGCCCACCATCCTCATCGGCTGCGGCCGTCTGGGCAAGGCTGTGAGCCGCTTCATCACCACCGACACCAACGGCTACAAGCTCATCGCCGCCTTCGACAACGCCCCCGACGAGGTGGGCAAAGAGATCAACGGCATCCGGATCTTACACATCGATGAGCTGGAAGCTTTCTGCGCCGAGCACCACCCCGAGGTGGCTGTGCTCTGTCTGCCCCGCAGCGGCGCAGAGGAGATCAGCGGCCGTCTGGTGGCTCTGGGCATCCAGGGCTTCTGGAACTTCTCCCACTACGATCTGTCTGTCTCCTACCCCGACGTGGTGGTGGAGAACGTCCACCTCGGCGACAGCCTGATGAGCCTGGGCTACCGGCTGCGCAATCAGGACTGAGCAGATATTATCGATAATACAGGCCCTCTCCGTCAGGCTTTGGCTGAGAGAGTCCTTTCATGAGGAGACTTTTTCGACATGGCAAAGCTTTATTTCCGTTACGGCGCAATGAACAGCGGCAAGAGCACCGCGCTGATGCAGGTGGCCCACAACTACGAGGAGCAGGGGATGCGGGTGCTCATCCTCAAGCCGAGGGTGGACACCAAGGGCAGCGGCGACCTCGTGAGCCGTCTGGGCGTCCGCCGCCCTGCCGATCTGCTGGTGCCGCCGGACATGGACCTGGTGGAGGCCGTCCGGGCCGCCAGCAGCGAGGGCCGGCCTCTGGCCTGTGTGCTCTGTGACGAGAGCCAGTTCCTCACCGCAGAGCAGGCCGAGCAGCTGTTTATGGTGACGGTAGAGCTGAACATCCCCGTCATCTGCTACGGCCTGCGCTCCGACTTCTCCCTCAAGGGCTTCCCCGGCTCCACCCGGCTTCTGGAGCTGGCCCACACCATCGAGGAGATGAAGACCATCTGCACCTGCGGCCGCAAGGCCACCTGCAACTGCCGCAAGGTCAACGGCCGCTTCGTCTTTGAGGGCGAACAGGTAGCCATCGACCTTGAGAACGATGTCCAGTACGTCAGCATGTGTCCCCAGTGCTATTTCCGGGAGCGCAGCGCCTTCTACGCCGCCCGCCGGTGACTCTTTTTCCTGATTTTATGCCGTCCGCGCGCCGGGCGGCATTTTTGTATCTTTTCTGCATCCGTGATATATCAGTCGCACCCAAATTCGCGCGTTTTTTGCGCTATTGATATATCAGCTCAGGGCCGGAACTTTCTGTTATCGTTGCTTTTAATGTATACAACGCTCTTTCAACAAATTCTGCCCCGGCTACAAAATTCTTGCAATTCAGGCCAATCTTCCCCTGTTGCATCCCAGTTTTCTATGCAAATCGTTGAAGTATACAAGTTGCACAGTTTTTCGGTCCAAGTTTATTCATTCTGGCAATGACGTCAAAACCGGGCAAAAAATAAGCGCAATATTTGTACGTTTTCTGCCGCTATCACTACAATTTGCATCTTTCTTTTTTTTCTTGCTTTTGGTATCATATTTGTATACAACGGATGCTTTGCAGAGGCGTCCATGCAAGAAGATGTTTTCTACATAGGAGGAGAACGAAAATGAGCAAGGCAATTTCTCGTCGTGACTTTCTGAAGGTCTCTGGCGCTGTGGGTGCTGCCGGCCTGCTGGCCGCCTGCGGCGGCTCCGGCAACGCTGGTTCTACCGCCGCTTCCACTGCCGCTTCTTCCGCAGCAGCTTCCGTGGCCGGCCTGTCTTCTGACCCCGTCACCCTGACCATGAGCTGGTGGGGCGGCGAGTCCCGTCACAACGCTTACCAGGAGGCCATCAAGGCTTTCTCTGCTGAGCACAGCACCATCACCGTCAACCCCACCTTCGCTGCATGGTCCGGCTGGGAGGACACCATGTCCACCAAGTTCGCAGGCGGCGTCGCTGAGGATGTCTGCCAGATCAACTGGAACTGGCTGTACAACTATTCCAAGAACGGCCAGACCTTCATCGACCTGAACAGCGTCTCCGAGTACCTCGACCTGACCCAGTGGGATGAGGCCAAGCTGGCTGCCTGCAACGTGGCAAACTCTCAGCAGTGCGTGCCCGTGTCTATGACCGGCCGTATCTTCTACTGGAACAAGACCACCTTCGACAAGGCCGGCATCTCCTTCCCCACCACTCTGGACGAGCTGATGGCTGCCGGCAAGACCTTCCAGGAGAAGCTGGGCGATGACTACTATCCCCTGCACCTGGGCGCATACGACCGTATGATCCTGATGGTGTTCTACCTCGAGAGCAAGTACGGCAAGGACTGGGCCGACCCCGCCACCTCCACCCTGAACTACGATGCCGACCAGATCGCTGAGGGCATCGACTTCATCAAGAGCCTGGTCGAGGGCCACGTCATCATGAGCCTGCCCACCTACTACGGCTCCAACGGCGACAACGCCGCTCATCAGTCCACCGAGTGGATCACCGGCAAGCTGGCCGGCTGCTTCGAGTGGGACTCCTCCGCTACCAAGTACGCTGACGCTCTGGACGAGGAGAACAAGGCCGGCTTCACCGTGGGCGAGGAGATCAAGTTCGGCGATTACAACGGCGGCTTCTCCAAGGTCTCCATGGGTCTGGCCATCACCAAGACCTGCGAGCATCCCGCAGAGGCAGCTACCCTCATCAACTTCCTGCTGAACGAGACCACAGGTGCCGAGATCATGGGCTCCGAGTGCGGCATCCCCGCCTCCAAGGCTGGTCTGGCTGCTGCTCAGAGCTCCGGCAAGATCAAGGAGCTGGTGGCTGAGGCAAACGGCAAGGTCATGGCCTTCGTTTCCAACCAGCTCGACCCCCTGTTCGAGTCCAACGACCTGAAGGCTACCGGCACCGGCGTCTATCAGGAGGTGTTCGACACTCTGGATTACGACAATGTTTCCGGCGCTGACCTGGTCGATACCCTGCTGGACGGCATGGAGTCTGTCGGCTACACCGTCTGATTTCCGCCTCATGGACTTTTTGCGGCCCGCACACGCGCGGTGTTGACACGGGCCGCCCCGCATAAAGGAGTCTTGCAAGGGGCATCCCTTCCACCTACGGACGGATGCCCCTTTTTTGCAAGACGGTGATGACATTTTTTTGACAAAAATGTGTCCAAACTATTGTGCGGCGCACAAGACATATCCTTATAAAAGGAGGACCCCTGGATGAAAGAAAGCAAAGCGCCCTCTCTCGGGCGTACCCCGGCCCAGAAGTTTTTTGACAAATGGCAGGGCCTGTTCTACCTGATCCCCTGGATCATCGGCTTCGTCGTCTTCAAGGCCATTCCGTTCGGCCAGTCTCTGTACTACAGCTTTACGGATATGGACTTCTTCAACGGCATCCATCAGTATGGCATCATGAACTATGTGGACGCCTTCACCACTCCCAAGATCACCAAGGCGCTCATCACCACCTTCAAGTACAGCTTCATCACTGTGCCTCTGAAGCTGGTCTTCGCACTGTTCATCGCCTACATCCTGAACTTCAAGATCGCCTGCGTGAACGTGTTCCGCACCGTCTACTACATCCCCTCCATCCTCGGCGGCTCTGTTGCTATCGCCGTGCTGTGGAAGGCCGTGTTCCGTGATGACGGTCTGGTCAACACCCTCATCCGCATGCTGACCTTCGGCCACTTCCAGGGTCCCTCCTGGCTGAGCGACCCCAGCTACGCACTGTGGATCATCTGCTTCCTGCGTATCTGGCAGTTCGGCTCCGCCATGGTGCTGTTCCTCGCCGCTCTGAAGGGCGTGCCGGCCGACCTGTACGAGGCCGCCACCATCGACGGCGCAGGCAAGTGGCGTCAGTTCTTCTCCATCACCGTCCCGATGATCACCCCCATCATCTTCTACAACCTGGTCACTCAGATCTGCCAGGCTTTCCAGGAGTTCAATGGCCCGTTCATCATCACCAACGGCGGTCCCCGCGGTTCCACCACCCTCATCTCCATTCTGGTCTACAACTACGCATTCAAGTCCAACCAGATGGGCATGGCTTCCGCACTGGCATGGATCATGTTCGTCATCGTCTGCATCCTGACGATCATCGCCTTCACCAGCCAGAAGAAGTGGGTCTACTACTCGGATGAAAGGTAAGGTGTGACAGTATGGGAATGAAAGCTTCTAACGCCATCGCGACGTTTTTCAAGTACCTCGTCCTGATCCTGGTGGGCCTCATCATGATCTATCCCCTGCTGTGGATGATCAGCGCCACCTTTAAGGACAACAGCGAGATCTTTGCAGGCATCGGCCTGTGGATCAAGAACCCCACTCTGGAGGGCTACAAGAACGCGCTGAACAACTTCGGCGGTTCCATCAATATCCTGCAGGCCATGCTGAACACTTACAGCTACGTCCTGCCCAAGGTCATCTGCACCGTGGTCTCCTCCTGCGTTGCAGCTTACGGCTTTGGCCGCTTCGACTTCCCGGGCCGGAAGCTCCTGTTCAGCATCATGCTGGCCACCCTGTTCCTGCCTCAGGTCGTCCTGAACGTGCCTCAGTTCCTGCTGTACACCAAGTTCGGCTGGGTCAACAGCCCGTTCTATCTGGCCATCTGGGTCCACTGCGCATTCGCAACTGAGACCTACTTCGTCTACCAGCTGGTGCAGTTCATGCGCAACGTCCCCCGCGACCTGGACGAGGCTGCCGCCATCGACGGCTGCTCCTCCTTCCAGACCCTGTACAAGGTCATCGTCCCGATGCTGATGCCCGCTCTGGTGTCCTGCGCACTGTTCCAGTTCATGTGGAGCTGCAACGACTTCATGGGTCCCCTGCTTTACGTCCAGACCCCTGCAAAGTACCCCATGTCCCTGTTCGTCAAGCTGTCCATGGACGGTGATACGGGCTTTGCCTGGAACCGCATTCTGGCCCTGTCCCTGATCTCTATCCTGCCGCAGCTCATCGTCTTCTTCTGCGCACAGGATCAGTTCGTCGAAGGTATCTCCGCCGGTGCTGTCAAGGGCTGAGCTGAAGCCCCCGCCGCTCGGATGATTCCGACAAACATGAATGCCCCCTGTGCCTCTTCCCGTAGAGAGGACGCAGGGGGCATTTCCAATGTCAAAGGCTCTTCCCTTGGGAGAGCTGGCGCGTGAGCGCCTGAGAGGGCAAGGACGCCGACAGAGATGTACGGACATTGCGATAATATTGCTCTGACAAAGAGGCTGCTTATCGCTGCGCAGCGGCTTTGTCGAAGCTGGCCTGCCCTCTCCGTCACCTTCGGTGACACCTCTCCCAAAGGGAGAGGCTTTTGTGGCACTCTATTTTCTGCTCTTCCGGTATTGCAGCGGCCCGACGCCCATCGTCTCCCGGAAGACGCGGCGGAAGTGGGCCGCAGAGGCGAAGCCGGTCTGCTCGGCCACGCTGCCGATGCTCAGCTCGGTCGTTTCCAGAAGCTTCTGTGCCGCCTCGATGCGGCGGGCGTTGATGTAGTCCACGATGGACTGCCCCGTCACCCGCCGGAACAGCCGGCTCAGATAGTAGGGCGAGATGTAGAACCGCGCCGCCACCTCGGTGAGGGAAAGCTTCTGCTGGTAGTTTGCCGCAAGGTAGGCGCAGATCTGCTCCACCGTCTCGTTGCGGGGGCGGGCGTCGGCGGCGCTCTGCGCCCGGTGCTCCTGCTCCACATAGTGGAGCGTCAGTGCCAGGTACAGCCCGCCGGGATACTCCGGCTCGCCCATGGCGCCCCGCATCATCTCCAGCAGCGTCCGCAGACGGCTGGCCCACTGGATGCTGCCGTAAAGGGCCATCTGGCTGCCCGGTGCAAAAAGGCGGAGGAAATCTTCGCCGGTGGCGTTCTTCATCTCGTGGAGAGCCGCCTGTGGGAAACTGCATCCCAGCATTTCCGGCTGGGTGTGGCCTGCCTGCGATACCGCCCACGCCCCCGGCCCCAGCAGCAGTGCGCAGCCGGGGCTGACCAGGAGCGACGTATCCCCGCACTGGACCGTGCAGCTGCCGCCCGAAAACAGAACGATATGGCACATCTCGGCAGGCAGCTCGAGCCGCCCGCCGGACAGCTTGAGTGCTCCCGCCGTGATCTTCGCGTTGAGTTTTTCCCGTTCGGCGCGCATCCGCCCTTCCCCCTTCTTGCTATGCCTGCCCCGCCGGGGCAGTGCTCTGATCTTCTTATCCCCAGTGTACCATGCCCGCCCTCTGCGGGCAAGCCGCAAATCTACGCAAATAACTCAGGAGGCTGTAAAAATGAATCTGTCTCTCATCCGTTCCATGACCCGCAGCGCCGTCTTCGAGCTGGAAAACGGCAAGTGCTTCCGCCCGGAGCACCCCTTCGCCGTGGCTCTGAACGGCAAGACCATTTACGAAAGCTGTAACACCAACGTGTTCTCCCTCTTCTCTCTGGCTCCGTCCACCGCCTACACCGTGGAGGTTGACGCCGAGGGTGAGCACCTGAAGCTGGATTTCACCACCGAGGCCGAGAGCTTCTTTGTGGACGCGTCCCGCTACGGCCTCGTCGCCGACGGCGAGACCGACAACACCGGCAGGCTTCAGGCTGCTCTTTCCACCTGCCCCAGAGGCGGCACGGTATATGTCCCCGCTGGCCGCTACCGCACCGCCAGCCTCTTCATGAAGAGCTGCACCACCCTCTACCTCGAGAAGGGCGCTGTGCTGCTGGGCGACAATGACCGCACCCACTACCCCATCCTGCCCGGCGTCATCCCCAGCGAGAACGAAGTGGACGAATACTACCTCACCGGCTGGGAGGGCAACCCGCTGAACAGCTTTGCGGGCCTGCTGAACATCACTCAGGTGCATGACGTCGTCGTTACCGGCGAAGGCACACTGGACTGCGACGCCCAGAACGGCGACTGGTGGATCGACCCCAAGGTCAAGCGCATCGCATGGCGTCCCCGCGCCGTGGCGATGGTAGACAGCGAGAATGTCTGCCTCCACGGCATCACCGTGCAGAACAGCTACTCCTGGACCATCCACCCCATCTTCGTCAAACACCTCGACCTGCTGAACTTCAACATCAACAACCCCTACAACGCCCCCAACACCGACGGCATCGACCCCGAGAGCTGCGAGTACACCCGCATCATCGGCGTGAACATCCACGTCGGCGACGACTGCATCGCCATGAAGGCCAGCAAGGTCTTCCTCGGCATGAAGCTCAAGAAGAGCTGCGAGCACACCGTCATCCGCAACTGCCTGCTGGACAAGGGCCACGGCGGCATCGTCATCGGCAGCGAGATGAGCGGCGGCGTCAGGGACATGGTGGTCACCCAGTGCCTCATGGACCACACCGACCGCGGCCTCCGCGTCAAGACCCGCCGCGGCCGCGGCAACACCGCCGTCATCGACGGTCTGGTGTTCCGCAACGTGGAGATGCGGGGCGTCAAGGCTCCCTTCGTCATCAATATGTTCTACTTCTGCGACCCGGACGGCCACAGTCCCTATGTCCAGTGCCGCGAGGCTCTGCCCGTGGACGAGTACACCCCGAAGCTCGGCACCCTGACCATGGAAGACATCGTGGCCACCGATGCACAGTTTGCGGGCTGCTACTTCGACGGCCTGCCCGAGCAGCCCATCGAGGGTGTCTCCATGAAGAATGTCACCATCACCTTCGACCCCGACGCAAAGGAGGGTCAGGCTGCCATGGCCGACAACCGCCCGCTGGTCAAGAAGCTGGCCATCTACGCCGAGAACGTCAAGAACATCGAGCTGCACAACGTCAGGATCGAGGGCTACGAGGGCGAGCGCCTGCGCTTTGCCAACGTCGGCCATTTTGAGGAGGACTAAGCCATGACTCATGAAGAGATTTTGTCCATGCTGGGCGATTATGTGGACTACCTCATCGCCAATTCCAGCGCCGAGGCCCCCATGTGGAACATCGAGAAGGTCCGCAGCGGCAAGCCCAACAAGTGGAACTACATCGACGGCTGCATGATCACCGCCTGCCTGAGCCTGTATAAGACTACCGGCGACGAAAAGTATCTGAAATTTTCCAGGGATTTCATCGACTGGTTCGTGCAGGAAGACGGCTCCATCAAGACCTACGACCCGAAGGAGTACAACCTCGACAATGTGAATCAAGGCAAAAACCTGTTCATCCTCTACGACATCTTCGGCGACGAGAAGTACCGCAAGGCCATGGACACCATCCGCAGCCAGCTGCTCACCCAGCCCCGCACCAGAGAGGGCAACTTCTGGCACAAGGACATTTATCCGTGGCAGGTCTGGCTGGACGGCACCTACATGGCCCAGCCCTTCTATATGGAGTACGAGACTCGCTACAACAAGATGCAGGGCTGCATCGACAGCTACAAGCAGTTCATGAACATCAAGAAGCACATGCGGGACGAGAAGACCGGCCTGTACTACCACGGCTACGACGAGAGCCGCCAGATGTACTGGGCCGACCCCGTCACCGGCTGCAGCCCCAACTTCTGGCTGCGGGCCATGGGCTGGTTCATGGTGGCGATGGTGGACGTGCTGGAGCGGATGGACGAGCAGCTCTACAACGAGTACCGCGGCATCATGGCGATGTTCAAGCAGACCATCGAGGACGTCCACAAGTTCCAGGACGAGGAGACCGGCATGTTCTGGCAGGTGATGGACCACCCCGGCGTCGAGGGCAACTACCTCGAGACCAGCGGCACGGCCCTCTTCGCCTACGCCGTGCTCAAGGGCGTGCGTCTCGGCTACCTGCCCAAGCGGATGGCCGCATGGGCCGAGAAAGCCTTCTACGGCACCTGTGACAAGTATCTGAGCAAGAACCCGGACGGCAGCCTGCAGCTGGGTGGCATCTGCCTCGTGGCCGGCCTCGGCGGCAAGGACCACCGCGACGGCTCGCTGGCTTACTATTTCAGTGAGCCGGTGGTCTGCAACGACGCAAAGGGCGTCGGCCCGCTGGTGCTGGCCTACACCGAGATGATCGCACGGAAGTGACCTCTCCCCTATCGCAGAAGACCTCCGCCGCCTTTCAGGGTTGCGGAGGTCTTTTTTACATTGGAATTTATGGTTTCTGTTCAGGGCCAAAGAAATGCAGGACCCTCAGCGGAGCCTCCGCGTACAGTGTAAATCTTCCCGTTCCAGCGGGGACAAAGAGCTGGTCGGTCTTTTTCAGAGGCAGGCTGCGGCCGTTTGCGCTCAGGGCCCCTGCGCCTTCCAGCACATAGATGCCGCTGCCGCGCGGCGGGCAGTCCACCGTCAGGGTGTCGGAGACGTTTACTTCGTCCAGACGGAAGAGCGGCGTATTGCGATAGCCCACCAGCGTCGTGATGCTTCCGCCCGCCGTTTTCAGCACCGTTTCCGGTTCGATGAACCAGCGGTCGTGGATCTCCTCGCGGCTGTGCGGCTCATAGTGGAAGCATTCGAACATCGTTTCAAAGCCCAGCCCCTGATGGCACATACTGTCGGCCACGGCAAAGCCGCTGGGCGTCGTGCGCTCCACCCGGATCGTATAATCCGTCGGCTCCTGGATCTCCACGAGGAAGCAGCCCGCGCCGATGGCGTGGGGCATCCCGCCCTCGATCAGGATGGTGTCGCCCGGATGCACCGGGTATTTCTGCATCCCGGCCAGCATCCCGGGAATATCCTGTGCGTGGAACAGCGCTTCCCACCGCGCGCGGGTCATGTCCGGCTGGAAGCCGTAGTAGATGCAGGGTTCTTCGCCGTTCACGGGGTGGCCGCTGAGGATGTGCCAGCACTCGGTCTTGCCGTACTGGCTCTGGAACAGCCGCAGGGCCGTCGGCCTGTCGGGATGCACCTGCAAGGTCAGACGCTCGGCGCTGTCGATGAGCTTGGTCAGCACGCCGAGGGTGGGCTGCGCCGCGCCTTTGCCGAGATAGCCCTCCGTATCGCTTTCCAGCACCGATTTCAGGGTGACGTCGGTGCCGCGCAGGTGGCTCATGCCCTCTTCGGGGAATCGCTCCCGTCCGGCGTTGCGGGCGGCGACGGTGGAAAGGATCCACTCTTCGGGGAAATGCCCGTCCTCGCCGTTGGAGTCACCGTGCAGGGCGTCCAGCATCCGGCCTCCCAGATAGGTGCGCCACGCCCGGGGGTTGTCCAGCAGGAAAGGGAAATCTGTTGTCGGTTTCATAAAACCCTCCATAAAAGGCACAGAGCCTGCCTTTCCAAGGCAGGAAAGACAGGCTCTGCTTTATTATCAGATAGAAGAATCAGAGAGATGTGGAAAGCTTGATTTAAGCGCCGTACACGAGGTTCGGCAGGAAGAGCACCGCCTGCGGGAAGAATATCATGAACAGGATGACGCCCACGATCGCGAGGTAGAAGGGCCAGCCTTTCTTGAAGGTCTCCTCAATGGGACACTCCATGATGTCAGACACGGCATACAGCGCGGTGCCGACAGGGGGAGTCATGACGCCGAAGGTGACGGTGGTCATCATGATCATGCCGAACACGACTTCGTTGACGCCGATGCTGCGCATGACGGGCAGCAGGATGGGGGTCAGGATCAGGGCGATAACGGTGGTCTCCATGAACATACCGCAGATCAGCAGGAAGACGACGACCAGCAGCAGCAGGACTGCGCTGTTGCTGGTGATGCCCAGCAGAGCGTTTGCAATAGTGACCGTGATGTTATCGAACACGATGCCGTAGCCGAACACGCCGGAGAACGCCAGAATGATGGTGATGACGGTGATGTCCTTCACGCTGTCGCGCAGGGTCTGCAGCAGGCTCTCCCAAGTCAGCTCGTGGTAGAACACGGTGCCGACCAGCAGGGCGTATGCGCAGGCAAAGGAGCCGGACTCGGTGGGGCTCATGATGCCGAAGCGGATCAGGACGATCAGCAGGACAGGGAACAGAATGGCCCAGATACTATCCAGCAGAGCCTTCAGGATCTCAGACAGCGGAGCCGGATGGTCATGCTCGGGCTTGTAGCCAAAGCGGCGGGCGCTCCAGGTGACGGCCAGCATCAGCAGCACGCACATCAGGATGCCGGGGACCCAGCCGGCCATGAACAGACGGCCAATGGACACCTCGCCGACGGTGCCGTAGATGATCAGGCCCATGCTCGGCGGAATGGTGGCGACGATCAGGCCGGACAGGCCGTTGATGGCGGCAGACCAGCCGCGGTCGTAGCCCAGACGGGTCATCTCAGGTCCGAGGATGCGGCACTCCATCGAAGCATCAGCAACCGCAGAACCGGAGACGCCGCCCATCAGGGTGGACATCAGGCAGGAGACCTGACCGATGTTGCCGTACATATGGCCGGTGCAGGCGTTGGCAAAGCGCATCAGGCGCTTGGTGATGCCGCAGCTGTTCATCAGGTTGCCGGCCAGAATGAACAGGGGGATGGCCAGCATGGTAAAGCTCTGAGAAGTGGAAATGGATTTCTGCACCAGAACGGTCATGGGCAGGTCGCGGATCATAAAGAACGAGAAGCCCGACAGACCGATGGAGAATGCCACGGGCATACCCAGCAGCAGAAACACAAAGAAGATACCGATTGCAATAAACATCAGCCGACGTCCCTCCCTGCTTCGTGTTTGACTTCCTGACCAGCGGGCGTCTTGACGCGCTCAATGATGTTCAGGATGGTGGAGATGAGCATAAAGAAGGAGCCGACAGGCACAGCCATCGTGACCCAGCTGTAGCTGACGTGCAGAGAAGTGATCTGACGCGCCCAGCCGGTGGTGGTCATGCCGTAGCCGTAGTAGATCAGCACGCAGAGGAACGCTGCGATGATGACCTTGAACAGGATGTCCAGCACCTTCTGCACCCCGGCGGGGAACTTCTTGACGAACAGATCAACGCCGATCAGGCCGGAGCCGCGCATTGCAACGTCGCTGCCGAGGAAGATCAGCCATGCGAAGGCGATCAGTGCAACGTCCTGTGCCCAGTTCAGCGGATGGCCAACGGTACGCATCAGCGCCGAAACAAAGACGAGGACCGCGATGCCTGCAACCAGGATCAGAGCGATCAGCTCTTCCAGCTTACAGACTTTTTCATAAAATTTCTTCATAGAAAGTCGTCCTTATTCACAATACCTCCTGCACAGCGAGCTGCCATGCAGGAGGACATTTACGTTACGGTCGATCCAGCTTTTTAAGGGATCAGGCCTCGACGCCGGCTTCCTTGTACAGCTGCTCGCGCAGCTCGGTCCAGCCCAGCTTCTCGTATGCGGGCTTGACAGCCTCACGGAAGATGTCCTTATCGACCTCGACGATGGTCATGCCGTTGTCGGTCAGGATCTTCTCCATGTCAGCCTGAGCAGCGATGATGTCCTGAGCATTGTTGTATGCGCAGTCGTTGAAGTCCTTCTTCATGACTTCCTGATACTCGGCGGGCAGCTTGTCGAACCATGCCTGACCGCAGATGACCATGTTGAACAGGTTGATGTGCTCGGTCTTGCTGACGTACTCGCAGACCTCGTAGATCTTGCTGGAAACAGCGGAGGTGTACTGGACTTCGCAGCCGTCGATGGACTTGGTCTGGATGCCGTTGTAGACCTCAGACCATGCGATGTTGTACGGGGTAGCGCCCATAGCGGAGATGGACTCAACGTACGGGTCAGCACCGGGGGTGCGGATGACAGCGCCCTTCAGATCGGCGGGGGTATTGTAAGGCTTGTGGCCCATGAAGGAACGAGCACCGTCGTAGTAGTTGTAGCACAGGCCGCAGATGCCGTTGTTGGCCAGGTCAGCGTCCCAGCCCTTGAAGGTATCGGTAGCCATCAGCTTCATGCCGTCCTCGTAGTTGTCCACGATGTAGGCCATGTTCATGATGCCGATGTCGTTGACGTAGCTGGACAGACGGCCTGCGTCGGTCAGGACGGCGATGCCCATGCCCTGCAGAGCCTGGTCGATCATGTCTTCCTCACCGCCCAGCTGGCTGGAAGGATAGATGGTGACCTTCACATGGCCGTCGGTGTCCTCAGCGACCTTGTCGGCAGCAGCCTGCAGGCCCTGATAGATCATGGAAGTATCGGTCTGGGTGGTGGAGAGCTTCAGCTCAAAGACCTCACCGGATGCAGCAGAACCGGCAGTGGAGCCGGAAGCAGCGGTGCCGGCGGTAGAAGCGGAAGAACCGCCACAGGCGGTCAGGGCAGCAGTTGCAGCCATAGCGCCGCAGACAGCGAGAAACGAACGACGAGAGATCTTCTTCATGTGATTTTTCCTCCTGATTTTTCCAAACAGATCTTGCTCTTCTCGAATGAGCCTCGCGCAGGCCCATCTGATTTTCATGGCTTTATCATACCATGTTCATGTCCTGTTCACAGCTGTAGAATGTCACAAGCGGAATGTGACATTCTGCCAAATAATGCATGACAAATGTCACTTCTTTCGTCAAATAGTCGAATAAAAGCCCGTTTTTATGCAGCAGTTTGCACAAAAACGGGCTTTTGCGTGGATTTTTTGTCAGCTTGTCAATGTGACGTCGAGCTGCTGCTGAATTTGCAGCAGCTGCAATTCAAAGTTCTTGTCTGCCGACATGGCCTCGGTGATCAGGCGGTCGGCGCTCTCCATCGCCTGATGATACCGCGCAAAGCGGGGCGTGGCAAGGGTATCCTCCATGATGGCAGGCAGAGTAGACATCCCGCGGGAGGCGGTGTCCTGCGAGTCCAGCTGAAGCAGCCGGGCGACCTCATCCGATCCCGTCACACTGTGCAGGGCGGACACGCCGCTCAACTCGGTGTAGACCATCGTCTGCATCTCTTCGGTGCAGGCAATGGTCTTCAGCAGCTCCCACGCCAGCCGGGAGTGCTTTGTGCGCTGGCTGATGCCCAGCATGAGGGTGCTCAGCCGGGAGTAGTTGCCGCCGCCGGCGCTTGTGCCGCTGGGCATGGCGATGCAGTCCCACTCAAAGTTCGACGAGCGCTTGATGCGCCACGGATACGGCTCATAGCTGCGGTACTCGGAAAACAGCATCGGGCGGAACGCCACTCTGCCCTCGTCGAAGGTCTTGTCGCTCAGATCCGTTCCGGCGTTGAGCTGGTAGATCTGCCGCGCAAACTGCATGGCGGACTCCTGCGCGCTCTGGTTCAGCAGGCAGTGCTGGCCGTCCTCACTGAACAGCGAACAGCCGTTGGCCGCCAGCGCCTCTTCCCAGCCGTAATCGTAGACGCCGAACTGGTCAACGATGCCGTCCCCGTCCGTATCTCTCGTCAGCTGCTCACACAGGCTGTAAAACTCGTCCCATGTCCAATCGTTATCCGGGATGCGGATATGCTCTTTTTGGAGCAGTGTCTTATTGATGAACATCATCTGCGGCACGCATTCCAGCGGCAGCGCATACTGTTTCCCCTTGTCGGCTCCGGCCTGCAATGCCGCCGGGTAAAAGCCGCTCAGATCCGCTTCCGGGTCTTGCTTCATGAACGGGTCCAGCTCCCGCAGGGAAGCTGTATCGCTGAAAATTACAAAGTCCTCGGGAAGGATCACCATCACATCCGGCTCTTGCCCCAGCAGGTACTGGCCGCTGAGCCATTCGGTGTACTCTTCGACCCGGATGCCGCTGGTGTACTCGACTTTCACGTTGGGGTGCTCTGCCTCAAACTTTTCAATGGCGGCGTCAATAAAGGTATAGTAGTTCTCGCCCGGGACATTCCAATAGCTGTCACACGGGAAGCCGATGTGCAGCACCACCGGACGGCTGGCAGCCGCCAGAATGATGACCGCCGCCAGCAGAAAGGGCAGCGCGGCTTTCCAGTACCGGCTCATACGTCTGCCTCCGGCTGGCTGTTCTGGTTCTGCACCGCCCAGATGGCCAGCTGGGTGCGGTCACGGAGCTCCAGCTTGCGCAGGATGCTGCTGATGTAGTTGCGCACCGTGCCTTCGGAGAGATAGAGTCTGCCCGCGATCTCCTTGTTGGAGAGGCCGCAGCCCACCTCGCGGATGACCTGCCACTCCATCTTGGTCAGCTCCAGCGCATTCTTTTTGTTCACGCGCACCTGCACGTCGCCCTGTGCCATGCGGGAGAACATCTGCAAGACCTTGGACGCCACATCCGGGGCGATGATGGAGCCGCCGCGCGCGGCCTCCCGCACGGCGTTGGTCAGGCCGTCCACCGAGACGCCCTTGAGCAGGTAGCCGGAAGCGCCGTACCGCAGAGCGTCAAACACATAATCGTCATCGTCAAAGGTGGTCAGGATGATGACCTTGATGCCCGGAAACTCCTGCTTGATACGGCGGGTACACTCCACGCCGTCCATCTCGGGCATCCGAATGTCCAGCAGCACCACGTCGGGCTGCTTTTCCTCCACGAGTTCCAGCGCTTCACGGCCATTGGCGGCTGTACCCACCATCTCAATGTCTTCCTGCCTGCTCATCACAAAGCTGAGGCTCTGACGGATCAGTTCCTGGTCGTCGGCCAGAAGCACCTTTATCATACCGTTTCCTCCTGTTTCCTCTTTTCACTGCCCGGGGTCTTGCGCAGAGGGATCTCTGCCCGGATGCAGAACCCGTCGCTGTTCTCATACCAGAACGTGCCGCCCAGCATGAGCATCCGCTCCTGCATATGCCGCAAGCCAAAGCCCGGCGTCACGCTCTTGCAGCCGATGCCGTTGTCCCTCACCGACACCTCCAGCACACCGTCCTCGATATGGCACCGCACCTGGACCCGGGTGGCGTGGCCGTGGCGGATGGCGTTGGTGATGCCCTCCTGCACGGTGCGGTAGACGCAGTCTTCCTCATCCTGCGAGAGCGTCAGCCCGGCCAGCGACTCTTCCAGCTGGATCTGCGCGCCGCTGCTCTGCGCCATGCTGGTACACATCTTGTTGAGCGCACCCGAGAGGTTTTCTTTTTCCAGCGAGTCCGGCCGCAGTGCCTTGACCGAGCGCCGGACATCGTTCATTCCGTTGCGGGCGGTGTCGGCTATCAGCTCCATCTGATGCCGTGCCATCTCGGGCGAGTCGTCCATCATCTGGATGCAGGCGTCCGCGCCCGCTGTGATGCCTGTGAGCACATGGCCTAACGTGTCGTGGATCTCGCGCGCAAGGCGGTTGCGCTCCTGCACCTGTGCGGTGTGGGCGCTCTCCTCGGCGTAGACGCGCAGCTGCTCGTTGGCCTGCTGCAGCTGCCGGTTCAGGTTCAGGATCTCCTGTTTCTCGCTGGTCTGCTGGCTGATGAACAGCACCATGTACAGGATGAAGAGTATCATTTCCAGCGCCGACAGGCTCTCGATCACCAGCTGCAGGACGCTGCGGGTGTGCAGGCTGTAAAAAGCCAGGTATTGTTTCAGCGTCACGGCATGGAGGGCGCTGGTGGCGGCGTCCATGTTGCAGAAAAGGTACACCACGATCATGGCGCTCAGAAAGCGCTTCTGCCGGAGAGCGCGCGGGTCGTCCACCATATCCACGATCGCAAACAGAGCGATCTTGTCGCAGTTCTGCTGGAAGATCAGCGCCGAGGCACTGTACAGCACGCCCTCCAATAAATATAGCTGCCAGCTGCTGCGGGAGAGAAAGCCGCTGTCCACCTCATGGGAGCACTTGCTCAGGATAGTACCCACCGCTGCCAGCATCACGCCCAGGGCAAGCACACCGGGGCGGTACGGCAGCCATTGCAGCTGCTGCAAAAACGAGTCTGCACGGCCAACTCTCACCGCGTAGAGCGGCGTGATGATCTGCACCGCAAAGATGAGCAGGATCAGAAATACCGTCAGCCACTCAATGGCATGGTAGAGCACCCGGAGGCCGATGGACAAATTTTCAGTTTTCATTGCCAGCCCTCCGTGCCGTAGCGCAGAATATCCTCCTGCGTGATTTGATTTACCGGCACCACGATGTTGGTCAGGTACGGCTTGCCCTCCAGGATCTCGTACACCACCTCTGCCGCCATCCGGCCGATGCGGAGGGGCGACTGCGCCGAGGTGGCCGTCATCAGCCCCTCGGAGATCAGGGCTTTCGCCTCCGGTGAGCCGTCCACGCTGTAGACCAAAGTGGACGAGAGCGCGCCCTTTTCTTCCAGCGCCGCCATTGCGCCCAGGGCCGCCTGCTCGTTGACGGCCATCACGACGTCAATGCGCGGGAACGTCTCCAACAGCTGCACCATCGCGCGCATGGCACGGTTCAGCTCGCCGCCGCAGTCCCGCAGCTCCAGGATCTGGTAGTCGTTGCCGCTTTTGGTCAGGGTCTGGCAGAAGCCCGAAAGCCTGTCCCAGCTGGAGAACGAATCCGAGTTGGACAGCAGCACGATGCGGGCGCTCTTGGTCTGGCTGATGAGGTGGCGGGCGTCCAGCAGACCGGCGCCGTAGTTGTTGGAGGTGATGGTGCAGGTGACAAGCTCCGGGTCGTCCACCTTGGAGTCGATGAGGATGACCGGCACCCCCTTTTCCCTTGCCTTTTCCAGCGCAGGCGTCACGCCCACATAATCCACCGGGTTCACGATGAGCAGCTCAATGCCCTTATTGAGCATATCCTCGATCTCCTGATTCTGCCGCTCCTGATCCTGCCCCGGATCGCGCACCAGGAGCAGATCGCCGTTGCTCTTGATCTGCATCTGGATCTCATCGTTGATGGTCTCATAAAACGGGTCGCTCAGGGTCGTATACGTCGCCCCGATCATCCGCGTATGAGTCGGCAGACGCACCGCGTCGATAAACCTTCCCTGCACCCAGATGCCCACCGACACCGCAGCCACCAGCATCAGCATCCCCGCCAATGTCCGCCGAAGCAGCTCCATCCGCACCCCCTCCTTCCGGCTAATGAGTGGTTTTATTATAGCCCAGTTTCCCTCCGGGAACAAGGGCAGGTTTTTCGGTACACCGTCTCCCCTTCATCTTGACAACCACACGGCGGCAGGGTATGGTCAGCAAGAGCCTGCACACGGTGGCCGTTCTCACGGTGGACATCCGGGATCCCCACTATGCCCGCACAGCCTACACCATCGAGCGCGGGCTTGGTGTTCCGGTGGTCGAGGAGATCTGGGAGCCGGTTTTGAAGAATCGTCCATTCTTTAAAGAATTGTCCATAGACAAATCTGTAAGCGGCCTGTAAAATACCTTGTGGATAGTCAAAGCTAACCCCGGACCACTTGAGAGGGTGATTTCTATATGAAAAAGACACGACTGACGATCATTCTATTGATGATTCTAACGCTTGTTTCTGCAATCATTACGCTTTGCATGGGAGCAGTCCGCATTCCGGTACAAGATACACTATCGATCCTGCTTCAGCACCTGTTCGGGACAGACACAGGCACCTCGGTATCTGTGGCATTTGAACAGATCGTCTGGCAGATCCGGATGCCCCGAATTATTCTGGGCTTTCTGACAGGAAGCGGGCTGGCCCTCTGTGGCTGCGTGATGCAGGCAGTTGTCCAAAACCCAATGGCAGACCCATATATTCTTGGTGTGTCGGCAGGCGCAACGCTGGGAGCCACCGGTTCGCTCTTTTTAGGGCTGGGCGTGATCTCCGGCTTCTGGGCCTTTGTAGGAGCAGGCGGTGCCTGCTTCCTCGTATTGGCTCTCTCCTCGGCGGATGGCAAGACCACCTCAGTCAAGCTGATCCTCTCCGGCATGATCGTCAATGCGCTGCTGACCGCATTTTCCAACTTTATCATTGCGGTAGCAGGCGATTCGGACGGTATGATGTCCATCAAGTTCTGGACGATGGGCTCCCTGACCCGCGCCGGATGGAAAAACATCGGCCCTATCACACTGATCGTACTGGCGGCAGCAGTCTTTTTTCGGACGCAGGCCCAGACACTGGATGGTCTGATGCTTGGTGAGGAAGCAGCTTCCACCATCGGCATCAACACCTTCCGGTGTCGGTTGGTTTACCTGCTGGTGCTCTCGGTGCTGACCGGTGCATTGGTATCGGTCTGCGGTACGATTGGCTTTGTAGGGCTTATTATCCCGCATGTTTCCCGCGCCATTGCCGGCACAGCCCACCGAAAGCTACTGCCCATTGCGGCATTATCCGGCGGACTGTTCATGCTCTGGGTGGACGCCATCGCCCGCAGTCTGATTCCCAACACCGAGCTGCCTGTGGGCATTTTCACTGCCTTGGTGGGTGCGCCCTTCTTCGTCTATGTGATGGTGCGTAAAAAGTATGGATTTGGAGGCAATTGAATGAAACTGGATGCGAAAAACGTCAGCGTTTCGATTGCCGGAAAACCCATCGTTCGGAATCTCTCCATTGAGGTGCCGGACCGGAAATTCTCGGCCTTGCTGGGTGCCAACGGCAGCGGCAAGACCACTCTGCTCCGCTCCATCTACCGCACACAAAAGATGGACAGCGGCATCGTCCGTCTGGACGACAAGGACATCACACATTTTTCCGGCAAAAAGCTGGCGCGGAACATGGCGGTGATGGGACAATTCAACCAGATCAATTTTGACTATACCGTGCTGGACATCGCCCTGATGGGACGGTATCCCTTCCACTCCCTGCTGGAGCAAGAACGGGAGAGGGACTACGAGATAGCTTTGGAGGCACTGGACAAGGTAGGCATGAAAAGCTACCGCGACCGGAACTTCCAGTCCCTTTCGGGCGGTGAAAAGCAGCGGGTGGTTCTGGCCCGCGCGCTGACCCAGTCGCCCAAGATCCTGATCCTCGACGAGCCGACCAACCATCTGGATATCCGCTATCGGTTAGAAATCCTTTCAATCATCAAAGATTTGCAGATCACGGTCCTGGCAGCGCTGCACGATCTGAGCCTTGCAGCACAATTCTGCGACCACCTCTATCTGATGAAACAAGGCGAAATTGTAACGCAGGGCCAGCCTCAAGCGGTGATGACCCCCGAAAATCTGCGCCGGATCTTTGATGTAGAAGCCTGTGTGTACCCCAGCCCGATCAACGGAAAACTGATGATTCAATATCTATAACAAAAACGCGGGAGTACCCCGCAGAAAGAGGAACCTTTATGAAAAAGAAAACCCTGAGCGTTGCTGCCGCGGCACTGGCAGCCGTCATGCTGGCCACTGGCTGCAGTCAGACCGCATCTTCTGTGGCATCGTCCGTTGCTGCCTCCTCCGAGATTGCTTCGTCTGCTGCCGAGAGCACCGTCTCCGCCGAAGAGACCTCTTACCCCCTGACCCTGCAGATCTATGACGCTGATGGCAATGCTGTGGATATGACCTACGACCATGCACCGGAGAAGGTGCTGTCCACACAGCTGTCCATGACTGAGCTGCTCATCAAGCTGGGGCTCAAGGATAAAATCGTCGGCGTGTTCGATAATGACAATGCCCTGAAGGGTGACATTGCTGATGAAATTGCATCTCTGAACAGCCTTGGCGATAAGAAGTCTGTTTCCAAGGAGACCATCCTTGCCACGGAGCCGGATCTGATCCTTGGCAAGGGTCCCCTGATGTTCACTGAGAGCAGCATCGGCACTGTCCAGTCCTATCAGGAGCTGGGCATTCCCGTCTATACTGAACTGGCCAGTGCTTCCATTGATCAGTCGCTGGATAACATTGTAGAGGATGTGCGGAACATTGGCGAGATCTTCAACGTGCAAGAGACCGCTAACTCTTACGCCGATGAGCTTCAGGAGCGAATCGATGCGCTGATGGACAAGGTCAGCAGCCAGAGTGGCGAACCCCTGAAGGTTCTGTTCATGGCTGGCTACGCCGATGGCACCTTCGTGGCCTTCAATTCCAAGATGAGCAGTTGTATGCTGAATGCCCTGAACGCCGAAAATGTTCTGGACAAGGGCGGCAACGGCCTGACGCTGGAGAATCTTGTCTCCATGAACCCGGATATCATCGTCTACGTCCGCGCGGACCGCTTTGGCGCCACCGATGCCGACGCTGTGGAGCAGCTGACCGCCAACGCTGTTGTACAGGAAGTTCCTGCCATTGCCAATCAGAAGGTCATTGAGATGGATTACGATGACGTGATGGATTACGGCGCACGGGTCATCGATGCGGCCGAGACCCTGTACAGCTTCATGTATAGCGCTTCTTAAAGCAAATCCTCCGGTTACGGCAGAATGCGGGTGGGCGGAAAGCCCATCCGTTTTTTGTAGATACGGCTGAAATAGCAGGCATCCCGGTATCCAACCTCGTGGGCAGCCTGCGTCACGGTGTAGTCACCGGAACGCAAAAGCTCAGTGGCTATTCGGACACGATAATTGATGAGGTAATCGATGGGCCGGATGTTTTTGTACTTATAAAAGAGATAGCTGACATGTCCGGCTTTCTCATTGACCTGCTCGGCCAGTGCGTCCAGCGTCAGCGGCTCTGCATAGTGCTCTGCGATGAAATCCAGCAGGATGCTCATGATTTGGCTTTCATTGTAAGTTTCCTCTGGCTGAAAATCTGCGAAAATCTGGGCGAAGAATTCTTCCGTCAGCTTTTCTTGCTGGTACTGGCTGCGGATGTCAGCGTCCGGGTGGAGCTTTAGGATCTGCTCCAAAATGGAAAAGGTCTGTTCCGGATTTTTGAGCTTGTGGGAGAACAGCAAAGGCCGGTCGTTTTCGTAGTACATATTGATGTAGTGGAAATCCTGCTCGCCCAAGGCCGAAATGGTCAGGGTCTTGTCGGGACATCCGTGCAGGAACAGTCCTCGCTTGGCAATGAAGGGTTCGTGCTCAAATGAGAAGATGGCCCGACCCGACGCCGGAACAATCAGTGCACTTTTCAGGGTGCGGTAGCTGTTGCTCTCACCAGCGTGCAGGGTCAAGCTGCGGAAGCCGACAGACTCGATTCGGCCCTGATTGTATTCCTGAAATAAAATTTCCAGCGGATTGGGAAGCGCGGATATTTGATTCATTGGGAGCTCCTTTGTGCAAAATCGGTTAGTTAATGCTAATATAGCACAAAATGCTACCGTTTGTCTATGTGGGGAGCGCCCCACACTGCGTAATAATTGAAAAAAAAAAGGGGCGGTTATGGATGGAAATTCTAAATCTCGGTTCACATCGAATTGGCGTTCGGTTCCCGGAAAAGGGACTGCGCAAAGGCAAAAATCCTGCGATCCTGCTCAACGATGGGGAACTGATCGAGCAGATGAATCTGCGCACGGAACGAGCAGTGTTGGTGGGGGTATACCCCAATAACAGACTTTCAGAGTATACCCCGTGGCCGGAACCGGCTATTCGACCGGGCACACCGGATTTTGGCGGGCAGCTAGGACAATATCATCGAGAACTGAACAACGAAATTCTCCCGGCGCTTATAGATGAATACGCCCTTGACACGGACAAGCTGGCGTATGGCGGCTATTCGCTGGGCGGTCTGGCTGCGGTGATGAGCCTTTGGGAAACGGAGATATTCGCGTCGGTGTTCTCTCTTTGTGGGTCATTCTGGTATCCGGGAGTTGCGGACTTTATCGAGGAACACCCGCTCCTGAACCGTTCTGCTCGGGTATATCTCCAGAACGGCACCCGAGAGGGCGAGGGCCACAACAATCGCCTGAGTGAAGCTGCTGCCTATGCTCAGCGCGTCCACGCTGTATTGCGGACAGTCTGCGGAGCTAAAACCGTGTTCGATGATAATGGCCATCATGACCGGCAGAACGAACGTTTTTGTACTGTTCTTCGCTGGGTAGAGCAGATACTATAAAGTTTTGCTCGGCGTAAATTTTGGCGTATTCAAAATTGCAGGGATTTTGATTGCTGTCAAAGGCAAGCTGGTCTGCCATCTGGAAAACCCTATTCCCCTTTCAAAATCCTTGCATATAACAAAAAAGCGGAAGCTATGTTGTTTTTCTGCAACATAGCTTCCGTATCTTTGTATTCTGGGCTCGGTGTCCCTACTACACCAATCCGCCTATTCGATTCTTACACCACACCGCTTTGTAAGGCTCCTTTTCGGAAAAACGTCCCAAAATTGGTGCAGCCCGGGTGTAGTTCCGCAGATACCGCTTGAAATCCGTTCAAAAATTCGTCGTATATACATCTCAACTTTACATTTTGCTGCTCAATCGGCTTCATCGTGGGGATACTTTCCGGAACCGGTTTACAACTTTTTTCTCCTCGGTCGCCTCGGCATAAATGTCCATCGTGGTCTGAATGTCTTTATGCCCCATGACCGATTGGATGACCTTCAGGTTGGTCTCTTTTTCGCAAAGCCTTGTGCAGAACGTGTGCCGCAGATGATGTGCCGAAAAGTCCGGCAGCAGAACCGCTTCGCGATGCTGCTTCTTTGCTTCTACTTCCTCGCCCGCATTGTAGTCTGCAATAATGCGTTTAATGACACGGTTCACAGATTGCGGATTCGGAACATTGCCAAAGCGGTTGCAGAAAATGAAGCCCGTCATACCATCAATCTCCACATCGTTCCAGCCGGATTCTTTCTGTTCTTCATGCAGCATTTCAAAGGCATCCTTTACGGTATCAAACATCGGAATCGTCCGAACGCCTGCTTCCGTTTTAGGCTTTGAGATGTGCAGAACCGAATTGCGGCTTTCGCCTACCGGGTAATAGACCAGACTGTGATTGATACTGATAGTGCGCCGCTCATAGTCCAAATCATCCCAGCGCAAGCCCAACGCTTCACCAATGCGGCAGCCTGTTCCCAGCAGTACCGTGAACAACGGCCACCAGTGGCAGAAGACCGGGTGATTGGCGATATGTTCCATGAACGCCCGCTGCTGCGGAATCGTCAGGGCATGGCGCACACCTGTGGTCTGCTCGGAGCTTTTCTTGATCTCTGCCATCACACCATCCGTGGGATTCTTGCGGACGATCTCATCCCGAACCGCCAGCTGAAAGGTGGGATGCAACAGCGTATGAACGCCTTCGAGCGTGTTCGTCTGCAAGCCCTGCTTATCCAACAGGTAATTGTAGAATTGCAGCACATCCGAATACCGAATATCCGCAATTTTCTTCTTACCAAAGGTATCGCGGATGAAGCGGTCATACATATAAAGATAGTTGCTCCGGGTGGTCTGGCGTAGATTCGTTTTCAGGCTCATATAGCGGTCAAACACAAAATTGACCGTTGCTTTGCCTGCAACGTAAATATCCAGACCGTCCATCTGGTCTTTAGTTAGCTGCGCTTCCTTCTCCCGAAGGGTCACAAGGTCATTTGCGTAGATGTATTTGCGCCGTCCCAGCGGGTCCGTGTAAGAATACGCATACCGCTTATCGGAACTGCGCTGCCTCTCGCCTTTTCGCAGGGTACGCCCCCGCAGGTCTTTTCGTGTCGTTGCCATATCAATTCTCCTTCCCCAAAGAAGAAGGGCTTGATACTATTTAAGGTCGGACAAAACTTTGTCCAGCCCCTGCAAGACAACCTCTGTTACCGTCAGTTGATGTTGTTCGGCATAAGTGCAGATACGTTCATACAGGGCATCCTCCACCCGAATGCTCAAGGTTTTCTTTTTTGCATTTTCGGATTTTGGTCGTCCCATCTTTGCCATAGCTGCTCTCATACCTCCACAGCACCAGTATACTTTCCGCATGACAGAAAGTCAAGCTGTAAAAAGCCCTTCTTGAAAATTTTTACGAAAAATCGAAAGTTCACACTCTGCTCATTGACATTTTGTCCTTGATTTGCTATTATAATGGTAACAACTCCCCCAGGCCTCTGCGCATAGCGTATGCACACTTGGGGGCGTTTTGCTTATAAAGGAGATTTTTCATGGCAGACAAGGACTTCAAAACGATAGACGAACAAATCGAGATTCTTCGTTCACGAGACCTTTCCATCGAAGAGGAAGCCGAAGCAAAGGATTTTCTGCTGCGGAACAATTATTACCGTGTCAGCGACTGGCCCACGAAGCCTACTTAAAGCACTTCATCAACAACCTGAACCTGACCGTCCTTTCCGGGATAGCCTTGGTTCGGGTTCGTTATGCAGCGATAAGAAAGTTAAAAACTTGCTCCGACTCCTTCGGGAGCCGAGCTGGAACTCCAAGTAACTATCTTATATTAAATTATCGGAGTAGATTACCACAAAAATCGAGCCGCGTCAACAAAAAGTTTTGAAAACACGTCACTTTCGGCAGCTTGCAAGAAAACACAAGGGAAACTTTGGCAAAAAGAGAGAGGGCTGGACGGTGTCAGCCCTCTTGACGGCGATTTAGATTAACGTAGTGTCCGCAAAAAATTCCACTTGACAATCCAATATTGCCTTGCTATAATTCAATTTGCAACCAGTTTGCAAATTAGAGAGGGGGAGGGCAATGGAATGAACTGCACTGCAAAACAACGCCGCCGCGCTGCGTGGACGCTGCTGGTTGGTTTCCTTCTGGCCATTTTGGTTTCATTGACGTTCTGCGCGGAAGAAGTCAACCACGACTGTACTGGGGCAGACTGCGCCATCTGTACACAGCTGAAACTTTGCAAGAATATCCTGCACGCCGGAAAAGATGGTTCAGGGCCATTCATTCGGACGCTCGCGCCGCATTTTGTGTTGGCAGCTTTGCTGTCGCTTTGCTCTCCGCTTTTGCTGATAAAAACACCGATTCGACTAAAGGTAAAACTGTCGGATTAAGAAATGCTTGTCCGTATGATTCTTGATGTCAAACAATGGAGCGCATTTCTATGAAAAAATTCAAACGTATATTCGCTGTATTTTTTTGCCTTTTACTGGCTTCTGGTATTTTGGGCGGCTGTGGGAAGGCCGGATCCTCGTCCATTTCTGCACCATCCGCATCACAGAGTGGCATCAAGCCGCTGAAAATCGTCACGACTATTTTCCCGGAGTATGACTGGGTGCGCGAAATCCTCGGCGACAAGGCCGATAATGCCGAAGTTAGCATGCTTCTGGACAACGGCGTGGATTTGCACAGCTATCAGCCCACCGCAGATGATATTATTAAAATCGCAGACTGTGACTTGTTCATCTATGTTGGCGGCGAATCGGATGGCTGGGTGGAAGATGCCCTGAAAGAAGCCACCAACAAAAATATGAAGGTTATCAATCTGCTTGATGTGCTGAAAGATACTGTTAAGACAGAGGAAGCAATGCCCGGCATGCAGGCGGAGGAAGGACATCATCACGGATATTCCCACTTTGCCGATAGCGATGTGCGGGATAGAAGCCTGTCCGACTGGGATGGCGAGTGGCAGTCTGTTTATCCTTATCTTCAAGAGGGTATTCTGGACGAAGTGATGGAACGTAAAGCAGAAAACGGGAACAAAACGGCGGAAGAATACCGTGCCTATTACGAAACGGGTTATAAAACGGATGTTTCCAAAATTACAATCAATGCCGAAAATAACACGATGTGTTTTGTGAAAAACGGTGTTGAGGCAAAGGCTGCCTATCAATATAAGGGCTACCAGATTTATGACTATAAATCTGGCAGCAGAGGCGTACGATATTTCTTCGAGGCAACCGATGGTGATGCTGATGCGCCTAAGTATGTGCAATTCAGTGATCATGGCATTGCTCCGGGCAAAGCGGAACATTTTCACATTTATTTCGGCAACGAAGGCTTCGATGCTCTCTCTCAGGAAATGGAGCATTGGCCGACTTACTATCCGATGGATATGAGCGGTGATGAAATCAAGGAGGATATGCTGGAACACGCGGAGAAAGAATATGACGAGCATGTATGGCTGTCGCTGAAGAACGCTGAAACTCTCTGCAACGCAATCACCGATGCACTGGAAGAGATCGACCCGGCCAACAAAGATGCCTACGCTGCTAACGCTGCCTCCTATCTGGAAAAGCTGGCCGCTCTGGATGGCGAATATCAGACGGTGGTGGACAATGCCGCCCGGAAAACTGTGCTGTTCGGCGACCGTTTCCCGTTCCGCTATCTGGTGGACGATTACGGTCTGAGCTATTATGCCGCGTTTGCAGGCTGCTCTGCGGAAACGGAAGCCAGCTTTGGGACCATTTCTTTCCTTGCCGTCAAAGTGGATGAACTAAGACTGCCCTGTGTACTGACCATTGAGGGCGCACAGCACAAAGTTGCCGAAACTATCGTGCAGAATACCGCCGAAAAGAATCAGTCCATCCTGACGCTGGATTCCATGCAGTCCACCACATCCACCGATGTGGCAAACGGAACGACCTACCTTTCCGTGATGGAAAGCAATCTGGATGTGCTGAAACAGGCTCTGAACTAAAGGAAGGAACCGTCATGTCTCAGCTCATTTGTAAGAACCTTCTCGTTGGCTATGAGGGAAAGGCCATTCTGGATCCTCTGAACTTTGAGATTCACGCAGGCGGCTATCTTTGTGTAGTTGGTGAAAACGGTGCAGGAAAAAGTACCTTGATGAAAACTCTGCTCGGTTTGCAGCAGCCTATTTCCGGACAAATCGAGATGGGCGATGGCCTGCGCCGGAACGAGATCGGCTATCTGCCCCAGCAGACCATCGTGCAGAGGGATTTTCCAGCGTCGGTGCAGGAAATCGTGCTGTCTGGCTGCCAGAGCCGTTGTGGACTCCGCCCATTTTACAGTCGGGAGGAAAAGCAGCTTGCGCAGGATGCCCTGCACAAAATGCAGATCGGGTCGCTGGCAAAACGCTGTTACCGGGAGCTTTCCGGCGGTCAGCAGCAGCGCGTCTTGCTGGCGCGCGCCCTCTGCGCTACCCGGAAAATGCTGCTTCTGGACGAGCCTGTTTCCGGTCTTGACCCAAAAGCGACTACGGAAATGTACCGTCTGATCGAAAAACTGAACCAGCAGGAGGGCATTACGGTCCTGATGATCTCCCACGATATTCAGGCTGCGGTTTGCTACGCAAGCCACATTCTTCATGTTGGTGAAACGATCTTTTTCGGTACACGGGAAGCGTATCTGCAAAGCCCGCAGGGGCGGCTGTTTGCGGCTGGGAAAGGCGGTGCAAAATGAGCCTATTGGAAAAGCTGGCTTTTTACTGGAACTATCCCTTTGTCCGCTATGCGCTCATCGTGGGCGTTCTGATCGCCCTGTGTTCTTCGCTGTTGGGCGTGACGCTGGTGCTGAAACGGTTCTCCTTTATCGGAGATGGCCTTTCTCATGTGGCGTTCGGCGGCATGGCCGTTGCGACCGTGCTGGGAATGTCCGACCATATGCCGCTGACGCTGGCCGTGACTGTGGCCTGCGCAGTCCTGTTGCTGCATACCGGACAAAACACCCAGATCAAAGGTGACGCCGCCATTGCTATGGTGTCCGTTGGCGCGCTTGCAATGGGCTATCTGCTGATGAATCTGTTCTCGACCTCGGCGAATCTGTCTGGCGATGTGTGCAGCTCCTTGTTCGGCTCTACCTCGATTCTGACCTTGACAAAATCGGAAGTATGGCTCTGCATAGGGCTTTCCATCATCGTGGTCGCGGTGTTTATGCTGTTCTACAACAAGATATTTGCAGTCACCTTTGACGAAGACTTTGCACAGGCCGTTGGAACCAATGCAAACGGATACAATCTGCTGATTGCCATTGTCATTGCCGTCATCATTGTGCTGGCAATGAACCTTGTCGGCTCTCTGCTGATTTCTGCACTGGTGATTTTTCCGGCTCTTTCGGCGATGCGCCTGTGCAAGAATTTCCGCGCTGTCACCATCTGCTCGGCGGTATTGTCCGTGAGCTGTGCCTTTGTGGGCATCGTGGCCTCGGTTCTGGCCGGAACGCCGGTCGGCTCGACCATTGTAGCGGTTGACATGGTGGCTTTTGGCTTGTGCTGTCTGGCCGGAAAACTGCTGGGGAGGGCATCATGAAACAACTTTTGAAAGGAGTTCTGCTGCTCTGTGCCGCCGCTGCGTTGACTGCCTGCGGCGCAAAGTCCGAAGCTGCATCTTCCGTGGTGACGGTTTTGCCGGAGTCTGCATCTTCTAGTGCTGTTACTGCACCTGCCCCGGAACATCCCGTGCAGCTCCCGGAAAGCAGCACTGCTGGCGCAAGCGATCTTCACGCCGGTATGGATGCAGACCTCGATCTGACCCAGCTTAGCAGTACAGTCGTATACGCCGAGGTGTATAATATGCTTTTTACCCCGGAGAGCTACACCGATAAAATTGTTCGTATGACGGGCGAATATCAGGAGTATACAGATGAGCAGACCGGTGAACTGTATCATTCCTGCGTCATCTACGATGCGCTTGCCTGCTGCCAGCAGGGAGTGGAGTTCGTGCTGACTGATGGCGATTACCCGGAAGAAGGCACAACCATTACCGTGGTGGGACGGTACGAAACTTATACTACACCCTATTATGATTATTTTCATCTGGTGGATGGAGTAAGGGAAAAGTAAATCAAACAAAACGAATCCCGGCAAGTGCCTACCTTGTAGAACACCTGCCGGGATTTGTTGTTATGTTGGACTTTATCTTCCAGCCTGCCATGGTCACAGCCTAGTGACAGATAATATTCCACCTCCCCTTTCAGCACCATCTGCGCATACTCCAGCGGCTTATTGTACAGCAGCCAGTCCGGTTCTGCCCGCAGTGCCGGGGTGTTGCCGTACTCGTCTTCGATGGCGATGCAGTCGATGGCAAGGGGAGTGCCACCCTCGAACCGGGCCTCCACCCGGTTGGTGTCCATGTTGTAGCGGCAGGAAAGCAGGTTGTTCATATTGCTCTGCACAAAATCCTGCATCGTTTGGCGTAAAATTGGCGTATGGCGTGGTTTTCGCCGGAAATCTATGAAGAGAAAAAGCCTGAAACTTCTCGTACCATCAAGAAGTTTCAGGCTTTGTTTCGCTTAAATTGGAAATTTACTGTTCAATCGGCTTCATCGTGGGGACAGGTCAAGGAAGGCTCACAAATGGCTTAATTTTCCTTTATAAGCCTATCCATGCGGCTTCCTTTTTCCCGTTCCCGTACGTCACCCTACGCAACTCTCCACAACTTACCGGCAATTTGGTGTAAAAGTGGTGTAGTAGTTGGTGTAGTAGATTTCAGACTGAAATGCCCAGTTTACCGTTCAGATTTGCAAAGGAATGGGCTTTGGCTTCCTTGGTGGCTTCCGCATAAATCTCCATCGTAGTGCTGATGTCCTTGTGTCCCATGATGTCCTGAATGATTTTCAGGTTGGTTTCATTTTCACACAGCCGGGTGCAGAACGTGTGCCGGAGATTATGGCAGGAGAAGGGCGGCAACAGCTGCGGCTCCCGTTTTTCCTTTTCGGCTTTTTCCAGTTCGGCTTCGTTGTATGCCACGCTGATGCGCTTGATGGCGCGGTTGACCGTCTGCGGATTCTGCGGCTGGCCGAAACGGTTCAGGAATACGAAGTCCGAGATTCCGTCGATCTCGTATTCGCACACCAATTCCAGTTCCTGCTGGTTGGCGCGCTCCTGCTCCAGTGCCTTCCGCACTTCGGGCAAGATCGGAATTGCCCGCTTGCCTGTAGCGGTCTTGGGTGTGGACATAGTAAAGTAGCAGCCGCCCACCTCGTGGTCATGGTACACCAGATTGTGCTGGATGGTGATAAACCCACTCTCGAAGTCGATGTCACCCCAGCACAGGCCAACCGTTTCCGAGATGCGGCATCCGGTACCCAGCATGAAGGTGAACATCGGGAGCCAGTGCTGGAACTTCGGCGTTTTCTTGATGAAACTCAGAAACGCCTGCTGTTGGGGCAGGGTCAGAGCGTGGCGTTTGGGCGTTTCGTACTGGTGGGCGGCTTTAATGGCCGTCAGGACACCATCCGTGGGATTCACACGAATGTACTCATCGTCCACCGCCACCGCAAAGACCTGATGAAGAACATTCTGGATGGTTTCCAGCGTGTTCAATGCCATCTTGCCGTTGCAGACGATGCCATTGTAGTAGCTGCGGATATCCGACTTGCGAATGTCCTTGAGCTTCATCATGCCGATCTCATCCCGGACGAACCGATTGTACATATAGACGTAATTGGCGAAGGTATGCTCCTTCAAGCCCACCTTGTTCTTACGCCACAGTTCAAACAGATCGTTCAAGGTCAGACTGCACTCCGGGATGCGGATGCCTTCTGCCAAGTCGTGCTGGATCTTCTCTTCCTTTTCGCGCAGCCCCTCCAAGGTTGCATCATAGATGGTATGGCGTTTTCCGTTTTTCGCAGTCCAACGGTACATATAAAGCCCGTCGCTCTTGCGGTAGACCTCGCCATCTTTCAAAACACGGCCTTTATTATCTTTACGTCTTTGCATATAAACTCTCCTTTTCATTCACAGAATGTTGAAAAGGAGCCTTACGCCATGAGTATACCATGACGCAAGACTCCCTGCAACATCAAACGGTCAATTTTCTACACCGCATCAGATCGAGAATTCCTTGTCCAGATATTCGTCCAGCTTACGGCGTTTGATCATCAGCCGTTTGGTTCCGTTCCAAAGGACGAACTTGCATTCATCGCTATCGGTCATTGACCGCAGTTTATCGATACCGATCCCAGAGTAAGCCGCCGCTTCCTCCAAGGTCAGATTACTCTTTTGCCAAATCGGAACTTCTTTCACTTGCACCTCCATATCCTTGTAACCGGGTGCCGGGGCAGAAAGTGCCAGCTTTCTGCCCCAAACGCTCCCGATGAGATTCAGATTTCCGAGTGCCCCTCCTGTGTGCGGGGTTGTGCCGCTGGTTTGTTTTGCCCCTGTTCTGCCTGTAAGCGGTTCAGCAGTTGCAGAACGGAATCTCGTGCTTTCTCCCTGACCTGCTCCTTGCCTTTCTGACGGACTTCCGGCTTCAGGAGCTTCTCCTGCAGACGTGCGGTGGTGGTCTGCATGGTCTTGAGGAACTTGTCCAGCACGGTGTCCAAACGGTGGGCGGCATATTCCCTCGTGGCTTTGGGAGCCTTGCGTTCCGGGGACAGCACCCACTTCTTCGTGTCCTCGATCATCCGCATATCTTCCTTGCGAGTCTCGGTGCGCACTACGTCCGTCACTACCTCCACCGCCTTGTCGTAGGCTGCAGCCGAAACATCCTCCAGCAGGGTCTCCATGTCCGAAACTTTCAGGGTCAACTCGTCCAGCTTGCTCTACTGGGCGGCAAGCTGCTCCTTCTGTTTGGCAAGGATGAAGTCCTGCTTTTCCAAATACTTGCGGTTGCCATACTCCGCTTCTTCCTCCAATTCCAGACCATGCCGTTTTGCAATCTCGAACAGCATCTTCCGGCAGGCGGCATCAAAGGTGATCTTGCGGTTGTTGCGGCGGCTGAGGGGCTTGTCCGGGTCGGGCAGCTCGAAGTCCAGTGTTTCTAATGCCTTTTCCTGCTGGGGTGCTATTTCGCCGTACTTATTCTCACAGTCGAACACATGGCGCTCATGGATGTGGGGCGTGCTTTCGTCCAGATGCAGTGCCCAGTCCAGCACATGAACATGGTCGCCGAATTTAGCCTTGAACTCCTCAATGAACTCGGTGACGATGTTCAGCAAGTCCTCTGCGGAAGCGTGTTCATCCAGCGTTCCAAGTTGGTAGATCGTCTCTTCCGGGCAGGTCTTGCGGCTGGACAGCAGGTCGGGAATGGAGCGGTTGCGCTCTGTGTGCCGGATCTTGGCGTTACGCTCATTCTGGCTTTCGACAAAGGCAGTGTAGTGGGTCTCATAGAATTGCCGTTCCACATCTGAAAAGGTCGCCGCCAGATCATCCGGGTCGGGTGGAGCGAGAGCCGAATGGAAGCCGTGGAAGCAGTCCCAGTAAATGTTGCCCTTGGCTCGTTCCGGGTCGATGTGCTCACTGTTAGCAAGGTTGAAACTGCGGTCATTGTGCTTGGGGTTATAGGTGCCGTGGGATCCGGCTCGTCCGTTGTGTCGTGTCAGTTTCAGATAGACATCCCTCCGTTTCAACAGCTTGGTGGGGAGAACGCAGCAGCGGAGCTGCTGGATCTGCCGCCGTTTTGCGCCAGATAATACATAGTATCATATGACGCACAGCATCATATCACTGGGGCAAAGAGCTGCGCTCTCTGCACTCTTGCTCCGGGCAAGCTGTCCCGTATGGACAGCTCGTCCGGTTTTCAGAGGGTCATTTTGACCCTCTGTTGTTGGCAAACTGTCAACCTGACACTTTGCCAACAACACCCCTATAAAGGAGAATTTGGGCGTTTTGCTGCGTACGTGCGTACGCAGCAGGCGGCTTTCTCTGTACGCACGTACGCAGCGAAAGACCGAAAACGCACCATATAGGGGGATCAAAAGCAGGTCATGCCCGCCAGCCATTGGGGGTGAGGTCGGGCTGCACAAGGGCTTCGATACCGAAAAAGCCCCGGACACGTCGCCCGGACGAGTTGACGATGTTGTTGGTGGATTCCAGATTATACCTGCGCTGGTTGGCGATCAGTGCATCGCTGAACCCTCTGGCCTTGATCGCATTCAGGCTGTTTTCCTCACACCACATCCGGTAGACCTCATACAGCTCTTTCGAGCTGGTGCAGGCATCCGCCTTCAGGCAGATGTAGCCCTCGGATTCGAGGAAGTCGAACACATTGTTGTTGTCCCGCTTCACCAGTTCCCGGTTGCGCTTGGCACGGTCGCTCTCAGTGAACTGAAACCCGTTCTTCACCAGCCGCTGCAACCCCTCAAACGCCCACAGCAGGATGCCCTCGACTTCTGCCGCCATCTTCTCGGCAATATCCGGGTCGTCCACACGGGACAGAGGCTTGTCCTTGGTGGTCAGAATGAGCTGGCGGCGGTAGAAGCCATCCGAGCGGTCATACAGAGCCTGCAAATCGCCATTGCTGAACGCCAGCAGGCGGGCATACATCCAGCCCTGATAGCTCTGCTTGCCCTTGCGCTCCAAGTCCATCTGCCCCTGCGCGGTCACGATGGACTTGACATAGTTGGTCTGGCGCAGGGCTTCCATCCGCATATCATCGTCCACGCAGAGCAGGGTGTGCTCCAGATCGGCACGGGCGAAGCGGTTCTCCGAGATCTTGCCGATGCTCCCATCCTTCATATTTGTACCAAATAGTTTAGACAGCACCACGCCGATCTGCGACTTGCCCTCGCCGCCGTTGCCCTTGATGACCATCATGCGCTGGCCCTTGTTGCTGGGGATCAGGCAGTAGCCGATGAACTCTTGCACCGTGGGAATGTCCTCCGGGTAGAGCAGGTCGGACAGAAACCGCAGCCAATGGGTGGGCTGTGGAGCTTTCGGGTCATACCTGACCGGGAGCCGGTTGCGGACGATCTCCGGCTTGCCCTCCTGAAAGGTGCCGTCCAGATACAGGGTGCCGTTTGCCAGTGCGATACGGTCGGTGACGGGTGGGAAGTCCTCCACCTGTGCCGCCAGTTTCAGCACGTCCACCACATTGGTGACCTTCTTGGCAAGGTTTGCCCCGACGTATTCACGCATCATCTCGAAAATTTCACAGCGCAGGGGCATGGGGTCCACCATTCTGCCATCCGGGGTGAAAAATGGCCATTCGAGTAAAGCAGCTGGTGGGCACTCAGAAAATCATCACAAAACAGAGATTCGTTGAAGAAGCCTTTCTTGAACCATGCAGGGGTAAAATTACTCATAGGCTTTCCGTCCTTTCATTGGCGTTACGGAAAAACGATGTGCTCATTTTGAGTACATCGTTTTTCTCTGCAACTGGGAAATCAACGTCCTGCCGTTCTCTCTGCATGGTGTTCCTGCCCCCTTGCGGCGGCGTTTTCCGGCTCTCCCACTTGGGGGTCATCGCCGTGTATCCCATGCAGACGGTCATGCGATTTTCAAGGTCCAACGGGCAAAACGGCAATAAAAAAGCCGTCACAAAACAGACCAGCCCTGCCTTCGCTTTTTCTGGAAGGTCATGCTAGTCGGTTATGTAACGGCTGAAAGCCAAGATGTTCAGCCCCGCAGGGTCTGAACGAATATGTAAAAATATGTTATATTCAATTGTTGGGATAGATTACCACAAAAACCGAGCCGTGTCAACAAAAAGTTTCGAGAATGCGCTACTTTCGGCAGCTTGCAAGAAAACGCGAGGGAAACTTTGGCAAAAAGAGAGAGGGCTGGCACCGTCCAGCCCTCTTGACAAGGCAACAACAGCCAAAAAGTTTCATTCCCACCCTCAAACCATCTTCATCCCGGTTTCGTCCCGGTTTGCAGAATGCCCTTGCAATTCGAAAGGAGCCGTGCTATAATGCCGCTGTAATTGAATCAGAGATCTTCAGGGCAGGGTGTGATTCCCTACCGGTGGTACAGCCCACGAGCCGTAAGGCATGATTCGGTGAAACTCCGAAGCCGACAGTACAGTCTGGATGAAAGAAGATACCAAGCGCAGAACCCGTACGGTCCTGCGCTTGTGGAGGCTGCTCTGGAATGCATTTGCATTCTGGAGCTTTCTTTTTTGCACAAGGATCCCTTGTGTTTTTTCGGCTTGCCCTGAACGTTTTTGTTCAGGGCTTTTTCTTTTGGAGGCAACACGATGAACGACAAAGACTATATGCGTCTGGCTTTGCAGCTTGCAAAAAAGGGTTGCGGATGGACATCGCCCAACCCGATGGTGGGTGCCGTGGTCGTAAAAGAGGGCAGGATCATCGGACAGGGCTGGCACCAGAGATACGGTCAGGCTCATGCGGAGCGCAATGCGCTGGCATCCTGCGCCGAAGATCCGCAGGGAGCGACCCTGTATGTGACATTGGAGCCGTGCTGCCATTACGGAAAGCAGCCGCCCTGCGTGGATGCGATTCTGGGCGCGGGCATTCACCGGGTGGTCGTGGGTTCTGCTGACCCGAATCCGCTGGTGGCTGGAAAAGGAATTGCAATCCTGCGCGCACACGGCATAGATGTGACCGAAAATGTTCTGCAAGAGGAATGCGATGCGCTGAACAAGGTGTTCTTCCACTATATCACCACAAAACGCCCCTTCGTTTCCATGAAATACGCCATGACGATGGACGGAAAAATCGCCACATACACAGGCGCTTCCAAATGGATCACCGGGGAAATTGCCCGGAATCATGTTCAACGGCAGCGACACCGATTCCGCGGCATTATGGTGGGAGTCGGAACCATCCTAGCAGATGACCCGCTGCTGACCTGTCGGATAGAGGGTGGCCGTGATCCTGTCCGGATCATCTGCGATACACATTTGCGGACACCGCTGCAATCACAGGTGGTCATGACCGCCAAACAGGTCCCCACCATTCTTGCGACCTGCTGCGGCGACCCAGAGAAGCAGGCGGCATATCAACAGGCCGGGTGCCGGATTCTTTTTCTGGAAGAGCAATGCGGTCATGTGAATCTTCTGCAACTGATGGAACAGCTGGGGCAGGAGCAGATCGACAGCATTCTGCTGGAAGGCGGCGGAACCTTGAACTGGTCTGCACTGGAAAGTGGCATCGTGCAGCAGGTACAGGCTTACATTGCCCCGAAGCTGTTCGGAGGAAGGGATGCCAGAACACCCATCGAGGGTGCGGGTATCCCGCTTCCGGATGCTGCATTCTGCCTGAAGAACAGCCGATTGGAACAGCTTGGCGAAGATTTCCTGATCGAAAGTGAGGTGGAGTACCCGTGTTTACCGGAATCGTGGAAGAAGTCGGAACAATAAAATCCATCAATCGGGGACAGCATTCCGCCGTACTGACGGTTCGTGCAAAAACGGTTCTGGAAGGAACCAGGATCGGCGACAGCATCGCCGTCAACGGCATCTGTCTGACCGTCAGGCAGCTCTTTCCGGATGGCTTTGCTGCAGATGTCATGCACGAAACCTTGAACCGCTCTGCGCTTGCACAGCTCAGCGTTGGAAGCGCGGTCAATCTGGAACGTGCCATGCCTGCCAATGGACGTTTTGGCGGACACATCGTAGCAGGCCATGTGGATGGGATCGGACGCATTGCCAACATCCGAAAAGACGATACCGCTGTCTGGTACACCATTCATGCGGATCCCGCGATCCTTCGCTATGTCGTCGAAAAGGGTTCCATCACGGTGGATGGCATAAGCCTGACCGTGGCTGCAGTGGAACCCACGGGCTTTGCCGTGTCCACGATACCGCACACTGTCCGTCAGACGAACCTGCACCAGCGGCACAAAGGAGATTTTGTCAATCTGGAAACCGACGTTGTCGGAAAATATATCGAGAAGCTGCTTCAACCGGAAGCACCGAAACAAAACACACTCACAAAAGAAATGCTGCTGCGCTGCGGCTTTTAAGGAGCGTTTACAATGAACTTCAATATCATTCCCGAAGCTTTGGAAGACCTGAGACAAGGAAAAATCATTCTGGTAACGGATGACCCCGACCGTGAAAACGAAGGGGATCTCATCTGCGCTGCCGAATTTGCCACCACCGAAAACATCAACTTTATGGCGACCCACGGCAAAGGTCTGATCTGTATGCCGATGTCCGAGGCTTTCGTCCAGAAGCTGCAATTCCCGCAGATGGTGCAGTATAACACCGACAACCATGAAACGGCATTTACGGTGTCCATCGACCACGTTTCTACTTCTACGGGCATTTCTGCCGCAGAGCGTTCCATTACGGCGATGGCCTGTGTGGACGACCACGCAAAAGCAGAAGATTTCCGCAGACCGGGCCATATGTTCCCCCTTCTGGCAAAAAAGAACGGTGTACTGGAGCGCAACGGTCACACGGAAGCAACCGTTGACCTGTGCCGTCTGGCAGGGCTGAAAGAATGCGGCTTGTGCTGCGAGATCATGCGGGAGGATGGCACGATGATGCGCACCGCTGAACTGGCAAAGCTGGCAGAGCGTTTCCAGATCAAATTCATCACTATCCGTGATTTACAGGAGTACCGCAAGTGTCACGATAAACTGGTCGATCAGGTGACGGCAGTGAGCCTGCCCACCAACTATGGCACCTTCAGAGCTTATGGTTTTGTGAGCCGCCTGAACGGAGAGCATCACATTGCGCTGGTAAAAGGTGACATTGGCGATGGAAAGGATATTCTGTGCCGCGTCCACTCAGAATGCCTGACAGGAGATACATTTGGCTCTTTGCGTTGTGACTGCGGCCAGCAGCTGGCCGCCGCCATGACACAGATCGAAAAAGAAGGCCGGGGCATCCTGCTTTATATGCGGCAGGAAGGCCGGGGCATCGGTCTGATCAACAAGCTGCGTGCCTATGAACTTCAGGAGCAGGGCATGGATACGCTGGAAGCCAATCTCGCTCTGGGGTTCCATGGAGATGAACGGGAGTATTATCTCGGCGCACAGATCCTCCGGGAACTTGGCGTAAAAAGCCTGCGCCTGCTTACCAATAACCCGGACAAAGTATATCAGCTCTCCGAGTTTGGGCTGGAGATCTCCGAGCGCGTACCCATTCAGATGACGGCGACCCCGTATGACCTGTTTTACCTGAAAACGAAGCAGGCACGGATGGGGCATCTTCTGGAATATTAACAACGAAAGAGGTATTTAAAAATGAAAACATTTGAAGGTAAGCTGGTTTCTCAGAATATCAAGGTCGGTATCGTAGCTGCCCGATTCAACGAATTTATCACGTCCAAACTTCTGAGCGGAGCAATGGATGGTCTGCTCCGGCACGATGTGCAGGACGCTGATGTTCATGTTGCATGGGTTCCGGGTGCTTTTGAGATCCCACTGGTTGCCTCTAAAATGGCAAAAAGCGGAAAGTATGATGCTGTGATCTGCCTTGGTGCCGTGATTCGCGGTTCTACCAGCCATTACGACTATGTGTGCAATGAGGTTTCCAAAGGCATTGCCTCGGTCTCGCTGGAAAGTGGGGTTCCCGTCCTCTTTGGTGTTCTGACCACCGAAAACATCGAACAGGCCATCGAGCGGGCAGGCACCAAAGCAGGTAATAAAGGCTATGACTGTGCAGTCAGTGCCATCGAGATGGTAAACCTGCTCCGGGAAATGGATGCCGCCGCAGAATAAAATTCACACAGGAGTTTGTCATGATCGTTATAAAGACCCGACAGCCTGACCCGGAATTGGAGCAAAAGATTCGGATGCTTCTGGAACGGGAGCACATCGAGGCAGAGCAGATATCAATTGGTTCACAGGAAAAGCTGGTTTTTCCGGGACTGACGCTGGATGGAATGACCCACGAAGTGTCATGCAACGGAAGAAAAACATCCCTTACAAGACTGGAGTTTGATCTGCTGCTGATACTCGCTTCCCATGAAGAACAAGTCTTTTCCAAGGAGAAGCTTTTCCGGGCAGTGTGGGGACAAAACTGTGACGATACCTTAAAAGTCGTGGCAAATACCGTTTCCAATCTGCGAAAGAAGCTGGCCGGCTGCGGTAGCTTTATCCGCACTACCCACGGCGGCTATGCTTTTGTAAGCCAAAAGGAGAACGACCCGGCATGACCAGGATCTTATTTATTTGTCTCGGAAATATCTGCCGAAGCCCGATGGCGGAGTATGTGATGAAAGACCTTACGTCCAAGGCAGGACTATCCGAGCAATTTGAAATCGCATCAGTCGCCACCAGTGCATGGGAAATCGGAAATCCGGTCTATCCTCCTGCACGGCAGAAGCTGGCAGAACATGGCATCGACTGCAACGGCAAGACCGCCCGGCAGATGACCCGGCTGGATTATGCACGGTATGATCATCTGATTGGCATGGACGAAAGTAATCTGTGCGACATCCTGCGGCTTGTCGGCGGAGACCCACAGCATAAAGTCTCTCTGCTGATGGCGCATACAGGTCAGCCCCGTGAGGTAGCAGACCCATGGTTCACGGGAGATTTTGAATCCACATGGCAGGATGTGCTGGAAGGGTGTACGGCATTGCTTGAGGAACTGCGCTAAATTGGCGTAAATTTTGGCGTATGCCAAATCAGGAGTGTTTGACACTTGCCAACGACAAATTGATTTAACCACAGGAGAAGTTGCCTGTCAGCATAAAATCTCTATACGAAGCAAAAAGCGGCAGCTACGTTGTTTTTCGCAACATAGCTGCCGTATCTTCGTTTTGGGAGTTCGGTGTAGCTACTACACCAATCCGCCTATTCACTTCTTACACCGCACCGCTTTGTAAGGCTCCTTTTCGGGAAAACGTCCAAAAATTGGTGTAGTTGTGGTGTAGTACCGCAGATGTTGTTTGAAATTCGCTTAAATTTTCATCGTATCTGCGTTTTAATTTTACATTTTACTGCTCGATCGGCTTCATCGTGGGGATACTTTCCGGAACCGGCTTACAACGCTTCGTGATGCTTCACAATCGCGTTTTCACTTGCGTTCCCGGTATTCACAATCCTTCGTGATTCGCCGTCATTCTCGTAGTCTTGCTGTCAATTTGCTGTCCTTGGAAGAATTTTGCTGTCAGACAAAACGCTCAGTAAGAGCCCTTCTTTGTTGCTTCAAAAAATGTCCAGTGTAGCAACCAAACGCTCAAATGATTCCTGTTTTTTCTCCTCAGTCGCTTCGGCATAAATGTCCATCGTGGTCTGAATATCCTTATGCCCCATGACCGATTGGATGACCTTCAGGTTGGTCTCTTTCTCGCAAAGCCTTGTGCAGAACGTGTGCCGCAGATGATGTGCCGAAAAGTCCGGCAGCAGAACCGCTTCGCGATGCTGCTTCTTTGCTTCTACTTCCTCGCCCGCATTGTAGTCTGCAATAATGCGTTTAATGACACGGTTCACAGATTGCGGATTCGGAACATTGCCAAAGCGGTTGCAGAAAATGAAGCCCGTCATACCATCAATCTCCACATCGTTCCAGCCGGATTCTTTCTGTTCTTCATGCAGCATTTCAAAGGCATCCTTTACGGTATCAAACATCGGAATCGTCCGAACGCCTGCTTCCGTTTTAGGCTTTGAGATGTGCAGAACCGAATTGCGGCTTTCGCCTACCGGGTAATAGACCAGACTGTGATTGATACTGATAGTGCGCCGCTCATAGTCCAAATCATCCCAGCGCAAGCCCAACGCTTCACCAATGCGGCAGCCTGTTCCCAGCAGTACCGTGAACAACGGCCACCAGTGGCAGAAGACCGGGTGATTGGCGATATGTTCCATGAACGCCCGCTGCTGCGGAATCGTCAGGGCATGGCGCACACCTGTGGTCTGCTCGGAGCTTTTCTTGATCTCTGCCATCACACCATCCGTGGGATTCTTGCGGACGATCTCATCCCGAACCGCCAGCTGAAAGGTGGGATGCAACAGCGTATGAACGCCTTCGAGCGTGTTCGTCTGCAAGCCCTGCTTATCCAACAGGTAATTGTAGAATTGCAGCACATCCGAATACCGAATATCCGCAATTTTCTTCTTACCAAAGGTATCGCGGATGAAGCGGTCATACATATAAAGATAGTTGCTCCGGGTGGTCTGGCGTAGATTCGTTTTCAGGCTCATATAGCGGTCAAACACAAAATTGACCGTTGCTTTGCCTGCAACGTAAATATCCAGACCGTCCATCTGGTCTTTAGTTAGCTGCGCTTCCTTCTCCCGAAGGGTCACAAGGTCATTTGCGTAGATGTATTTGCGCCGTCCCAGCGGGTCCGTGTAAGAATACGCATACCGCTTATCGGAACTGCGCTGCCTCTCGCCTTTTCGCAGGGTACGCCCCCGCAGGTCTTTTCGTGTCGTTGCCATATCAATTCTCCTTCCCCAAAGAAGAAGGGCTTGATACTATTTAAGGTCGGACAAAACTTTGTCCAGCCCCTGCAAGACAACCTCTGTTACCGTCAGTTGATGTTGTTCGGCATAAGTGCAGATACGTTCATACAGGGCATCCTCCACCCGAATGCTCAAGGTTTTCTTTTTTGCATTTTCGGATTTTGGTCGTCCCATCTTTGCCATAGCTGCTCTCATACCTCCACAGCACCAGTATACTTTCCGCATGACAGAAAGTCAAGCTGTAAAAAGCCCTTCTTGAAAATTTTTACGAAAAATCGAAAGTTCACACTCTGCTCATTGACATTTTGTCCTTGATTTGCTATTATAATGGTAACAACTCCCCCAGGCCTCTGCGCATAGCGTATGCACACTTGGGGGCGTTTTGCTTATAAAGGAGATTTTTCATGGCAGACAAGGACTTCAAAACGATAGACGAACAAATCGAGATTCTTCGTTCACGCGGCCTTACCATCGAGGATGAAACCGATGCAAAGGATTTTCTGCTGCGGAACAATTATTACCGTGTCAGCGGCTATTCTCTGACGCTCCGCAAGAACGATGTTTTTGCGAAGTCTGCCACGTTCCAAAATATCGAGGACATTTACAATTTCGACCATGAGTTCCGTCACATCATCCTGCACCATATCGAAACCATTGAGGTACAGATGAAGTCCATCTATGCCTATGAATTTACAAAGGTATATGGGCCGCTGGGCTATCTGGATACCGCAAATTTCTCCAATCAAGCAAAACATAAGGAAATCATCGACAAAGCCAACCAGCAGAAGCGGCAGCGGCTGGCCCACGAAGCCTACTTAAAGCACTTCATCAACGACCTGCACCAAGAGATTCCGCTCTGGGCCTACGTTGATTTGCTGACGATCTCCGACATCTCTTTCCTGTATTCCATTTCCGAACGTCCGCTCAAAGAAACAATTGCCCATCGGTTCGGGCTTACTATGAATCGCGGCCCAGAAATTCTGGGGCAGTATATGCACAGCATGACGATCATCCGTAATCTTTGCGCACACGGGAGCCGCATTTACAATCGTCTCTTTGAGCAGAAGCCTTCCCTCAACAAGAAAGAACAGGCGTTGCTGATCCGCCGCGAGGATGGCACGATGGATAACGCGCATTTCTTTGGGTTCTTCCTCATCATGAGAAGGCTTCTGCCTGCCGAGAACTTTGCAGAGATGAAGGAAGCCGTCATTGCATTGACGGAAAAATATCCGTTTGTGCGAATGGATTATTACGGCTTCCGGGATGACTGGAAAGAAAAGCTCTGATTTTGCATAGAATAAAGGTGACTTCTCCCACGAGCTGCTCTGCAGCGCAACACTGTGGGCGGTCTGGGGTCGGGGGATTTTCCTCCGGCCTATTTTTATGCAATGCGGAAGGTTTCCAGATACCGCTCGAAAATCTCGCAGTTGACCAACGCCACCTTGTCGATTTTATAAACGGCTTTAGCTTCCTTCGCTAACTCCTGAAATTTTGTCAGACCAAGACTGTATTTTTCAGCCCCTTCCTGATAGCGGACAAACTTTTTCGCATTCATTTTTGTTCTTTCAACGTCCTTTCGGGCGTAACCCATAAGCAAAACCTCCGTGTTTTATTTTGATGTAAATTCAAAATCGCCTGCTCACTCTGCGCATCCTGCACTTTTTGCGCACTGTGAGCAGACTGAGCAGGACTTTTTCAAGTTGATTCTTATTTTTTAATCCCACGGGCTGGGAACATCAACGGGTAAAAACAGGTCAACGTCTACATTGTGAAAGCCCCGATTTGTGCCAATGCACTTATCATCGTAGACGATGCCCAGACTTTTCTGATTGTCTTTCAGGTGGTGGATAAAGGTGGATGCGGCCAGCGGCTTTTCCAGATTGTCCAGACACCAGCGTTCATAGACTTTATAGAAATCCGTAGATTTGCACTTGGCCCCCTGCCGAATTTCAAAGTAGCCCTCAGATTTGAGAAAGCCCAGGATATTGTTGCCCTGCTCCATCGCTTCTTTCAGATTCGCGGCGGTGCGTTCGCTGATGGTAAATTGGTAATTGTTTTGAATCAGCCGATGAAGCCCCTCCAATGCCCAAAGCAGGATACCCTCTTTTTCACCCCGCATCTTGTCAATGAGGGAAAGGATCATCCACCCGGCCAACAGGTTTTTCCTTAGTGGTGAGCAACAGCTGGCGGCGATAGAAACCGTTGGACTTGTCATAGAGTGCGTGTAAGCTGCCATTCCCGAAGCAGGCAAACCGAACATACAGCGTCCCCTGCACACTCTGCTGGCCCTTGCGCTCAATGTCGATTTTATCTTCCAGTGTAACAAGGGTCTTGATGTTGTTGGTCTGCGGCAGGGCCTCGGTTTTCATGTCATCGTCCACCAGAAGCAGCTTGTACTCCAAGTCTGCACGGGCAAAGCGGTTGGTTTCCACTTTTTGCAGACTGCCTGTGTACATACTGCTGCCGAACAATTCTCGCAGGATCAGCCCGATTCTGGATTTTCCCTCACCGCCCTTGCCGACCATCAGCAGCATTTTCTGCGCTTTGGTAACAGGTAGCAGGCAATAGCCAATGTATTCTTGTAAGGCCGGAATATCGTCTTCGTATAGCAGCTCATTCAGAAATTGCAGCCAGCGTGTCGGTGCTGGTGCTTCTGGCACATAGGCGATGGGCAGACGGTTCATGCAGTATTCTTTTTCAGGGGTAAAGTGACCGTCCACAAAGTATGTGCCGTTTTGGACATGAATACGATCCGTCTGAATCTCCGGCGGCTCGGATGCACAGGCCAGTTTGATAGCCTGCACGATGTGTTCAATGCGCCGCGCTACGCTGGTGGTGGCATAATAGCGAATCTGCTCATAGATTTCCTTTTTCAATGGGGCTTCATCCTCGATCATGCCATCCACCGTGAACAATCTGCCTTGAAAACAACGCATGGGGTGCAGGCTCAAAAAGCAATCTGCGAACAATGGTTCAATGATTTTTCCGTTGTCACCCACCCAGGTTCGGGCGGGTGCACTATGCTGCTTCTTCGGTTTCTTTGCATCGTTCGATTGCTTTTCCAAGAGCGGTCACTTCCTTTCCGTTCAATAGTTGTTGCTTTTCATTTGGACTTCCCTGCAAAAGAATATCCAGCAGATATTGCACACGGTCTGCATAGTGCATGCTTGCGACAAAACAGGGATGTAGAGTTTCCTCTGGATTTTGTGGCACATAAGTTATGCGCCAATTTGCCAACAGGGAACGATAGCTGCACAAGATTTTGTAGAATTGCTCTTTCGGACTTAGCGGTTTTTCCACCGGCTTGCAGGGAAGTGGTTGAAAATTATCTGTTGCAGAAAGTCCAAAATCTGCAGCCAGCTTTTCAGCCGCCTGTCGTAAGGACAGTTGAAACAACTTTGCAGTAAAGTCAATAACATCACCATCCGCTCCACAGCCAAAACAGTGAAATCGAAAATCCACTTTCATGCTGGGATTGCGGTCTGCATGGAATGGACAGCAAATCATGCTGCTGCGGTTTGGACGAAAACCATAGGCTTCTGCAGCCTGTCGAGTAGTGATATTCAGCTTTACGATTTCAAATAAATTGTTGTTCTTGAAGATTTTCCTCCTTTACAGTTCCATGCCATGACTGCGCTTCTTCGGCTTTGTGCGTGTCTGCTCACGCTGGTTGATTTCTTCCTGCCTCTGATGCAGCTTTTGTAGAACAGACAGACGGGAATCCTCTTTGATTTGCTCCATGGCCGCTTTTTTCACCTCTGGGATATAGAAGAACTGCGTCCCTCTTGAAAGAAGGCTCTTGATTGCCCCAATGATATTTTTCCGCAGGCAGAGTATTTGTTCTTCTGCATATTTTCTGGTGCGGAAGTCTGCAATTCGTTCTGGTTCCATTAACCATTCCAAATGTTGATCAATTTCATTTACAGCTTCCTGTAATGCTTTGTTTAATCCAACATCGGAAACCGCAAGGACCGCTTGGTCATAAGAACCATTTACCGCATCATTAAACAAATCGTTTACATCTACCCATTGCGAAAACAGCTCTTCTAATTCGTTCTCCTGGCTTTTAATTTTTTCATTGTTTTTCGAAATCTCTTCAGATTGCCTTATCGCCTGATTGAATAGTTCAGCATATTCATCTCGCTGGTTACGGCAATCTTCCAGCAATCCGACATATTGAATACTTTGTTCTTGCAGTTCTTTCTTCTGTTCTGCGATCCGTTCATTTTGCTTTTTCAGAATGTAATCCTGCTTTTCCAGATAAGCCCGTCCGCCGTATTCTGGCACTTCGTCCAGTTCCAAGCCGTGGCGTTTGGCAATCTCGAATAGCATCGTGCGGCAGGCTGCATCAAATGTGATCTTGCGGTTGTTGTAGCGTCCAAGGGGCTTGTCTAGTTTTGGCAGTTCAAAACCCAGTGCTTCCAATGCCTTTTCCTGCTGCGGAGCAATCTCGCCATACTTGTTTTCACAGTCAAACACATGGCGTTCGTGGATGTGCGGAGTCCCCTCATCCAGATGCAAAGCCCAATCCAAAATGTGAACGTGTTTGCCGAAACGCTCATGGAACTCGTCCATAAATTCTGTGGCGATTTGAAAAAGTTCTTTGGGCGAAGCGTGGCTCTCCAGCGTTCCAAGCTGATAAATGCTTTCTTCGGGGCAGGTTTTCTTGCTGGTAAGCAAATCTTCGGGAGAACGGTTTCGTTCCGTGTGCCGAATTTTGGCGTTGCGCTCATTCTGTCTTTCGGTGAAGTTGGTGTAATGGAGTTTGTAGTAGAGCTTTTCGACTTCTTCAAAGGTGTCAGCCAGACTATCCATATCTTTGGGCAGCAAGGCAGAACGGATGCCGTTGTAGCAATCCCAATAGATGTTTTGCTGGACACGTTCCGGGTCGATATGCTCGCTGTTGGCAATTTCAAAACTGCGGTCATTGTGCTTTGGGTTATAAGTGCCATGCTTTCCAGCGCGGCCATTGTGTCGGGTAAGTTTCAGCGACCATCTCTCCTTTCTGGGGTCACGCAGAGAACGCCGTGCGCGGGGTAGGGGCAACGCGGTGCAGCGAAGCTGCAAATCTGCCGCCCGCTATGTGCCAGATAATACCCAGTAGGATATGACGCAGGGCATCACATCCACTGGGCAAGGCTGCCGCCCTTGACCCGCGCAAAGATCTGCGATCTCTGCACTCTTGCGCCGAACAACCTGACAGACAAGACTTGTGAAGTCCTCTCTGCCAGCTTGCCCGGTTCTTCTTCGGTGTCGGTCTGCCTGCAAGCGGTTCCTGCCCGATCTCCTCCGGCGTATGGCTTCTTCTTGGTGCGCTCATATCATGGCGGCACTTCTCCGAAAAAGCATAGTGGCTTGCAGCCGATCATGCTGTTGTCAAGGTATAATGTTGTTTTGTAAGAAGTCGAGGGCTTTCCAAAATGCAAAGGGGTTCGTTTCTGAAAGTAGTCCCTACACCCTATACAAACTTAAAGGGGTATTTTTAAACCGGGCCTTTTGAAAATTCAAAGAAAATTCATTTTTTCAACGTTCCCCTCTACCTATAACAATCTAAAATGGGTGTTTGGCAACCAGATTTTCAAATTTTGTTGAACTGCCTAATTTTAGAATATAGATTTTGTTCGATTTCCACTTATAGAACCAGAGGAAAGCTGTTTTACAAAAGATTTTTGAAAGCCCCTATACTAATAGGAATCCGCAGAGCTGTTTTGGAATACGGTTTTGAAAATTTCACAATTTTGGGCAAAAAGAAAAACGGCAAAGTTCGCAATGAAACTTTGCCGCTATTGTGTGAGATCATATTATTGTATTAACTGATACTGGAAAAAATCGAAGAGTTCTTTATTCCTGTGATAATAATCGGAAGCTGCGCGCGTTAATTTTCCGCAAAGGCTATAAAGGTCCACCTTCATTCCACAATCCGAACGAGTGCCATCGTGGTTTAACGCGAACTCAGATGAAGTTATGTGTTCATCCTTGTTAATCACGAGAATAAAGTAATCCATCTTGCAACGCTTTTCTGTGATTTTGTTATTGTCGATATTGGGAGTTCCTTGATGCAGCAAGCAATTTCTCAGACTGTAAACGACTTCACCACTTAAATACGAGAAATCTTCACTATGTGCTCCACTTGGAATTTCACGGAATCCAATATACTCATCATACCATTTCTTATACCGCAGCCCAACATTCTGCTTTTTCCATTGGGGATATTTAGCTTTTCCACAAATATCCGGCAGGGTCAATGCCATTCCCAATGCTGAAATGTAGCAGTCATTTTCCAAGCAGATGTTAATCTCCTTGACAATACGGTCAACCATAAAACCACACCTTTCCAAAGAACTGATATAGGTGTTCACTGATGTGTGCACTTTCATTCGGAAATAGCGCTAGGACTAGTGTCTTTCTATCTGAAATTCCATATTATTTCTCTGTGCGTATTCGAGTGCATAAGATTTCAATGCACAGTAAATCAGTAGACTAGATTTTTGACATCTGCTTTTCGAGATTACCATCGTGCTATTCGATTTGCGAATCGGTACATTATCAAAGAGATGGTCTCCCATAAAGCACACAGATGACGGAATATGTATCTCCTTTAGGTTGGCGCAATTTATAAATGCTCCCTGCTGAATGCTTGTCAATTCAGCGTTCAACCGAACCATGCTGAGTTCCGTGCACCCAACAAATACCATTTTGCCGATGTCTTTTGTGCATGGTGGCAGTGCAATCCTCTGTAGTCGTACACAGAGAGCAAATGCTTGTTCAGAAATAGTTTTGATTGTATCCGGCAAATTAACAATGGTAAGAGTGCTACACCCAAAGAAAATGCCCTCCGGAAGGCATTCCACATTTGACAGAATCACAGCTTCCTTTAATTCTACACAGTTCTTAAACGCATACTTTCCGATATGGCGAATTTTGCTCGGCAAAACAATCTGTTCTAGCGAGGTGCTCTCAAACACGCCTGCATGGTTAGACGCCGCAATAAATTCCGACCCCAAACGGACAAGGGATTGCGGAAGCAAGCACTTCTTTAGAAACGAACAACATGCAAATGCTCCGTCATCAATATAGCGAATCCCTTCAGAGATTTCCAAACACTCGATACCAGAACAATGCTTAAAAGCATCCTTTCCAATGCCCACAATTGTCTTTCCATCGATAATGCTTGGAACAACCACTGTTTTTGTGCCTAAGCCGTGGTATCGGGCGATTTCTACCGTTGCAAGCGTAAGTATCCTCAGCTCATATTCAGGAATACCTTCAGATGTATAGGATGTATTCGCAGCAATCTGCGAAATGCCAGAGATGTCATTGCTCAGTTCGTCAGAATTATTTTTCCACGTTATCTCGTACTGCTGCTCACTAAATTGATTATCCTTTTGAATTAGCACACTATAAGCATCCAGCCACAAAGCAATTCCACGAAGTGCATATTGGCCTGGAAGTGCATACTCGACTTCAAGTTGTCGGCAAAAGACCTGTACCTGTAGGGCATCAATGCTTTTAAGCTGTTTGATTTTATCTGCAATTCCGCATTCATATATATCTAAAACGATATTGATCTCTCGGCGTTCGCTGTGGTACAAGTCGCGCAGGATGGCAGATAGCTTTGCACGGCTCTCCAAACATTGTGGATACTGGTCAAGGATAATGCGTAAGTTCATAAAGATAGTTCAACCTTTGCATCCATATTTAATTTTTGTATCTCAAGTATAATCCATTGACAAAAACAGCAAACAGGATGACGCCAAGAAGATACTCTAGTGTCACAATCCAAAAACTAATACCATTACAGATTGTCAATCCGCTTTGCCCTGCAATCCCTGCCACTGCGTAAGCCAGACATTGTGATACCTTGCACTTGTTGGGCCGAAGAATCACGAGCAGTATAAAGACGCTTCCAATCAATATACTACCTGCTTTAAAAACTCTCAGAGGCTTATAACCATATCCGCTACAAAAATCAAAAACCTTTCCCATAATCTTACCAAGACCTTTTTCTTCTTGATATAATTCTTTAACAATATTATAGTTTGCTTCAGCTATTATTTGCGAATTTCCAGAATGCTCTGCTGATTTTACGATAATTTCCCATACAACTGAATTTTTATTATTAAAGGATTCTGGATCAAAATTGTAAGCATCGCCCCATTCCGTTGAGACCGAGGAAATATCTCCTATGTGACATTTCCCTTTCGCAATAAATTTTGAGATGGAACTATCTTCAACTTTAAGATTATTGACTTGACAATCGACTTCTAAGTTTCCAATTTGGCAGAACTGCCAAATATTAAGCGTATTCACCACTGCTACTACTTTTCCAACAAAATCACCATAAAAATAAAAATTTGATATGGTGCTTTCCTGAACATTCACATAATTGCATTGAATATACGTTTTTAATGTTTCAATATGGCAGGAACGAATATCGAAAACATTCATAGTGTAAGCAGTACAAGTGTCAGTTTGGCTATCCCTGCTCTTTAATGCCTCATAGTGTCCATTCAGCCCAATATCCGCTTGTGCAATTTGACATTCAGCTAAAAGGATTTTTTCGCAATCCAGTTGGAGCAAGTCAGTTGTGCAGTCAACAAGATGAATGTTAACGCCAAATACCTGAAATGAATGAAGTTTCATTGGCATATTGTGAAATGCAAAAAAGCAAATCTCATCAGTTAAACTGTAGTTGCTCACGCATACTGATAGATTATCACTTCCTATTGTGAAGCAACAGCTGACGATTGTGCAAGTATCTACAGAAGGAAAAATTTTCTTTATCATATCATCACAGATAGATAAAAAACTATCCTTGTAGACAAACTCATTATCAACACTTTGCCCATTATTAAGTTCTAGCTTGATTTTTACAACAGTTTGCATCAAAAAATCTCCTTTAGTGGATTCTTAAATAATACTATGCGCCATCAGATAACGGCTGGTCTTATACTGCCAATTATCGTGATGGATAATTCTTTCTGTAGCGTACTGCAATAGTTCATTGTACAAGCTGTGCCGCAGTTCCGTATTATTCATGCGCTTAAGATACTTCTTGACAAACTTTTCAAAAATATCTTTTCGATAAATATACAGAGGTCCCATGGTTTTCGTAGTAAACTCAATAATGCTGTACATTTCAAATTCGATTACAAGACATTCGCTTGCAGATACACGATAAGCATCTGTACTGTACGGAACATATTGACTCCAGAATTGCAAGCGTTCATCGTTGCTGTTTTTAGAAAAACTCTCTCGAATCAGAATATAATTGAGCCAGCGGTGATACTTAAGCTCCTGCTCAGGCGTGAAACCGGAAAAGAAATTCTTATACTTTAGCGTTCCTGCGTCGCTGGTATAAGTATTGCGGAGATAGGTGCCGCACTGGTAGTATCTCTGAAAATCCTCAACTTTCAGTTCTGTCAAGATATTCTTCAGGAACAGCTTTATAGAATCCGGAGAATACTTCTTCAAAGTCGGCAACATATCCCGGTCAGAAATTTCAAGATAGCCAGTTCGATCACAGAAAGTAAGATATTCCTGAATACAACGCTGTCCTAGCCGAGTGGATGGCATAATTCCCAACGTCATCAGACGGTCAGAAAAACGGATGCGGTCGGATTTCTGCCAACGCATACACTCTCTGCCGACTGCATAGGGGATATTTTTACTGGGAAACCACTGCAGCATAGTGGTATTTTCAAGTTTGGTGTTGGAAACGATTTTCTTTACCAGTTCAGCCTTGTCCTGTACGATACGATAAAGGAGATAACATAAATCTTGATTTTCAAAAAAATCCTGCCAGAGAATAAAAAGTGACCGTGCGATTTCTTCATTTGTGCGCAGGAATAGAATCCTTGTTAGATTAAGGAGTGGGAGGTGCAGAGAATTGGCTGGCACATAATTTGCCAGCAACCGCACCTTGCGAATCGGAATAGTGATAGCTTCTCCATCTACATCTTCTTTGGGTAGTTTAGCCCACTGGCGCACTTCGTCTAAGAAGCTATTATCAAGCTGATAGTTTCTAATTTCAGAACTTGTGGGATGCTCTTTCCGCACCTGCGCAGCAATAGCCGGAAGTTTAGAAGGCTTATAGCTTGTTTTCATTTTGTTTCCTCAAGCATTTCGGCAATCTGGTTCATCATTTCCTCATCCTTTAAGCGGAATTTAATTTCCACACGGCGGGATGCCTGCATATCAACTGTTCCATCCGCTGCATAAATAGGCGCACTCCACGAGCGTCCATTTGCGGTCAGCAAAACGCGCAGCTCTTCCAACTGACTGTCCGAAAGAAAATGGTTATTTTCATCCAGACAGTAGGACACGACGGCAAATGCACGGTTCTGCGACAATTGAAGGTTGTACATATAACCGCCATCTGTGTCGGTATGTCCCTCAATGATAATTTCAGCGACATACGGTGAAAAGTCCTTGCCCAACAGAACAGAAAAGTATTTCGGCAAAAACTCTGCCAGAAAAGTCTTGCCGGAATCCTGAAGTTTATCATCGTTGTAGCCAAAGAGCAGCGTTGAATCAAAAGTGATTGCACCAGACTGTGCATCAACCTTGACGGAAAGGTCGTTACCAGAGAACTCTTTGCTCAGGGCATCAATCAGATCTCCACGAACACCCACAATCGTATCAATTTGCGACTGCTGATTCAGAATGATCTGTTCTTTTTCTTCCAGCTCGGCCTGTTTTGCTTCATAGGTTGCGCGGGTTTCCAGCAGGGTACAGGACAGGATCAGAATAAAGACCAGCAGCAATGCCGCCATCATGTCAGAGTAGGAAAGCCAGAAATTCAGCTTTTCGCCGTTTTTATTTCGTTTGGTATAGCGTCTCATTGACGATTCCCTTCTTCATCAGCCACAGCAGGAGCCTTTTGCTCAACCAGTGCGGTCAACTTTTCCATTGCATCCAGATAACTCTGAGTCTGGCTGGTCAGTTTAGCGAGAACCGCTTCATACTGCTTCGTAGATTCACGGATAACGTGCGGCAGGGCCTCAGTAGTATCGCGCACATCGGCAATGGTGCCGCTCAGGTGCTGCGAAATATCGGTCAGGCTGCTGTCGAACGACGTAAAGGTGCGATCAAGTACATCATCCAGATTCTTATCCAGCAGCTTTGCCGCGTTCTCCATGCCAGCGGTCGCAGACTGAATTTCGCTTGTAGTCTGACCTGCAAAATTGGACAGACCAGACACCTCTTTATCCACAGCTTCCACCAATTTTTTGTGCTCTTGTTGTACAAAGTCGGAGAAGTCATTGGTAGCCTGCATCAAAGCATCCGACTGTGCCTGTGTTGCCTTGATTGCTTCCTCAATCTGCTGCTTGCTATTTTGCATCACATTATTTGCAGCCTCAGAAATCACAGACATCTGCTCAGAGGATGCCTTCGTCAGTTCCATTAGCTGTTTGTGGTTTTCTTCGCTCAGTTGGGCGGCAGTGTTGGACAGCAACTGCATTTCGCTTTCAGCAGTCTGTGCCAGCGTTTCCATCTGCGAATGGCTAGCCTCTGTCAAAACCTTTGTAGATGCGGCCAGAGCGTCCATATCTTGCTTGGCAGCATCCACAATACCACTGATCTGGTCTTTGCAGTGGTCGGAAATGGCATCAACCGATTTTTGTGCATTGTCAGCGGCACTAGAGAGCAATGCGATCTGTCCAGCAGATACCTTCGTCAGTTCTTCCAACTGCTTATGATTTTCTTCGTTCAATTTCGTAGCAGTATCGGACAAGGTTTGCATTTCATTAGCAGCAGACAAAGCAACAGCTTCAATTTGCTTTTGGCTTGCATCGGAAACTGTCTTGGTGGATTCAGCCACCATATCCAGACTTTGCTTTGCAGCTGTTTCAATCCCAGAAACTTGTTCTTTGCAATGCTCTGCTAAAGTGTCAATTGTCAGTTTATTATTTTCAATTTCAGTCTTTATGCTTTCCGAAAGTTCTGTAATATGGTTTTCACACTCAACGAGTTTTTCGAGATAGATAGACTGCTGTTTCTGAATTTCATTATTGTGGTCAATTTGATTCTGAACTTGTTCGGTTTCAGCAGAAAGTTTTTCATAATAGGCACTCAACTGCTCCATCACGTGACTCATTTCAGAAACAGTCTGCTTTGAAAGATCATTGATTCGATTGATTTCGTCAGAGGTATCACAGATGCCATCAACCACTTTTTGCATTTGCTCTGTAGATGATTTTTGCCACTCACAAATTTCATGAATTGTGTTACTTAATTCTTTAAATTGCTCATTCAAAGATTCATTCATGCAGTGAATGAATTCTTTGACAACACGATCCAATCCTTCTTTCTGCTGTTGGCTGGCAAGTGCGCCAAACTGTTCAATGGTATTTTCCATCCGATCAAAGATGGGAATCAGTTCGGTTTTCATTGTATTGCTGATAGAACTGCTGACAGCTTCTGAAACAACAGTTGCAAAATTCCCCAATAATTCAGTCTGCTGCTTTTGATATGTAAGCAACTGGTTTTCTGCATTTTTTTCAGAACCATCCAAATTCTTATCATGGAATATAATCACAAAGTTTTCCATGCTTTTATTTGCACGAGCGTAGGAGATCTTATGTAAATAAGAAAACAGAAGGGAAAGAAAAACGCCAACGATACTGGTAAAGAAAGCCGTGCCCATGCCGCCCAGCAGACCGGAAATACTGGATGTGATGGCATCCGTCGTTGTGGTATCAAACCCGCTGATACCCAAGACCAGACCTAAAAATGTACCCAAGATGCCGAGACCGGTCATTGTGCCAGAAATCAAATCACAGATTCCCGTATAGCTGATTTCGTCCAGATATTCACTGTTGTAAAAATCTGTAATGTCAACAAAAGGAGCAGCATCCTTTGTGGCAAGAATTTTGCGATAGGTATCCCGATATTCTGTAAAAGTTGTTTGTAATCTTTGCTCTTGAAACAACGGCTCAGACTCAGAATCCGTATTTTCAAATTGTTTGCGAAGAGTTTCTGTACATAATGGATCATTTTTGATTTTTGATGTGGTATTTTCAAAATCTTTTTGGTACTGGTTTAACTTATGGATAAAAAATCCACCCATTGCTATTACGCCAAGCATACAAATATAAATGTACCACGAAGATTCAATGGATTGTGCTATCATTTTGAACAAGATAATCGCTCCTTTACACCGTTATAAATTTACTTCAATCGCCGTAGTTTCCAGCAGAGTATTATTTTTACAGATACATTGAATTTTGTACTTGACTATATTACCGTTTTGCACCGCAGAATCCAGATACATTGTCTGCGTTATGGGCAACTCCGCAAGCGTTTGCCATCCGGCTGTGTCTGAGAACCTCAAAATCCGATAGCTTGTTGCTTCAAAAATCATCGTCCATTTTATCTGTACACCAGAAAAAGCAAACTGAACCTCGCGAATCTGAAACACAGGCGGCTTGCTGGGTGATACTAATTGCAGATCTGGTGAATGTGCAAGGCTTTTTTCGGATTCATTCGTTCCTCGGATGGCATACGCATAAAGTACATTTGGCTCAACATCACAATCCTGATAGCGCGGAATCGGGAAAGTGCCATTTTTTATTTTAACGGGTGACTCCGTACCTTTTGCCCGCCATAGTTCATAGCGGTCAATATCTGTTCGTTTTTCCCATTGCAGACGAATCCCCAGACGGATGAAATCCTGTGAAATTGTCGTAACCTTTATGATGTCTTTGTCAGGCATCCTTGCAGGGGAAGATGGCATGACCGGAGAAGGAAGAACTGCTTTAGTATCCACATCCGTTTCACAGGAGGAATGTACTAAAATATCGGCATCAATACTGCTTTCCCAATAATCAATTGCGTGTTTTGCGGCGGTTTCCAGCATGGCATACTGGCTGACAAGTCCTGTGGTAATGCGTAACCGATCATCGGTCGAAATCGGGTTGCTACGCCGGATAGCATCCACAACGCCCAGTTCGTATGCGGCTTGCAACACCCGGAACTTTGGCAGATCATTGTTCAGCGCATCTTTCAATAACCCCATTGTCCGATTTTTGTCGTTCAAAGCTGTCGGACACTGCCTCAAATAGTTTCCAAATTCAGTTGACATTTTCCTCACTCACAACACAAAAAGGCCCACGCCAATGCCGGCGAAGACCTTTCAATGATTTACTGCACAGATTCTTGCGATACAGTGATTTTTTCGGCAGTCTGGCTCTCTTTCGAATCATCCGCAGAGGAAGCGGCCATTTGACTGCCCACCGCCTGCATGATTGCAAGATTGCCCTCGGCATCCCGCGCAAGTGCATCCATTCTGGCACAGAGTGCATTCCAATCGTCCTGCGCCTTGCAAAGCACATCTGCTGAGGCTTTTACCCCGGCTTCGGCATCTGCCAGACGCTTTTCCAGCGTCTGATGCTCTGTGCGATTTCGTTCCAGATTGCTCTCGATATAGGCTTTCTTTTCCAATGCGGCCTGACGGTCATGTTCGGCCTTTTCCAGTCTGGCTTTCAGCCGTATTTCGTCCCCGCATAGTTTGATTTTTGCAATGACATCATCCGTAAGGTCAGAACGAACCAGACACGCAATGGAAACATCGTCGCCACTGCCCCGGCGGGTGATTTTGGGCAAATAGTCCCGTACTTCACTGCTGCCGACCTCACCGCCGTGCTCCGCAAAAATCAGAAAGATGCTGCGGTATAATTCATGCAGTTCCAATTCGGAAGGGTAGCTGTCATCAATTCCGTCACTTCCGATAAAAATAGCTGCGGGAGAATCCTTTTGCACTACATAGCGGAACTCATCGATGGCATCGCTGTCGCAAATACTGGTCGTGATATTCTGCTCACAGGCATCATCCCATGGAATTGGCTCAGAGATGGAGCCATCTGCACACAACTCCACGCACTTTCCGTCACCAATATGAATGCCGAACCAGCCTTCATTGGTCGTACAAACGGCAATCAAGGTTGTGCCATAAGCCTTTGCATTGTACTTTCCGGAGGCATAGCACTGCTTGTACTTATCGGATACTTTTTCCATTTCCTCCGCCTGAAATGGATGCGATGCAATATCGTTTTCAACCTGTGCATACCATTGGGCAAGAATATTTTTCGCAACCTGCACCAGATCGGTTTCTGAATCCGGAACCGTTGGCAGATCATTCTCTCTGGCTTTCCGGATAAAAGCCTCGATTGCACTCAGTGCAGCGGATACTGCAAACGCGCTTCCACGGTCTGTGCGGATATAGTTGTCACTGCCGTGTCCATCTGCAACGGCAATAATATTTACATCCTCAAATTTGCGGGAGCCGGATGCATCCTGGCAAACTTTGTTTGCCTTGATATGGTTATACCCCTGCGTAGAACGGGCGAACTGGTAATATTCAGCCATTCTTCGACCTCCTGCCGTAATCGGCACTTACCAGTTGCCCCAGTCCTGATCCAGCGAAACATCGATCGCACCAGAATCGCCACCGGATACAGGGCTGTTCTGGGAAGCATCCTGTTTGATTTCATTGACAGCATCCTGCGCAATTTTTGCACTGTCATCTTCCGCACTGGATGTTGTATCGCCGGACTGTTTGCTGTGACTCTGGAACTCGGATGCGCGGACACTGACCTTACGAATCAGAGCTTTTAGGGTATGCTTATCGTTGACAGTAATAACCGATTCGATGGTACCTGTAAACTCAGCCAGAACAGCCTTGTCCGCATCATCGCCGATGGCAATGGCGATTTTAATGGCGTGTTTGAACCAGTTGTTCAGCTTCAACTGCTTCAGTTCCTTTTCCCAGTTATCGGTGGGGCCGCCATCGCTGAACAACAGAATAACAGGAGCGTATGCGCCAGTCTGACTGTTCAGATATTCATTACGGGACAGCTTCTTGTCCAGTTCCTTGCAAGCTGCGCCCAGATCCGTCACGCCGCCGGCATTCAGATCGTTCCAGATCACATCGCCAATGGCAATCGGGCCGCTTTGCGGGGTAATCCATGAACAGCCACTGCTGAACTGCATAATGGCAACTTTGATTTCGGCATCATCGTTCGCCGCACTGATTTCCGGCAGGTCACTTGTGATAGCTTCTTCCATTGCGCTGTTGACGCTGCCAATTTTACTTCCGTACATACTGCCGGAAGTATCCACAACATAGAACAGGGTCATAACTTTACGAGGGGCAGGTGCTACATTATCCAACAGAGACATTTTCATTCACCTTTCTCTTTTTACTTGATGATGCCAGAATCGTTCGTGCCGCCAAGAAAATGAATCTCAAATCCGGCACGGACAGGAACGACCTGCTGCGGCGGTAGCGGACGCTGAGAGCCATCCGGAAGATTAACGATCCATGTGCGCTGGCTGAGATTCCGGAACCCAAGAAGCTGTGGATTTTTCGGATTCTTTACGACTTCTGCAACCTGTGTACGGATATCTTCCAGTGAACTGTCCACCGTCCACAAGCTGATTTTCAAGCCGGGGAAGATCGGCAAGATGGTGCTTTTCAACTGCACTGCATTGGCAATGGGAATTTTTTTGCCGCACTCGATACAGGAAACGTCATGACTTCCGTTGAAAGTATAGAAAGTTTCCTGTCCGCAATGAGGGCAACGGCCAATTTCTGTACGAAGCCGGATAAAAATATCCATCCACTCTTTTTCCAGAATACGAGGCTTCTGCTTCATCATCACATCATGGCTGAATGCACGGGTAAAAGCATCCTTTACATAGTCCGGATACACATTCCAGAAAAGTTTCAGATTATGGTCAGTTCCCGGAATCGGACGGTTTTCCGTTGTAGATGGGTCATAGACAAAAATTGGAGCACTACCATAATATTTTTGCTCGGCTTCCTTGGTCATGCAGGGAGGGGTGCTGTAACGGCCTTCCAACGGGTGGTTGATGAACAATAACCGGAACAGCACTACGGCCAGACTAAAACGGTCGCTGTTCTTGTCGGGGTCATTCTTTCCCATAACAATTTCCGGAGCCATCCAGCGCTGCTTGCCCATAATGCCAAGATTGGTTCCGAACGGACTGACGTTATCATTATCGCAAATCAGCACATCGCCATTTTCCGGGTTGATGAAGAAGTTGCCGTTGTTGATATCCTGATAACTGTAGCCATTATTGTGCAGAGCACGGAAGGCTTCGATAATATTGATTACTGCCGTACAGAGGGCGTAGAAACTTTTGAACCGCGCCTGTTTCTGCTTTCGGCCACCCACAAAAAAGTTGGTCAGTTCTTCGTAACCAGACGGGCGCACATCCATCAGATAGCCAAACTGGTCGTTATAAACTTTGGTAATGGCTTTTGGCCAGAGAAAAGCATCCGTTGGCGCACCATTGCTAATATTGTTTTCGAGGTTCTTATAGAAGTCATTTTCCTTTCCCTTGAAAACTCCCGGATGATACCATTTCAGAGCATAGGTTTTGCCGTTGTACGATACCTTGTAGACCGTACCCTGACCACCAGAACCAAATTCATCCAGAACCTCAACCTGTCCACCAGCTTGAATATCCAGCTTATCATGTACTTTTAGATTTCCCATATTACAATACCCTTTCGATGATTTACGTCATAATTTGAAGCGTTTGTACTGCCAGATCCGCACGAGGCAGAATAAAGTTTATGACCTTTTGCCCAAATTGAAGCCCAATCGCATTGGAATAGGGATGAAATGCAGAAAGCGAACCAATGGATTTTTCTAGGCCGCCTTTCTGCGAGGTAAAAATGATGCGCTTGTTGGTAATATAAAGGTATCCCGGTATGTAGTCGACCTTGGTTTCCGTTACAGGGATAGATTCACTGCTGCCCATGTGGTATCGAACGCCCTTGAAAAAGACACTTGGCACACTGGTACCGCCGGATTTTCGGACATTTCGAGTGATGCTTGTCTCGACCATTTCATAGCTCTTGTCTACAAAGCAGCATTTTTCACCCTTTTTGAGCATCAAGTTAGGCACATTCAGTTCTGCCAGACTGCCACTCTCAATCCGGGAGATTGCAGCAGAAGGAAGAACCGTCTGACTGGCAGAGAAAGTCGGCATGGGTCTCTGTTGTTGCTTGTTGAAGATACTCATAATCTTTTACCGATCTCCACTGCTTCGGATGCCAGAGCCATCATAACCCAAACTGACAACACCATGTACTCCGCACCATCCACAGGAGAACAATCTAGAACCATTGTAGCAATTCAATTTTCCACAGGTGCCGCATATTACGAAGGTAGTTGCTTCACAGTAAGGACATCCGGGATAATCTTCTGTTGGCTCAATCGTACCAATAATTGTAGTTTCATCGTAGCCTTCATGTTTTGCGGCTGATTCTTTGATAGGAAACGCCCATGTGTACTTCCAGTGCTTTTTGCCAGCCTTTTCAAAGCGGACACCGTAGGCTTTGTGGACTTTTCCGCATTTGCAAAGAGCAACTGTTGCTTCTATGCCATTCGTCATAACTTTTCCCTATTGCTCAATTGTACAGGTGTGGTTTGTGTGAATTTTATGTAACAATTATAATGCTTTTACAATAGAGCGTCAATGAGAATGCAATTATATTCCATTTTGCATTCAAAATATTTTGAAATTTATGCCTTTACATCAATTTATAGCGATAGTCTGTAAACATAAGAGGGGCAGATACCAAGTTATACGGTATCTGTCCCTCCGACATTATGCAAAAATCAATTCGGCCTTAATAACTTCCTCCGCTCGATTCTGGATTCTGTTCATCCTTTGCACCCATTCCATTTGATTTGCGGCTTTCAATTCTTCGTTCACACCCTCACGTTCAGCCATCTGCTGAGTAAGCAACTCCAACTGTTCCTCTGCCTGTGCATCAATGTCAGCCAGATAGCTGTTCAATCTGCCAGACAGCAGGAGGGCCTGATACCGTGCTGAATGATGTTCTTTGAGATACCGTTTGTACATTCTACCCCAGCGGCCAACAGGACGAGAATCCTCTGCCAGAATCAAGGCGGGAAAATAGTAATCTCCGACCAGCACATAGTCCAGCCCATTATTTTCATCATGCAATCTAGTGTTCGGCTTTTCCATTGCACACCTCAAATCTTTCTCTGCTGGCGCAGGTACTCTTCAAAAATGCTTCTCCGAATCAAAATCTTCCGGCCAATCTTATAGATAGCCCCACATTCATGTGCCATCCGGGTGACTGGTTTCAGTCCCAGCCCATAATAATCGCTTGCCATGCTGTAAGTCACGAACTCATGCCGCATAAAATCCATATCTTCATCGTCAATCTGGTCGGAGAACATCCACACACTGCCGCTCACTCGTCCTCGACCTCCTCCACGGTAATTTTTCTTGCAGGTTCATGGAAGCGTTCTAAATAGGCATCAAAAATCTCCCGGTTGATAAGCACCGTGCTGTCGAAGCGGTAGATTGCCCCGGCATCGCTGGCAAGCTCCAGCAGCTTCTTGTGGGATAAGCTGTACACGATTTCTGCCTGCTGATAGCGCAGGAACTGGCGGCGCAGCTTGCGAAGCTGGTCAGGAATTTCTTTCATGGGTTTGATGGGCTTGTAGCCGTTTTTCATAATCTTATCCTCCGTTTTTTGTGACTGTCTGACAGAAGTTGGCCGCAGGAGCAAACAAAAAGAGCACCTCTTGGATGATTCCAAGAAGTGCTCTTACAGCTTTGTTCAAGCCTTGTGCGTTTTGTCTGAAATCCGTCACGCTTCATAACGGGACGTGATTCTTCAGGATTTTGCTGTCAAATTGATGTCAAAACGGGGATGACACAGCTTTTGCAAGAAAATCAGAAGTTAAATCTTTCGTTTCTATGTTGATTTCCTTGTAGTTCACTGGTCGATCGGCTTCATCGTGGGGAACAGCAGCACGTCGCGGATAGAAGCGCTGTCCGTCAGCAGCATGACCAGACGGTCAACACCGAAGCCGAGGCCGCCCGTGGGAGGCAGACCGTACTCCAGAGCGTTGACGTAGTCGTAATCGACCTGTGCCTTGCAGTCGGGTTCGATGGCCTTGCGCTCGGCGACCTGCCGCTCGAAGCGGCCCTTCTGGTCGATGGGGTCGTTCAGCTCGCTGAAAGCGTTGCCGTACTCGGTGCAGTCGATGAAGTACTCAAAACGCTCGGTGAAGGCGGGATCGTCCGGCTTGCGCTTGGCCAGCGGGCTGATCTCGACGGGGTAGTCGTAGATGAAGGTGGGCTGGATGAGCTTGTCCTCGACGAAGGCGTCGAAGAACTCGGCCAGGATGGCGCCCTTGGTGGGGACCTCGGGCAGCTCCACATGGTGCTCCTTGGCAGCGGCGATGGCGTCCTCATCGGTCTTCCAGTCGTTGAAGTCAACGCCGGAATACTTCTTGACGGCCTCGATCATGGTCAGGCGCTCCCAGTGGCCCATGTCGATCTGCTTGCCCTGATAGGGGATGACCAGACTGCCGCAGATCTTCTGAGCGAGGCGCTTATACAGCTCCTCCACCAGGTCCATCATGCCGTGGAAATCGGTGAATGCCTGATACAGCTCGATGGTGGTGAACTCGGGGTTGTGCTTGGGGTCCATGCCCTCGTTGCGGAAGATGCGGCCCACCTCATAGACGCGGTCCATGCCGCCCACGATGAGGCGCTTCAGGTACAGCTCCGTCTCGATGCGGAGCACCATGTCCATGTTCAGGGTGTTGTGATGGGTGTAGAAGGGACGTGCGGACGCACCGATCTCGAACGGGGTCAGGATGGGGGTATCGACCTCCAGGAAGCCCTTCTCGTCCAGATAGGCACGGATCTCCTTCAAAATCTTGCTGCGCTTGACAAAGGTCTCCTTGACCTCGGGGTTTGCGATGAGGTCAACATAGCGCTGACGATAACGCATCTCGGTATCGGTCAGGCCGTGGAACTTCTCGGGCAGGGGGCGCAGGCTCTTGGCCAGCAGGGTGATCTCCTCGGCGCGGGCGCTCAGCTCGCCGGTCTTGGTGCGGAACACCTCGCCCCTGACGCCGATGATGTCGCCCACGTCCAGCTTCTTGAAAGCAGCGTAAGCGTCGTCGCCCAGCTCGTCACGGCGGACGTAGAGCTGGATGTCGCCCTTATCGTCGCGCAGATGGGCAAAGCTTGCCTTGCCCATGACGCGCTTGGACATCAGACGGCCGGCCAGTGCAACCTTCTTACCGCTGTCGGTCTCGTTGGGCAGATCCTTGAACTCTTCCTTCAGGTCAGCAGAGTAAGCATCCTGAGGGAACTTGGTCAGGGTAAAGGGGTCGAGGCCTGCAGCCTGCAGGTCTGTCAGCTTCTGGCGGCGCACCTGCACCTGCTCGCTCTCAGACAGGCCCTGTGCGGGGTTCTTCTTCTGTTCTTCCATGATTTCCTCCCGCTTGGCTCAGTTTGCAGAGTGGGTGATGCCCAGCACCTTGTAGTTGACGGTAAGGCCGGTGGGCAGCAGGACTTCGGCGGTGTCGCCGACAGCCTTCTCCAGCAGGGCGTGGCCCACGGGGCTCTCGTCGCTGATCTTGCCGTTCAGGGGGTCGGCCTCGGTACGGCCCACGATGTCGTACTCCTCGACCTCGTCCTCACCCTCCATCTGGATGGTGACGTGAGTACCGACAGAGACGTTCTCAACGCTCAGCTCGCTCTCGTCGATGACGACAGCGTTCTTGATCATCTGCTCCAGCTCGGTGATGCGGTTCTCGACCAGACCCTGGGTGTTCTTGGCCTCATCGTACTCGCTGTTCTCGGACAGGTCGCCGTGGCTGCGGGCTTCCTTGATCTCTTCTGCCAGCTCCTTGCGGCGGACAGTCTTCAGGTATTCCAGTTCCTCCTGCATTGCCTTCAGGCCAGCAGCGGACATCTTGATCTCTTGTGCCATTTGGAAATCTCCTTATCTATTTTTTGGGGTACGGCAGAGTGTCATAAAACATAAAACCGCACACGAATGCCATTTTGACCTATTCATTATAATAGCAAGCCGCGGCCTTGTCAATAAAAACTGCCGCCCTGCGGGCCAAAAAGGCCGCAAAAAAGCCCCGCCGACAGAGGGAAGTGCCGACAGGGCTTGGAAAATGTCTTATTCAACCTCTCCGTCACGGCTTCGCCGCGCCACTGCCCGGGTTGCGGCTCCCAGTGTCTGCTTCGCTTTCGCTCGCATCCTACTGGCCGCTGCCCCAACAGCTCCTCCCTGTTTCCGCCACTGGCGGCGGTCGTCGC
>ERZ894223.144-NODE-144-length-76132-cov-86.242531_pt1 | contig 76132 bp, 52 predicted proteins | sample MGYA00380293_ERZ894223 | MGnify/ENA primary metagenome ERZ894223 (study PRJEB32331, sample SAMN06328445) | human gut metagenome | biome: human gut microbiome; feature: stool | host: Homo sapiens | collected 2014-11-05 ...
CGTCTTCAGCTATATTAAAGGCATCATCAGCTAAATGAAAGCAATTATCAGCAAATGAAAGCAATCATCAAAAGCTAATCATCAGCCTTTCTCTATTCGCTCTCTACATTGCTCCATCAGCCATTTCGGAGTGCTGGTGGCGCCACAAATGCCTATTGTGCGTACGTCTGGTGCAAACCATGACATATCTATTTCTTCCGGACTCTCTATCTGATAGCTGCGAGGATTGACGCTGCTGCATTCCTTGAAGAGCACTTTACCGTTGCTCGACTTGCGTCCTGAGACGAAGAGAACGAGGTCGTGACGGGAGGCGAAGGCGGCTATGTTGGGCATACGATTGGCTACCTGACGGCAGATGGTGTCGAAACTCTTGAATGTAGCGCCCTCATGCATGTGACGCTGGATGTAGTCAATGATCTGATGGAAGCCGTCAAGCGACTTCGTTGTCTGCGAATAAAGATAGATGTCGCGCGAGAAATCGAGTCGTTCTGCGTCCTCCACCTTTTCCACAACGATGGCATGACTGTCCGTCTGGCCCACCAAGCCAAGCACTTCTGCATGTCCACGCTTGCCGAAAATCACTATCTGAGCATTAGGATTGTCATCGTACTGACGCTTTATCCTACGTTGTAGAGCCAGTACAACGGGGCACGTGGCGTCTATTATCTCAATGCCGTTACGACGAGCCAGCTCATAAGTCTGTGGTGGCTCGCCATGCGCACGGAGCAACACCTTCACATCCTTCAGCCCTTCCATGTCGTCATGGTTGATGGTGATAAGTCCTTGGTCGTGCAGGCGCTTCACCTCCATGCCGTTATGTACGATGTCGCCAAGGCAATAGAGGCGCGTGCCCTTGGCAAGCTCCTCCTCCGCCTTACGTATTGCGGTAGTGACTCCGAAGCAGAAGCCACTACCCTCGTCTATCTCAATAGTCAGTTGTCTGTCCATTATGAACGTCTTATTTAGCGATAACCTTTATTGTAACCTTGGCATTGTTCGGGTCGTTGGTGATCATCAGCACACGTGGTTTAGAACGTGCAGCCTTAATCTGGCGCTTGTCTGCCGTAATTTTGAGCTTAGCCGACTCGCCCGGCTTCAGTTTCTGCTTGTTAAGCGACACCTCCAGTCCCATTGTGAACATCTGGATGTTACGGATGTTGAGCACAGACTTGCCGTCATTGCGGATTATCACCTCACCCTTCAGCTTCTTCTTGGTGCCGAATTCGCCAAGATCGAGAGCTGTTGTTGAGAGCGAAAGCTTAGGCGCATTGGCGAGCTGCTTCGTTGTAAGGTTGTCAAACTTGGGCAGCAATACCGCAGAAACGCTTATCTCCTTCTCACGACTCACACGGTCGCCGGGGAAGCCACCAAGGAATACGGAGGTCTGTGTAAGCCCCATATCCTTGAGCTGGCGCGAATCAAGCGTGACAGTCACCACTCCACTGTGTCCCGGATCAATCTTTGACGGCGACACCTCAGCCTGAAGGTAAGCCGGCAGATGCATCACGACGGGCTGCACGGTCTCGCTCGTAGAGTTATGGATGTGAATCTTCTTCTGAGGACGCTCGCCACGATTTACGTCATCAAACTCGATGTCGTTGCAGTCTGCCTGAATATTGCCAAGCATAAAGTCGTACTTGCCACCGAAGTCTACAATCTCCGGCACCACATTACCGCGCACTCGCAGCACAAGCGGCTTGTTGCTGTTGTCCGCATAGATGTCGATGAACTTGTCGAAGTGGCCCATTGTCTTAGCGTCATACTTCACGCGCAACGTGAACTTTCCGTCCGAAGGAACGTCACCCGTGGGATATTCCACATCCGTGCATCCGCAGCTTGTACGCACGTCCACAATGCGCGTGGCACGTCCACCCTTGTTGGTAATCTCAAACTCAGCCGTTACGGGCGAACGAAACATCACCTGTCCGCAGTCCACAATCTTATTGGCTGTTGCTATTTTCTGTGCGTTCACCCCCAACGACGACATTGCGAGGAGAACGGCGGGTATATATAATCTTTTCATAAATCGCTTTTATGTATATGTATATATTCCTTTATATATATATGTATTTATTCCTTTGGGATTCCGTTTACTTATTCCACAGTCACGACAAACGCCTTGGTGCGTGCCATAAACTCGGGTGAATAGGCACATTGCACGCTGCACGTCCCGGTCTGATACTTACCAGTACGGTCCGCATAGTAGGTGGTCTCCACCACATGCTTGCCCTTTGACAGACGGCTGAAGAAATAGTTGGTCTGATAATCCTTCGGCTGGCAGTAATATCCCCATCCGTAACCGGAGGTCTGCTGCAACGGTTCGAGGCAGGCAGCACGCTTGTCTGTAAGCTGAACGAAGTCGTAATCGCGCTCCGCTGTTATGGTAAGACGAACCGTGATGCGGTCACCGAGACTTACATGTATGTCGTCTGCCGACACCTTCTTGCCGTCCTTCAGCACCTCACGCACCACTGTCATACCTGAAGCTGCTGACGCAATCTCCGTGGTAGGCTGCACGAACTGTGCGTAGACAGCACCCCAAGAAGTGTCGGGAGAAGTCTTCTCCACCTCCAGCTTGCGCATATTGTCAGCCGTCTTAGCCACTTTCACGTATCCAAGACCAGCCGTTGCCTTAGGCATAGCAAGCTTCTGTCCGTTAAACTTGAACGTCGTGGGCTGTGCCTGGTTGGAGAGCAACTGCGACGAACAGCCGTTCATGAAGGCAAACACGGCGTTTACAGAGTTGATTGGAGTATCCCAAGCCTGCGTACGCTTCGACTGAAGCAGCCAGCGTTGCATCTCGCTTATGGTCTGACGGTCTGACGGCTGCAATGTCTGCAGAGCCTCAATGGCAGCCACCTGCGACGGAATGCGATAGTCAAACCATGAATAGAGCGCCTTCGGAGTATCGAAATAGCGTCCCATCTCTTCCTTATATACTGTATACTGGCGTATGCTTTCCAGCAAGTCAGCCGCCTTGTCAGCGTATCCGTTCTTAGCAAGAACCAAAGCCGACACAGCCTTGCCGTATATGGTGAACTCCGTATTCTTCTCAGAGAGTCGGTTGACGAGGAAGTCGAAGTTGCGCTTTGCCGAAGCCGATAACTTGCGGTCAGCTATCGAAACGCTATACATATACTGTACAGCCAGTTCGCTTGGACGCATCTTCTCGCCCTTAGCCTCAGCCTTCTTGATGTCCTTCACCTCTTCAGCCATCCGCTTGTCCATGTAGGCAAAGCCTGCCTCCACCATATTGCTTGTGGCTTTCTGCACACCAATGAGCTTGTTCAGACGTACGAGCGTCTGCACCACAGACATGGTCATGCATGGCGAACCGTCCATTCCCTTCCACCATGCGAACGATCCGTCCTCACGCTGCAGTCTTGACAGCTTCGAGAGATTGCTTGCAAGGCGATAGCTGATCTGCGATTCGTCGAAGAACGACGCCAACTGACGCTTCTGGTCAGCCTCGCGGTCTGCGTCCATCAGCCACGGAGTCTCTTCCATAACCATCAGCTTCAGCTCCTCATTCTTCTGAAGCGCACTCTGCAAGGAGCTGCCCTCAGAAGCGTCCTCCTTGTTCCATAGCGCCACGGTCTGACGGATGGCATCGTTGGAGAGCATTATGTTACGACCTATTGAGTTGGCGTAATATGCCGTTACGAGCGACATGGCGTTGTCGCCGTTGGGCGTAGCCATCGAAGGCAGCGCCTGTATCATCAGCCAAGCCGGCGAATTGGTGTATTCCACGGTCAGCTTCTTGTCGTCAGCCTCAGCAGGGAAGAGCTTTGTGAGGTCTATGTCCATCTTGCCCGGCTCGTTCTGCGTGAATGCGAAAGCGTTGGTCACCATCTCCTTATCTGAGAGTACCGGCAGATAATGCTGCTCGCCGTCGCTATATCCGTGTCCTGTGGCGGTAACACGACAGATGAGCAGTCCGTCGTTCTCCAACTTTGTCATATCGAAAGCGAACTTCGCCACTGTTGTCTCGCCCGCCTTGACCGTGAACTTGGTGTCGCGGCGCAGCACCTCTCGTCCTGTCTCTGGATTGAGAAGCACCATGCGTGCCGTTCCGCTAACCACCTTGTCTGACGTGTTAGATACGCGTGCCGTGATGACGCCGCTGTCCGATGTGCGTACGAAGCGTGGCACGTTGGGCTGAATCATGACGGTCTTGCTTGCCACAGCCGTAGCCGAAATCATGCCGTTGTTCATCTCCTTGTCGTGTGCCAAGCCGTACATCTGCCACGTCGTCACACTTTCAGGCAGCGTAAAGCGCAGCGATACGTTGCCCTTCTCGTCAGTCAGGAGTCCCGGCATGAAGAAGGCTGTCTCGTTGAGGTTCTCACGCACTTGTGACGAAGCCTTGCCGCCTTCCTCTGCACCGGCATCGCCAATAGCGCCATTCGCTGCCGACGATTCAGTAACCGACTCCTCCTCTGCCCTTTCCATCTTCATATTGGCTTTGACAGAAGAAAGTTCTACGGCATCCATTTTAGTATCATAATCCCTCGATTGCTTTGAATACATCAGCATAGGACGACCATATGCCAATACCTCACCGTATCCGGCAATAATACTGAAACCGATGAAGCGGCTATAATCCAGACTCGGTTCGCGGAGGAAGCGCATCGGCATCTCGCCGTATACGAAGAGTTCGTTGTTAGCCACGCCTCTCCATGTTATCCAAGGCACGTTCACGTACGTAGGAAGTGAGAAATGGATGTTATGACTGCGTATCTCGTCAAGCGACTTGTCGTACATCATGGCAAGCAACTGTGCGTGTGCCGGCTTTCCGTCAGGTCGTGTTACGTTGAGCGTCCATGTCTCGCGCTGTCCCGGTGTGAGGCGGTCGCGGAATGTGGTCCACTTCAGATTAAGCCTGGTGTCGGGAAGCGGACGTTCTATGCGAGCCGTATGAACATACGCCTTGCCATTCTTCACCCACGCCACGGCTATCGCCACGCCGTCGCCCCACTCTTCCTTATAGGTCACGGCACGTGTGCGCATCTCGTTATGCAGGTCGGCTTGTCCCTGCTCTATAATCTTATTGCCGGACACGATGGTGTAAACCACATGCTGCACGTCGTCGGACGAACCCACCTGTATGTATACGGGCGAACCGTCTGAAGGGAACTGCTCCGAAGAGAGATAGAACCAGTCGTGGGTCGGCATCGGCACCTTGCGATCATCGAGCGTAAACACCACGTACGACGTGGTAAGCGTATCTGTTCCGCAGACAGCTGTCAGCCTGTGACTGCCTGAGGTAAGCGCAGCCTGACTGAGCTTTGCTGCCTCGTTGGCGGCACACTCATACTTCACGCCGTCAACGGTATAGACCGCATTGCCCTTGATTGGCTCGCCGGCGTTGTTGCGATAAGCGAAGGTTACGGTATGCAGACTGTCGCGGAGCGACTTGGCTGGCAAGTCGCAGGTAAGAATCGTAGGATGGTCGCTGAACGGCAACGACATCTCGCCGTAGCGTGTCTCGCCTGTGGCATCGGTCACGTCCGCCGTCACGTCGAAGGAGTAATAGCGTCGCGGATGTTCATCGTAAGTGTAAGGCACGCGTATCGGCACTCTTACCGTGAACATTCCTTCGTTATCGGTCATGATGGTGTCGCTTACAATCTTCTCTGCGGCGTCAGCCTGACTGGCTGCGAATCGCCAGAACATGGCAGGACGACGGATTACGCTTACTGCCACCTTTGCTCCCTGTACTGGTACTCCGGCAAAAGTCTTGGCATAACACTTCACGCTGACCGTGTCGTCAGCGGCATAGCGTGTCTCCGCCTTGCCCATCTCCACCTTGAACGTCGGTCGCTTATATTCCTCCACAGAGAAGCGCACGTAGCTGCCACCCTTGTCAGCCTGCACCGTGTACGTGCCGTTCAGTCCGCCCTGTGGCAGAACAAAGTCGGTTGCTGCCATACCATATTCGTCTGTGGTAAGCGTACGTGTTGCCACTTCCTTATGGTTGGCGTCACGGAGCGTGAGAGTAAGATTCTGTCCGTCAAGCACGCCACCCGTATAGTTGCGGTTGTCATACTTATACATCATAGCCGCCACGTGCACGGTCTGTCCAGGGCGATATATGCTTCGGTCGGTATAGAGCGACGTGCGTGTCACCTCCGACTTGTTGTTGTAATAATAGAAGCGACCTGCCATCGGCGTACGCGGGAAGGCGCATTCCTTATCTGTATATACGCGGTAAGCCACGGGATTGGTGCGTCCGTATTCGAGGACCGCCTCTCCGTTGGCGTCGCACGTAAGCGTCTTCACTTCATGGTCCTTACCGTTCTTGTCCTCCGACATCACCACGTCCACCTTGGCGTTCGCCACGGCTTTTCCTGTCGTGGCGTTGAGCACCACGAAGCGTGTCTTGTCGCCAGGCAGCGGCTGCACCACGGGATAGACGTTGCATACGCGGAGCAGACTTCTCTGCACGGGTATGCTGACGTTGTCCGTCGACATCTCCACAAGATACATGCCCGAACGCAGTCCGCTTATCTCCAGCGTGTCGCGCAATGTGCGGTAAGCCGGCTGTCCGACGTATCTGCGTACGTCCGTATAAGGCTGTTCGTCCGTCACGATATGGCGGCGCAGACGTGCATAGTCGGCGTCCACGTTGGGATTGAGCTTTGTGGTGCCGTCGATGTCCAGTCGGCTTACCGTAAGCTTCAGCTCGCCCACGTTGTTCACTCCCATCACCACCACCTTGCGCGGCACGTCGGGAAGCGCCAGCTCGCCTCCAAGCGAGGCATGGAAGGAAGGAAGCGTCAGGCGGCGCTGTGCGTTGCGCAGGATGTTCATGCGAGGCCATGCTCCCCACTTCATAAGGGCGTAGTTGATGTAGTTCATCTTGTCGTCCTCCGTCACGTCCTCCGCGCTCTCCATGTAGGAATATCTCTCTATTGCCACCTCGCCACAAACCACGAGGTCGGAATATTCATGTACGAGCGAGTCGAGCGACATGATGAACTTCGACTTCTTCACTCTGCCCTCGTCGCCGTCCTTACGGTTGTCGCAAACAATCTGCAGGGCAGTAAGGCATGCTGCCTCGCGCTTGCCGTGCGAAGCATAATAGTCGTGCATGCCGCGATAGTCTTCGGCACGCATTCCGATTACGTGGAGCATGTCGTCATAGAAGTATTTCGAGTCGTCGCCGTCCTTCACGAACGGGTCGTAGCCCGTGCAGTAAGCCTTTGCCAGCTCGTCAGGACAGGTCATCGACTTGGCGTAATATTCCTTCGAGAGGCGCGCTGCATCCTCCACGGCTCTCTCGTTATCGGCATACACCTCGCCGAGAACCGACTGATAAATGGCTGCCAAAACCTTGTCGCCACTTGCCACAGCCGCCTGTTCGTACTGCCTGATGCGATCAATCTCCGTATCAAGCGAGTCATTCGAGACATCAACGGTATACTGCGCCGACAGCACCTGCGCCTTCAGCAACTGTCCGTAGGCGCGTTCGCTCTTCGCCTTTTCGGAAATCTTGCCCAGCACCTCAAGGACAGTCTTGGGATGATCCTTAGCCCTTGCTGCGTCATATTTCTTCCAAAGCGACGTATATGAGTCTGCCATTGCTGCCAGAGGCATCACAACGGCGAATATCATTGAAAGTATTCGTGCATTCTTCATATTCCTTGCTTTTAACGATTTTCTTACATTATATATATGCAAAGATACGACATTTATCTGCTAAATCATCATTTATAACGACATTTATCTGCCAAAACATTGTGGTATCGCATAAAATTCGTAACTTAGCAACGCACAACCTAAGCCTAAGTTTATGAACATACTACACCGTAACATACAATCCTCCCACAGGACGCACGCCGCCATTACGGCTGTCCTGTTGTTTGTCGCCAGCCTCTTCATGCTGTCATGCGACAACGAAGACGACTCGTTTCCCGTTTATCCCATCAATCGTCCCAACGCCTTGGTGACGGTAAAGCCCGACAATAGCTGCACAAGATTTATAATGCAGCTGGACGATTCCACCACCATAAACGCCGTGAACATCCAGAAGGCACCTTACGATAAGGAAGTGAGGGCTTTCGTCAGCTTCAGAATGCTGACTCCGCCAGACAAGCGCCGCCATTATGATGTCTACGTCAACTGGATGGACAGCATTCTCACCAAGCCGATGAGTGCGTACGTTGAAGCGGATCAGCCTGCCGCATACGGAGAAGATCCCGTGGAGATTCTTAGGGAATGGACTGTCGTGGAGGACGGCTATCTCACCATTCATTTCCGTACTCAATGGGCTGCTAACAACACGCCACACATCGTAAGGCTCGCCCCTACTGACAACACCAACCCCTACGACCTTACCTTCTATCATGACGCGCAGGGCGTGAAGGGCGGCTATTGGGGTGACGGCATCGTGGCGTTCCGCCTCAACGACCTGCCTGACACCAACGGCAAGACGGTGGAAATGACGCTAAGATGGACTTCGTTCGGAGGAAAGAAGTCCACAACTTTCAAGTATACTACAAGAAAAGGCTCGACGCAAATAGAAGGATTGTGCTATGCGGCGAGCGGTCAGTTCGAGAAAGCAATTCGATAAGCCCCGCGGGCTTATCGAAGTTGAGAGTTGAGAGTTGAGATTAGTTAAGAGTTATGATTAGTTGATATGACAAATCGTAGGAGAGAGTGTCAAAACTAATATAATTAGAAGAAAAGGCAAACAGTAGGAGTAACTTACTGAGTTTCTTGCTGCAATGCCGCGGGCAGGAATGCCCACGGCTCCTACAGTTTGCATTGCTCCTTATTTCTATCTTAAAAGCATATCATAACTCTCTACTTTCAACTCTCAATCCTCAACTAATCATAACTCTCAACTCGCAATTCTCAATTCTCAACTAATCTCAACTTTCTATACAGAACCATCTGCACTCCCCCTCTCATTGCGAGGAACACTAAGAAAGCCAGCCATAGGGCGTGGTTTTGCAGCGTCGTGTGCAGCAGAGCGTAGACGAGGAAGAAGCTGATGGCGGCTATGGCTGAGGAAAGCAGCATGCCGCGGGTTGCCGTAACGCCGATGAACACGCCGTCCCATACAAAGGCTGCCATGCCGCAGAAGGGAATGGCGGCAGCCCAAAGCAGGTAAGACGATGACGCACTTACCACCTTTGCGTCGTCAGTAAGCAACGACAGAAAGCCCTCGCCACCGAAGGCGTACACGGCAGTATAGACAGCGGAAAGGGCTATGCCCCAACGGAAAAGCCTGCCGATGGTACGACTGAATTCAGCCTTATTGCCCGCTCCGTAAAGCCTTCCGCACAACGCTTCGCCAGCATAAGCGAAGCCGTCCATCACGTAAGAGAACAGTGTGAAGAGCTGCATGAGAAGCGTGTTGACAGCAAGCACAACGGCTCCGTAGGAGGCTCCTGCGGAGAGAAAGAAGAAGTTTACGGCTACGAGAAACAGCGTGCGGAGGAATATGTCGCGATTGACGGCAAAGAACCGCTTCAGCGCGTCCGCCTCCATTATCTCCCTCCAGCATATCCTATGGAAAAGGCGTGCGCCATAGGTGCGTGTCCATAGCCATGCCGACACGATTATGCCGGCATACTGCGCCACCACCGTTCCCATAGCCACACCTTCCACCTTCATTCCGAACACATAAACGAACGTGAAGCTGGCGATGATGTTCACGACGTTCTGCATTATGGAAATCATCATCGGCAGCCTCGTGTTCTGCATTCCTACGTACCATCCCGTCAGAGCGTAGAGGCTCAGCATGGCGGGAGCTCCCCACACGCATATACAGAAATAGCGCCATGCCATGTGGCTGACGCTGTCCTCCGCCCCCACCATCCAGATGGCAAGGCGTCCTATGGGCAGCTGCAGAACGAGGATGGCGGAGGCGATGGCAAGTGCCACGGACATGCCGCGTGCCATAATCATAGCCACTCCTTTAAGGTCGCGGCGTCCGAGCGCCTGCGACGTCATGCCACTCGTGCCCATGCGAAGAAATCCGCAGAGCCAGTAGATGACGTTGAAAATCATGCTGCCCACTGCCACGGCAGCTATATATACGGCATCGCCCATGTGTCCGGCTATTGCCATGTCCACAATGCCAAGAAGCGGTACCGTCACATTAGAGATAATGGACGGTACCGCTATGCGCAGTATTTTACTGTCTGTATTGTTCACAAATTATTTACTTTAAAGGCTCGAAGCCCTCACCGAATACGCCGTGGCAGAACGTCTGCGAAACCACAGCGTTGGGGTCGATGGCCTTGATTACACGCAACACCTCCTGCGACTCGTACTTACGTGTCAGCACCACGAGCATGTCCACTTCGGCTTTGCTATACCATCCCTTGCCTTCCACGAGCGTTACGCCGCGGCGCACGTCCGTATTGATGCTGTCGGCAATCTCCTGATACTTCTTTGAGATTATGAGGAACTGCACGGTCTGGCGTGCACCGTTGATGACGTAGTCGCAGCAGATGGTGGCTACGAGCGTAAACGCCACACCATAGACTATCTTCTCCGTGCTGTTGAAGAGAAGGTAAGAAGAGCAGATGATGGTGCAGTCAACGAACTGCATGGCGCGTCCGAAGCTCATATTGAAGTACTTATTGAGCAGGACGGTGATGATGTCCGTACCTCCCGTCGATCCGTTATGCGAGAAAACCAAGCCGAGACCGGCACCACACATTGCACCGCCGATCAGCACGTGCATGAACGTGTCCTTGCCAGCCGTGATAATCGGGTTGGCTGCGAAGAACGGCTGCAGGATGCCGACGAAGAAGAGCAGGATGCCCACACCGGTAACCGTACGGACAACGAACTGCAGGTTCAGCGCCTTAAGGGCGATAAGAAGAAAGGTGCAGTTGAGTATGAGAAGCGAAATCCATGTCTGGATATTCGTCGCATAATAGATAAGCGCCGCTATACCTGACGCACCACCCATAACCACTCTCTCCGGAAGGATGAAAGCCGTGTAACCGACCGAATAGGAAAGAATGCCTAAAACTATAAAGAATATGTCTTTATAGCGGTCAAAAAGGCTTCGACGAGTCGACAATGTTTTTTCTCCCATGATTTGTTTAATGAATAATAGTTGCTGTAACTTTATTAGTTCTACATAGTATCCAAAAAGGATTGTCCACAAAGGCGTGTCTTCAATGGATGTGCAAATTTATATAATTCTTTTCAATTCCACAACAAATAACGACCTTCTTTATTTCATAACGCCAAATATCCTTCCCAAAAGCCCCGCTATTGCCGACACCAATCAGTCGGTGCGTATCTTTCTTGACCTTCAATTGGATATTTGCCGTAAAAATTTTACGGATAAGATAATTTCATGTATCTTTGTAGACAAAGTAAATAAACGAAGGGCATGGCAAAGAAAGGCATCAATCGCATCAAAATTCCAAAACAAGGCTACATAGACTTCGATGAATACATCCGCCAAGGCGAGCCGAGCAAGAAGGAGAAAGCCTGTATATGGCAGACAGCAATCGGGTTGCAGGCAGTGGATGGGTTGCAGACTTCTGATTATCTGAAGGCTACGGCTTGCAAGCACATTGAGGGCGAAATAGACATTGATGAAGCACGTGAACTGATAAAAAGCTATTATCAGTCGAAAACTCAGCGCGAGCCGGATGACGAAGAAAAGCAAGAGGCTGATAAAGTCTCTGCCAACATCACCAAGATACTTTCGTCTCAGACATTGGATTTCAGCACTGGAGGTTATATCTCTGTCCATCGTAGGATTTTTGACGGTGTGTTTAAGCATGCTGGCAAACTGCGTGATTATGATATTACAAAGCGTGAATGGGTGCTTGACAGTGATACCGTAAACTACCTGAACTGGGAGGATTTGAGAAGAGCCATTGACTATGATATCAGTCATGAAAAGGAGTTTAGCTATAAAGGAATATCACCTGACGCCATGGTGGAACACATCACCCAATTTGTTTCTGGTCTGTGGCAGATTCACGCTTTCTGTGAAGGAAATACTCGCACAACGGCTGTATTCACAATTCTCTACCTCCGTTCTATAGGTTTCAAGGTGGACAATAGCCTTTTTGCCCGACACTCGTGGTATTTCCGCAATGCCTTGGTTCGTGCAAATTACAAAAATGCCATAAAAGGAATTGATTACACTTCTGTGTATTTGGAGCGTTTCTTCCGAAATCTGTTGTTGGGCGAAAAATGGGACTTGCGTAACCGCTATCTACATATCCATGCAACGGACGAATGGAATGTGCAGCCCAAACTGAACATACCCACAAGCACCCCACAAGTTCAGACCGAACATCCCACAAGTACCCCACAAGTAAAAGACAAGCTGCATACAAGTAATCCTTATATATTGGAGCTGATAAAAGTCATAGGGGTCCAGGAAATGTCGGTAAAGGAAATGTTGACCGCAATTGGACTTAAAGAACGGAAAAACTTCCTTAATCTTTATCTGAATCCTGCTGTCAGTGAGGGATATGTACGTTTGCTTTATCCTAACTCTCCAAGACATCCTCGTCAGAAATATTTGCTGACCGTAAAAGGGTTAGCGGTGTATGATGAATGTGTCAAATCAAAGTGAAAAGTTTCTAACACGTCCTGGTGTTCATCATGCAAATATCGTACAAAGAGTAAAAAGCTGTTACAAAACAAAAATCAATTATAGAGAATCAAAAAGCAGTTTTTATGGTGTTAAGCTGTGCAAACAGCACCCATGCTTAACAATAGCGCCGCTTTTACAGTCCAATAGTGCCACTATTAGAGTGTAAAAGAGGCGCTATTGCATAATAAAAGTGGCACTATTGGAGTGTAAAAGTGGCGCTATTGCGCTTGTTTGGTTCCCTTATTCATTGCACACTTCTTCTCTTAATCACATAATTAACAGTGCATCAGCACACTATGACTGCACGCTCAAAACTCAAGAATTTCGCACCAAAGATTTTGTTGTGCGCTCAACTCATAGTATTGAGCATCAGAAATGCAAATATTGTCAGGCAAACTAACCGCCAAACATGGATTTAGCGGTGAGACGAATTAAGACTGTATTCACAAGCAGCCAAGACAAACCTAGGAGGCTATGGCGTCTCGCCGTAGCCCCGCAGCCTACCATAGCAAAACGCCAATCAGCTTATTATTGATTAACTGTTCGTGGGTGCGTGACTATGGCGAGACGCCATAGCCTCATAAGTTTGTCCTGCTGCTTGTGAATCTTAAGCCTTTTTTTAGCTGCGTTTACTCGGCCGTCAAGGCAATCTTTTTTTGACAAGATGACTTTTGCCTTGACAATATTCCACACTTAAATTATTTTAACAGAACATCATTGCTAATATCAAAAAAAAAACACTTAACTTTGTCAAAAACAAATAAATATAATTATGAAAAAACCAAACATCTTAATTTCTTTAATTCTTTTTATTGCTGTTGCGACATCATGTTCAAATGATGAAGAGTACGTTTGCGATAATGCCCATAGTAAAAAAGTCGTCAACGATGTCGTTTATTGTTTTGATCTATCTAAACATCTTGATGAAATATCTTCATTAGACTCTTTAGAATCTATCAACATCCCCATAGAGGTAATAGAAAATGAGAACACGAATAAAATACCATATACAAGGTCGGGAGAAATCATACCTGTCGTTGGCAAAATAACGAATTTAGGCAACAAAAAGACATTATACAAATATGGAGTAGGCGAGAATTTGGTTCCAAGTTATTACTGCGGATCAAATATGAATTATGCGACTATTTCAACTGTTTATGAAGTCTCTGTCAGTTATGATTTGAATGACAATTTCGAGGTAAAAGGATTTATCGGCGAAAAATCAGGATGGAACGGTACATATATCAAAAACCCACAGACCAAATGGCAAGGAAAAAGAGGCGACACCAATTATACGGAATTATACACATATGTTTATGACATAAAATCAACAATTCAAGGGTATTCCGCAGGTGAACATTGTTGGATTCCTACAAATGTTAATGACGTTAGAATTTATGCAAAATTTTTACAATAATTTGTACTACGCATTCTTTATAGGTTATTTTTGAACTGATGTAGAGGTTGGACATTTCCATAGACAAATGGTTAGACAACCGTGAGTGCTATCTGGCAACCTCTATATCTTTTTATTTAATATTGTTTTTTAAATAAAGAAAAAATGAGATGGTTATTACCTTTAGTATTATTAGGTTGTTCTTTATTATATTCATGTAATAAGGAAGAAGAGAACTATGTCGAAGAAATTGTAATGACCAATGTTTTCTATGAAGATTTTTTCGATATAGATAACATTAACTTTGTTGCAGATTCATTGTATTTTATAAATAGTGAGGAGAAATTTAAGCAAATCAAAGATAAAATTCCTTCTATATATACAAAAATAAGCAAAACGGATTTTAATAGAAATACAATTATAATCACTGCCGCCAGACAGGACTATAACATATTTACATATGAGGTAAAACTGTTTTTTAATACCATGTCTAAAACTTGTAATTTATTTATTAACTATGTTTTAGAAGAACCGCCTTATTTGGAAAAAACGTATACCAGAGTTTGGGTTTGTGTTATTCCAAAAATGTCAGATGAACCTCATAAATCCTATATTCATAACGATATTCAAAAAATGTCAGGTAGGACTATGAAAAGAACATCTATCCACAAGCCTTTTATTGCACAGTGAAGTCCAGCATCGCCGTGCCAACAAAAGGAAAAACAAACAAAACACAAGATCACACAGTAGAGTACGTGTTCTCGTTTCTTTAACTTTGACACCCTCTTGCTACGACAGCTTCATGCTCCAATATTTGCTTTAGACCTGATACTGAGGAGACCAGAAAACTCTACGACATCGCAGCTTACACTCAATTAGACTTAGCCAACATCCCTTCTTAACATTTTTTTATAGATAAAACTTGCTTCATATTGATAAAATACATATATTTGCAAAATATAATAGTAAAACAGTCACAATATGAAGAAAACTATTAATGTTTTATCACAAGGTTTTTCTGATGATATCGACATTTTGTCTGAAAACGAAATGGACGAAATCACGGGAGGAGACGTAGACTGCAAGAAGAAGTATGTTAAAGGCCACGTAGAATGCCACAAACGCTACACAGAAAAAGGCAGTCATTTTAACTGTAGCAGAAAGTTCACGTGGAAAGAGTAGTAACCTAAATTATTAACCATCAAAAGAAAAGCTATGAACAAGAATTTTGAATTAATCAAAACTGGCATTGATGACAACATAAGCATTCTGTCAGAAGATCAACTTGACGAGATTGTTGGAGGAAATTTTGTATGTAAGAAAAATTTCGCTTACACAGGAAATCAGATTAGTTGCGGATGTGGCTATACAACAACATACGAACCAGAAAAGCCACTACCAGGAACAAACGGGAACGGTTCTGGCACAGGAACAATAGGTTCGTCAACGGGTGGTCAAGCAGACATAAACCCCAAAACAAACTAAATTGAATAGTGATATGCAACAATCTCAATTTAATGTCATAAAGTGTAAAGGCAACGAAACATGGGTGTTCAATACACTTACATCGGCTTTTATTAAGATTGACACACAAACATGGGAGTCCTTGTCTTCTTGTCAAGACAAGGACTTGCTGGATATGTTGGTACGCCAAGGCATTATGGTGACGGACAACAAAGCAGAATTGGACAAGTACCGTTACATCTATTATAATAGATTGTTTGACAACCGCACCCTTGCCGTTACCATCGCCCCAACAATGATGTGCAACTTCGGATGTCCTTACTGCTTTGAAGGCTCTCATAAGACAATGCCCAAAATGACAGAAGAGGTGATTGTTGCTGTAGGAAAATACATTATCGAACAAAGCAAAAAGAAGACCATTCTCATCAACTGGTTCGGCGGTGAGCCTTTGTTGGCTTTCGACGTAATTTGCGAAATATGCGACAAGCTTAACGAAGCCCATGTAGAGTTCTGCTCAAGCATGGTAACGAACGGCAGTCTGCTTAATGAGGAAAAAATAAGGAATTTACACAAACTCAACATTAATCACCTGCAAATAACGCTGGACGGCACGGCTGAAAGTCATAACAGCAAAAGATACTATAAAGGTGGCAGACCTTCTTTTGACGACATTATCAGCAACATAGCCAACTTGCTCAAAATGACATCATTAAAGATTGTCATACAAGTGGGTGTGGACAACAATAATCCCCATGCCTACGAGGATGTCCATGCGTTCATTGAGCAACGCTTCCCTGAAGCGATGAAGGAGGGAAGAATAGTTATAGGTTGCAATAACATACAGAACCGTACAGGCTTTGACTGCACAGGCACATGCCTCACAGACGAACAGCTCTACCAAAAAGAGAAAAAAGCCATTGAGGAGCACAGCTATCCGGCACTTATGGGCAAACTGCCGAGTCTCAGCCTGCCCTGTATGTACCGAAAGACCAACCAACCGGCTATAGACCCGGAGGGAAACATATATCACTGCCTTGAGCATCTTGGAGTGCCCTCATATAGTGTCGGCAATGTATGTAGCGGAAAAATGTCTTTCGCCAAGATATCAGGAATGGCGTTTATGGGAGATCCCTTTGACGATGAGGAATGCCGTAAATGCAATGTCCTGCCTGTATGCGGCGGAGGATGCCCGCAGGACATCATGCAATGCAAAGACCGGAACAACAAGACCTATTGTTCTTCTCACAAAAAATATCTTTCAGAAATGTTGCCATACCTATACAAACGCTTCATCGAAAAAGGACAAGAATAAATAAAGAATCTGCTTTTTAATAATAATCTTCGCTTATGAATAACATTGTAAAACATACTCTGGTTTTCGCCAGTATCCTTTCCATAATGCCGATAATGGCAAATGCCCAAACAGACAAAGATTCAGTTAATTATGACTTGAAACTTGACACGGTGCATGTTACTGCCCGCCGCCCTATCATAAAAACGGAAGGCAGCAAGGACATCGTGCATGTGAAAGGCTCTTACCTTGGTAAGCTGGGCAACCTCGGCAACATGCTCGTTGCCACACCGGGCATATCTACTGTGGGACAGAACATGTATGAGGTGGTGGGAAAAGGTGCGCCTAAATATTATGTGGACGGACGCGAGGTGACATCACAGGACATTTTCAAGACCATAAAAAGCAGCAACATCGACCGTATAGAGATAGAGCGTGAGCCGGGAGGAAAATATCCTGCCGGCACGAATGCCGTCATCAACATCATCACCATCCGTCCTCTTACAGACCGCATTTCGCTCGACTTATACAATACGGCAACCTTCAAGCGCAAGGTGTCGGACAATCCCTCGTTCGAATTCAAGGCCAACAAAGGAGTATGGACATCCAGCCTGACATACGACTATGCGACGTTTGGCAACCTGAACAAGGAAACTTATTTTACAGAAATCGCTCATCCCGACTACACTTTCCGCTCGGACGAGAGCAATAACAACTATATGAGGTCGTTCTCTCATACGGTGACATTTGCTAACGACATAAACTTCAGCCCCAACCATAGGCTCAGTCTGGTATACAACTATGCCCACGAAAAGGAACACACAAACGACACCGAGACGCTGACATACAAAGACAGGACCAAGACCACATTAACGGATGTGATAAGGAAGGAAGACAACCTCTCCAACCAGAACACCTTCTCTATGTCTTATGCCGGAAAGACGGGAAAAAACTCGTACCTGTTTTTATCCGCCGACTATTCCATCATTGACAATGACACAAAATACACAAGCGACGAGACAAACAGGCAGACACTATACAACAACTACTCACTTACCAATAACGATGGCAAATACAATCTTGCTACCGTAAACCTGGCGTATAATTTCGCTTTGCCATACAAAATAGGTGCGGAGACTGGAGGAAGATACTATAACACACACCATTCTCTCCACTACGCCACGTCCAACAAGATGGCGACAAACGACCAACAATCCAACCATCAGGTTCTGGACGACAATGTTTCTGCCGCATACCTGACCTTACAACGATCATGGAAGAACGTATGGGCAAGCATCGGCGGACGCTATGAATATTCTGACACCAAAATAAACATTGACACGAAAAGCAACAGCTATAAAGCCGCTCGACACACATCAGACTTTCTGCCTTCAGCATCGGTAATATGGACACCAAAGCAAGGTCTGCGTTTCCAAGCTCATTATAACCGCAGCATACAACGCCAAGGATATATGGGACTGGTGCCATTCTCCGTATACAAGGACTCACTGTCATACACAAGTGGCAACACACAGCTGTTACCTGGCTATACGGACACCTATTCGTTTTACACAACATGGAAGAGCCTGACACTCGGTTTCATATATAGTCACACCACCAACGAGATAAGCAACGTGACATACAACCCAGACCAGAACACGGACATCGTATGCGAGATGCCACTGAACATGAACAATTCTGACTCATATCAGATATTCGCTTCATACAGAAAATCATTCGGCAAGCTGTTTTTCAGCGGAACGGCAAGCATGCGTATTCCACGATTCAGCTATGAATATCTCGGAAAGAAGTGCAAGGCAAGTAAAGTAAGCTGCTCAGGCAACGCCAATCTGAGCTATTTCATCAGTTCTCATTTCACGGCATTCACAAACTTCAGCTTTCAAAGCTATAACGAACGACTGAACCGCGTACAGAAAGCCGCCAACAACTGGATGGCAGGATTGCAGGCAAATCTCCTCGATGACTGTCTTTCCATCTCATTGACGTTTACGGACATCCTGCACAAAGCCAACTATAACAACTTGGACTATCGCTATATGAACACACGCGAGGGCACATACGGCAGCAACGACATGCGCGGAATAAGCCTGTCACTCTCATACAGCCTGTTCAATCAGAATCTGAAAGTGAAAGGTTCACGTAACGACCAAGAGGTAATAAACAGAACAATGTAAGAAAAGCAGTATGTTTCATTTGTATAGACAGTACGATGCCTGTAATTGTGGCGTTGCCTGTTTACGCATGATAGCCCGCCATTACGGCAAGCGGTATGGCGAAGAGGAACTTGCACGCCTTTGTCATCCAACCCGCAACGGCGTATCAATGCTTGACATCAGCGAGGCAGCCGAAAAAATAGGCTTTAAGACAATAGGGGTGAAGCTTACGGCAGAGAAACTCGCTGAATGTGTGCAGACTCCTTGCATCCTGCATTGGGGCCAACATCACTTTGTGGTATGTTATGGCATTAAGCGCAAGCACGGGCAGCTGTTATTCCATATAGCCGACCCGGCAAGCAAAAGACTAACATACAGCCAGGCTGAACTCGCAAACTGTTGGGGAGACTGTAATGGCGATACGAAGAATCAGGGCTTCGCCTTGCTGCTGCAACCGACAGACGAATTTTATGAGAAAACACCAGAACAGAAGTCTTCATACAAGAGTATGGGATTTCTGTTTGGTTATTTCGCGTCTCACCGTCTCGAAATAATGAAGATACTGATTGCGATGGGCATCGTAAGCGGTCTGCAATTAGCCGCTCCGTTTCTTACACAGGCAATGGTGGACAACGGTATAGGGAAACGGGACGTGAACATCGTGACGCTTATTCTGATAGCACAGTTGGTGATATTATTGTCAGTGGTAGTGGTAGGCATGACGAGAAACTGGATAACGCTATATATGAATACGCGCATTAACATTTCGCTGGTGGCTGACTTCCTTGTCAAGATGATGCGTATGCCGCTCCATTTCTTCGACTCGAAGCTGGTGGGCGACCTGACACAGCGCATGCGTGACAACGACAGAATAGAGGAGTTTCTCACGGGGTCGTCGGTGGAAGTGATGTTTTCAATAGTAAACTTTATCGTTTTCGCTGCCATTCTGACTTATTACGACACAAAACTACTGCTTGTCTTCATCATAGGCAATTCGATATACATTGCCTGGACACAATGCCTGATGAACAAAAGGCGCGACTTAGACCTGAAGCGATTCAACCAACTTGCTGATGAGCAGGACGTGGTGTTGCAGATAATCAGCGGAATACGCGACATCAAGCTCTTTGGCTGTGAACAGCAGAAGCTATGGGAATGGGAGAAATTGCAGGCAAAGATTTTCAATACCAAATCGAAAACACTTGCCATCACCCAAATCCAACAGTTCGGAGCCGTGCTCTTCAGTCAGTCTACATCCATATTTATAACATACATTACCGCATGCAAGGTGGTGGACAGCAGTTTCACTATAGGCAATATGATGGCTGTGGCGTACATTATAGGTCAGCTGTCATCTCCTGTGAACAGCTTTGTAGACTTCTTGTGTTCGCTGCAATACGCCCGTATCAGCATTGACAGGCTCAGCGAGCTGCACCACAGCAAGGACGAAAAACAAGCCGACGAAAGCAGCATGCAGAAAATGCCGGACAACCATAATATACGCTTTGAGGATGTATGGTTCAATTATAACGGAACAGACCGTAAGTATGTCCTTCAGGGCATAGACATAGAAATTCCGATGAATAAGGTCACAGCCATTGTCGGAGCAAGCGGATGCGGAAAGACCACCCTGCTGAAGATGATACTTGGCTTCTACAAGCCTAACAAGGGTAACATATATATAGATAATGTGCCATTGGAAAAAATAAGAAGGAAGGAATGGAGAGCGCTGACGGGAAGCGTACTGCAAGACGGATACATATTCTCCACCGACATTGCACACAACATAGCTCTTGGCGATGAAGACATTGACAAGGAAAAAATGGAGAAGGCAGCCAAAGCTGCAATGATAGACAGCTTCATAAGAAAGCTGCCTATGAGATACAATACCAAGGTGGGTATGGACGGCAACGGACTTAGTCAAGGACAGAAACAACGGTTGCTGATAGCAAGGGCTATCTACAAGTCACCTCAAATTCTGGTTCTGGACGAAGCAACAAATGCTCTCGATTCGAAAAACGAGAGGGAAATAATGGAAAACCTACAGCGTTTCTACAAGGGACGAACGGTTGTCATTGCCGCACACAGACTCAGCACCATACGCAATGCCGACAACATAATTGTCATTAACGAAGGAAGAATAGCTGAGCAGGGAACACACGAATCCCTAATAAAGCGAAAAGGAGAATATTACAACCTTATCTGTAACCAAATATAAATGTCATAGTTTTATGAATCCTACAAAGCAGGACATACCAATGAAAGACAATAAAAGCGAACAAATAAGACATACAGCTGAAATAGAAGAAATACTGAACAGCAAGAACGACTTCATCGGCAAATGGTCACTATTGATTATGCTTGTCGTGGTTGTCATTGCCGTATCTACATTGTTTTTCGTAATGCAGTTGTTGTAGAAAGAATCTCAGACTTCCTTCACGCCAGCAGTTCCCTTCAGATACATATAGTCGTTAAGGACGGTGCGGAGGAAGTCTGCGCTGTCGGCGGGCTGGCTGTCCTTCGGCAGAGCGAGCACCCGGCAGACCTTTGCGGCAAGCACGTCAAGACGCTTGTCGCTAATCTTCGAGTCGGGAGCTACGGCACGGCGGATGATGTCTGCCTGACGCGGCTTCAGCTTTGTGGCTGTGGCGTAGGTGGGACGGAAGTCGCGGCGGGCATAGTCGAACTCGCTGAGAGAGATGCGCATACGCGACATATCCTCCTGCCGAATAACCATCGTACCGGCAGCGAGGTCGCCGAGACGCTGACGGCGCTTCGTACACATTATCACCACAAGACCCATACAGCCCATGTATATGTCGACGATTTCGCAGACAAAACGTAACAGCAGGGCACCTGACGTAGGCGACGATCCGTCAGCCATCACTACACGCGTCTTCATCACATACTTGCCTAACGTCTGACCGTCAAACAGCAGTTCGGAGAGAAACGTGTAGGTGAAGATTGGCATCAAGAGGATGATTACGCAAAGCACCTCGAAGAACGTGTCGTCACCAATGCCTGATTTGTCCAGGAAGAATAAGGCAAAGTAAGTGTAAGCCACCAAAACAACGGCGTCGATGATGCGTGCGAAGATGCGATCGCCGATGGTGGCTGGTGTCTGTTCTATGCAAACAAAGTTTCCAGTAGTTATATCTGACATTTTTCTTTACTTTTTGTTTGCAAATTTAATATTTTTATTTAAATTTGTCCACTCATTAACCACAAATTATCATCACATTGCAATGAACGAACTGGCCTTCATTCAGAAAAACATAGAAAAGTGGGAACATGTGGAGATAATGGCGCAGGACCTGTCGGAGGAAACGCCCGACGACATCGCCGACGCTTACACCGAAATAACCTCTGACCTCGCCTTCGCCTACACTCACTTTCCCTCGGCACGCATCACGCTCTACCTGAACAATCTGGCGGCTGTCCTACACAACGCCATCTATAGGAACAAGCGAGAGAAGCGGTCGCGCATGCTGACGTTCTGGACGCGCGAGGTGCCGAAGACGATGTATGAGGAGCGGCGCCTGTTGCTCGCATCGTTCATAATCTTCATCGTCAGCGTGCTCATCGGCATAGTGTCGCAGGCAGCTGAGCCCGACTTCTGCCGCATAATCCTCGGCGACTGGTATGTGGAGCGCACGCTTGACAACATCAGCAACGGCACGCCGATGGCAGTATATGACGGCGGTTCGGAGAGCTCGATGTTCATGGGCATCACCATCAACAACATCGGAGTGGCATTCCGCATCTTCGCCTTCGGACTGCTGACGAGCGTCATGTCAGCCATAATGCTCTTCTATAACGGCATAATGTTAGGATGCTTCGAGGCGTTCTTTGCGCAGCACGGACTGTTGGGCGAGTCGCTCGTGGCTGTCTTTCAGCACGGCACGCTCGAGATTTCAGCCATCATCGTGGCTGGCGCCGCCGGACTTGCCATCGGCAACGGCTGGCTGTTCCCCGGTACATACAAGCGCCTCTACGCCTTCCGCCGCGGAGCAAAACGCGGACTGAAGATTGTGGTGGGCACGGTGCCCGTCTTCATTGTGGCTGGATTCATCGAAGGCTATATCACGCGCCACACCGAAATGGCGCTCAGCATCAGGCTCGGCATCATAGCCCTCTCGCTTGCTTTCGTTGTGGGATATTACATTGTGCTGCCACATTATCTATATAGTAACAAACAATAAAAAACATAAAGACCATGGGATTCATCAAACACCAGATTTCTCCGTTCTTCCGTCGCAGAAAGTTCAGCGACAAGTTCAGCGACACCACCGACTTCATCACAGCCAACTGGCGTCCGCTACTGAAGATGCTCACCATCGCCATTCTGCCCGTCTGCGCAATACAGGCGCTTAGTCTCAACAACCTGACATCCATGATGTACGGCGAACTCGCTTCCGACAGCGACGACACAATGGGCATACTCGCCGGATTCGGACTCAATTACGGCGCAACGATGATATTGGGTATGATAGCCTCGCTGTTCCTGATCAGCATCGTCTATGCATTAATGAAGCTCTATCATGCCACTAACGAGGACGGCACGCCCGTAAATGAGTACCTCACGAAAATGACATTCAAGGAATTTCTGCCTTACGCAAGACGACAGATGGGGGCGGCATGGAAGAGCGTCTTGGCATTCATGCTGTTCTTTGTCGTAAACATATTACTGGTGGTAGCAATCATAGCTGTGCTTCAGGCTGCCAACATCGGAGTCTTCATGATACTCTTCGCATGGTTCGTCGCCTTGATTCCGCCTGCCATGCTGCTGATTCCCGTCTATTCGTTTGAGCCGATCGGCTTCTGGGCAGGAATGCGCAAAGCCTTTGTCTACGGATTCAAGACATGGGGCGGCATCGTTGCCATCACTTTCGTCGTCGGCTTAATCACAAACGTCATTTGCGGTTTTCTCTCCGTTCCTTATATGCTGACGGCTATGGCAAAAGCTTTTTTGGCGATGGAAAACTCAGACGGGTTTTCTTTCGTAAACTCCACATGGTTCAGCCTCATCTCTTATCTGTCAGCCCTTCTCTATATTTACGTCTGTTATGTAGGCTATTCTGCATTGCTCATTGCCATAGCTTATCAGTACGGACATGCATGCAGTGCTCTCGACATCGACAACTTTGACCACGAAGATAAAGACTTCGACGACTTCGATAAAGACGCCACCAACGAAGACAATTTTTAAACAATGACCGACACACTCATAGTTGACTCACTCCGCCTGGCACAATGGCGCACACAACCCGAATACGGCTACGACTCGGAGTTTAAGGGTTCTGACTTCTCGCTGATGGATTGGTTGGCGAGCCAGATAGATACGCTCTTGCAGGAACTGTTCGGCGGTCTGTATGTGGGCGGAATGGGCAAGGCTGTGATTTACGTGCTCGGCTTCTTTGCCATCGCCACCATCATCGGCGTCACGTTCTATCGCCACCCCGAACTGCTGCGTCTGCGCCGCAAGGAAAAGCAGGACACAGACTATACCGTCGAGGAAGACACCATCTACGGCATCCGCTTTGACGAAGCCATCGCCGAAGCACGATCACGAAAGGACTATCGCGAGGTGGTGCGTCTGACTTACCTCAAGACGCTGCGTGCGCTGAGCGACGCCGACCTCATACATTGGATTCCGTCGAAGACTCCATTGCAGTACGTGGCAGAATATGAAGACCATCATCTGCGACACGCCACAATGGTGTTCGTACGCGTAAGATACGGAGGCTTTGAGGCAACTGAGGAGATGGCGGACGAGATGACAGAGGACAACCGTGCTATAGAGGCGGACGTCGCAGCCAAAGCCAAGGCTGAGAAAGACGAAGCTAAGACAGAGAAAAACGAAGCCACTACGACGTCGGCTGACGAGAAAGGAGGCAAGGCATGAAGAGTTCGCGCTTATATATAATAGGTATAGTGGTGATGATAATCGTCTGCTTCGTCTTAGGGCAGCGCATGCCTCGCAATTTCACATGGAGAGCCACCTTCCATCCGAACGACCGCCAACCTCTCGGATGCTATGTCTTTGACAGCGTAATGGCGCAGACGATGCCACGTGGCTACGAGGCAAAGCGAAAGACACTAAGTCAGATAGCTGCCGACACAGCCGACAGACATAAGAACATACTTATCGCAACAGAATATATCTCTTTCAACGAGATGGACATTCGTGCACTGAGAAAGCTGCTGAAAGGCGGCTGTCATGTGATGATGGCATATTGCGACACGCAAGACGGCTGTTACTCCGACTCCATCCTCGCCTACGACTACGGACTTTACGCCTATAACCTCACGCACTTCAACATACGCTACCTGAAGATGAGTCTGCGAAACAAGGAAGAGAACGCTTACGCCACGGTGAGTTGGGATGCGGACAGCCTTTACCGGCAAGGAGATTATCGTATGTATACAGACATGATGTCAGGAACGGTTATCACGGACGACAGCCGTAAGGACAAAGTAAGTTACGACGTACTTGCTCAGAGAACCATCCGAACAAATCTACGCTACGACAACAGTGCGTTCTTCCCTGCAACGCTGGACACCATAAAGAAGAGACTGCTTGAGGAAAACACGGACATAAAAGTGGTGACAGCAACCGACTGCTATTACAGATTCCACTTCACGGAGAAAGACAGTGCGGACGTATGCCTGAATCTTGCCGTCACAAGGAAAGTGGGAAAAGGAAGGCTCACCATCGTAACCATGCCTTATCTTTTTACCAATTACGGCGTATTGGCAAAGGAGTCGTCGCCGCTGACGATGCGACTGATGACGCAGATAAGCGACCGACCCGTCATCCGCACCACAAGCTATTCGCCAGACTATGACGGTTACGACGCCAAGATGTCGCCCATGAGGTATGTGTTGAGCCGGAAACCGTTGCGCGAGGCATGGTATCTGACGGCTTTCACGCTCCTCCTATTCTTCATCTTCAAGGCCAGACGCCGCCAACGCGTCATACCCGTAATGACGCAGCCAAAGAATCATTCGCTGGAGTTTGCGCAGCTTATAGGCACCCTCTACTATCAGCGTGCCGACAACGCTGACCTTGTACGCAAGAAGACACGCTTCTTCGCTGAGCGCATCCGTTCAACGATGGCTGTGGACATCCTCGAGAGTGTGCTTAGCGAAGACACCGTATCGACCGTCGCCCGTAGGACGGGAATGAAAGAGAAGGAGGTAGAGGACATACTCAAAAGACTCCGAATGGACTACTGTACGGAGGGCAACATTGACGACAAGGAAATGAAGTGGGCCATTGACACCATCAATGACCTGACAGAAAGGATTTGAAAAACATTCAGAAACAACTAAAAAGACAATGGAAACAAGAACTGACCTTACTGCCTTTGCCGCCAAAATCGGCGAGGTAAGAAAACGCATAGCCGACGTCGTTGTCGGACAGACAGAAGCCGTGGACATGCTTCTCACGTGTATAATAGCTGACGGACACGTACTGCTGGAGGGCGTACCGGGAGTGGCGAAGACGCTCCTCGCCCGTCTGATGTCGCGCCTCATCGACGCTCGCTTCTCACGCATACAGTTTACGCCAGACCTTATGCCGAGTGACGTTCTCGGTACGTCGGTGTTTAATATGAAGACGCAGGAGTTCAGCTTTCATCCCGGTCCTGCCTTCGCCGACATAATCCTCGCCGACGAGATAAACCGCGCACCGGCCAAGACGCAGGCGGCGCTCTTCGAGGTGATGGAGGAACGACAGGCCACCATCGACGGTACGTCATACAAGATGGGCGACGTATACACCATCATCGCCACGCAGAACCCGATAGAGCAGGAAGGCACTTACCGTTTGCCTGAAGCACAGCTCGACCGTTTTCTGATGAAGATAACAATGGGCTATCCTTCCTTGGACGACGAGGTGGAGATATTGCGCCGACACAACGAGCATACGTCCTTCGCACGACTGGAGGACGTGGAGCCTATCATCACGAAGGAGGAGCTTACGGAGTTGAGAAAGATGATGGACAGCGTGGTGGTGGACCCCTCGCTGCTGCGTTACATAGCGCAGATAGTGGGCGAAAGCCGCGAGTCGGCAGCCGTTTACTTGGGCTGTTCGCCGCGTGCTTCGGTGGCTATGCTAAATTGCGCCAAGGCGTACGCCCTCATCGGAGGCCGCGACTTCGTGGTGCCCGACGACATCAAGACCGTGGCACCTTACATCATGCAGCACCGCCTGCAGCTTACAGCAGAGAGCGAGATGGAGGGCTTCACGCCCATAGCCGTAGCACATAAGCTTATAGATAAGGTGGAGGTGCCGAAATAAAGAAAACGTATAAGGTATGTTTCTGACCAACCGATTTTATGCCATCGCCGTGGCAACAATCATCCTGCTTGCCTCAGGCAATTATTTCCCGCCGCTCTATACGGTGGGCAGAATGCTCATGTGGCTGCTCTTCATAGCCACGGCGGCAGACATCGTGCTGCTATATTATCGCCGGCACATCTCAGCCTACCGTCAGATTGCCGACCGCCTCTCCAACGGTGATGACAATCAGATAAGGCTGCGCGTGGAGAGCAATTGTCCGTTCGGCTTACGGCTTAACATCATCGACGAGATACCGTTCGTATTCCAGCGCCGCGACATCAGCTTCCGTCTGCGCCTTGCAGCACGCGAAGCCAAGACCGTAGTCTACAGCCTCCGTCCCACCCGACGCGGCGTTTACGGTTTCGGACACATCCGCGTGTTCGCCTCGTCGCCGCTCTGCCTCGTGGAGCGCCGCTTCACGTGCGGCAAACCCACGGACACGAAGGTCTATCCTTCTTATCTCATGCTCCATAAGTATGAGGTTCTCGCCATAAACAACCGCCTTACGGAAATGGGCATAAAGCGCATACGTCGCGCCGGCAACAACACGGAGTTTGAGCATATAAAGGAATACGTGGAGGGCGACAGCTACCGGTCGCTCAACTGGAAAGCTTCAGCACGCCGCCATCAGCTCATGGTCAACGTATACGAGGACGAGCGATCACAACAGATAGTGTCTGTCATCGACAAAGGACGCTCCATGCAGCAGTCTTTCAACGGCATGACGCTCCTCGACTATGCCATCAACGCCTCGCTGATGCTCGCCTACGTAGCCATACGCAAGGCAGACAAGGCAGGTCTGATATGCTTCTCCGACCATACAGACACCTTCATCGCTCCGTCACGCCGCCACGGTCAGATGGAAAGGGTGCTCGACGCGCTCTATTCTCAAGAGACACGTTTCGGCGAGAGCGACTTCAGCGACATGCTGTCCGTAGTCAGCCAGCGCCTCTCCAAGCGTTCGCTGCTCGTGGTCTATACCAACCTCACCTCTCTTCAGGCTATGGAGAGACAGCTGCCTTACCTTCTCCAGCTGAATATGCGTCACCGCCTCCTCCTTGTCTTCTTCGTGGACAATGAGAAGACCGACTTTCTGCACCGCAAGCCCAAGACCACGGAGCAGTATTATCAGCATGTCATAACGGAGAAGATGGTAAACGAACAGCGCCTCATCGTCTCCAAACTAAGACAACGCGGCATCATCAGCCTGCTAACCACGCCCGAACGCCTCTCCATCAACGTGCTCAACAAGTATCTGGAGCTGAAGGAGCAGCAGGCTATTTGAGAGTTGAGAGTTAGGAGTTGAGGGTTGAGAGTTGTTCTTGGGGATTGAAATTTGTGAGTTTAGGGTTGGGAGTTATGACGATTTTGAATTGTTTGCCGTAACAGTATATCGGATTATATTTTACGTACGCACACGGAAAATATATTTAGCAATTTGTTTGTTATTTAGGTTTAATTTCGCTAAATTTGCCACCGATATTTATTAAAAATAATCAAAATCACGTAGCTTATGAAGAGATTTTTGCTTTTTATCACAGCGATGGTTCTCGGAATGTTACATTCCCTAACCACAAGTGCCGCCCAGTCGGCGGCAAATCCTCAAAAAGCGGAAGCGCAAGCTCCCTCTTTTTATGCTGTTACTGCTGCCCCGACTGTAGGCATCAGTAAGTTCACAGCCGACTCAGACCCGCTGTCCCTGACAGAGGTGTTCTCCGACAACGAGGTCGGCTACATCACCGAAAGAGTGGTGGCGGCATACGGCAACGGCAAGTTGTTCTTCTATCAGCCGCGCATCAACAACTATAATGAGGTTTGGAAGCTGCGCTTTGTAAGCTACAAACTCGACGGCGACACTTGGGCTTTTGACAATGCAGTGGAACTGGCACCAAGTTATTTTTTTCCACATTTCCTTAATTATGACCCACAGACATCTACGCTCTATGGTCTGAAGAACACCATGAACGGTTGTGAGGTGTATGTCGTAGACCAGCAGACCGGCGACCAGACACTCGTACGCACACTTCCTTCATTATATAATATGGTGGTGACAGACGCTTACGGCGTGACCTATGCCACTGACTATGACGGCATGCTCTACAACATCGACCTCGCTACCGGCGAGACAAAGCAGATCGGCGCCACTGGCATTCACAGCGACGACATCATGGTGGGTATCGTCGATCCCGTAACCGGACGCCTCTATCAGAACTTCTCAAAGAGCGGCAACTATACTCTATATGAACTCTCGAAGACCACGGGCGAAGCCACAAAGGTGGGCGCTTTCCCCGCTGGCACCAACGTCAGAGGATTGGCTCCAGTAGCAGCCACCACTCCTGGCGTGACACAGCAAGCTCCCGACGCTTGCACAGACATCAACGTGGAGTATGACGTGCCCGGCGCAACATCAGCCATCATCAGAGCCACTGCTCCGACTATGTCGTTCGATAAGGTTACGCCGCTTACTGGCAAGGTAAGCGTCAAGTTCTATGTGGACGAGGAAGAAGCTCCGTTCAGAACCGTCGACAACGTAAGCGCAGGACAGACTGTCAACGTAGGTTATGAATTCAACACATCAGGCATACATAAGATTAAGGTGGTGGCAGCCAACAGCATAGGCGAAGGTCCCACACGTACCATCTCAACATACGCCGGCTACGACACACCGAAGGCACCGAACAACATCTCTCTCACCATTGCAGCTGACGGCAACTACAACCTCACATGGGAAGCTCCCACAGAGGGCATCAACGGTGGCGCCGTGAACAAGAACCAGCTCACATACGTCATCACACAGTATCCCGAGGGTAAGGAAGTGGGACAGACCAAGAAGCTCGCCTTCAACGGCACCGTCACCAGCCATTCGTTCTCTGACTATTACTTCGGCGTGAAGGCTGTGGTGAACGGCAAGACCGGCGAGGAAGGCCTCTCTAACCATGCCACACACGGCGACTTCGCCGACATCCCTTACTACGACGACTTCAGCAATACTGACACTCACGGCACATACACCATCGTCAACACTCGCGACGACGCCACATGGGAGTTTAAGAATTCTAACATTGGCGGCATGGCTGCCATTTACGACGGTTCGCAGTGCAACAACGTAGCCGACGACTACCTCATCCTGCCTCCGATGAACATCTCGAAGGGCACAGAATATACCATCACATTCAAGGTGGCAAGTGCTTTCAATCAGGACTACGGCAACAACCTCGACCTGCTCCTCGTAAAGAGCAACACCGATCCTGCCAACGGTAAGACCAAGATCGGTTCGTTCGACAACATCCCCGACTACACGGAGGGACTTTCAGAGAAGACATTCACTTACACAGCCACAGAGGACGGCACAGCATTCTTCGCATTCTTCTGCCGCAGCGCTGCCAAGCGTAAGGTAACTCTCTATGACATCCAGATTCTCGGATCGAACTTCGAGAACGCTCCTGCCGACGTGGAGAACCTCGAGGCAGTAGCTGGCGAGATGGGTGAGCACACCGTAGCCATCAGCTTCGTAGCTCCTACCAAGGACGCCAAGGGCAACGCCCTTACCGACAACCTCACCATCAAGGTGTTCCGCGACAATGAGAAGACTCCTGTCAAGACATTCACCAGCATCCAGCCCGGCGAGTCATGCAACTTCACAGACAACACTGTAGGCGCAGGTCGTCATACTTACACAGTCATAACTGTTAACAAGAAGGGAGCCAGCGAGGGAGCATACACCACCGCATTCGTAGGTCAGGGCGTGCCTTCAGCACCCACAAACTTCAAGATCACCGAGGACGACGACGCCTTCATCCTCTCATGGACCGAACCGACAACGTCAAGCGACGGACATTACATCGACTTCAGCAAGCTGACATACGCCATCTATTACCAGTACGGTCTGATGGAGAACCCGCAGCTGCTCAACGGCGAGGTTACCGGCAATGAGCTTCGCGTGCCCAAGGCAATGTTTGACGACTACGCCAGCGCACACCAGATTCTCATCACCTTCATCATCATGGCACAGACAGAGGGCGGCATCAGCCCCATACAGATGAATGACGTTCTCTACGGTAAGGCATACACTCTCCCGTTCAACGAGTCGTTCGAAGGCGGATTCACCTCTACAGAGCCTTGGGGCATCGTTGAGGTTAGCGAGAAGTACGTAAGCTGCTGGACAATGATTACCGGTACAAGCTCGAAGAAGCCTATGGACGTATATCCGCAGGACGATGACAACGGCATGGCAATGTTCTATCAGAACAGCGAGGACGCCTACGAGGCACGCCTCATCTCGCCGCAGGTGGACATCACCGGAGCTAACAATCCTTACCTCTCATTCTACGTCTACCACTACAACAGCGCTTCCGCTACTGACAACACCATCCAGATAGAGCTGCAGTACGACAAGACATACGACTATGTAGCCATCGGCGAGCCTATTAATGTATTCGGAGAAAGCGGTTGGGAGGAGCACAGAATTGACCTCAGCAACGCCAAGGACAAGAAGTTCCGCATAGCCTTTCACGCCACTGCCGACAAGCAGGCGCCCATCTTCATTGACAACATGACAGTGGACGGAGGCACAGAAACAGCCATCAGCTCGCTCTCTGACAGCGACAGCAGCGTTAAGACACTTGACGGCGCCATCCTTATCAACGCCGACAACGCCAAGTACAGCGTATGCAACGCAGCAGGAGCAACCGTAGCAGCCGGCACAGTAACCGGTCAGAAGGCTGTACGCCTCGCACCGGGTCTCTACATCGTACACGTAGCAGACAAGACAGTAAAGTGCACAGTGAAGTAAAATAGCATAATACATATTTAAGAAGCGCTCTGAAAGGGAAACAAGCAAAGCCTTTTCAGAGCGCTTTTTTTATTGATACGCACTCACATCTCTATTGGCGTAAGCTCTCGTATCAAAAGTTAAGCGCTCTCGTACCAATTAACATAAGCGCCGAACATAACACTTTGACAACATTTAAGCATTGCTATTAGCAGACCACACCAGCCCCACATTACACCAACGACGCAAAGTCATAGTTTTCTGACAAAATGTATTTCTCGTTACCATTAAGCACATTTCAGCCAAATCACTTTGACGTAAAAATATCTGAATTTTAGTTATAAAGAGAAGAAAAGCACTTATTTATGAATAACAGTGGTAGCAACATGCTTGCAAACCGAATCTTTTATTTACTACCACCTTGTTTTCATTATTATTTACATACCCACGTAGGCTTATTCAATTATTTTTTTATAAGTGTATTTTTTATATTTCCTTATAAAAAATTTTTAAGTTTAAGAATAATTTTTTACTTTTGCGTTATAACAAGAAATAAATCGTAATTTCCAAGCCCCGATTACGAACAGTTTAAAACCAATAAAAAGCCAGAAGTTATGAAACAGCACTTACTCTTGCTTCCAATGATGTGCCTTACAGCAACCACAAGCATGGCACAAAACTCCTACGATACAGCCATAGAGGCAAAGATAGGAGAAAACACTTACAACGTGGATGGTGACGATATGCAAACCATCATCTGGAAATACACGGCGGAGAAGAACAGCGTCATCGGCGTGGGTCCATTGCCCAACACCTACACCTATCCGACAGTATGTGGCGTGCAGGGAAAGGACACCGTCAATATGAAGTCTTCCAACCTCAAGTATGGCATTAACGGCTATCCGATGGAAGCCGGAAACACCTACTTCTTCCTTGTACAGGGACGTGGAGAAACAGGATTCGTAATCGACTGCGTGGAAGACGTAGCTGACATTAACGGCGGACTGAAGAAAGACAATCCAGTGAACATCGTGCCGGGAACAATGACTTTCGTAGGCGACGCATACAACACATCCTATGCTTCATACAAGGCTTACGCCACATACACTGCCACGGAAGACGCACAGCTGGTGATCACCACCGGAGCATATCTGGCTGAATCGACAACGGTAAACGGCAATAGAGTGGAGTCTGAATACAACAATAACATGTACGTGACGAAGCTGGGCGTAGAGAAAGGCAAGACTTACGACTTTGAGTTCAACACCACACAGCCTATCACGTTCACTTCAGAACTGGCACATCCGCAGCCCGGATCATTAGACATGCCATTCGCAATGGTGGAAGGCGACAACACCGTACCTGCTGACTACGGACAGTACTATTATACGTACACTCCCGAAAAGGCAGGATTCTTCACCATCACAAGCGACAACGACCTGCCCGGTGGAGTGGTTAAGATCTACAATAACAAGTATAGCATCTCATACGACGGCACATTAGCCAAATCAGAGCAGGGTTCTTACAATGTTCGCGTAGAGATTGAACAGCCCGGCACACAGCTCTATGTACTCGTCGACAAGATTGACGGCACAAGCGATCCAGAGACTTTCCGCATGGCAATGGAGGACTATAAGGACGGCGAAAAGGAGAGCAAGCCAATCATGATTGAGTCGCTCCCGGCACAGCAGACATTGCCAGAGGCTACAGGTACTATATATTATGGTATAGACGTTCCTGAGAACACCAACAAGCTGCTCGTCGTAAACGCTGACAGAACCGTAGCTAACGGCACCGCATTGTCTGTATATCCTGAGGGCAACCAGTGGAACGGCGCCAACGGCACATCAAGCGCAGAATATAATGTCAACACCACAAGCGGCGCACAGCGTATCATAATCCGCTGGTCAGCAGTGGAAAAGACACCGCTCAGCTTCTCAGTAAAGATGAAGGACATCGAGAAGGGCGACCTCATCACTGATCCTATCGAGGCAGTTCTCGGCGAGAACAACATCGCAGCCGAAGGCACACGCTACTATAAGTATACTGCAACACGCGACGGCAAGCTCTCTATCGAGCCTAACAATCCTGCCGTAACAGTGGAGTTCCCGCGTGGCACCGAGTCATGGAGCGGCACATACGACGCTGTCGTAAACGGTATCAACTACTCAGTGGAGGCTACCAACGGAACAGAATATCTCATCAAGCTGCAGAACTGCAAGGCTGGTGACGCATTCACACTCACTGAAGGCGACTTCGCAACCGGCGAAATCCGTTCATTGCCTATCGACATAGAGAGCAACGAATACGCATTCCCGAACAATCAGAACAGCGTTTGGTTGCGCTATAAAGCAACAAGAGACTGCATGGTAACTGTTGACTATGACGGTGACTACAATGCTTCTAACACAGTAGAGTACGGTAAGGACGGCAAGGATAAGTACGGTAATGACAACTATCTGTCACCGATGATCACCAGCACACTCGTAGGCGAGACATCCACCAACATCTATCGTGGCACAATGGTGCTCAACGAGGGCGACGCAATGCTCGTACACCTTAAACTGGTAGGCAACGCAGAGGGCACAAAGGTAACGTTCGCTGAAAACGACATCCCTGCAGGTTACGCAGCCAACAATCCTTACGTCCTCTACGCAGGCAAGTCTGTAGAGGTGAAGAGAGGCAATGAGTACTGGGTATTGGCTTACATGACAGAGGGCGACAACGTCTTCATGACCAACACTTACAGCCGCGTTTACACATACAGCAACGAAGAGGACGCCAAGAACCTCACCAATGAGGACTATCCTAACTTCGAATACAAGTATGAGAACGACCAGGAGTCGTACTGGTTCACAAAGACAGTGGACGCAGAACAGCCCATCTACTTCCGCTTCATGCCTGACAACGACTTTACATTCACTTATGTAACAGGTGGTAAGGAAGACCCCGGAACAGGCATTGTTTCAACAGAGACTAACGTAGACAACAACGTAGAGGTGTTCACCATCGGTGGCGTTAAGGTTGCAGACAGCACAAAGGCTCTCAAGAAGGGCATCTACGTAATCCGCCAGAACGGCAAGACCTTCAAGAAGGTCATTAAGTAAAAAAAAGAAGACGACAGTCGTAAACACAATACGACACCTGCTATCAAAGAATAATGTGAAATAAAAACGCACGTAAACGAACGATGCAGGCCTACGGACACAATTCTCCGTGTCCTGCATCGTTTTTTTCGTATTTTTCACCATAATTAGAAATACTAAAAGAATAACACAATAAATTCATTTAAAAGCTACATTTATGAAGAGTTTCAAAAGACTGCTGCTGGCTTCTGCCATCGCAATGGGCAGTGTGCATGGCGCTAATGCCATCGGAGCATACCCAAGGCCCATCGTGATGAAACAGCCCGACGGCACAACGTTGCTCGTACGGATACAAGGCGACGAGAACTATCATTTTGTAACCACATCCGACGGATTCATGTTGAAGAAAGACCGCGAAGGATTCTTCTGCTATGTCGACTACGACATGAAGACAGGTAAGCGCATTGCCACAAAGCAACGCGCACACAACATCAACGAACGTAACGGTGCGGAGCGTCAGGTCGTGGCTAACCTCGTGGCGGCGCAGACCATGAACGCCGACTTCCTAAAACGCACCAACATCATGCGCAAGGCGCCTGCCAAGACGCTCGACCGTAAGATTGTGGCTCCACGCAAAGTCAAGGGTCAGAACGCGCAGGTGAAGGAGTCGCAGTATCTCGTGATACTCGTCAACTTCGCTGACAGCACCATGCGTCACTCCAACGACGACTTTACACGTTGGCTGAACGAGCCGGGATATAACACCAACGGCGGTACGGGCAGCGTGAAAGATTATTACCGCGACAACTCGATGGGACAGTTCATCCCAAACTTCCAGGTCGTTGGACCATACACATTGTCTAAGCCAACAGCTTATTATGGCGGCAACTCCAGCGACACACAAGGCACCGACACCAATCCGCGCGACATGGTGCGTGAGGCGCTTGAGCTGGCTCGCACGAACAATCCACAACTCGACTTCTCGCAGTTCGACAACGACGGTGACGGCGAAATGGACAACTGCTACATTATATATGCCGGATACAGCGAGGCAAGTACTGCCAACGACGACGACATCTGGCCGCACTCATGGAACATGGGCGACGACAAGCCGGAATATGACGGCATAAAGGTGAACAACTATTCTTGTTCGGCTGAGCTTGTCGGCATGCCAGGCGCTCCTGCAGTTCCTTCTATGGACGGCATCGGAACATTCACACACGAGTTCGGACACGTTCTGGGTCTGAAGGATATGTACGATACGGACAGCTACGACAACGGCGTGGGTCTCGACCCCGGCGACTACAGTCTCTACGCTTCTGGTAGCTACAACAACGAGAGCCGTACACCGCCATGCCTCATGGCATTCGAGCGTATGCAGATGGGATGGATGAGCGAAGGTACCGACATCAAGGAACTGCTCAATCCGGAGGACGTTACGCTTGAGAGCATCGCCAACAACAAGGCCCGCTTCATCAACGCACAGCCAGGACGCGAAGCAGGAACCGGAATGGAATGGTTTATCCTTGAGAACCGTCAGAAGACAGGATGGGACAAATACATTCCTGCACACGGTCTGGTGATTACACACTACGACTACACCAAGGAGATGCAGGAGAAATGGTGGAGCATCAACGGTCCGAACAACTCGGCACAGCACCGATGCATGTACATCGTTCCGGCGGACAACATCGACGACGCCAACTCGCGCAATAGCGACACTTATCCAGGAGCAACTGGCAATACGGAATTTACAGATACTTCCAAGCCAGCTGCCATCAACTGGAACAACGAGCCGCTCGGAGTGCCCGTAACCAACATCACCGAGGGCGACGGACTTATCAGATTCCAGGTAAAGGGCGGAACAAGCAAATGGCAGACCGCCAAGACTCTCACTCCTGTGGATGTATGGGATACACGCGCTACGTTCAAGGCAGAATTCGGAAACGTTACGGCTGCCGACATCAAGGAAGCAGGATTCTGCTGGGCACTAAGCAGAGACACCTACGAGCCGAGTCTGGACGACAAGCAGTACACCAGCTATGCAAAGGTGGAGAACATCACCACATCGCCCTCTCTCACCGTGACTGACCTTCAGCCCGGCGTGGAATACGGCGTAAGAGCATACATGAAGCTTGCCAACGGCCAGACCGTATACGGCGCCACCCTGCCCTTCTCAACAGAGTGTCATACAGCTGATGTAACCGTGGACAATCCTTTCCACGACGACTTCCTGTCATGGACAAACGGACAGCCCGACTGTTGGCGCATTGTCGACAATAACGGCGACGGCACCACATGGGTGGCAGACGAATCGTCTAATTCTATTGTCTATTCATTCAACTACTGGAACGACGCCGACGACTATCTTATCTGCAAGCGACGCTTCCACGTTCCAGAGAACGGAACGCTGTTCTTCACAAGAGGTGTGTCGGAACAGACATCCATTGAGAATCTTGAGGTGCTCGTGTCCACAAAGTCGAGCGACCTTAAGGACTTCAATCTCGTGGAGCGCTTCTCATTCGCTGACTACTTCGCACAGCAGCACATGGAAGAGGTGGACCTCAGCAAGTATGCCGGTCAGGACATCTACGTAGCATTCAGATGCTGCTCGGACAAGATGCAGGGTTATCTGTGGTTGTGGGACGTAATGGTGACAGACAAGCTGAAGACTCCAGTAATCACCAAGTTTGAGCGCAACGGCACAGCTCTCCACGCAGAATGGACACCGGTGGAAGGCGCCACGGGATATTATCTCTACTTCGGTAAGGAGACAGACCAGGTGAATCAGGAGGCTGCATTCGCTCCGATGTCGTTCTATAAGGACGTAAAGGGAGACGTGGAACTCAGTACAGGTCAGCTGTTCTTCAAGAGCACGGGAAGCGTAACGCTGAAGGAATTTGAGGACGGCATCGAGGACTGCAAGTTCATCGTAACCACAAGCGGCCCGCTCGGAACGTCAGAGCTTACCGTTGAAGGCACAAAGGACTTGCGCACATGGCAGACTGTCGGACCGAAGACCTCACTCACACAGTACGACTCGGAAGGTCAGGAAGTGGATCTCTCTTCTTATCTCGAAGGAAAGAACTACAAGAAGCTGCGCTTCAACTTCAAGCACGGAGGCCGCAACGGTCGCGTCAAGTATCTCACACTCGTCTACAATAACGGTAAGGTATGGGAAGACTTGGCAGCAGGTGGCGTAGGTGTTACAAGCATCGACATTCCAGAAAAGACAGAAGGCGAGTTCGACAAGGGACGCTACAAGATTTGGGTGGCATCAGGATGGCAGAACATCTTCTATGACGAGTCGGCTCCTGCTTACTACGAGAAGACCACAACAGCCATCAGCGACGTAATAGAGGGCACATCAGTGACGCTGACCAACAACCTGAACGACCTCCGTCTGGAAGGTCTGAAGCCCGGCAGCAACGTCACCCTTACATCTTCAACCGGCGCCACTCTCTACACCGGCACAGCTTCAGGCACATCGCTCACCTTACCTACATCAGGAATGAAGGGCGTAGCCATCGTAAGCGTAGCAACCGAGAACGGCACATTCCGTACAAAGACAATCATCAGATAAGTCAAATCTTAACCAGCAATATTGAATATGAAACCAAATAAAATCACATCATTGTTACTGGCAGCGACAGCAGTCTCGCTGGCTTGGGCTTCCGTGGAAAGCTTCAAGAGCGGGATCGGTGCTAAGAACGATGAAAGCGAGAAAGTCAGACCATCGCAGAAACTGATGGAGAAAGCGCTGCACGTCAAGCCTGCCACACCGATGCAGGCTCTTGCGCAGGACGCTAACGGAGCACCATACAATCTCCGTCTCACTGGCGTAAACGAACATACAGTAAGCTTGGCATGGACTTCACCAGAGCCCGTGGACGGCTTCTTAGAGGATTTCGAGGGACATAACGACTTCGCCATCAACTCTCCGGGAAGCATCGGATGGACATACATCGACGCCGACAACAAGCTCACATACACATGGCAGGCCTGTACGTTCCCCACACAGGGACAGAAGATGGCTTACGTCGTGATGAACCCGTGGCAGACAGTTCCTGCCGTAAACGACAATCCTAACTACAAGCCCCACTCTGGACAAAAGATGCTCGTCGATTTCTGTGCTGTAGACGCGCAGAACAACGACTACATCATCTCACCACGACTCAACTTCGATGCTGATTTCCAAATCAGCTTCTGGGCTCGCAGCTACAAGACCGGCGAGAACTATAATGCAGAGCGAATCTGTGTGGGCTACTCCACAACCGGCACACAGCCGTCAGACTTCACTTTCGTCAACGAATCGCCCTACGTGGAACTGCCTGACGAATGGACTCTCGTGGCTTACGACATCCCCAAGGAAGCACGTTACGTGACCATCAACTGCGTTTCGGACGACGCCTTCATGCTGCTTATTGACGACATCTTCGTAGGCACAAACAAGGTAAGACCCGAGTCTGCCAACATGGCACGCGCCGCAGCAAAGAACCCCGTAGTGGGATTCAATGTCTATCGCAACGGCGAGAAGCTCAACTCACAGCCCGTGGAAAGCGTCAGCTACACTGACGAGGTGCCTGACTACGGCGACTATCAGTACACTGTAGCGGCTGTCAAGAAGGACGGTTCGGTGTCAGAGCAGAGCGTGGCTCTCAACGTCAACGTGCCTGACACACGTATGTTGCCTTTCTTCGACGACTTCGACGACTGGACCCTCCATGAGGAGAAGTGGACAAAGACGCAGGATGACGGAAGCACTGAGTCAAAATGGTCTATCGACTATTATGAGTACGGCCTCATCGACCCGTCTGCTACATACAGCTGGTCCACACTCCAGAACTACGACCAGTCGCTCATGACACGTGAGCTTCACACCGCAAACCGTTCCAACACATGGCTGCGCTTCAACCTGAAGCTGCGCAACAGCGAACAGACCAACGTCGACTATCTCTCTGCAGAGATATCGTCGGACGGTGGCAAGACTTGGAAGGAGATTAAGACATTCGACAATGAGGATGGCGGTTTCGAGTGGACAACATTCCAGTATCCGCTCGCCAACCTTCTTTCTTCTGACCTCTTCCGCGTCAGATTCCGCGCTCATGGCAAGGATGCCAAGTGGATTAACTACTGGTATGTGGACGACGTGAAGATTTGGACACCGGTATGGACATCGGCACAGCTTGACGTCAAGTCTGCCTCCGCAGGCAACATTGCTGATTGCGACGTTACGCTCACAGCTGATCACGGCGCTGTCATCAACACCACGACTGACGCTGCCGGACACATTGCCTTCGACAAGATAGAGGAAGGCGAGTATGAGGTAGTGGCAAAGAAGGACGGATATAATATATATAAAGGTAAGTTCCAGATTAAGAACGGTGCCAGCAACCGCATCAACGTCACTATGACCAAGCCGGTAGCCGACCTTTCAGCTAAGGAAGTAGTTGCTGACATCAACGCAGAATCGAGCCTTGTCAAGACATTGCGCATGACCAATAACGGTGACGGCGAACTCATCTGGCACTTGGCTGCCAAGCCCGCCAAGCAGTCTGGCGACGACACCAACCGTTGGGAGAAGCAGCCTTCGTTCACAGCATCCGGCGACTTGCAGCAGTCTATCGGTTTCGACGGCGAGTTCTATTACTCTACGTCGTCTATCGAGCTTGGCAAGTTCTGGAAGTACGACAAGGACGGTCGCTTCATCGAGCAGTTCAGCATCCCCGAGATGTACTACAAGCTCTACGACATCACTTACGACGGACGCTACTTCTACGGCAGCGACTGGTCGAACCGTCTCTTCCAGCTCGACTTCGACAACCGTCGCATCGTGCGAATCATAACCGTCAAGGATCAGCCTGACCTCAAAATCACCCACTGTAGCTACGACCCTGACCGCAAGGGATTCTGGGTAGGAAGCTTCACCACCATCGGATTCATCGACATGAACGGTAAGATTCTCTCACGTTTCAGCAACATCAGCACCGACGTGAGCGTATCTATCTACGGCTCGGCTTACGACAACGTATCGCCCGGCGGTCCTTACCTCTGGTTGTCAGACATGACGGCAGAATCGTCAGAGCAGATTGACAAGGTGCTCATCCGCCAGTTCAGTACTGCCAAGCGTGCCCTTACAGACGTCAAGCACTCGCTTACCGACGCTCCGGGATACGTACTCGGCAGCCAGAACACCGGTCAGAACTATGTCTGCGGCATCTTCGCCTCTACAGACATCACACCTGGCAAGCTCACCCTTTTGGGATCGCTCAACCAGATGCCTAACCTCTTCTTCCGCTACACTCTTTGCGAGACAGACAAGTGGCTCGACTTCTCGCCGCGTCACGGCAAGCTCGCTCCGGGTGCTTCGCAGGACATCAACGTAAGCTTCAACGCCCTTGAGGATGTAGCTGGCAGCAACCACTCTACAGAGGCTGTGCTCATGGCTAATCCTGAAATCGGCGACCAGACCGTCAGCTTCAAGCTCAACGTCACCGGCGAGGCTGCTTGCCCGAGACCGCAGAGCGTAAAGGCAGAGGCTGGCGACGCTTGCGCCATCATCTCATGGCAGAAAGGCAATGGTTCTGCCAAGGCAGACAGCTACAACGTATATCGCAACGACCGCAAGGTGAACGCTTCTCCCGTTAACGGCATGACATTCACTGACCAGCCTCTCGTCTACGGTGAATACACTTATAAGGTGACAGCCGTATACGGCGGCAAGGAGTCGGCAAAGAGCGACTCTGTGAAGGTGCTCGTCAAGAACGGCGCACAGTATTATCCGCCGGTAGGCGTGGCAGCAAGCATCAACGGCAACAAGAACGTGAGCCTTACATGGGAGTCGCCGCTCTTCGGAGCTGACCAGCCCGCCACAATGACTTGGGCTAACGGCAAGCATGCTGACGACATCGGCATGACAGACGGCGGCATCTTCTACGCAGGTGTGAAGTGGGACGCTTACGACATCGCCGCTTACCGCGGAAAGCGCATCTCTTCAGTTTCTGTACAGCTCGTCAATCCGGTGCAGTACATCGCACTCTTCATCCAGAAGGACGGCGAGCAAATCTACAAGAAGCAGTATAAGGGCGACTTCAAGTTTGACGGATCTCTGACCGCTATCCCAGTGGACGAGGACATCCGCATCCTGCCGGGTCACGAATATATGTTCGGATTCGAGATCAAGAGCGATGCTGGAGTTCAGCCGCTTGGCATCGACGACAGCAAGGCTGTGTTGGATAAGGGCGACCTCCTCTCCACTGACGGCGAGAAGTGGTTCTCAGCAGCCATTTCAGGCATTGAGGGCAACTTCAATATCAACGTAGACCTCACTCCTACCGACATCACGGAAGAGAAGCCGATGGGCTATAACGTATATCGCAACGGCGTGAAGGTGAACAGCAGCCTCATCACATCACAGAGCTACAACGACGTGCTCTCCGCAACAGGCACATTCGCTTACACCGTCACATCCGTCTACAAGAACAACGGTGAGTCGGCAGAGAGCAAGCCCGTAAACGTAGAGGCATACGAGATTAAGGACAAGACAGCTCCTAACGCTGTTTATGCTGACGTAGAGCGCAACCGCAACATCTCACTCCGTTGGGACAATCCGACAAAGGAGCCGCAGGTGATAAAGGCTGACATCACAAAGCGTCCCGTTACCACAGAAGAGGGATGCCCAGAGTATGTACGTTCGTTCTTCGGTCCGAAGTCGGGCATGGCTGTCGTTACTGACGGAACATACGTCTACACCTCTATATACAACGAGGACGGACGCATCGAGAAGTACGACTTCGACGGCAACAAGCTCGGCACATACAAGGTGGACGGCCTCAAGGGAATACGTAACATGGCATACGACGGCGAGTGGCTGTACGTAGCTGACAACACCACCAACATCCACCGTGTGAATCCCGCTACGATGGAGAACATGGAGGACATCGCCATCTCAGAATACTCTCGTCACATGGCTTACATACCATCATTGGACGACGGTAAGGGTGGCTTCGAGGTCGGCGACTGGCAGACTTCAATCTACGTAACGAAGAACGGTAGCAAGATTGGCACCGGTCCGATTCTGAAGGGCGCTTCAGGTACAGCCTACTACAACGGCAAGCTGTATGCTTTCGAGCAGGGCAACGACGCCAACAAGTACACCGTAGGCATCTATGACGAGGAGAACAATCGCGTCGGATCTATCGACCTCGGCAAGTATGTCGAGATAGACAACATCGCAGCAGTATCGGCTGGCGGTATGTCTTCATTCACTGGTAAGGACGGCATCACCTACATGCTCCTTTCATTGCAGCGTCAGGGCGAACCGGTACAGTTCGTCATCCTCGACCTCGGTGGCTTGACCACAGTGGCTGGTTACAACGTTTACCGCAACGGAGAGAAGCGCAACGCTGAACTGCTCACACGCCGCTACTTTGAAGAGACAGAGACCAAGGAGGGTGAGTATGGCTATGCTGTACAGACCGTCTACATCAATGGTGAGACATCTGACATGTCTGCTGTGTCAACAGTTGACATCATCAGCACCGGCACCGCCAAGGCTCCTGTCAACACCAACGCCAAGCAGTCGTCTTACGGCTACAACGTGCTCCTCACCTTCGCTGACCCTGACATGTATCAGAACGCAGCAAGCAAGGAGAACTTCGAGGACAGCAACATCGGCGAAGAGGTTTATGGCGTTGACGGCGAGAGCTATCAGTCAGGCTGGACCGTCAATAACGACGAAGCATTCGACGGCAGCAAGTCTGTAACCGTTGACGCTCAGAACAGCGCATTCGGCGTTATCCCTGCAGAGGGTATGCGTTACATGCGCCTCGCAGCCCGCAACGCTGACGACCACGACGGCGAGGGTACACTTAATGTCTACTACTCTACCGGTGGCACACACCGCGCCAACTTCATCTTCCTCCAGTCATATAAGACCTCTGAGTCTTGGCAGGACATCCTCTGCGAGCTTCCTGAAGGAACAGAGTATGTGGCATTGGCAAAGGACGCATCACAGCCCAAGCAGTACGTTGACGGCGTGGCTCTTTACACCGCCAAGCCGAAGAGCAATCTTTACGGATTCAACATCTATCGCAACGGCGAGAAGATTAACGCAAATCCCGTAAACGACATCTCTTACGTTGACCGCAACCTGCTCGCAGGCAAGTATAGCTACGAGTTCGAGCTTGTTACCAAGACATCCGCTGTCAGCGAGAAGTCGGCACCGGTAAGCATCGACCTCTATTACGACAACGGTTCGCTTGCTCCTACCAACCTCCGCGTGGCACAGCAGGCTGAAGGCAACCGCCTTTCATGGCAGTTCCCGGCTCTTGGCGAACCCATCTATCTGCGTTGGCACGACGGCTACAACTATAAGGCAGGTGGTCTGACCAATGGTGGCGCGTTCTTCGCAGGCGCATGCTGGTTTGCTTCTGACTTGAAGGGATATGGCAATCTCGCTCTGAGCGATGTAGAGGTATACATCAATCAGATTCCTGAGGCGCTCTTCCTCCTCGTCTATGAGAACAACACCCTCGTACGCCAGCAGTTCGTTCCGAATCTGAAGCAGTACTCATTCAACACCATCCACCTTGAGGAGCCGCTTAAGATTGACGAAGGCAAGAACCTCCGCGTGGCTGTATACATCGAGCAGAACGAAATCACTGTTCCTCTCGGATACGACCGTGGTCCGGCACGCAGCGGACGTGGCGACCTCTACTCTTCTGACGGTATCACATGGCAGACAATGGAGGATTCGGGTTCTGAGGTAGACGCCAACTGGAACATCTCTATCGGACTCAGCCCCTACTCTAACGTCCTTCCCGGCACAGAGAAGAAGGCAGCCAAGAAGCTTCCGGCATTCCTGCCCAAGCGCATGGCTAACGCTGACCTGACATTCAAGGCTGTGGACACCAAGGGCGAGGCTTCGTCTGACAAGAACGTCTTTGAGGGATACAACGTATACCGCAACGGCGAGTGTCTGAACGACGAGCTGACCACCGACACCGTCTTCACAGACACGAAGGCATACTCTGACAAGTATCTCACTTATCAGGTATCGGCTGTCTACTCAGTAGCTGGCGAGAAGTTCTCTGACAAGGTTACCGTCATTGCCACTGGCATCGACGGTGTTAACGGTCAGAACGGCGTAACTCTTAAGGTGGAGGACGGACAGCTTATCGTCCTCGGCGCTCACCACGGCGACCGCATCACAGTGGCTTCTGCTGACGGCAAGCTCATCGCAAGCGCCATCGCCACTGACGACTATCGCCAGACAGTAAGCCTTGCTGCGGCAACCACCGGTACGTACATCGTGAAGGTAGGCAACGCCACATTCAAGCTTAACATCAAGCGTAAGTAAAAACCTGACATCCTGAAAAGGAATGCTTACATTAACTAAGAAAGGGTGTGCAAACTTTTGCGGTTTGCACACCCTCTCTTTTTTATTAACGTCTTAATTTTCACCATGCAAATATCGTCTATAGAGTAAAAACATGTTACAAAATAAAAATTGATTATAGAGTTCCGGTTTGCTGTTTTTACGGTGTTCTGCTGTGCTGACAGCCTCCACGCTTAACGACAGAGCCTCTTTTACGGTCCGAAAATGCCACTATCAGACCGTAAAAGAGGCTCTATTGTATGACAACAGCGGCAGTATTGTAGTGTAAAAGTGGCTCTATAGCAGCATAAAACGGCTCATTTGCGAGTCTGATTTCACGACGCTTCGTCAGAAAACCGCATAACACGCTGTATATAAACACGTTATCCCAAACCGTTCAAAACTCAAGAATTTCGCACCAAAGATTTTTTTGTGCGCCTGGCTCATAGTATTGAGCATCAGAAACACAAATATTGTCATCGGACAGCATCGCTTATTGCAGCATGCGGAGGAGTCTCCCACAGATAGCATAGATGAGCACTACACACGGGAATACCGGATCTCACTATAGCCCAACAATTCCATATAGATTCTATTCAATATCAAATCCCATATCTCGCACAAGTTGCTTGACAACATTTACTTTGACAGTTGAAGCATCCTCTTTATCATATAGAAGAAGAAAAACGACATGACCGTTTTCTATATCTGCAAGGACATTGAAGGTAATGACCCTTGCTCCTCCAGATTTTCCCTTGCCTTTAGCTTTGATTGCCATACGGATTTTGCGTATATTTTTTGTAATCTCATCGCCTTGCAGAGGATTATTCTTAATACTTTCAAGAAAATTCTTGTAGTCTTGTTTAAAACTTTTATATTTCTTAGCGAGACGTTTAGCTTCTTTTGCAAAGCCGTCAGAAACCGATACTGTAATATTACAACTCATCGAGCAAACTTTCTGCTGATTGGAGTTTACGCTTTCCAGCAATGGCTTCCTTTACCTCGGTCAAAGCGTTTCTGAGTTCTTTCATCAAGTCACGCGGTGCGTCAATGGTATTACTTCCGTCATCTGGGGAGATTCGGAAATTGCCAGCACGTGATTTTAGGATTACGTGCTCTCCTGCTTTTGCCAAATTCAGATATTTTGTCTGATTAGTGCGAAAGTCTCTTGTGCTAACTACAACCATAATTCAATATATTGTTTACAATGCAAAGATACGTCTTTTTATTGAAACAACAAATCGAATGGTAGCCAATTAACATTATTTGGTAACCAACGTTTTTTGTTAAAGCCCTGCCTAATACTGCAGACAGATCAATCTAACCAAGGAACACAATAATCCATTCCTGATTCGTCTGCGACAAAAATAGGATTCTCTGGAGGGAGAATATGTTTCGCTTCAATCAACCGATTAAAATAGTTGTTGCGAATAGTGATATCCTCAAGCTCCACCCTTCTTGCCTTACTCATTGCGAGGAAACCTTCATCTATCTCAAGTCCAAGATAGCGTCTGCCGAGGAGATTGGCGGCAATTCTACAACAATCTCAATCCCTGCATAATCATCTGCCGACAATACAACATCACTATTACGATACAATCTCTTTACTGCCGACTCTACATCAGAGACAGAAGCACCCATTTCCAAACAGGCACTATCTCTATTTTCAACCCATCACACTCCATCATTCCCTCGTCCTCGTATGTGACAATTAGTGCCTTTTTCAGAGGATATAAAGAATTAAGGGCTACCAATGCTTTTATCTCACGCTCCAAAGTTAATTCGTCGCTCATTCTATAACTGGCTTGAACAGCCAGACCTTCGTCAGGTACATAAAAGTCAACCTCAATATTGCGGTTGAAATAATACATGCCACTGCCATACTTCTTGTATAAAGTTATGGCACATAGGTTTTCCAGCAATAGAGTGTCAGGGTTGTTGATGAAGAGGTGCAACAGTCCGTTGTCCACAAAATAATGTTTCTTCACAGTTTCTTTTTCTGTGAACTTAGAGGCATAGTTGTCCAATGATATCAACAGGCAAGACTCCTGCAAATATCTCACATATTCCATTATAGTGGACGGACTGCATGAAACACCAGTAGACTTAACCAAATTGCTCAATCTGTTCAAAGAGCAGGGTTGCATCACGCTTTCTGCCAAGCGACGTACACAAAGACGCAGGGCATCCTCATTCTTGATTTTATGGCGCACAATAAGGTCGTTGAAGAATATGCGGTTGTACAAACTGTTGAGCCAGATGCGCTTCTCGCGGAAGTTGACCAATTCTGGGAATCCACCCCATTCAAAGTAAGTTCTGAAATGACGCTGCAACTCATTTGCCTTTCTGCCATACTGCCATCCTCCTACAAGATTCACACCGACAGCCGTAAGATATTCGCTGAAACTATACGGAAAGACATTCACACTAAGATACCTGCCTCCCAAAACGGTTTCAATGTCACGGCTCAACATCTTGGCATTGCTTCCCGTCACATAAACACGATACTTCAAGTTGGCAAGACGGCGTGCAAAATTAGCCCAACCGTCCACATTCTGTATTTCGTCAAAGAAGAATATCGGCTGACCGCTATACATGCTGTGATAAGACTGAAGTATAAGGTCGAAGTCGGCAGCAACCATCCCTTGCAGTCGCTCGTCGTCGAAGTTGACATAAACAATGTCCTCCAACAGCTTTCCCTCTGCCAATAATTGCTGCACACGCTGATACAACAAATAGGACTTACCTGCCTGTCTTACGCCCACAAACACATAGTTGCCATACTCTTCCAAGTCAAGAGGACGCTCCACCAATGGTATGCTTCCTATATATTCTTGATTCTCAGAGATTATCGTTCTGAACAATTCCTTATCCATGTCTTTACTTTTCTTACAAAGATATGCTTTTTATTCGCTGCCACAAAACAAAAACAGACTTTTTTATTCGGCAGCAGCGAATAAATCGTTTTTTTGACAGAAAGACAGGTTTTTTGACAGGAAGACATGAAGACAGGTTTTTATTCTCTATGCTTCATTGGTTGAAAATCTTCCGCAGCTTGCGGAAGATTTCATAGAGTATGTCGCGTTTTATCTCCATGACTTAATTTTTTTGTGCATTGATACACTTTTGTCGAGTGACGAGGACATCTTCTTAGCTCAACCACTCCTCTATCCGCTTCTTCCTATAACTCCTTTCGCTTGCAAAAGTTCAGTTATTATTTCAATCTATATTGCTGTGGAGAGATGCCTACATGTGTACGGAAATAACGTGTTAGTGCTGTCTGATCTGAGAAATGGAAGTCGTGGGATATCTGCTTCAAACTACGCTTGGACGTTCGCATCACCAACTTTAATCTCAGAATAATATATTCGTCGATAATATGCTTTGGAGACATACCAGTCTTGCCTCTTACGATAATGCCAAGATATCGTCGCGTAATACTCATACGGTCAGCGTAATAATTCACTTCATGCCCCTTATTGTACTCATGTTCCAGCAAATCCATGAATCTATTGAACAACTCATCACTGCGCTGAGTGCCCTTACTTCGAAGGTCTTCTCGTGGATTGGAGAGAAGATAATCGTAAAAGCCCAAGAAAAATGCCTGCAACTGCAAGGCTACTATACGATCGGTCATGGAGTAATGTTCCACTGTAAAATAGAACTTGAATATACGGAACATGCTGTCCACCACTTCGTTAATCAGATATTCATACCCACAGCGCCTGTCAGACTTCAGTGAATCATAGACTGCATGCTCCACATTCATGCTTGCTGAACGTAGGATATCACTACTGTATCTGATAACATAGGCAGAAAAGTCATCATCTACGACTTCCCATTTCACCATATCTCCAGGAAAGAAGATAAGGACATCCTTACTACTAAAATCCCAATACTCAAAATTGATTCGCACTCGAGCATTACCCGAGTGTGAATAGACGATAGCACCATGGTCGATTGCATGAACTTCCTTATCTATCGCTGATTTATCGAAAATAATAAATTCTGTTTCGTTCACGCTGCAAAGTTAAGAAAAAGAGAATACTACAGCAAATAAATAGTATCAATTATAGATGTAGGAATTGACATAAAACGCCTTGTATTTCCCGTATCGTCAAGTTCTGACTACATTTTTGTAAGTCTACGCTCTCCAAAAACCTGTAACTTTGCACTCGATAATTCAAAGAGAATATGAATAACAGAATGATTTTGGCGATGTTTCTCGCCTCTACCCTATCAGCTTCGGCTCAGCACAGGATGAGCATCGAAGAAATGTTTAAACTGATAGACAAAAACAATACCAGCATTCAGGCTGGAAAGACTTCCGTAGACGCTGCGCAAGAAGGCATCAAAGCAGCAAAGAGCCAACGACTGCCAGACATCAGTGCCCAACTCAGTGCAAGCTACATCGGCAATGCCTTAATGACAGACCGTGACTTTACCAATGCACAGAACCTCACTTCCCCGCATTTTGGAAATCAGTTTCTGCTGGATGTGCAGCAAACAATATATTCCGGTGGAGCTATCAATGCTGGCATACGTATGTCAGAACTCAGAGCTAAGCAAGCCCAATTAGACTTGACGCTCAACGAACAGAATCAGCGATTTATAGCATTGGGGCAATATCTTGACTTGGAGAAAATCGCCAATCGTGAGAAGGTGCTCAAAAGCAATATCGCGCTTACTCAGAAACTTATTGAGAATATCAAAGAGAAGCATCAGCAAGGTGTGGCTCTCAAAAACGACATCACTCGTTATGAACTGCAAATGGAGACACTGAAGCTAAATCTTACCAAGCTGCAGAACACTCGTAAGATTCTGAATCACCAACTTTGCAATACGCTCGGCATTGACCAGACAGAAGAGATAGACCCTACTGATGATGTTGCCACAGCAGTATTTAATAAGGACAGCGAAGATTATTGGCAACAGACAGCAGAGGCAACAAGCCCTCAACTGCAAATGGTGGCTGTCAATGAACAAATGGCAAAACAGCAGGAAAAGCTTGCCAAGAGCGAACTGTTGCCCAAGGTGGCTGTGGTGGCTCAGAATGATCTGAACGGTCCTATCACTTTCGAGCTGCCTCCCATTGACAAGAATCTCAATGTGTGGTATGTGGGCATTGGCGTAAAATACCAACTGTCGTCGATTTTCAAGAGCAATAAAAAGTTGAACCAAGCCAAACTTCAAAGTAAAGCAGCCTTAGAACAAAAAGCTGTAGCAGCCGAACAGCTTAATAATAATGTTCAGGCTGCACATACCAACTATCTGCAGAGCTATGTGGAACTGGAGACCCAGCAGAAGAATGTGCAACTGGCTCAGCAAAACTATGAAGTGGTAAACAACCGTTATCTCAATCAGCTGGCACTCATCACAGACATGATAGACGCCAGCAATATGAAGTTGGATGCTGAACTGAACGAGGTGGATGCACGTATAAATATCGCATACGCATATTACAAAATGAAATATATCACAGGACAATTATAATAAATTATAGAAATGGAAAATATCAAGAAATACGCTTACAACACTCTTGTTATCTGTCTGATTGCCATCGGAGCAATCATTGTTATTATGAACTTCAGCCACTTTGGCAATGTGGAATTTACGGACAATGCCCGAGTGAGACAGCATGTCACACCTCAGAACACTCGTGTACAGGGATTTATCAAGGAAGTAAGATTCGAGGAGTTTCAGCATGTGAAAAAGGGTGATACGCTCGTTGTGATTGAGGATGCAGAATTTCGTCTGCAACTGGCGCAGGCAGAAGCAGCCGTCAAAGGTCAGCAGTCTGGTTCGTCAGCTGTAAGTGCCAGCATGAATACTGTGGAAAATAATGTCCAGGTGGCTGCTGCAGGTATGCGAGTGGCAACAGCCGGCATTTCAGAGGCTAAAGAAGGTATGGACAATGCCAAGAAAGACTATGACCGCTTTGCTGCCTTGCTGAAGAAAGGAGCTGTAACCCAACAGCAGTTTGACAATGTGAAAACACAGTATGAACAGGCTGTCAGCCGCTATCGTGCAGCACAGGCACGACTGTCGCAGGCATCAGCCTCCCGTAAGGCTACGGCTGTGGTCAATAACGAGCAGAAGCATCGCCTTGGACAAAGTCGTGCCGGCGAGAGTGTAGCCGAAGCACAACTCCGTCTTGCCCGCCTGAACCTTTCATATTGCTATATCATCGCTTCGTGTGATGGCGTCGTAGGCACAAAAGACATTCAGGAAGGCATGCTTGTACAGCCAGGTCAGACGCTGGTAAACATCGTAGATGCCAACAGCATCTGGGTGGAAGCCAACTATAAGGAAAGCCAGCTGCCTAACATCCATGAAGGAGCTGAGGTGGAGATGAAAGCCGATGCGGTGCCAGGCGTTAAATACAAAGGACATGTTGAGCGTATCAGCAGCGCCACGGGCAGTGCTTTCTCGCTGTTGCCAATCGACAATGCCACCGGCAATTTCGTTAAGGTGGAACAGCGTGTCTCCGTGCGAATCAAGTTTGACGGCAACAAGCCTGAGGACATGAAGAAGCTCCGTGCCGGCTATAATCTGGAATGTGAGGTGAAATACTAATCCGAAGATTATGCTTCCATTACCTCCTCCCCCTCCAGCCGGCATGGGTTTTGCCATGCCTATGTTTCGCGACTGGGTTCCTAAATGTATTCAGCCGTGGATATATGTGCTCTGCGTGTTTGGCTTTCAGTTTTCTGGCGGCATGTATCTTGGTGCGCTTGAGGACATACAGGGTTCCACCAATTTTATGATTGAAGACCTGATGATGTTGCTCTATGCCAATCTTGCAGGTATGGCGATTTATTTTCCGATGCTTTTCCGCATGAAGTTTCGCTTTACCAACCAACAGCTCATCATCGGATCTGCCATAGTGATCTCTGTGTGCAATCTCGTCACCATCCACACCACCTTCATGCCACTGCTGCTTGTAGTTTGTTTTATCGAAGGAATGGCAAAACTGCAAGGCACTTTCGAGCACATGAGCAACATACAGCTGTGGATTACGCCTCGTCGCGACTTTGCCGTATTCTTTCCAGTACTACATATCGTGCTGCTCACCTCCATCGAGGGTAGTGCATTTCTTGCAGCATGGTTTGGCTATCATTTCACTTGGCAGATGATGCACATCTTCATTGTGGGATTCATGTGCCTGATTATGACTGTCCAGCTGGTGCTATGCCGACCGTTCTGTCCTATGCCACAGCGCTTAAGCCTCAAGGGTCTTGATTTGCCAAGCGGACTGCTCATCAGCTTGATAATGTTAGTGGTATGTTACATATGCGTATATGGTGACTACAAGATGTGGATGGACAGTCGCGAGCTTCGCATTCTCGTGGGTGTTGCGATACTTCTGACCGGCGTGTTGATACATCGCTTGCTACGAGTGAGCAATCCGTACGTCGATTTCAAGATATTCAGATTGCGCAATGTGCTCCTTATCATGGTGGTTGTAATTGTCGGAGAATTTCTTTTTGGATGCGAACATACGCTGGAGGAGATACTCTGCGCTGAGGTTCTCAAACTCGAAGAGCATACCAAGGAAGAATTGTTTCTCTGGGCATTGCCCGGCTTCTATATCGGCATTGCCATCGACCTGCTGTGGCTCAAAGTGCTAAAATGGAAAGTCTGGAAACTCTTTGCCATTGGTTTTGGATTTATCCTTGCATATGCCCTGTTGATGTATTTCACCCTTGATATGGGCGTCAATATCGAGCAATTCCGTCTGCCTATCATTTGTCGTGGTGCAGCATACTCCATTCTTGCAGCCACACTGATGTGGTCGCTCGATGAGTCGGTTCCCGATCTGGAGCAATTCTTTATGGGACTGTTTGTCTTCAACATCTTCCACATGTATCTGGCAGGAGCCGCCGGTTATGGCATCTACACACACTGGTTCTCCACGTTTATGAATGATGATATTGCACGCTACGGACAGCAGCTTACGCTTACTCACATAAACATGCAGCAGTTTGACTTTAACGCATTCATGGACAGTTATATGCCAAGCATTATGAACGTGGCTATAAAGCAGATCTACGGTATTGTCATCTGGATAAGCGGCATCATGACGCTCTTGTTCATGGCACTGGATATTCCTGCCATAAGAACCAATATACGCAAAGTACCAATGTGGCCGGTTTACGGTATTGAATATCTCGCACGACTGACTGGCAAAAAGAAAAATTAGTAATATATCATGAGTTCGACGTTAACGGACTCAATGATTCTCTCTTTATAAGCAAGAACCTGTTCCGTCAATGAAAAAGTTGACAGAACAGGTTCTTGCTTATATCAGTTTATTCCTATAACTCCTTTCGCTTACGAAATTTGAGAAAAAAAGAAAAAGATTATTGTTAAAAGAATGGTGAGTCTGAGAAAAATTCCCTAAATTTGCGCCCGATAGCAGCGAAATCGCCAAACTTACTAACCTATATATATAATAAGACCCTAAACAAAACTGAAGAGAATGAAAAAGAGAAAAATACTTATAGCAGTCATACTGTCAGCTGCCTTCCATGCTCAGGCACAGAAGCTTTCGCCTAACACAAGCCTGATGCTGAACGATTGGGAAGCACAGAAGAAGGAAGCTGTACAGAAAAACGGAATGAATGCCCCAGCCAACAGAATGGTATCGGCATTTATCAGCGTGGACGACAGCAAGGTGGCAGACGAATTGCGCAAGCACGGCGTGACGGTCCGCTCGGTCCTTGGTGGCGTCGTAACGGCATCGCTGCCCATTTCCTCCATCAACACCATAGCAGCCATTGACGGCGTGACGAACATTCAGGCCGGCACGGAAGCACGCCTCCTCATGGACAACGCACGCGCTGACGCCAACGTGGACGCTTGCCATACAGCCACCGAAAGCCTTGGCGACTACACCGGCAAGGGCGTAGTGGTGGGCATCGTGGACAACGGATTTGAGTATGCACATGCCGACTTCCTTAAGAACGACTACACGGAAACGCGCGTGGCACGCGTATGGGACCAGTCAGCCACAAGTGGCACCGCACCCGAAAAATACGGATATGGCGCTGAATATACCACACTGAAGGAGATGAAACTGCAACGCTGTGATATGTCAGAGACTTTCCACGGAACCCACGTGGCTGGCATAGCCGCAGGTTCTGACCAGTCGTCTAAATATTATGGTGTGGCTCCTGACGCTGACATCGTGCTGGTAAGCTTCTCATCGCAGAACACCAGCGTCATCGACGGCATCAAGTATGTGTTTGACTATGCAGAGAGCGTGGGCAAGCCATGCGTCGTAAACATCAGTCTGGGCACACACCTCGGTCCGCATGACGGCACATCAGCCACCGACCGCGCCTTGGCAGAACTGGTGGGTCCGGGCAGAATAATCGTGGGCGCTGCCGGCAACGAGGGCGCTACGCAGGTGCATGCCTCGAAGACATTCAAGGAGGGCGACACAATAATGAAGACCATGATTGGCTTCAACGACGCTTCTGCCGGCGCCAAGACAGCCCGCATCGACATCTGGAGCGACAAGGACGCTGCGCTGAAGGTGAAGGCTGTGGTGGTGGATACGAACGACGGAAGCATTCTGGCTGAATCGTCAGAGGTGGCTACGGACGGCGCTGCCGACATGAAGTATACGTTCCCAGACGGATGCGGCGTGGAAGGCAACGTGCAGATGGCTCTGCAGGTGGATTCGCACAACGACCGCCCGGAGGTGCTGGCGCTATATCGCACATCCAGCTTCGACAACAACCGCCGCATCGGACTGGTGGTAACCGGCAGCGAGGGCAGCACCGTGCACATGTGGAACTGTGACGTGACGGGCAACTTCCTCAGCGAGGGCAAGACAGGATGGACAGACGGCGATGCCAACTACACCATAGCAGAGATTGGCGGCATCAGTCCTGACGTCATCACAGCAGGATCGTATAACACCAAAGACAGCTATCAGAACTTCATGGGCAACGTGTACGACCTCAATCCTGAGGTGGTGGGCAATCTTGGCGAACGTTCGCTCTTCTCAAGTTGCGGTCCTACTACAGACGGACGCTACAAGCCGGACGTGACAGCTCCCGGATGCGCCATCGTTTCAGCTACATCAAAGTATTATCAGGGCTTCTTCCCATTGACAACGGTGGACAAGAGCAGCTACAATAACGACTATTATGACGTGAACATGGGTACGTCAATGTCGTCACCCTTCGTGGCTGGCACAGTGGCACTCTGGCTTCAGGCCAACCCGACGCTGACCCCGGCTGACATCCGCTCCATTCTGAACGCTTCGTCACGCCATGACTATAACACCGGCAGCGCAGACTCATGCGACCGCAACAAGTGGGGCGCAGGCAAGATAGATGCTTACGCAGGTCTGCAGATTGCAGCCGGCAAGACTGGCATCCGTGACACGCAGGCTGACGTGCAACTGTTCAGTATCACAACGGACCGCGCAGCACGCACCGCCAAGGTGATGTACGCTGCCAAGGGCAACGCCACACTCAGCATCTACACCACTACCGGACAGAAGGTGGCAACCCAGACACTCACAACAAGCGGACAGACCGTCAGCCTCTCACAGCTCACACCAGGCGTATATGTGTTCAGACTGGAACAGGGAGGAGCGGCTCATACTGTCAAGGCCACGCTTTGAGAGTTGAGAAGAGTTGAGAGTTGAAATAAATAAAAAATAATAAATAATCATTAACCATAACTTAAAAAACAGAAAGACATCATGAAAAAAACTTTACTTTCCGTATGTCTTGCCGCACTTTCATTGACAACAGTGTCGGCACAGGATGAGAAGCCCGTCACCGAAAAGCCTAAGGGAGAAGTGGTAGACCTCTATCGTTCGTCGAAAGGCTACTACGGCTTCTTTGGTAACGCCAAAGCCAGCACGTCTCACGGCGAGTGGACCCGTATGGTTTTCGCTGATGACGGAGCTGTATGGCTGGAGAACCCCATCAGCACCCTCTACGCCAAGTCGTGGATCAAGGGCCACAAGGCACAGGGCGACACCATCGCCTTCGACCTTCCGCAGGTTATCTGGGAAGAGACCTTCCAAGGCACCACAAGCTATGGCAAGCTCTACAAGATGGTTGTGGAGGAAACCGACAAGTACGGAACATTCGTAAGAGACGAGGAATCGCAGACTCTGAAGTATGTATGGAAAGACGGCAAGCTGACGCTTTGCGATAATATGGCTTGCGGTATGTGTACACCCACCGGCGGATGGACCGGCTACGGCGAAAACTACTTTGAGGGCATCAACATCAAGAACAACACCACCAAGCCTTCCGAGAACGCAAAGGTGTACGACGGTCTGATGCTTTACCTCGACCTCAGCGATGCGTCACAGCAGTGGCCCGTTAAGTACGCCATCGACGGCGACGACGTTTATATCGGCAACCTCTCCACCAACCTCAAGGGTTACTGGATAAAGGGAACAATGAAGAATAACGAGGTGACCTTCCCTTCAACATCATTCGTGGGCATCGACACCACCACAGTATGCTACGCTTATGCTTCACGCGTGGACTACAGTACAGCTTACACCGCGTACGGCGATCCTTATGACAGCACCTACGTATTGAACGAGCCGCTCGTATTCACATACGACCCTGCTGCCAACACCCTTTCTTCAAAGCAGAAGATGGGCATCCATCAGAGCGACGGCGTGCGTGAGCCGCTGAAGAGCACCGACATCTTCGACGTTTACCGCGTGCCACTCATAAGCCCGTGGGTGGAGAAGCCTAACAGCCCGCTGCCTCCGAAGTTCTCTGCCGTTATGCCATGGATAACGGACATGACACCTAACTACAGCGGTGTAGAGTTCCTGTTGAGCTATTACTCTGTGGACGGCAACTACCTTGACCCCACCAAGCTCTACTACAGCTTCTACATCGACGGCGAGATGGTGACATTCACACCGGAGGAATACTTGAACGTGACAAAGGAAATGGACCTCGTGCCTTACACATTCGACGACGAATACCAGTTCTATAAGGTAAGCGACAACACACGCCGCCTATATTACTACCATCAGCCGAAGGAGAAGATAGGCTTGGAGGCTCTCTACGTGGACGAGGTGGACGGCAAGCCCGTAACTTACTCTTCAGGCATCACAGAGTATTACTTCAATGCGACCGGCATCAACAACACCACCCTCGAGGAGGGTAAGGTGGAGTCAATCACATTCACCGACCTTTCAGGACGCCAAATCCTGCGTCCGGGCAAGGGCGTATACATCCGCACCATCACTATGAAGGACGGCACAAAGCAGTCGAAGAAGGTGGTAAGATAATTCAAACTATTAAGAAATAACCGTAGAGAGTTTAGAGTCAGAACGGCTCTAAGCTCTCTACTTTTTTTATATTATTCCCAAATCATATCCACTTACTAAAATTTGCCTTGCATAGAGTAAAGCATTAAAAAAGATAAACAAAAGGAGGATTTTGATGAATTGTCTTTGATGGTCGGCAATTAATTGTTAACTTTGCATAAACAAACAAAGCATAACCGCTACGGCGGTAAATGAGAAAACCGATTTTCAACTAACTCATGACTGCTTATTTAGTTACAACTACTACTACAATCAAACAAAAAGTGTTCCGGTGCGATGCCGGAGCACTTTTGCAATTTAACAAAAATGTATAGAATAAGCAGCCACGACACACCACACCCCATGACTTCTTAAAACTAAAACAAATTCACTTAGGTATGAACAGAATTATAATAATCATATCTCTCATCATGACAATGATAACAACCACGACAAGCGCCGCGGTCAAGGCGAGCTACGACATCGTGCCGTTGCCAGCAAGCGTAAGCATGCAGAAAGGCACACCCTTCATGCTCTCCTCTGCTACACGCATCGTATACACTGGCAGCGACGAGGCGATGAAGCGCAACGCACAGTTCCTCGCAGACTATCTGGCTCAGACCACCGGCATAAAGCTCTCCACTAACGCAGCTTCAGGCAAGGCGCAGAAAAACACCATCACAATCTGCACGGACAGCAAGATGGGCGAAGAGGCTTATCGCATCAGCGTGGACAAGAAAGGCATCGTCATTACCGGCGGTTCGGCGAAGGGCGTGTTCTACGGCATTCAGACGCTGCGCAAATCAATGCCCGTCGGAGAGCAGACAGACTGCATAGAGTTGAGCCCGGTAAGAATAGATGACCAGCCACGCTTCGGCTATCGCGGCATGATGCTCGACTGCTCGCGCCACTTCTTCACCGTGGACTTCATCAAGAAATATCTCGACCTCATGGCTATGCACAACATGAACGTCTTTCACTGGCATCTCACCGACGACCAGGGATGGCGAATCGAGATAAAGAAGTATCCGCGTCTTACGAGCGTAGGATCGAAGCGTTCGGGCACCATCGTGGGATTCAACTCGATGGTGGACGACCAGAGAGAATACGGCGGATTCTACACTCATGATCAAGCTCGCGAAATAGTGGAGTACGCACGCCAACGATACATCACCATCATCCCCGAGATTGACATGCCAGGACACATGAAGGCTGCTCTCGCCGCCTATCCCGAGCTCGGATGTACGGGCGGTCCTTACGAGGTGGGACACAGATGGGGCATCTATCTGGACGTGCTCTGCCTCGGCAACGAGAAGATTTATGCTTTCTGCGAGGACGTGCTGAAAGAACTCTCTGACATTTTCCCATCCGAATTTGTCCATATCGGAGGTGACGAAACGCCTACAGAGCGTTGGGCAGAATGTCCGAAATGCCAGGCAGTGGCTAAGGAGCACGGACTGACAGCAAAGACGCTGCAGGGCTACTTCACCAACCGCATGGAGCGATTCCTCAATCAGAACGGAAAACGCATAATAGGCTGGGACGAGATTCTGGAAGGCGACATCAACCAGAGCGCCACCATCATGAGCTGGCGCGGAACCGCCAACGGAGAGAAGGCGGCAGAAAAGGGACATGACGTGATAATGTCGCCCACGACATACTGCTACTTCGACTTCTGCCAGACGGACACCAGCACACTCTACGAGCCGTCGCCGCGTGACGGATTCATAAACGTGGAGAAGGTTTACGGTTACGAACCGCTCGCAGAAGGTATGTCAGAAAAGGCAAAGAGCCACATCCTCGGAGTGCAGGCCAACGTGTGGACAGAATATCTGACTTGCCCGCAAGCCGTGGAATACTATAGCCTTCCGCGTATGTCGGCGCTCAGCGAGGTGCAGTGGAGCAGCGCCCCGAAAGACTTCGATGCCTTCAAGCAAAGACTGACACGCATGACCAGCCTCTTCAAGCTCTGCGGATATACATACGCACACCACCTGTGGCCCGAAGAGATGATCTCGCCGTGGGAGGACAATTAAACCACACGGATACATATATATATTGTAAACATAATCAACTAACATACATATTTATAATATTATGAGACTAATTATTGAAAAGGATTATGACCAGCTGTCAAAGTGGGCTGCTGAGCATGTTATCGAGCGTATCAACAAGTTCAACCCGACACCCGACCACAAGTTCGTGCTCGGTCTGCCTACCGGTTCATCACCCATCGGCATGTATCGTGCTTTGGCACAGGCTTGCAAGGAGGGACGCGTATCCTTCAAGAACGTCCTCACTTTCAACATGGACGAATATGTAGGTCTGCCTGAGAGCCACCCCGAGAGCTACCACTCATTCATGGCAAAGAACTTCTTTGACCACGTGGACTGCCCGAAGGAGAACATCCACATCCTCAACGGCAACGCAGAGGACCTCGAGGCTGAGTGCGCTCACTACGAGCAGATGATTGAGGAAGCCGGCGGCATCGACCTCTTCATCGGCGGCATCGGTCCTGACGGACACATCGCTTTCAACGAGCCGGGATCTTCACTCACTTCACGTACACGTATGAAGACTCTGACCACAGATACCATCGTGGCTAACTCACGCTTCTTCGACAACGACGTTAACAAGGTTCCGACAACAGCTCTCACAGTAGGCGTAGGCACAGTTATGTCTGCACGCGAGGTGATGATTCTCGTAAACGGTCACAACAAGACACGCGCTCTGCAGGCTGCAGTAGAGGGTCCGGTTACACAGATGTGGACCATCTCTGTTCTCCAGCTCCACCAGCACGGCATCATCGTAGCTGACGAGGCTGCTACCGACGAGTTGAAGGTCAGCACATACCGCTACTTCAAGGACATCGAGAAGAACAACCTGTAAGAAGAAGGTGGTTTAACAAAAACCAATATATGGAGAAGAAATTCAACATAAAGCGAATCTCAGCCACCAATGTAAAGGCGGCTGAGATTTGTCGTATTATGGACGAAGCCGGAATAGGTTTCGTACCCGTGGACAACCATTGCTGGGCAGAGGCGTTCCCCTATCGCCCGAAGATGGAAGTAAGAATGGCGCACAACGGCGCACAGCTGCTCATCAACTACCGCGTGACGGAGGAGACGGTGCGTGCCGTGGCTCCTCACGACGACGGCAACGTATGGGAAGACTCGTGCTGCGAGCTGTTTCTCTCGCCTGTGGCAGACGGCACTTACTATAACATGGAGTGCAACGCCGCAGGAACAATGCTCATAGGCTTCGGTCCGAAGCGCGAGGGACGCGAGAGAGCACCGCAGGAAGTGCTCGACAAGGTGGACCGCTGGTCATCGCTCGGACGCACTCCCTTTGACAACATCGAGGGAGAGCAGACATGGCAGCTTTGCCTCGCCGTGCCGACAGAGGCTTATTATCATCACAAGCTTGTGTCGTTCGTAGGACTTCAAGTAAAGGGAAACGTGTATAAGTGCGGCGACAAACTGCCTCACCCACACTTCCTCTCGCTCTACCCCATCGACCTTCCCAAGCCCGACTTCCACAGACCCGAATTCTTCGGAAGCGTGGTTTTCGAGAAATAGACAGGAAGACATGTATTAAAGAAATCATTCATTTTACATTTATAAAAAATGGATGATTTCTTTTTGTTTTGTCTCCGATTTGCAGTATCTTTGCAGATAGAATAAAAAACCAAACACTTTTAAACAATATAACATTATGGCATCCACACCAGATTTCAAGTATGCTCCTATGTTCCAGATGGGCGAGGACACTACTGAATACCGTCTGCTCACCAAGGAAGGCGTAAGCACCGGCGAGTTTGAAGGCAAGACAATTCTGAAGGTTTCGAAGGAAGCACTCACACTGCTCGCACAGCAGGCTTTCCACGACGTTGAGTTCATGCTCCGTCGCGAGCACAACCTCCAGGTGGCTAAGATTCTCTCAGACCCTGAGGCATCAGAGAACGACAAGTACGTGGCTCTCCAGTTCCTCCGCAACGCAGAGACTGCAGCTAAGGGCGTACTCCCCTTCTGTCAGGACACCGGTACAGCCATCATCCACGGCGAGAAAGGCCAGCGCGTATGGACTGACTTCGAGGACGAAGAGGCTCTCTCACTCGGCGTATACAACACCTTCACACAGGACAACCTCCGCTACTCGCAGAACGCTCCGCTCAATATGTACGACGAGGTGAACACACGCTGCAACCTCCCCGCACAGATTGACATCGAGGCTACTGAGGGCGACGAATATCGCTTCGTAATGGTGGCAAAGGGTGGCGGCTCAGCCAACAAGACATACTTCTACCCCATGACAAAGGCTACCATCCAGAACGAGGGCACACTGCTCCCCTTCCTCGTAGAAAAGATGAAGAGCCTCGGTACAGCGGCTTGTCCTCCGTACCACATCGCATTCGTCATCGGTGGCACATCTGCAGAGAAGAACCTCCTGACAGTGAAGCTCGCTTCCATCAAGTACTATGACTCGCTCCCCACAACAGGCGACGAGACAGGACGTGCTTTCCGTGATATAGACCTCGAGGAGAAGCTCCTCAAGGAGGCTCACAAGATCGGACTCGGCGCACAGTTCGGCGGCAAGTATCTCGCTCACGACATCCGCGTAATCCGTCTGCCGCGTCACGGCGCAAGCTGCCCCATCGGAATGGGCGTAAGCTGCTCTGCAGACCGCAACATCAAGGCTAAGATCACAAAGGACGGTGTGTTCCTTGAGAAGATGGACGCCAATCCTTCAGAGCTTATCCCCGAAGAGCTTCGTCGTCCGGGCGAAGGCACAAAGGGCATCGAAATTGACCTCGACAAGGGTATTGACGCTGTTCGCGCAGAACTCTCAAAGTATCCTGTAAGCACACGCGTCAACCTCAAGGGCACCATCATCGTGGCTCGCGACATCGCACATGCCAAGCTGAAGGCTCGTCTGGATGCTGGTGAGCAGATGCCTGAGTACTTCAAGAACCACCCGATTCTGTACGCAGGACCTGCAAAGACTCCGGAAGGATATCCTTGCGGATCAATGGGCCCGACAACAGCCAACCGTATGGACCCGTACGTTGACGAGTTCCAGGCTAACGGTGCCAGCCTTGTGATGATTGCCAAGGGCAATCGCTCACAGGTGGTTACAGACGCATGCAAGAAGCACGGCGGTTTCTATCTCGGCACCATCGGTGGCGTAGCCGCTGTTCTCTCACAGAGCAGCATCAAGAGCATCGAGTGCGTGGAGTATCCGGAGCTCGGCATGGAGGCCATTTGGAAGATTACGGTGGAGGACTTCCCCGCATTCATCCTCGTGGACGACAAGGGCAACGACTTCTTCCAGCAGCTTAAGCCCTGGTGCCCCAACTGCAAGTAATGACTACTGACGCATAAAAACACTTGTGGTCCCAACGATGCCACACAAACCATGACCTATAAAGGCTATTGGATATAGCGACATCGTTGGGACTCAAGATAATCTCTCATAATTTCCTGTTAAAGGAAAGGATACGAAATAAAAACCCCACATCCCAACATTATAATATATATATAGACAAAGAGTACAAACTGTACATTAAGATTACGCACTGCTACAAAACACACTACACGTTTAAAGACTTAACTACGATATAAAAAGAGAATCGCTAATTGTAAAATATAAAAACGTGTAATTATGGAAACTGCAAAGAACGATAAGAATGAGATTATGGTGAACTGCGTGAACAAGAAACTCGTCGCAGCAATCAAAAAACTGAAGATGGAAATACAAAGACGCATCGAACACGAACGCGAGCTGCAAAAGGCTTCACAGCCAAGCGCAAAGGCACTCGTTTCTGCAATCATCTTCAAGGATTCTGAAGGAAACACACAGACGGTCTTGCAAGTAAAGACCTACGTATCACCACGTTTTCTGGAAAGATGCCTTAACAACCAGTGCCTTTGGGAACTTGATGAGTCGGCATACCCTACAGAGAACGGACTCTGCCGCGCCCTTGCCAACATGAAGCGCGACAAAGGCTATGAGATGAACGACATCTACAACATCAATGATTTTGAGACCGTTGTAAGCAACGCATAACGCTACAACTACATTAGTAAACCCCTCCGTAACCGTGGCAAAAGTCACGGTAGGGAAGGTTTGCACCCTAAATTATTATATTATTAGAAAAAAAAGATATACCTTTGCAATGGTTTACGAAGCGTAAGCCAAGGGGTGGCGGAACATTTCCGTCTGAGATAATACCCTCTGAGCTGATCCGGACAATACCGGCGTAGCGAAAAAAGGTACGAACAAGACATAAAAAGCCATAACCCCTTTTTGTGTATTTATATAGTCTTAGGTATAGATTGCTAAGATTCAGGAGAACTATTAAAACATTTAAAAAGATGAAGAAAATCATCAGCGCAGCTATGGCTGCAGCATGTGTTGTGCCGTCACAGGCAGAGAACACACAGACAAAGCTCGACACCACTAACGTGCAAAACATCAGCGAGGTAGTGGTTAAGGCTGTTCGCGCTCCTCAGAGCGCACCATTCGCCATCACTAACGTACAGAAACAGCAGCTTCAGGATTTCGCCAAGAGCGGAAAGGAGCTTCCGTTCCTCTTCGCACGCACTCCGGGTGTGCTCTCATGGAGCGAGAACGGCGTGGGAACCGGTACAACATACATGCGTCTGCGTGGCGCTGCTGACAGCCGCATCAACGTAACTATTGACGGTGTGCCTCTCAATTCGCCTGAAGACCAGTGCGTATTCTGGGCCAACATGAACAGCTACGCTTCACTCTTGGGAAGCGCACAGATTCAGCGCGGTATCGGAACGTCCACTAACGGTGACGGTGCTTTCGGCGGAAGCATCTCGCTTGCGACTGCCACACCGGCAGAAACACCTGCTATGGAGCTTAACGGATCGTACGGTTCGTTCAATACAATGAACGCTGGAGCAAGCTTCTCAACAGGACTTCTCTGGAATCATCTCATCTTCGACGGCGCTTATCACGAAACAAGCACGGACGGATTTATCCACGGTACTGCAGGTCGCTCAGGATCTTACTACGGCGGACTGACATGGCTCGGCAACAAATACAAGATCAGCTATAAGAATATAGGCAACTTCGAGAAGACAGGACAGGCATGGAACGGAGTGGCTGCATGCAACTATGACGGCGACACAAGTCTGCGCGACTACGGCATGCAAAACTATACTGATATGTATGAGCACGGATTGGGCAAGTTTAACTCGCTCTATGAGGAGCTCATATTCCCTGACACCAAGGACGGAAAGTTCACCACCAAGCGCTATCAGATGCGCGACGGTAGCTATTGGGACAAGACCACGGACAACTTCTATCAGAACCACAACATCCTGAACTTCGCCTGGACGCCATCAGAGCACTGGAAGCATAGCGTAACACTCCACTATACTTACGGTTACGGCTACTATAAGGAGTTCAAGCAGAACACCACACTGGCTTCAAAGTTTGGTATCAACGAGACATACATCAACGACAGCGGCAAGACCAAGTATACCAAGTCTGACGCTATCCGTCAGAAGGGTCTTACACAGAACAATTACGGCGCACTCTATAACGTATCTTACACTGACGGTGCATGGGACGTTGTCGGAGGTGCCAGCATGCAACTCTTCCGCTGCAACCACTGGGGATACCTGACATACATCGCCGACGAGGCTATAGAGAAGAAGTATCTCGGAAACGGAAAGTATAAGTATTACGACTCGGACGCCAACAAGAACGACTGGAGCGCATTCATTAAGGCCAACTATAAGTTCGGCACCGGATGGAATTACTTCGTAGACTTGCAGATGCGCTACGTCAACTACACTACGGACGGCATCAACGACCGCTTTGTAAGCGACGCCAACGGTAAGTACACAAACCAGAACCTCGACATCAAGGAGAACTATTTCTTCGTCAATCCGAAGACAGGTATCAGCTACACGCACAACGGACACAAGGCATACGCATCACTCGCATACGCCAACCGCGAGCCGGAACGCAACAACTTCACAAACAACGGCAGCTACGGCGCACCAAGCCCGGAACGCCTCCTCGACCTCGAATGGGGCTATCAGTATCAGGGCAAGAACTGGTTTGCAGGCATCAACTTCTACTATATGAACTATGTCAACCAGTTTGTGATGACAGGAGAGAAGAGCGACATCGGCGAATCGCTGACCACCAACATCAAGAACAGCTATCGTCTCGGTGCTGAGATATCAGCAGGATGGAGCCCGCTGTCATGGTTGTCGTTCGAAGGCAATGCCGCTCTCAGCCAGAACAAGCTGAAGAACTTCGACGAATGCGTGGAAGACTGGGACAACGGATCTACATGGAACCATTACGACAAGTCTACTCTCGCTTACTCGCCATCTGCCATCCTCAACGGATTCGTGGATATCCACTTCGCCGGTTTCCGCGCCACATGGCACACCAACTACGTGAGCAAGCAGTATCTCGACAATTCAGAGAGTGCTGATCGCCAGCTTCCCAGCTACTCACAGACCAACATCAACGCCAGCTATACATTCAATTTCGGCAAGCGCGTGCTCGGTCTGAAGCAGGTGGTGCTCGGCGCTGACTTCAACAACATCTTCGATCGTCACTACGCAGCATCCGGCTACGTCTACTACGACTGGTATTATCAGGGCAAGCGCACATCCACACTCGCCTATATACCAATGGCAGGATTCAACTGTATGGGACATCTGACTCTTAAATTCTAAGTATGACAGAATACCTCTCCATCCATTGGCTCGACATCACCACCACCATCCTCGGCATCGCCTACATCGTACTGGAGTACAGGGCGAGCATTCTGCTGTGGATTATCGGCATAGTGATGCCAGCCATGGACATCTATTTATATTGGAGTCATGGACTTTACGGCGATGCCGGAATGGCGGTTTACTACACAGTGGCCGCCATCTACGGCTACGCTGTATGGAAGTTCGGACGCAAGAGCAAAGGGAAAGACGAAAGCGAGATGCCTATAACGCACTTCCCGAAACGCCTCATCCTTAAGACCACAGCCTCATTCTTCCTCGCTTGGGGAGCCACGTATTACGTGCTGAAGGAGTATACGGGAAGTACGGTGCCCGTGCTTGACGCTTTCACCAACGCCATGAGCTTCGTAGGACTTTGGGCACTTGCCCGTAAGTACGTGGAGCAATGGGTGTTCTGGATTGCCGTGGACGCCATCAGCTGTTACCTTTATATAATAAAGGGCATCCCCTTCAAGGCTGGACTTTACGGTCTGTATGTCATTATAGCCGTAATGGGATATATGAAGTGGAAAAGAATGGCAATCAAAGAATAGAAGTATACTTAAAAACAAACTATGAATAAAAAACTACTGACAGGAGCTTTGGCTGCAATGGCCTTCCTCCTACCCTCTACCGCAGCGGGACAGACTGCGGACTTCAACATCATTCCGCGTCCGCAGCAGGTGAAAGTCAGCAATGACGCACCGTTCACGCTGAGCGCAAAAACCGTCATCAGCCTTGGCACCAACAGCCAGGACATGAAGCGTAACGCCAATATGCTCGCTTCTTACATCGAGCAGGCAACCGGCATCCGCCCCGCTGTCGGCAAGAGCAAGAACGGCACTGCCATCGTCCTCACCATTGACAAGACCATCGCCAATGCTGAGGGATACAAGCTGGACGCTGACGCTAAGCAGATACGCATCGCAGGAGCATCGGCAGCAGGCGTTTTCTATGGCATCCAGACCCTGCGCAAGTCGCTGCCTCTCGTCAACGGCAAGGCATCGAAGGTAAGCATTCCAGCCGTTCACATCGCTGACGCACCACGCTTTGCCTATCGTGGCACCCATCTCGACGTATCACGCCACTTCGTAACTGCCGACTCCGTGCGCCAGTTCATCGACATGCTCGCGCTGCACAACATCAACCGCTTCCACTGGCACCTTACTGACGACCAGGGATGGCGCATCGAGATAAAGAAGTATCCGTTGCTCACACAGATTGGTTCGAAGCGTGCGCAGACCGTCATCGGTCACAATTCAGGCAAGTATGACGGCAAGCCTTACAGCGGTTTCTACACCCAGAAGCAGATTCGCGACATCGTCAAGTATGCCGCAGACCGCTATATTACCATCGTTCCTGAGATTGATCTGCCCGGCCACATGCAGGCTGCTCTCGCCGCTTACCCAGACATGGGATGCACCGGCGGTCCTTACGAGGTGTGGCAGAAGTGGGGCGTGTCTGACAACGTGCTCTGCGCCGGCAACGACAAGACCCTTACATTCATTGACAATGTGCTGAAGGAAATCACACAGCTCTTCCCGTCGAAGTATATCCACGTCGGTGGCGACGAGTGTCCTAAGACCCAGTGGCAGAAGTGCCCCAAGTGTCAGGCACGCATCAAGGCTCTTAACCTTGAGGCAAAGGACGGCCATTCTGCCGAGGAACGTCTGCAGAGCTACATCATCACACATGCTTCCAACTACCTGAAGTCGCTCGGACGCAACACAATAGGATGGGACGAGATACTCGAAGGAGGACTCGCTGAGGGCGCCACTGTTATGTCATGGCGTGGCGAATCGGGAGGCATTGCCGCAGCAAAGCAGCATCACGACGTGGTGATGACCCCTAACAGCTATCTCTATTTCGACTATTATCAGTCGCTCGACAAGGCCAACGAGCCTCTTGCCATCGGTGGTTACCTGCCGCTTGAGACCGTCTATTCTTACGAGCCGATGCCCAAAGAGCTTACAGCTGACGAGGCACGTCACATCATCGGCGTACAGGCAAACATCTGGACAGAGTATATGCCCACTTTCAAGCAGATGCAGTATATGGCTCTGCCCCGTTTGGCAGCACTCAGCGAGGTGCAGTGGAGCCAGCCCGCACTAAAGGACTACACCAGCTTCACCAACCGTCTGACAGAGTTCACTCACATGTATGACCGTCTCGGGTATAACTACGCCAAGCATCTCTACAACGTGGCTATCCATGTAGACAGCGACAATAAGTGGCGAGAGATTCTCATCCACATGACCACAGCCGGCAAAGCTGAGATTCGCTACACACTCGACGGCACAGAGCCGACAGTCAACAGCACTCTCTATACAGGCGCTATCGTTTTGCAGAAGTCGGCAAAAATCCGTGCAGCTGCCTTCCGCGACGGCAAGAGAAGCAGCGTGACCAGCCAGGACATCAGCTTCAACAAGGCCACAGCTTGCCCCGTAGAACTGCTCCAGCCCACTCACAAGAACTACACATACAAGGGTGGAGCCACTCTCACTGACGGACTTCTCGGCGACAAGGGCTTCGGCACTGGACGCTGGCTCGGCTTCAGCGGCAACGACCTTGAGGCAGTCATCGACCTTAAGCAGAACACCGATGTCTCAAGCGTGAGCCTCAACACCTGCGTGGACAAGGGATCATGGATTTTCGATGCACGCAACATCGAGGTGAGCGTGTCTGCCGACGGCAAGTCATTCACAAAGGTGGCAAGCAAGTCACTCCCTGCACTTGAGGAGCAGACACCTGACAACATCTACACTTACGAGCTGACTTTCCCGCAGACCACCACACGTTACGTGAAAGTGACTGCCACATCAGAGCACAACATCCCTGAGTGGCACGGCGGCAAAGGCAAGCCAGCCTTCCTCTTCGTTGACGAAATCAGCGTGAAGTAGAGTTAGGAATTAGGAATTCCATCCCTAACAAATAATAAATAACAAATAATAATTACCAATTAAAAAAGGCTTTAATATTGGGCATTCATCCCCAATATTAAAGCCTTTTTTATTATTCTTTTATATTCCAATCGCCTTACTTCTTCACCTTCGTAGCGAATACGAAGTAACCAATAAGGCAGCAGTAAGCCACGAGCGAAGCCACCTGCGACAGCGGGTTGGCAAGCCATCCGCTCATCCATTCTTCGCTGACGAGATGTACGTCGCAGAAGCGCAGGATGGCAGAAACAACGCCCATGAGCGCACCACCGGCAATAAATCCGCTGGCAATCAGCGTACCTTTCTCATTGCGTTCACGGTTGACCTCCGGGTTCTTAGAGCGTGACGAAACATACCAGCTTACGATACCGCCCACAAGAAGCGGAGTGTTAAGCTCCAGCGGGATGAACATACCGAGAGCGAAGGCGATGGCAGGTATCTTAAAGTAAGTCAGCACCACGGCGATGACAGCACCGATGCCATACAGCGCCCAAGGAGCACCCACACCGTTCATCAACGGATCGATGACAGCAGCCATAGCATTAGCCTGCGGAGCTGCAAGCTGACCGCTTGCAAAACCGTATGTCTGATTGAGGATAATCATGACACCACCCACGGTAGCAGCCGAAACCAACGTACCGAGGAACTTCCAAGTCTCCTGCTTCTTCGGTGTGGTGCCGAGCCAATAGCCGATCTTGAGGTCAGTGATGAATCCGCCAGCCATAGAGAGAGCCGTGCAGACCACACCACCCATGATAAGCGCAGCCACCATACCGCCCGTGCCTTTCAGACCCACAGCCACAAGCACTACCGAAGCAAGGATAAGCGTCATGAGCGTCATGCCCGACACGGGGTTAGATCCCACGATGGCAATGGCATTGGCAGCAACAGTAGTGAAGAGGAAGGCGATGCCAGCCACGAGCAGGATACCCACAACGGCGAAGAGCAGATTGCCCTCCATAACGCCGAACCAGAAGAACAAGAATGTCACGATGAGCGTAACGATGGAGCCAACGGCAATAATCTTGAACGAGATGTCGCGCTGTGTGCGGACAGTCTCTTCGCCGTCATTCTTACCACCCTTCATCTCTTTAGCAGCCAGCGACACAGCACCCTTGATAATGCCCCACGACTTGATGATGCCGATGATACCAGCCATGGCGATGCCACCGATACCGATGCTCTTGCCATAGTTCTTGAATATCTCCTCAGCGCTCATCTGACCCACCGTCTGCGTGATTTCCGGATTCCATATATTCAGCACCTGGTCATGGAACACGATGGACATACCGGGCACGATAAGCCACCATACCACGAACGAGCCGAGGCAGATAATGAATGCATACTTCAGACCGATGATATAGCCCAAGCCGAAGACAGCCGCTCCCGTGTTCACCTTAAAGACGAGCTTTGCCTTGTCAGCAGCCATGGCGCCCCACTCCACCACACGCGTGGTGAAGGTCTCGTTCCACCATCCCACAGTGGCAACGATAAAGTCGTAAAGACCGCCTACAAGACCGGCGAGAAGCAGCGGCTTTGCCTGATTGCCACCCTTTGCACCGCTTACGAGCACCTGCGTCGTGGCAGTAGCCTCAGGGAAAGGATACTTGCCGTGCATGTCCTTGACGAAATACTTGCGGAACGGAATCATAAACAAGATGCCGAGGATGCCGCCGAGCAATGACGACATAAACACCTTGACGAACGACACGCTCATCTCCGGATACTTAGCCTGCAGAATGTAGATGGCAGGGAGCGTGAAGATGGCACCCGCAACTATGGTTCCAGAGCAGGCGCCAATACTCTGGATGATGACATTCTCGCCGAGAGCCTTGTTGCGCTTCGCAGCCGTAGACACGCCCACAGCGATGATGGCAATTGGGATGGCAGCCTCAAACACCTGACCAACCTTCAGACCGAGATAAGCGGCAGCGGCAGAGAAGAGCATCGCCATTACGATACCCCACGTCACCGACCATGCGTTCACTTCTGGATACTCCCTCTTCGGGTTCATCACAGGCTCATACTGCTCGCCGTCCTTCAGTTCGGTGAAGGCATTTTCGGGAAGCTGAATGATTTCTTTTTCGTTTTCTTCCATGTTTAGTTATGTTTTATGGTTAATAATAATATGCTTATACAGAGTGAGTACAAAATTAATTAAAAAAGAGTGAAAAAAGAGGGTTACAATAATATTTCTGAACAAAACTGTAAGATGCGGAAATAAAAATGTGTAATTTTGCATTTGTTTTAACTACTACTGACAATAAACTATCTTATTTCATATTAGCATTAACATTTTTATTTATATAACCAATCACACTTTATGAGAAAGACAATACTGTCATTATGCCTTGCATTTCTCGCTACGGCCTCATGGGCAGCCCCTGCCAAAAAAGGTCTAATGCGCGTAATACGCCTCACAGACGGCACAGAGCTGACCGTTGAGCTCAAAGGCGACGAGTTTCTGCATTATTATCAAGCCGCTGACGGAAAGTGCTACACCGACAACGGCAACGGCACCTTTGTGCCCTTCGACCTTGAGACAGGAAAAGCCAATGCCATGGCAAAGCGTGCTGCCATGCAGCAGACAAGCCAGAAGATGAAAGCCAAGCCGCTGCGCTCTATGCAGCAGAACGCAGGTCCGAACAAGGCGTTCGGCGACGGAACTGGATATTACGGCAAGAAGAAGGGACTCATCATCCTCGTAGAGTTCCCCAACAAGAAGTTCAAGAGCGGACACGACAACGAGTTCTACACAAAGCTTGCCAACAAGGAGAATTACGTGGAAGGCGTATTCAAAGGTTCGGTACGCGACTATTATTATGCTCAGAGCAACGGTCTGTTTGAGCTGACGTTTGACGTTATCGGCCCCATCACCGCACCGGAGAACTATAACTACTACGGCCAGAACAACGCCAGCAATAGCGACTCACACGTAGGCACGCTCGTCGCATGGGCATGCAAGGAGGTAAAGGACAAGGTGGACTTTCATGACTACGACTGGGACGGCGACGGATATGCCGATCAGGTGTTCGTGCTCTACGCCGGACCCGGTGAGAACAACACCAACAACAGCGACCTCATCTGGCCGCACATGTTCTATCTCTCAAACAGCGACATAGGTCAGGCTGTATACATCAATGGTGTATACGTCGACACATACGCATGTTCTTGCGAGCTTAACGGATATGGCACAGCGGACGGTATGGGAACCATCTGCCACGAGTTCTCACACTGCCTCGGCTATCCTGACCTCTACGACACCACATACAGCGGCAGCTACGGTATGGACGCGTGGGACCTCCTCCATCAGGGATGCTACAACGGCAACGGATTCAGCCCCGCCAACCTCACCGGATACGAACGATGGATGGCAGGATGGACAACTCCCGTGGAGCTCAAGACCGACACCGTCGTAAGCGATATGAAGTCGCTCACAGACTACGGCGAGACATACATTATCTATAACGAGCAGAACAAGAACGAGTTCTACTTCGTGGACAACCGCCAGCGTACAGGATGGGACGAGAGTATTCCCGGCAACGGTCTTCTCATCACACACGTCGACTATAACAAGAAGGCATGGCACTCCAACAGCGTGAACAACGACCCCAACCATGAGCGCATGACTCCGTTCCACGCAGACGGATGGAACAACCGTACGGGTTCGTCAATGAGAACAGCGGACGGCGACCCCTATCCTTATCAGAACAACGACAGCCTTACAAACACTTCTATACCTGCCGCCACTCTCTACAATGTCAACGTGGACGGACGCCAGTATATGAACAAGGCCATGCTCGACATGAAGCGCAACGGTGACGGCACAATGTCATTCCGTTTCCGCGGTATGCAGGGCACATCCAACCATGAGCCGGGCGACGTGCTCTTCAACGAGACCTTCAACGGATGCGCCTCAACGGGTGGCAACGACGGCATCTTCAACAAGGGTGCCAACGGATCGTTCAAGCCTGACGTAGCAGGATGGACCTACTCTAACAAGGCTTACGGCGCCAACAAGTGCGCACGCTTCGGCACCGTGACTCTCCCCGGCGATGCCATCACTCCTATCTTCAGTATCAACGGCAAGACCGTCCTCACATTCAAGGCAGCTCCCTGGCTTGGCAAGGACAACACGCTGGACGTATTCTGGGGCAACCAGATGCTGAAGCGCATCTTCATGGACGACGGCAAGTGGACAGACGTTACCATTGAGTTCGAGGGAACCGGATATAACTCGCTGACCTTCTCAGCTGAGGACCGCTTCTTCCTCGACGAGGTAAAGGTGATGGTTCCGTCTGGCGAGACCGGCATCGTTACCGTAAAGAACGATAATCTCAAGAACGTACGCAAGGGCATCTACACCATTGACGGACGTTATCTTGGAACAGACGTCAACCGTCTCGGTAAGGGCCTCTACATCGTAGACGGCAAGAAGATGGTGAAGTAATATACAATTGAGAGTTAAGAGTTGAGGGTTGAGAGTTATGATTACCTTAGATAACAATCAGAATATTATCTATAAAACAAATCATAACTCTCAACCCTCAACTCTTAACTTTTAACTTTTAGAAGCTATAGTAAAGTCGTGCGCTTAGCACCGTGAAGTCGCCATTGGCATTATTTACATACTGAAACGTTGGCTGTATGGCTATATTCTTGTTTATCTGTCTTTTACACGTCAACTCCAACGAATATTCCTTTCCCTGATGATAACGTGCATACTGTCCTGACACGCCACACTCATTGAGGCTGTCGCGGTAAGCTCCTCCAATCTCCGCATACCTGTAACATCCGCTCCTATGGGACGTATTCTCCGAATACTGTGCCATGAGCGACACGTCCTTATCCGCCGACCTCCATAAGCTCTGTTCGCCATACACCCACCAGGCGCAAGTGGTCTTACGCTCCGCTTCGTCCACAGACACCATTTCGTCCTCATCGTCAATAGTGAACTGGCGCGTATGGACAGCCACGCCTGCAAAGTAATTGCCACGATCGTGCGAATACTCCAGCTGAGCCATGTCGAAGATGCCGTCCTTATTCGGACGTACGAGGAACGGATTGTCACCGTGTTTCCATCCGTTATATCCCACGCCGTTATACAGACTGTTGCGGAACAGCCATCCTCCCTTCTGCACGTCAAAGTAGACCGTCAGTCCAGAGAAGGGATAATTGGCTATAGGATAACTTGACGCTATCGTGGGCACGATGCCGCAAGAGCTGTTGGTAAAGAGCGCCGTGATGTCCGACGTGAAGAAGTCCTCATTCACATTGCGCACACCCACGAACACATGACCCGCCTTCCATTCATGCATGTAGCCCAGCACGGCAATGCCGCCGAACATATTGTCAGCCTCAATGTTGGAGAAGCCCTGCCAGTCGTCAATGATGCCGTCGTTGGTCTTAGCCACATGCAGCGTGGCAGCCTCAAAGGTGTCCCCATTCCACAGCGGGACGTTAAGCTCCAGTCTGAGCAGATTCACAAAGTTAGTGTTCTTGTTCATGTCCCACTGCCATTCCGCAGTATATACGCCACTGAACTTCTGGGCTTGGGACAACGAAAAATTCATAATGTTAAATAATAGTGTAAGAGCAATTATACGCTTCATTCTTTTTTCTTTCTATTCTTCTTAGTTTTATAAGGCATTCTTATTGTAGTAGCAAAGGTATAACTTTTCGGTATTTTACGCAAATATTCCTAACTTAGAAATCCTCCTGCGGCGTTTCTCTTCTGTCCCATCCTGCGCTGCTCACATCCGAACACGAGCGCAGACGCGACACCACAAGGTCGAGCAGCACCTTGTGTTCGCCCTGTATCTGTATGTCGCAGCATACCATTACGTTCTTGTCGCCCTCACCCTTATAGAACATCGAGTTCATCTTCACCTCCTTGTTGAAGGCGAGCGTATCCATGATGATGCTCTGAATCTGGTCCGACGCACTTCGCTGACACTCCACGCGTATGGTGTAATGATAAACCTTGGTGGTGCACTTCACGATATACTTGCATAAGGGTCGGAGCAGACAATGCGTCAGCAGCACGAATATCACCAGCACAAATCCCTCCTTATACATAGCCACGCCAGAAAGCGTTCCGCATGCAGCCGAACACCATATCGTCGCTGCCGTATTCAGACCTCTAACGGTGAATCCCTCCTTCAGAATAAGACCGCCACCCAGGAAGCCAATACCCGAGACAATCTGCGCCGCCACACGTGAAGGGTCGCCACCGTCCGTGGTCATCGTTACAGACAACACCGTGAAAGCAGCCGACGCCAACGAAACAAGGATGTTGGTGCGAAGTCCGGCATTATGCTGGCGGAACTGTCGCTCCAAGCCAATCAATGCGCCCATCAGAAAGGCGCAACCTATTCTGAACATATAATCAGTCATTCCCATCATTTTATTATTTATTAATTATTATTTATTAGTGATTAGTGATTAATTATTAGTGAGTATGTGTGTTAAAAAAAAGTGTATAATAGGCATCCTGCTGTCGTACCGTGTGCTCACACGATGGCTCAAGACACTGTATATAAAGGCGTTTAAGCGCTGGTTATAAAAGAGAGTTGTCATAAAACAATAAAAAACAATCGGTCAGACAAAGGGG